>Ga0209291_1002062_pt1 | contig 16827 bp, 11 predicted proteins | sample GOMGulsemesocosm_FD_184633 | JGI IMG/M metagenome (GOLD analysis project Ga0209291, IMG submission 184633) | Methane-oxidizing microbial communities from mesocosms in the Gulf of Mexico - GOM9B Gulf of Mexico (SPAdes) (version 2) | ecosystem: Environmental > Aquatic > Marine > Cold seeps...
GAGCTAATCTTATGAGTATCTTCATTCATAGTTTGGATGTTTAATGCCATTGCTTCAACTTCATTAACTAAGTCAGCCACTTCGTGTACAGCACCTTCTACAACTACTTTTGATTGATGAGCTTCGTCAGCAGATTGTTGAGTAAAGGTTGCCGATTGCGCCGCATTTTGCGCAACGCTGTCAGCGGTTGAGCTCATTTCTGTGACCGCGACAACGACTTGGTCTGTTTCGCTAGCATGCTCGATGAGCACTGAATTGTTATGTTCTGTTTGGGCTTTTAGTTGCTCAACACCCATTGAAATATCTTCGGTTGATTTGGATATTTCTAACATCATTCGTTGTAAATTTGTTACAAATGCATTCACTGACTCAGCAATTTGACCGAGGTCGTCACGGCTATGTACATCTAAGCGACGAGTTAGGTCTGCATCACCTTGTGCTAAGTCAAAAATAGTTGCTTTTAAAGCAAGGATTGGGCGATATAAGCGTGAAAGGGCGATAAATATAATAACCGAAGCGAAAATCACAAGTAGTACATTTATTATGATTGAGTTATTTAAACTGTTTTGTACAGGTAAAAAGAGAACTGATTTATCAATGGTAACAACAATTTTCCAGCTTGATTTATCGTCTAGATGTAAAGTTTTATAGTAAACAATTTGGTTAATTCCATTCGTTTTAAGCTGAAATGTACCGGAATTATTTGTGAAAATTTCTTTTTGAGATGGAGCATAAGCAATGTTATATAGCTGCATTCTCTCACCTATAACTTCTTGGTCGTCAGTCGATGCGATAGTCATTGCATTGATATCATATAGACCTGTCGTTGCACCAAAAAACGCTGATTTGTTGATCATGTCTTTAAGCATGTTTAAGTTAATGTCAGCTAATAGCACACCTTTGAATTCGCCATTCTCATAAAAAGGTTCGGCAATGCTTATGATGAGCTCAGCAGAAATTGAATGTTTATAGATGTCGGTAATGGTCGTTGTCTGGTTTAGTTGTGCACTTTTGTACCAAGCACTTGTTCTTGCATCGAATGCTGTTAGTGGCACTTGCCCATCTAACGCGCTAAATGTACGACCATCTTGGAATCCTACGATAATATCCGTGGCTTTAGTGGCATTAGCAACTTGCCTTACCATGCGTAGTGTTTGTTGATCATCACGAGTTATCGCAAAGCTTGGCGCTGTTTTAGTTAATCCGCTTTCAATTGTGTCAAACCAATCGGTGATCTTATCCGTCGTGCTTTCAACTCTTAGCTGAGAGTATTGATCAATACTATCCACCATCGAGGTTGATAATTGCTTATAAGAGATGAAACTCGCAATTGTCAGTGAGGTGATTAATAATAAAATAACGACCGAAATGATTCGGCCTTTAAAGCTCGTTAAAAAGTCCACGAAATAAAATCCTTTAAATAAACATTCATTGGTATGAAAAGTTAGCGGATAATATATGCGTGGCGACTAGTTGTATATAACTAAATTTGAAAGTTTAAATATAATTTTGATGCGTTACAGCAGGAAGGCTATTTTATAAAATAATCGCTATAAAATTGAATCTGTTAGCTAGTAGTGAAAATAAATATTGCTGAGATTAATTTAGTGGAGGGGGATTAGAGAAGGTGTAGGTCTTTAAAGCGATAAAGACCTACATAAACTCAATTTATTTTAGTTTGAATTGTCCAACAATCGCGACTAATTGTTCGTTAGAACTTGCGAGTGTATGTGTGCTATCCATCGTTTTTTCGCCATTTTCAGTTAACTGAGAGACCATGTTTTGAATCATTGTCATGTTACGATTTATCTCTTCAGTTACTGAGCTTTGTTCTTCGGCAGCGGTTGCAATTTGAATACCTAGGTCATTAATCTGCATTACTGAATTCGTCATAGAATCAAGACTGTCATTGACACTTGCTGTTGTATCGGCGGTTTGTTGGCAACTTGATTTAGTTGCGTCCATTGCTCTAACAACAGTATCTGCACCACTGCGTAAGCGGGTTAGCATTTCGTTAATCTCTGAAGTACTTTGCTGAGTTCTTGCTGCTAGGGTTCGGACTTCATCGGCAACAACGGCAAAGCCACGGCCTTGTTCACCAGCACGCGCTGCTTCAATGGCTGCATTTAGTGCGAGTAGGTTAGTTTGATCTGCAATCTCACCAATGACACTTAATACCGTGCTAATTTTATGAGTATCTTCATTCATTGTTTGAATGTTGAGTGCCATTGCTTCAACTTCATTAACTAAGTCAGCTACTCCACTTACGGCACCCTCAACGACATTTTTAGATTGATGTGCTTCATCACTCGATTTCTGAGTAAACGTTGCACTTTGTGCGGCGCTTTGAGCAACGCTATCCGCAGTCGAACTCATTTCTGTTACTGCAACCACGACCTGGTCTGTTTCACTTGCATGGTCGATTAACACGGTATTATTGTGTTCTGTTTGCGAGCGCAGCTGTTCAATACCTGTTGAAATATGGCTTGTGGATTGTGAAATATCTAACATGATGGTCTGCAGGTTGATAATGAAGGTGTTTACGCCTTCGGCTATTTGGCCTAAATCATCTTTACTTGTTACTTCCAATCGCTGAGTTAAATCGCCGTTGCCTTGTGCGAGATCTTGAATTGTTGATTTTAACGCAATAATTGGTTGGTAAAGTTTATTAAGGGCAATATATATCAGTAGCGATACGATAAGAATTAAAATTGCGGCGGTGATCAATGAGTCTTCTAAACTGTCAGTAATTACGGCGTGGTGCGCATCTTTGTCTAGTGTAACTAATATATGCCAGCTTATTTTGTCATCAAGCTTTATAGACTGAAAGTAGTTTATCTTCTCTTTGCCATTAACGGAAAGGGTAAGTTTACCGCTATCTTCTGCTAGCATTTTTTGCTGCAGTGGTGAAAATGAACTGTTATCGGCAAGTTTTGATTTACCTGGGTTATCGATGCTATCTGTCGAAGCAATTATAGTACCTTGTTCATCAAATAAACTTGTGGTCGCATGCTCAAATGCTGATGCTTTGATGATACCTTCAAGGATGTTTAATTCTATATCAGCAAGTAGTACACCTTGTAATTGTCCATTAATGAAGAACGGTTCGGCAATACTCACTAATAAATTTTTGGTGAATGCATCTTTGTACATAGGGGTAACAATAGTTTTGCCTTCGCGTTTTGCTTGTTTATACCAATCACGTCCGCGTGGATCGTAATCTTCAACGTAGCGTCGTCCTGCGGAAGCACTATATGAACGTCCATCTTCAAAACCAACTAGGGTATCAGTTGCTTTTGTTGCTGCGTTAATTTGCTGCACCATCAAATTAAGCTGATCATCATCGCGTGATTGAGCAAAATCAGGCGCTGTACCAATCAAACCGTTTTTGATGGCGTGAAACCATGCGTTGACAGTTTCAGATGTACTGCTGACCTTGAGGGTTGAGTATTTGTCTATATCATCTTTCATTAACGCTGACATTTGACGATAAGAAAGAAAATTCGATATCGCTAGTGTCGTGATTAGCAGTAACATAATTACTGTAATTATCCGGCCTTTAAAACTTGATAAGAAATTCACGTGGGTACATCCTTATTATAATTAGAATCGAGAATTTATACTCGTATACACAGCGATAGCACTATCGCAATTACATTGTTATTAGCTTATCGGCTGGAAATTTTGAACTCGCATTTTTAATGATTAATTAGTGATCTGTATCACATAAATATAATGAATATAATCAATAAGTATTACTGTTATTGGACTGGATGGCTGCAGTCTTGTGCAATTTGGAGTGGATATGCTTCTGTGGTTTACCAGGGGATGGGGAGAATTAATGCGTTGTTCCAGAGTTGAATGAAGAACAACGCAAATGTTACGTTAACACATTATTTATTTTAATTTGAACTGACTAACGATACTCATTAGCTGTGTATTGCAACTTGCTAAATCATGCGAGCTACTTAGGGTTTTAGTACTGTTGTTTGTTAATTGGTGAACCATACTTTGAATTGAGTTCATGTTACGGTTAATTTCTTCGGTTACCGAGCTCTGCTCTTCGGCGGCTGTGGCGATTTGAATACCAAGGTCGTTGATTTGTAGCACTGACTCCGTCATTGAATCCAAGCTTTCGTTTACACTTTCAGTGGTTTCAGCTGTTTGTTCACAACTCGTTTTTGTGGTTTTCATTGCTTGTACAACAGAGTCTGCACCGCTGCGTAAACGGGTTAGCATGTCGTTAATTTCAGAGGTACTTTGTTGTGTTCTTGCTGCTAACGTACGCACTTCATCAGCAACAACTGCAAATCCACGGCCTTGCTCTCCCGCTCGAGCGGCTTCAATCGCAGCATTCAACGCCAGTAGGTTAGTTTGATCGGCAATCTCACCAATGACACTTAATACTGAACTGATCTTATTAGTGTCTTCATTCATGGTTTGAATGCTTAATGCCATGGTATCGACTTCTGTGACTAGTTCAGCAACACCATACACCGCGCTCTGAACAACGCCTTTAGAACGCTTTGCTTCATCGGTTGATTTTTGAGTGAAGGTTGCCGATTGAGCTGCACTTTGAGCGACACTATCTGCCGTTGAGCTCATTTCTGTTATAGCAACAACAATTTGTTCTGTCTCTGCAGCATGTTCTAATAGCACATTGTTATTGTGTTCTGTTTGTGAACGAAGCCCTTCAATACCCTCGGAGATATACTCAGTTGATTGAGATATTTCTAGCATCATTTGTTGTAAGTTAAGCGTGAATTTATTAACAGCTTGTGCAATTTGACCTAGGTCATCATTGCTATGGACTTCGATTCGACGCGTTAAATCTGCATTCCCTTCAGCCAGATCTACTATTGTTTCTTTTAGTGACAGGATAGGGCGGTACAATCTATTCAATGCAAATAAAATTATAATTGAAGCTAAGATGATCAAGACTAACCCAGTTATAAATGCGCTTTCTAAACTGTCAGTTATTTCGATAAAGTGTGATGACTTGTTGACTGTTACCGCCACTTTCCAGCTTATGTCACTATCTAGGTTTAGTGTCGTATAATAAGCAAGGGTCGACGCGTTGTCTTTGATAAATTCAAAAGTACCGTTTTGGTTATTTATTATCTCATTTTTGAGTGACATAAATTCTACATTGGCTGAGTCCATAGGTTGGCCAGCAATTTGGCGATCATCTGTTGAAGCGATGCTCATCCCTGTCATGTCATATAAATTGAGTGTTGCCCCTGAAAATGACGAAATTTGGATAAAGTTGTTAAGTGCCGCTAATCGGATATCGGCTAGTAATGCCCCGGCAAATTGACCATTATTATAAAAGGGTTCCGCAATACTGATCATTAACGCTCCCGTTAACGCATCACTGTAAATACCAGTAATTATTGTTGAGCCTTTTTGCTTCACTTCTTTATACCAGCCACGGCTACGCGGATCATAACTGCTGAGGCTTAGTTTACCGTGTGTTGCGGTTATTGCTTTACCGTCTTCATACGCAGTAAGAATATCACTTGCTTCGGTAGCCAGCGAAACTTGTTTCACCATGAGTAATAATTGCTCGTCATCACGGGGAATGGCGAAATCAGGCGCCGTTGCAACTAAGCCATTTTTGATACCTTGAAACCAACTGCTAATTTTATTGGCTGTACTATCGACTTGTAGCTGTGAGTATTTATCAATATTGTTGACGATAGAAGTGGATAATTGTCGGTAAGAAATAAAACTCGATATCACGAGCGAAGAGATGAGTAGTAGCATCACGACTACAATAATACGACCTTTAAAACTAGATAAAAAATTCACGTTCGTTTAATCCTTACATAACGACATTAACTGATGGTAAAAACAGCGCGGGATAATACTATAAGGAGAGTTATTGTATATATATTTATAATATAATATCTAGCTGGGTCACTTTAATTGGACCGTTTATTATTGTTAATACTGTATATTTGTTTGTTCGTATGGTTAATGACCTGATCAAATGTTTGGTTGGAGCCATTAATCTATGATTTTTGTGTCGTTAACCGATTGGTTTAGTCTTTATTAAACCGTCAAATTAGGTGCGAATTAGGACTCGTAATCATTTTTTGGCTGTTAAATTGATCCATGTCATGATGAAAGTAAAGCAAGGTAATCTTATTCGACACCTTTGGTAATACACTATACGCTCTCGTGATTTTCAATCTTAATTTTTCAACTTATGGTCCTCTACTTATGAAATCTATCTTTAAACCGCTGTTATTCGTTTTTGTAACATTATTTGCACTTGCTGGCTGCAGCGAAGACAATAATCCAAAGGAAGGGAATCAATACGCTGTTATTCCGACACCAATGAATGATATGCCGGATGTTGTCGAAATATTTTCTCTTGCGTGTGGTAATTGTAAGAATATGGAAACCATGATCCCTGCAATTGAAGATATGACTAAAATTGATATTGCTAAAACTCACGTGACTTTTAATGAAAGTGCGCAGCGTTCTGCCTATGTCTACTATGCTGCTGCTAATCAAAATGGCGGTAAACCTAGCCATGAGATGATGACTGACTTGTTTACTTATACGCAAAGCGGTGCGGGTGCTGACAATCATGATCATGGTGAAGGTCAAGAGACTGAGGAACCAGCTGAAGAGATGACTCCTGCACAGAAAAAAGCAGAGATGATTGCCATGTTTGAAAAATATGGTATGAAAAGCCCAATTGATTTAAGCGAAGCAGAGCACGAAGCTGTTTATCAGGAAATGGTTAAAGCTGAAACGATTGTAACGAATGCTAATATTGCATCTGTACCTGCTTTCTTAGTTCAGGGTAAATACCTAGTCAACTCTAGCGCACACAAAACATTAGAAGACTTAGCTGCAACTATTACTTATCTGAACAGTTTAGATAAATAACCGCTAATATAGCTATTGTAATAATTCTGAAAGGAGTGGTCGTGAGACTGCTCCTTTTTTATATCAACTTTCATTCAAAAGTCGATCGTATCGTTTGTGAACATAAATAAGGATATTTGTAGATTCAATGATAAATAATATGGTTAAACTCATTTTTAACAGTAGACATTATAGCTAATGAATTTTATTATCCCCGACAATATTAGACAAATAAAGTAAACATTATGACATTAGCAGCAATTGATTATCGCGCTGAAAATAGCGGTGAAGCGTTTGTAAAATCGCTTCGTGAAACAGGTTTTGGCGTATTAACTAATCACCCGATTAATCCGGAATTAGTACAAACGATCTATACGGAATGGCAAGCGTTTTTCGAGACAGAGGAAAAACATGATTTCTTGTTCAAGCCAGAAACGCAAGACGGTTTCTTCCCTGCAACTATTTCTGAAACTGCTAAAGGTCATACTGTAAAAGACATTAAAGAGTATTTTCATGTTTACCCTTGGGGCCGTATCCCTGAATCATTAAAACAAAATATTCTCGCGTATTACGAGCAAGCTAATGCTCTTGCTGCTGAGTTACTTGACTGGGTTGAAGAATTCTCGCCAGCTGACGTATCTGCAAAATACAGCATGCCATTATCAAAAATGGTTGAAGCAAGTTCGCGTACATTATTACGTGTTTTACACTATCCGCCAATGACAGGTAATGAAGAAGTTGGCGCAATCCGCGCTGCAGCTCACGAAGACATTAACATGCTTACAGTGCTACCGGCAGCTAACGAACCTGGATTACAAGTACTTAAGCAAGATGGTTCTTGGTTAGATGTACCAAGCGATTTCGGTAACATTATCATTAATATCGGTGATATGCTTCAAGAAGCGTCTGGTGGTTATTTCCCATCAACAACGCATCGAGTGATAAACCCTGAAGGCGCGGACATGACTAAAGCACGCGTATCATTACCGTTATTTTTGCATCCTAAAGCAGAAGTTGTATTATCAGAACGTTATACTGCCGATGAGTATTTAACTGAACGATTACGTGAACTAGGTGTGCTTTAACGTCTGTTCCGGATACTGTTACTAATCAAAGCGCATTTATGCGCTTTTTTTTTGTTCTCAATTTTATGTTTTGTTTACTAAACTCTCAGTATTGATGATATTCAAAGGGTATTCGTAAATGCTGAAAACGGTTAACGGTTGTGCACATGAATGGTTTATATCATTAACCGAATCGGAAGATGAAGCGCAGCTTGATGTTAGACTCGTTGATTCGTTACAAGCTATTTTAAAAACACAAAAAATTGCAATATTTGCGAGGAAAAAAGCACTTAAAGAACAGAGCATCACCTTAGTTTATGATAATTTTACCGAGCAAGACTTTACGCCTGAAAGTATCAATTCGCTGTATCTTAAAATCCAAGATAATAAGATTCATACCTGCTTGTGTTCACAAGTCAGAATAAGCTATATCCCAATCTGTCACTGTGAATCAGTAATTGGCTTTGTTGTCGCGGTTCATAAACAAGATCAGACTTTAGACACCAATCAATTTGGTACGGCTGTAAACGTATTACATATTTATGCTAACCAGCGGCATGTATTATTTAAAAATCGACTTGACCCACTGACTGAATTACTTAACAGGCAAACCTTTGAGAATAAATTGATGGAGGTGATATCCGGTCATGATCATAATGAGCGTCGTGAACAAATTGATGGGCACTGTAGTTGGTACTTAGGTATGCTAGATATTGATAATTTTAAACAGGTGAATGACCAGTTTGGCCATGTCATTGGCGATGAGGTTTTAATCTTAATCGCGGGATTAATTAAAGCCAATTTTCGTAGTCAAGATTATATCTTTCGCTATGGTGGTGAAGAATTTTCAGTGCTGTTTAAATGTGTAGAAGAGGAGACTGCAGTACTCATATTAGAGCGATTAAGGGAGATGATTGCGCAGCATATGTTCCCACAAGCTGGCAATATTACGATAAGTATTGGCTTCACAGAATTAGAGAGTGAAAAAATGCTATCAACACTCGTTCAGCAAGCTGACCTGGCCTTGTATGACTCAAAACGTACAGGGAGAAACAAAGTGACAAACTTTAAAGACATTGAGGGGCTGCATAACCTAGAGTGTGCCGTCGAGCATGAACACGAATTGTTTAAATAAAAAAGCACCAGTTAAATATTTCAATGAATTAACGGATGCTTTAATTTTCATCTAATGTGCATATACATGCTGGTAATTTTCAATACCGATCTCTGACACAAGTACCTGCGTAGCTTGCGCGTGGCTCATCTTAGTATCTGCTTTTTCAACTAAGATCATAGCCGTAATATCAGCTAATCCAAATCCAGCTAAGTTTAAATTAATTAACACGGATTGTAGCGGTGATAATGACGGGTTAAAGGCGGCATTTTCAATATAACGGCCGGCAATAACTGTGCCTGTTGTTGTTTTTAAGGCTATGCCTGCATGGCAATGACTATAAGGTGCATAACTGCCGTTTGCTGCTTGCAGTGCTGCTTGTACTAGTGCAGATTCGCTTTGCTGTTGCAAAGTTAAATTAACTGGCTTAGCTGCTAATAAAGATTCGCTAATGCCTAGGTCAATTGGACCGAAAGAATCGGGTAGCAAGGTAGCTAGGGCTTTTACGCCTGTTGCTTTTAGGTTAACACTTAACTCTGGTGCACAGTTTAACTCATTCATGAATTGACGACAGTGTCCACAAGGACTGTCAGTGACTGTAATGTCTAATATTGCAGATTCATGATGACTAAAGGCATTATTGATGGCAGCTTGTTCGGCATGAACACTGTTGAATAATGCTTGATGAGTAAATTCATAATTGGCACCAAAATATAGATTTCCTGAACTTGCTCGTGCAATTGCGCCAACATTGAAATCTGAGATAGGTGCAACAGAATAGGCGGCAGCTAAGGGCAATAAGCTCAGTAATAGCTCAGGTGTTTCTAGCGCGGAATGTAGTTGTAATAAGTCGACATCTTCAGCGTTAATAACACCTTTAAAATCGGGTTTAGAGATTATAGGTAGAACATGGCTTTGGAGTGATTCTGGTAAGCACGAAAGTGCGGTAAGGAGGTTTGCTTTCATAAAAATTGGCCTTGTTAAAAAGTGGCACTGAATAGAGAATAAAATTCTATCTGAGTGCCACTTTGCAACTAAATCCGATTAATTACAAGGATAGAGCTCTAAATTATAAAACTTTTAGTACTAAACCGTTTAGATAATAACCTTCTGGATAGAAGCTAGCCGTTGGATGATCACCCGCTTGTGATAAACGTTCAACGATATAAGCATCTCTGCCAGCATCCAGTGCTGCATCAGCAACAATTTTCTGGAATAAACCATCTTCCATCAGGCCTGAACATGAGAATGTTAACAGTGTGCCACCTGGCTTAAGAACTTGCATTGCTACGAAGTTAATATCTTTGTAACCACGACAAGCACCCTTCATTTGTGCTTTGCTTTCTGCAAATTTAGGCGGATCAAGAATGATAGTATCAAACGTACGGCCTTCTTCACGGAACTTACGTAATAGTTTAAATACGTCAGCACGTTCAAAAGATGCGTTTGAAAGGTCAAGTTCGTTGTGCTCTGCATTACGCTTTGCAATATCTAGTGCAGGTTGTGATAAATCAACGTTAGTGATTGATTTCGCGCCAGCTTGTAGTGCGTAAACACCGAAGCCACCTGTGTAGCTAAAGCAGTTAAGTACGTCTTTGCCTTTTGCATATTTTGCAGCTGCTTTACGGTTATCACGTTGATCAAGATAGAAACCGGTTTTGTGGCCACCTTTGATATCAACTTCAATTTTAACGCCGTTTTCTTCGATGATAACTGCTTCTGGCGGCTCTTCACCTTTAAGAACGCCTTGTACTAATTCTAGGCCTTCTTTTTTACGTACTGCTACATCTGAACGTTCGTAGATGCTGCATTCAGGGTAAAGTGTGCTTAATGCGGCAACTAATGTGTCACGGTGAAAATCTGCACCCGCTGACAATAGCTGACATACTAAGAAATCGTTGTAACGGTCAATTGTGATACCTGGCAGGCTATCAGATTCAGCTGCGATTAAACGGTAGCCAGTTAGGCCTTTTTCTTCGATTAACTCATCACGTAATGATTGTGCTTGTTTGATACGTTTCTCAAAGAATGCTTGATCGATTTCTACGCCACGGTCGTAATGCCATACACGTACACGGATTTGAGATTCTGGAGAGTAGCTACCAGTTGCTAGCCATTCGCCGCCAGCGCTCATGATATCAACAGTGCCGCCAACTTCTACTTCGCCTTTTACTTTCTGTACTGCGCCAGAGAAGATCCACGGGTGTTTACGTTTAAGTGCTTTTTCTTTGCCTTTAGCAAGGATAATTTGAGCTGTCATTTCAATCTCTTATCGTTTTAAATTTAGTTATAAATCATACGTTATATAACAGTAAAGGGACTCAAGCTTGAGTCCCTTTAAAAATCAGTATTAGAATCATTTAAATTAATGATTCAGATAACCGAACTTAATTACATTACGCGCATGCCAGGTTCAGAACCTTCATCCGGGTTTAGTACGAAAATATCGCTTCCACCAGGTCCAGCAGCAAGTACCATACCTTCTGACATACCAAACTTCATCTTACGTGGTGCTAAGTTAGCAACCATAACCGTTAAGCGACCTTGAAGTTGCTCTGGTTCGTAAGCTGATTTGATACCAGCAAATACTTGACGCGTTTCACCGCCCACATCTAAGGTTAGCTTAAGTAATTTCTTAGCGCCTTCAACATGTTCAGCTTTTACAATTTTAGCAACACGTAAGTCAACTTTTGCGAAATCATCAAATGCGATCATTTCACCAATTGGCTCATCTTTAATGTGCTTGTCTGAAGCAAGTTCAAGCGGTGCTTCTTCAACAGCTGTTTCTTCAGTTGTTTCTTCTTCAGCAACTACTAAGTTTTGCTTAGATGCTTCAACCATAGCTTCAACTTTATCCATCTCTACACGTTGCATTAACGGTTTGAATTTGTTGATTTCGTGGTCAGTTAATACTGTTTTGTAGCTATCCCAGTTGAAATCATCGTTTAAGAATTTTTCAACTTCAGCAACCATTGCTGGTAGTACTGGTTTCAAGTAAACCGATAGGATACGGAATAAGTTGATACCCATAGTACAAACAAGGTGTGCTTCAGCTTCACAGCCTTCTTGCTTGATTAATTGCCACGGTGCTTTGTCTGCAATGTAAGCATTTGCTTTATCAGCAAGCGCCATGATTTCTTTAATTGCTTTGCTGAAATCACGTGTTTCATAGTATTGAGCAATGGTATCGCCAGCAGCAACAAATTCAGCCAGTAGTTCAGGCTCAGAAATTTCGCTTGCTAGTTTTTTATCAAAGCGTTTGTAGATGAAACCAGCAGTACGGCTTGCAAGGTTAACTACTTTACCTACAACGTCAGAGTTTACGCGTTGTGCAAAATCTTCTAGATTTAAATCTAAATCTACAATCTTGTTGCTTAGTTTTGCCGCGTAGTAATAACGTAGGTATTCTGGGTTTAGGTTGTCCAAGTAAGTACGCGCCATGATGAATGTACCGCGTGATTTAGACATTTTCTTACCGTTTACAGTAACAAAACCGTGTGCAAATACAGCTGTTGGTTTACGGAAACCCGTACCTTCAAGCATTGCCGGCCAGAATAGGCTGTGGAAGTTAACGATGTCTTTACCAATGAAGTGATAAAGTTCAGTCGTTGAATCTTTTTTGAAGTATTCATCAAAGTCTAAGTCATCGCTACGATCACATAGGTTTTTGAAGCTACCCATGTAACCGATTGGCGCGTCTAACCAAACGTAGAAAAATTTACCAGGAGCATCAGGGATCTCGAAACCAAAGTAAGGCGCGTCACGGCTGATGTCCCACTGTTGTAAACCGGCTTCAAACCATTCACCTAGTTTGTTGGCGATTTCTTCTTGTAACGAACCAGAACGTGTCCACTCTTGTAACATGTCACCAAATGCTGGTAGATCGAAGAAGTAATGCTCAGAATCTTTAAGAATTGGCTCTGCACCAGATACTACAGATCGTGGTGAGATCAAATCTGTTGGAGAATATGTTGCGCCACAGTTATCACAGTTATCACCGTTTTGATCTTCGCTCTTACATTCAGGGCAGATACCTTTAACAAAGCGATCTGGTAAGAACATTTGTTTTTCAGGATCAAATAGCTGAGAAATTACACGTGTTTTGATATGACCGTTATCGCGAAGGCGCGTGTAGATCATGCTTGCAAGTTCACGGTTTTCATCACTGTGAGTTGAATGGTAGTTATCAAAACCAACACCGAAATCAGCAAAATCTGCCATGTGCTCAATTTTAGTTTGTGCGATCATTTCTTCCGGCGTAATGCCGCGCTCTTGCGCTTTCAGCATGATTGGCGTGCCGTGTGCGTCATCTGCACATACATAAGTACAAGTGTGGCCACGTTGCTTTTGGAAGCGAGCCCAGATATCAGTCTGGATATACTCAAGCATGTGTCCTAAGTGAATAGGGCCATTGGCATAAGGTAATGCGCTTGTTACTAAGATTTTGCGTTCTGATGTCATAAAAATCTGATTCATCTTGTGGTTAAAAATAAAGTTATCCGATGTTACCTGATACGACCTATAAAGCATAGATGTTAGGCTAAAAACCCTGCGATTTTTAGCGTATTTATTTGTGTTTCTTTGCTTTATCATTGATATAGTAGATTAATAAAGTATAAATGCTTAAAAGCTAAACACTACAAGCTAAAATTAAGAGGCGTTATGGATATTGCAAAGATCACTCAGCTCGTTGGTATATTTCAGCCTAGAAATTGGCTAAAGAATATCGCCGACAGTAATGTATTAGAAACAATTAACAACAAGGATGGTTGTGTTGAAATCCAGATACGTTTACCGTTTCCATCATTGGATTTTGAAAACGAAATTAAAACCAAGTTAGAACCAAAAGTCGCACTAATGAAAGGTGTGGATAGCGTTAATTGGCAGATAAAGTTAGATGTTGCGACCTTATCCCGTTGTAACGATGCGCCCGCCATACATGGTGTGAAGAACGTGATTGCGGTTGCGTCAGGTAAAGGTGGTGTGGGTAAATCAACTACGACAGTTAATACAGCGCTCGCGCTAGCTAAATTGGGTGCTAAAGTCGGTATCATGGACGCAGATATTTATGGTCCATCAATTCCACTCATGTTAGGCGTAAGCGATTCACGCCCAGAGGCATATGATGGTAATACCATGCAAGCGATTAATGCACATGGCTTAGCGGTTAACAGCATTGGTTTCATTGCTTTACACGATCAAGCGATGATCTGGCGCGGTCCAATGGCAAGTAAAGCTTTAATGCAGCTACTTGGTGAAACACATTGGGGTGAACTGGATTATCTATTTATCGATATGCCACCGGGTACGGGTGATATTCAACTAACACTGAGTCAAAATATTCCGGTAACAGGCGCGCTCATTGTATCAACTCCGCAAGATGTTGCACTTGCTGACGCAGCGAAAGGCATTAGTATGTTTAGGCAAGTGAAAGTACCGGTATTGGGCGTTGTCGAAAACATGAGTACCCATATCTGTACTAACTGTGGTCACGAAGAAGCTATTTTCGGAACCGGCGGTGTTGTTAAAATGGCAGCTCGTTTTGATACTGAATGTGTTGCTCAACTGCCGTTGCATATTGACCTGCGTGCGGATATTGATGCGGGTATACCAACCGTTGTTGCACAGCCTGATTCTGCATTTTCAGATATTTATGCACAACTAGCGAATGACATAGTCAGTAAGATGTTTTTTCAAACGCACACAATATCAACAGAGATCCCAATTAAGCTAACGTAATGTGGGTATTTTTCTAACTTATTGTAGGTATTTACTAACTTAATATAGGTATTTTTCGGTTTACTCTAGAATGACAGACTATAAATTTCTATAATAACCGAGTCTTAAACCCTAACGGATCATTTTATAAATGAATAATACATCTAACTCTTGTGTGATCATCGCTATCGCAGGTGCTTCTGCATCTGGCAAAAGCTTACTTTCTTCAACTATCTACAACGAGCTTGTTGCTGAGTTTGGCGAGTCACAAATTGCAGTAATCACCGAAGATTGTTATTACCGTGATCAAAGTCACCTCGAGATGGAAGACCGAGTTAAAACAAATTATGACCATCCACAAGCGATGGACCATCAATTATTGTGCAGTCATTTACAGGGTTTGAGTGACGGCAAAGCAGTCGAAATTCCAACGTACAGCTATACAGAGCATACACGTATGGCTGAAACGACTAAATTGACACCGAAAAAAGTGATCATTTTAGAAGGTATTTTACTACTGACAGATCCAAATATCCGTAACATTATTCACGCAAGTGTATTTATGGATACTCCATTGGACATTTGTTTTGTTCGTCGTTTACAACGAGATGTTGCTGAACGTGGCAGAACAATGGAATCGGTAATTGAACAATACAATGATACCGTACGTCCAATGTTCCTACAGTTCATTGAGCCATCGAAACAATATGCGGATCTTATTGTACCGCGTGGTGGTAAAAACCGTTTTGCGATTGATACTTTAAAAGCAAAAATTTGTCAGTTACTAAACGACTAACTAACACAGCACCTATTAAAGAGAGAAAACATGCGCCTGTGCGATACAGATATTGAAAACTACTTAGAAGACGGTCGAATTTCGATTGAACCAAGACCTGACCAAAGTAAAATTAGTGGCGTAAGCGTTGATGTTACTTTAGGTCATGAATTCCGAGTATTCCAAGCACATAACGCACCTTATATTGATTTGAGTGGCCCTAAAGAAGAAGTAGCTATTCAGCTTGATAAAGTAATGAGCGACGAAATCGTTGTACCTGAGGGTGAAGCATTTATTTTACACCCTGGCGAATTTGCTTTATCTGTGACGTTTGAAAAAGTAACGTTACCAGCAGATATCGTAGGTTGGTTAGATGGACGTTCATCACTCGCACGCCTTGGTCTTATGGTCCATGTAACGGCACATCGTATTGATCCTGGCTGGTCTGGTCGTATCGTTCTTGAGTTTTACAACAGTGGTAAATTACCGCTAGCATTACGTCCGAAAATGACAATTGCTGCGTTAAATTTTGAAACGCTGACAGCGCCTGCTGCACGTCCTTACAACCAACGTAAAGATGCGAAGTATAAAAACCAACACGGTGCAGATTCAAGTCGTATTAACCAAGATGACAATGCAGATCAAAACGCATAACAATAATTCAGTTATTTAATTTGTTGCTAACGGTATAGTAGTTAACAACGTGCTTGATATATCACATATTTAAAATACAAAAATGCCCATCACTGTTAGAGTGATGGGCATTTTTTTTACTTTTACTTCGTGTTTTAACTCACCTTAATTAGAAGATAAGATGTGCAACACCTGTGATAATCGGTAGCGTTATAATGGTACGTAGTACGAAGATAATAAATAAATCAACGATGTTAACGGGTATTTTACTACCTAACAATAAGGCACCCACTTCAGACATATAGATAAGTTGCGATACAGATACACCGGCAATAATGAATCTAGTCATGTCGCTTTCCATTGAAGTAGCAAGAATACTTGGTACAAACATATCGGCAAAACCAACCACTAACGATTCAGATGCAAGTGCAGCTTCAGGTACATTCATGAAATCAAGGTAATACATGAACGGTTTACCAAGTACAGCAAATACTGAGGTATATTCCGCAATAAGCAGACCAATAGTACCGATTGCCATTACGACAGGTAAGATACCAAACACCATGTGCGTTGCATTTTTTAGACCTTCGACAAATACTGTTTTGTATGACGTTACTTTTGATGCTCTATCAACGGCTTGG
>Ga0209291_1002064_pt1 | contig 16815 bp, 12 predicted proteins | sample GOMGulsemesocosm_FD_184633 | JGI IMG/M metagenome (GOLD analysis project Ga0209291, IMG submission 184633) | Methane-oxidizing microbial communities from mesocosms in the Gulf of Mexico - GOM9B Gulf of Mexico (SPAdes) (version 2) | ecosystem: Environmental > Aquatic > Marine > Cold seeps...
TTTACCTAAATAATAATTAAAAGAGAGGTTTTATGACAACTCAAACATCCACCGCGCCGCAACAACAGTCGACGGTTTTGCCCATGGTTATCATTGGCATATTGTTTTTCATTTTTGGCTTTGTAACTTGGCTTAATGGTTCGTTAATACCATTTTTAAAAATCATTTGTGAGCTTAATGAGTTCCAAGCTTTGTTTGTAACCTTTGCATTTTATATTGCCTATACCGTGATGGCATTTCCCATGTCATTTTTATTAAATAAGACAGGGTATCGTAATGGCATGGCAATCGGACTGGCTATAATGGTTGTCGGTTCCCTAGCGTTTATTCCAGCAGCGCAAAGTGGACAATTTGGCCTATTCTTGATCGCGCTCTTTATTTTAGGCACGGGACTGACTATCTTACAAACGGCTTCAAATCCTTATGTCGTTAAAATCGGACCTAAAGAAAGTGCAGCCATGCGTATTTCAATCATGGGACTGATTAATAAGGGGGCGGGTGTTATCGTTCCTATGGTTTTTACTGTGTTGATATTAGCAGATATGGGAGAAGTGTCTGAGCAATCTATTGCGGCGCTGTCTGCGTCAGAACGTCAAACCACCATAGATGCATTATCAAATAAATTAATCATGCCGTACATTTATATGGCACTCGCACTAACAGCATTGATTGCCTTGGTTAAGTTTAGTGGTTTGCCTGAGTTGCCGCCTGAACCAGAAATTGATAATAGTGATGCACAGCAATCAGTATTTCATTTACCTCAAGTTGTGCTTGGCGCCATTGCACTATTTGCCTACGTCGGCGTAGAAGTTATTGCTGGTGACACTATTGGTCTTTATGGCTCTGGCTTACACGTGGCTAATTTTGCTGGCTTAACATCTTATACGATGGTCTTTATGGTGATTGGTTATATTATTGGTGTCACCTGTATTCCACGTTATATTTCTCAGCGTAATGCTTTACTTGGTTCAGCCATTGCGGGCATATTGTGTATTTTAGGAGTTATCTTTAGCTCAACGACCAATACATCTATTGCTGATATTTTGTGGGGCTGGAGTGGTATCGCAACTATCCCTAATACAGTGACCTTTGTTGCTTTGATGGGCCTTGCTCATGCCTTAGTGTGGCCTTCGTTATGGCCGCTGGCATTAGATGGTGTTGGCCGCTTTACTTCACAAGCTTCAGCGCTACTTATTATGGGTATTTCAGGTGGTGCTATATTGCCTTTAATATTCGGTAAAATGGCACACGTTATGGACAACACTCAGGTCGCGTATATCGTTGGCATCCCTTGTTACCTATTTATTTTATTTTATGCGCTTAAGGGCCATAAAATGAGAAAGTGGTCTTAATACCCACTAACTCTTTCTTACTTTTGCTATTGTAGCTTTGCCCGGTCGTTCCACCGGGCTTTTTTATACCTTTACTTTATTGAGCCATTGGAAATGTTACCGTTGTATGATATTTTACTGATTATATATACAGTTAAATTGTTCGGTTGTCATGGTTAAAAAAATTATTCACGTTGATATGGACTGCTTTTATGCCGCGGTCGAAATGCGTGATAATCCTGTCTTAAAAAATCAAGCGGTTGCTGTCGGCGGCAATAGAGACCGGCGCGGGGTCATTTCTACGTGCAATTACAAAGCGAGAGAGTTTGGCGTTCGCAGTGCTATGGCGACTGGCATGGCGCTAAAACTGTGTCCGTCACTTGTATTAATGCCGGGACGAATGCAGGTTTATATCGATATTTCACACCAAATCCGTACCATCTTTAACAAATATAGTGCTCATGTTGAGCCACTTTCCCTCGATGAAGCATATATTGATGTGACTGATTGCCAGGCATGTAATGGCTCTGCGAGTTTGATTGCAGAGAAAATCAGGCAAGAGATATTTGAAGTGACAGGCCTGACAGCATCTGCGGGTATAGCGCCAAATAAATTTATGGCCAAGATAGCTTCAGATTTAAATAAACCCAATGGCCAGTATGTGATCACCCCAGATGATGTGGATTCGTTCGCCTTAAAAATGCCTCTGAATAAAATTAGTGGTGTCGGTAAAGTGACTTTTTCAAAGCTAGAGCAATTTGGCTTGTTAAATGGCCACGACATACGTCAAGCCGATCCTATTTTTCTCAATCGTCATTTTGGTAAGTTAGCTGATGTGTTAATTCGCCGTGCTCATGGTATTGATAATAGTAAAGTGGTATCTAATCGCGTGCGTAAATCCGTGGGGGTCGAACGTACTCTACCCGTAGACATAACCTCTATGAGCCAATGTCAGGAAATTGTTGATCGATTACTTCCTGAGTTACTAAGACGATTAGCCCGCAGTGATGAGGATCTTGTTATTCATAAACAGGGTATAAAGCTTAAATTTGATGACTTTCAATCGACCAGTGTAGAACAAAGCACAACCGAGGCGAGTTACGATGGATATGTAGCGCTATTAGCCGAAGCATTAACGCGCAGCGAAGGACGAAATATTCGATTAGTGGGGATTAATATTGGTGTACGTGAGTCGGTGAAGATTGATGAGGAAATGCCAGACAATAAAGAACAGTTAGATTTATTCTAAAGGCCAGTAAATTAACTACTGACCTTTACACATTTTTTTAAGCTGTTTTTTCTGGAATATTTTTCAGAATAGCCAAAGTGAGCTGCCAGAATCGGTCAACGGTATCAATCAGCACTTTTTCATCAGGTGAATGTGGGAAACGAATCGTTGGACCATATGACACCATATCCCAATGCGGGTAAGCGTCTTTAAACAATCCACATTCAAGTCCTGCATGAATCACCATGATTTTTGGTATTTCACCAAATAACTCGTTATAAGTGTCACGTACCACGCCCATTATTTGCGATGTAGTATCAGGTTTCCACCCAGGGTATGCTCCGGTAAAATCGACACTTGCACCCGCTAAAGTAAAAATAGAGGCAATGGTGTTTTGTGCATCAAGGCGCCTAGAATCCATTAGTGAGCGAATTAAACACTGCACATATACTTGATTACGGCGCGTTTGAATAACGCCCATATTGTTTGATGTTTCAACCACGCCTTCAATCTCATCACTCATTCTAAATACGCCATGGGGCGCAGCGTAAAGAGCCGCTAATAATCGTGTTTGGAAATCAGGTGCAAAGACTTCTTCAACTATCTCACCTGCATCAATAAACACGGCTAAATCTGGTTCAACGGCACTGAGTTCTTGCTTGAATGTGGCTGTCCATGTGGCTACATTTACTTTAAATTGAGCTACATTTTCGGTTGGTACTAATATTTCGGCGCTGGCTTCTCGGGGGAGGGCATTGCGTAAACTACCACCATCGATGCTTATTAAACGAATATTATGTATTGGTGCTAATTCAAATAAAATACGTGTTAATACTTTGTTGGCATTACCACGGCCTAAATGAATGTCGACCCCTGAATGGCCGCCTTTTAATCCTTCAATAACTAGACTAAACGCGGTGTGATTTTCAGGGGCTTGTTCAAACTCAATGTCAAAGCGTACATTAGCATCAACACCGCCAGCGCAGCCCATGTACACTTCACCTTCGTCTTCTGAGTCGGTATTAAGTAGGATGTCACCGTCTAAATAACCAGGTTCGACGCCAAACGCGCCTGTCATACCCGCTTCTTCGTCGACGGTAAATAACGCTTCTAATGGACCATGCTCAATGGTGTTGTCTTCTAAAACAGCTAATGTTGCACACAGACCAATGCCATTGTCTGCACCTAAAGTCGTACCATCAGCGGTTACCCAGTCACCGTCAATAAACGGTTTAATAGGATCTTTGGTAAAGTCATGTACGGTATCATTATTTTTTTGCGGCACCATATCAAGATGGGCTTGCATAATCACCCCTTTACGATTTTCATAACCTGGGGTTGCAGGCTTTTTAATGATCACATTGCCGACGGTATCACGAGTGACCGATAGCCCTTTATTTGTTGCCCAATCAACAATATGCCCAGCAATGGCATCTTCATGCTTTGACGGATGTGGAATGGCGCAAAGTTGTGAGAACCACTGCCAAATAGGTTGTGGTGTGAGTGTTGATAAAGGCATGATATATAAATTCCAAGCAATAAAATTGGGCGCATCATAACATATCAAACAGATAAATATGACGTACATTATTCTCACGTTTAAAACGCTTAATACGTCATGGAGCTTAAATATAATTGATAAAAAAGGCACTTAGTCTCATAATCGGCTGATTCAATGGTATTTGACCATTGAAATCAAACTCATAGTGCATACCTTATGTTAGAAAAATTGTTTCAATTAACATCACATAAAACCACACTTAAAAAAGAAGTGATTGGTGGTTTGACGACATTTCTAACAATGGCTTACATCTTATTTATTAATCCTGTGATACTCGCTCAAGCGGGTATGGATAAAGGCGCCGTATTTATGGCGACCTGTTTGGCAGCTGCATTGGGTTGTTTCTTGATGGGGATGTTAACTAACTACCCGATAGCATTGGCACCCAGTATGGGCTTGAATGTCTTTTTTACCTATTCTGTTGTGTTAGAAATGGGCTATAGCTGGCAAGTGGCTCTTGGCGGTGTTTTAGTATCTGGCGTTCTGTTTGTTTTATTTAGTTTATTTCGCATAAGAGATGCAATCATTGATAATGTTCCCTTGTCTATTCGCCAGGGCATTGCTACGGGCATTGGTTTATTTCTAGCGATGGTGTCGCTTAAAATTGCCGGAATTGTCGTTATTAGTGATGATAGTAAATTAGCATTAGGTGATATGTGGTCTTTTGATGCAATGATGTGGCTGTTAGGCATTACCATTATTATTGGCTTTGCCTCAAGAGGTCTTCGCGGCGGCATGTTGATGTCGATATTGATGATAACCATTATCGCTATCTTTTCTGGCTATTCTTCTTTAAGTGGTGTTGTAAGCTTACCGCCATCGTTAGCGCCGACCTATATGGCATTAGATGTAAGCGGCGCACTTGATATTAGTTTATTAAGCATCATTTTTGCCTTTTTATTTGTCGATATATTTGATACATCAACTAGCTTGTTTGCAGTGGCGCAGCGTGGCGGACTGTTAAATACCGCAGGGCGTTTTCGACGACTTGGCCGCGCATTATTTGCTGACGCAGCCGCCACTATAGTTAGCGCTGTTATGGGAACCTCCACCACAACCGCCTATGTTGAAAGCACGGCGGGGGTTGCAGCTGGCGGTAGAACCGGCCTCACGTCAATCGTTGTTGGGGTGTGCTTCTTGCTGGCCATGTTTTTTTATCCATTAGTTAACGCGGTTCCTTTGGCCGCTGCTTCTTCTATTATGTTTTACGTGGCAACTTTAATGTTGGCGAGTTTAATTAATGTTGAATGGGAAGATTTAACCGAAGCCATTCCTGTGGTGATCACGGCGATTATTATGCCGTTAACATTCTCTATTGCTAATGGCATTGCCTGCGGCTTTATTAGTTATTGTATTATTAAGCTTGCAGCAGGACGTTATAAACAACTTAATCCATTAGTATTATCCTTAGCAGGGTTCTTTGTTGTTAGTTTTTACCTTCGTTAATTATTATTAATAGTTCCCCCCCCAAGCCCCAATGTTCTCCTCTTTCATCTATTTTGATGGCCCATATTTAGTAGTATTGTTGTTAGTTGGCTTATAAACAGCTAATAATAGTAATAAGCTTGATAATAAAGCTTGAACAAATATAAATATTTGGTACTTTATGACTGTTTTTTGTGGTGAACGCAGTACTTATATCTAAGGGTTAAAAATGAATAGAAACGCTAGTTCTAATGAACGCACATTTTCGGCTAATCAACAGTTAGTATCGATCACCGATACCAGTGGGAAAATTTTATACGCCAATGATGATTTTTGTAACATTGCTGGTTACACATTAGAAGAGCTAGTTGGACAGCATCACAATATTGTACGTCACACTGATATGCCAAAAGCGGCGTTTGCTGATCTTTGGCTTAAGTTAAAAGCTGGACGCTCATGGCGCGGCATGGTGAAGAATCGCTGTAAGAACGGTGATTTTTACTGGGTAGATGCTTATGTTACTCCTCTTTACGAAAATAATTCCATAGTCGCTTATCAATCAGTACGTGTTAAACCTTCTCAAAGTCATATCAACAAAGCCAATAAACTTTACAGTGATATAAACGCAGGAAAAAATCCATTTAGTGACTGGTTTACAATGCCAATTAAGTTTATGGCCGCTTTCGTCGTCATGCTGGGCATACTATTTATTGGTACGGCTGATATGTCTTCAATAGCATCAGTTATTTGCATGAGTATGTTATTTGGCGCGCTAATAGCAATTTTCAGACAAGAACTCTTTATCATACCCGCTTACGCCGAGTCAGTTAAAGAGCGATATGACTCACCATCACGTCATGTTTTCTCGGGCAGTGGCATTGCTGGCTTGCTTGATTATCCAACGCAAATGGCCAATGCAAAAATCCGGACCATTTTAGGGCGCTCAAGGGATTTAGGTAATAATTTGGTGGTTGTCTCTGACGAGCTTGATAAATCAGCTAAAACGAGCCTCGATGGCTTAGTTAAAGAAAACGAAGAGCTTAGTCAGTTAGCTGTAGCCATCACTCAAATGAGCGGTGCCATCAATGAAGTCAGTCATAACACGATCGATTCTAGAGATAAAGTGGATGATGTTAATCAGCAATGTAAAAATGCGATTGCCATCATTGAGAAGTCACGTCACCGTATTGAGAGTTTAGGCGAAGCCATTGGCCAATCTGCGGATTCGGCTACAGGATTAATTGATGACGCTGATCGTATATCAACTATTATGACAGAAATACAAGGCATTGCGGATCAAACAAACTTGTTAGCGCTCAATGCGGCTATTGAAGCAGCTAGGGCTGGTGAACAAGGCCGTGGTTTTGCCGTGGTTGCTGACGAGGTTCGAACTTTGGCAAAGCGTACACAAATGGCGACAGAACAAATTCAAAAGTCGGTCGAGAAACTGCAAAATACGCTATCAGACTGGAGCGGTATGATGTTTGAAAGTAAGGAGTCTGCCCAGCAATGTGCTCAAGAGAGTAACAACGCCGGAGACATGATGGCTAATATCATGACAGCCATGGATGATGTGAATAGACTCAGTGAACAAATTGCAGCAGCCACGGAAGAGCAAAGTGCTGTCGCTCAAGATATCGCTAAAAATGTCAATCATGTGGATGAAATATCAAATGAGAATACGCAAGTGAGCCATCATGTGGGCGAGCAAGCGCAACATATTGCCCAGTGCAGTAATGATATTCAAAAGTTGAGTGAAACCTTCAAATAGGAGATTTAGCTTAGTGAAGTAACTGTTGAGGTTACTTCACCATCATTGAGTTTAGTGATTAAAGTATCACCTAATGTCAATTGGTTAACGGTTTTGATGACCGTGTTCTTATCATCAAAACTGATGCTAAACCCGCGCTCTAAAGTTGCCAACGGACTTACCGTATTTAACTCTCGTATTATGCCACTGTATTTAACCTGCTTATTAGCTAACAACTGAGTCATAGCCTGTTTTAGTCTTATAGATAATTGTTCTTGGTGAGCAAGATGATGGGATATTTTAAGTTGCGGAGAATAACGCAATAGTCGTTGGTGCAGATTATTTAAGCGGTGTTGTGCGCTATTAAGTTTAGCGGTCATCAGTACGTTGAGTTGATGATCTAATTCGTCTATTAATTGCGTTTGCTGTACCAGCTTGTATTTCGGATCTTGATCTTTTAATCTTGTCGCTAATGTAATGAGCTTTTGACGGTATCTATGCAGTTGGTTGGTCATCACATGCTGAAGTTGTTGGGACAAAAACTGACTTTTTTGTTGCTGTTGCTCATTACTGACACTGGCAATTTCTGCCGCTGCTGATGGTGTTGGCGCGCGGTAATCACTGACGAAATCACTGATAGTCACATCTACTTCATGTCCCACGGCGCTAATAATCGGCAGCGCTGAGTTGAAAATACTATGAGCTAATAATTCATCATTGAAACACCATAAGTCTTCCAAAGAGCCGCCACCCCGCGTTAATAATAATACATCAACTTCGTTGCGTTCATTGGCTGTTTTAATGGCTTGAGATAATTCTTGCGCCGCGTATTTTCCTTGCACTTGAGAAGGATATATCACTACTTCTATCAGTGGGTTTCGACGTTTTAATACGGTTAGTACATCATGAACAGCTGCCCCGGTAGGGCTGGTAATGATACCAATTTTGTTAATTATTGGTGGTAATGGCTTTTTATGTTCAGTACTGAACAGTCCTTTTGCAGCAAGGTCGCATTTTAGTTGTTCAAATTGTTGCTGTAATAAACCATCGCCAGCCATGTCCATCACATCAACTAATAGTTGATAATCACCGCGCGGCTCATACACGCTAACGTTGGCCTTGACCATTATTTGCTGGCCATTTTGTGGTCTAAATTTGACGCTACGATTACGCCCTTTAAACATCGCGCACTTTATTTGTGACCGGGCATCTTTAAGGGTGAAATACCAATGTCCTGATGACGCCGCCACAAAATTTGATATTTCGGCATTAACCCACACACGGCCAAAATTTCCCTCCAACAAACGTTTTATTTCGTTATTTAAGGTGGAAATATTATAAATATTGTTGGTAGGCGCGTTATACATGGCAAGGTCTATTAATTATGGATAGCTATTTGATGAAGTTTATAGTGCTAGATCACGTGAGGCAACAAATAAGTCGTGTAAAACAATGGAAGTAGGCGGTCTTTGAAAAACCGCCTTCATAGAGGAGATTGTTAGTCGTTCATTTGCGAGATACGTTCACGCAGCACATCCATGCCTGGTTTGTCATTCAACAAATCATGTTTAGATAAACCAGAAAGCTCGTGTGGGAAAACTAACCACTCGTCGGTTTCATAGAGGTAAAAATCAGGTGTACGTTTAGTTTTATTATTGTCAGGCTTGAAGTAGGGCGTTGCTATCTTCATGATAGGTGTATTCTTACGACATTTCTTAGTCAGATCTTCAATAATTTGAGCAACACTAAGCCCAGTATCGTAAACATCATCAACAATAAGCAGTGTGTCTTCAGCATTGGCATTACGGATAATATAATCGAGTCCATGAACCCTAACGTTTGAAACACGTTCTTCAATGCCAGTGTATGACGAGGTACGAATTGAAATGTGGTCAGATTTAACCCCAAAAAAATCAAGCAACTCCTGAACAGCAATACCAACAGGTGCGCCGCCGCGCCAGACGCCTATGATGTAATCAGGCTTGCAACCACTGTCTAATACTTTTAATCCAAGTTTGTACGAATCGTCTAATAGGGTTTGGGCATCAATATACTTTTTGGTCATCGTTCTCTCGCTTAAATTGATTAGCATTATCGGTATTTGTGCCCGAGAGTATAACAAAACTTAGGTATAAAAATTAGATTTATGTCAATTGTTGTCATGTGTGACAATAAAATTGGTGCTTTTTTGGCTGTTTATAACGACATGTAGTGTTTTTTTTATAAAATAATCGCAAATATAGATTGTCGGCGGCCACATCATTCTCTATAATACGTCGGCAATATTTAGACCCTTTTTACTCAATTTTGGTGAGATGTTGCAATGCTAAGAATCGCTCAAGACGCTTTAACTTTCGATGATGTTCTACTAGTTCCAGGACATTCAACTGTTCTGCCACACACGGCAGACCTTCGCACAAAACTAACCCAAACGATTGACCTCAACATTCCAATGTTGTCTGCTTCTATGGATACCGTTACAGAAGCTCGCCTTGCTATTGCATTGGCACAAGAAGGTGGCATCGGCTTTATTCATAAAAACATGACAATAGAGCAACAAGCTCATGAAGTTGACTCGGTTAAAAAATATGAATCAGGCGTAGTATCAGCCCCTGTTACGGTTCGACCTGATGTGACGCTTCGTGAAATCAATGAATTGCGCGACCGCCTAGGCTTCTCTGGCTTTCCTGTTGTTGATGAAAATAATGACGTGCTAGGTATTATCACTTCTCGTGACATCCGATTTGCAACCGACTTAACAAAACCTTGTACGGCGTTAATGACGCCAAAAGAAAAGTTAATAACGGTGACAGATCCGACGGATTCAGAAAACGTATTACATTTGATGCATGAAAACCGCATCGAGAAAATTCTTGTTGTTGATGCCCAGTTTAAATTACAAGGGATGATCACAGTTAAGGATTTCCAAAAAGCAGAAGAAAAACCTAACGCATGTAAAGATGCGCAAGGACGTTTGCGCGTTGGTGCAGCTGTAGGCTGTGGCGCTGGCACGGACGAGCGTATTGCTGCATTAGTGGCGGCGGGTGTTGATGTATTACTTATTGATACGTCGCATGGTCATTCACAAGGCGTTCTAGATCGTATCAAGAAAACTCGTAGCGAGTACCCAGATTTACAAATCATTGGCGGAAACGTAGCAACAGGTGCAGGCGCATTAGCGATTGCTGATGCTGGTGCCAATGCGGTTAAAGTAGGAATAGGCCCGGGTTCAATTTGTACTACGCGTATTGTTACTGGTGTTGGTGTTCCACAAATTACAGCGGTTTCTGATGCTGTTGATGCATTAGCAGGTCGCGGCATTCCAGTTATTGCCGATGGCGGTATCCGCTTTTCAGGTGATATTGCTAAAGCTTTAGTGGCTGGCGCAAACTGTGTGATGATGGGTTCTATGTTTGCAGGTACTGAAGAAGCGCCGGGCGAAGTTGAACTGTATCAAGGTCGTTATTACAAGTCATACCGCGGCATGGGCTCAATTGGCGCAATGGATCAAGACGATGGTTCATCGGATCGTTATTTCCAGTCTAGTAAAGAAGCGTCTAAGTTAGTGCCTGAAGGTATTGAAGGCCGTGTGGCTTACAAAGGTCCAATTAGTAACATCATTCATCAACAACTTGGTGGTATTCGTAGTGCTATGGGCTTAACGGGTTGCGCTACTATCACAGAGCTGGGCACTAAAGCTCAATTTGTGAAAATTACGTCGGCTGGCATGGGCGAATCTCATGTACATGATGTAACCATCACTAAAGAAGCACCAAACTACCGCATGGGTTAATCCCACTGGTTATTATTTTTTAAAGACGCTTTTTATAAGGCGTCTTTTGTTTAAACATTGTTAAAGGGTAATTCATGAGCAACATACATGACCATCGCATACTTATTTTAGATTTTGGTTCTCAATATACGCAGCTAATTGCACGCCGTATTCGTGAACTCGGTGTGTACTGTGAACTTTGGGGGTGGGATGTTAGCGAAGAAAAAATTCGCGAATTTAATCCAAACGGCATTATTTTATCGGGCGGACCTGAGTCGGTTACATTAAAAGATGCGCCTGTTGCACCCGCTTATGTTTTTGAAGCGGGCGTACCCGTACTTGGCGTTTGTTACGGCATGCAAACAATGTCGGCACAACTGGGCGGCAGCGTTGAGACCTCTAATGAACGCGAATTTGGTTATGCCAAAGTAGAGCGTGTTGGTGAATGTGCATTATTCAAAAATATCGAAGATGAAATCATCAATGGTAATGCATTTTTAGACGTCTGGATGAGCCATGGTGATAAAGTAGCGACTATTCCTGCTAGCTTTAAAACAGTAGCTAAAACTGACAGTTGTCCTTATGCCGCAATGGCTGATGAAGAACGTCGATTTTATGGTGTACAATTTCACCCAGAAGTTACCCATACTAAACAAGGCGGTCGTTTATTAGAGCGTTTTGTAGTTGATATTTGTGGCTGTGAAAAAAATTGGACAGCGGGTTCAATTATTGATGATGCTGTTGCTCGTATTAAAGAAAAAGTCGGTGATGATGAGGTCATTTTAGGCTTGTCAGGCGGTGTTGATTCTTCGGTATCGGCGATGTTAATTCAGCGTGCTATTGGCGACAAGTTAACGTGTGTATTTGTTGATAATGGTTTACTACGTTTAAATGAAGCTGAACAAGTAATGGATATGTTTGGTGATCATTTTGGTCTTAATATCATTCATGTTGACGCTGAAAACCGTTTCTTAGACGCCCTAAAAGGTGAAGATGAGCCAGAAGCTAAACGTAAGATTATCGGTCATGTGTTTGTTGATATCTTCGATGAAGAGTCAAAGAAACTTGAAAACGCTAAATGGTTAGCACAGGGTACTATTTACCCTGATGTTATCGAATCGGCGGCGGCTGGCACGGGTAAAGCACATGTGATTAAATCACATCATAATGTTGGCGGCTTGCCAGACGATATGGAAATGGGCTTAGTTGAACCATTACGTGAGTTATTCAAAGATGAAGTACGCCGTATTGGTTTAGAATTAGGCCTACCGTATGATATGCTTTATCGCCATCCGTTTCCTGGACCTGGTTTAGGTGTTCGTGTTCTGGGTGAAGTAAAGAAAGAATACTGTGATTTACTACGCCGCGCTGATGCTATCTTTATTGAAGAGTTACATAAAGCAGATATGTATCATAAAGTGAGCCAAGCCTTTACTGTTTTCTTACCTGTGAAATCAGTGGGTGTTATGGGTGACGGTCGTAAATATGACTGGGTTGTCTCTTTACGATGTGTTGAAACAATTGATTTCATGACAGCTGTTTGGTCACAACTGCCTTATGAGTTGCTTGGTCATGTTTCAAACCGTATTATTAACGAGATTGATGGTATATCTCGTGTGGTTTATGATATTTCTGGCAAACCGCCAGCAACCATTGAATGGGAATAATTTTTAATACCAATCTAGGTTAGTATAACTATTAACCTTAGGGAGTTGTTGAATATTTAGGATGCCGAGTATTGTAATAATACTCGGCATTTTTTATTTTAAGATAAAGGAATTAAATTTATTTATGCGTGTGTTAAATGCTCAAGAGTTAGAGATGTTAGGACAAAGTCAACGTGATGAGTATTGGATGAATGTCGCACTCGATTTAGCCGATAAAGCGCAGCAGGTTGGGGAAGTTCCTGTGGGCGCTGTATTAGTCTTAAATAATAAAATAATCGGAGAAGGATATAACTTAGTCATTAGTTCTCATGATCCGTGCGCACACGCCGAAATTATTGCATTACGTAGCGGCGGTCAATCCATTGAAAACTACCGACTCATTGATGCAACGTTATATGTCACATTGGAACCCTGTTGCATGTGCGCTGGCGCTATTGTGCACAGCCGAGTGAAACGGGTAGTGTATGGGGCTGCTGATTTGAAAACAGGTGCTGCACATTCTGCATTTGAGTTACTTAATGATCAAAAGCATAACCATCAAGTAGAGATTTCATCGGGTATATTAGCCCAAACTTGTAGTGAAAAAATAAGCAACTTCTTTAGTACAAGACGCTTAGAAATAAAAGAGAGAAAAGCATTACGTAAATTACAGTCAATGATTAACAATGAGGGTTAATTATCAGCTACATTTTTTGTTAAATTTATGCGGATTAGTCAGGCTCAATCTCATGGTAAATTATTCAACTATTAACTTATTGAAATAAAACAGACCAAGTAATTTGTTTATATGTTTGGTATTCACATCGTTTCAAGCTAATCTAGATAATTACTAATAGCATTTGGTGATCTAGTTTATGATGTTTCGTGGCAGTATTAAAAGCTTTATCTATGCTTTCATTTCTTTGTGTCTTGTTATATCTTGCTCAGTCCGAGCACAAGTCCCACAAACGGTCACTATATTATCAGATAATGGATACCCACCTTATTCTTACGTTGAAAATGGGATCGCGAAGGGAATTTATGTTGATTTAATTAACGAAGTAGCCAAGCTTGTGGCCAAAGATTATAAAATTAAGATAAGACCATTACCCTGGAAAAGAGCCTTACAAGAGATTAAAAAGGGTCGTGAATTTGCGATTATGCCACCCTATATCCATGGCGAGCGCGAATATATTTGGCCATACTCATCGGCATTATCTTACGAACGTGTAGTCGTTTTTTGTCATGATTCTATCGATTTTAAAGGACATGTATTACAAGATCGTAATACCGTTATTTCTCCTCTAAACGTTGGTATAAACGCTGGCTATTTAATTTTGAACGAGCAACTCAGCCAAGCTAAACGTGACAAGAAAATTAATATATGGGAAAACCGCAGTACCGTGTCCAATATTCAAAAATTGTTGGATAAACGTATTGATTGTTATCTTAATGATGCACTCTCTACGAGATGGGTCTTTAAACAATTAAAAAAAGAGCGTGCTTCGATGAGTTTTAAGGGAATTAAACAATCAATGGAAGTCATGGTGCAAACCGCTCACATTGGCTATACCAATAGTAAAGATCACAATTTTGAGTATAAAGATGATTTTGTAAAGAAATTTAATAAAGCCTTAGTGGTGATTAAACGCAATAAGGCCCTTGAACGTATTATCAGAAAGTATGTCGATTAAAGATAAAAACAGGGATTGGCCTATGTCAGTGTAGTGACGAGGCCAGGTTTCTACCATTGACGTAAAACAGGGTAAATCCCATGATTCTTATCATAAAAATCAGATTGACGATAAAACCATTGCAGTCTCGCATTAGGGTTACTCGCAAAAGCAGTATCTGACGCTAATTTCTCTTTGAAACGAGCTGCTAGTGTCGGAGACTCTTTTAGCATAGCTTTGGCCAGTGGAACGACGGCGTAGCCTTCAATATATTCGGTGCGTTGAAAGATTGTATTAAAGAAACCCCACTGAAAAAGAGAATCACTCGCCGCTGGTTCTAACAATACAAAGGCTAATTTACCCAATGGCTGATCCATAGTTACTTGTACTGCTCCCTTAGGTAAATGTATTGTTTTTAACTGGGCCGTAAAATCACCTTTTGCCCGCATTTTTCCTTCATAAGGGCGTTGACCAAACGATTCATTTTTAACTGTCATTTGCTCAAGTTCCAGATCCTTACCAGTGGTTAAAATCTCCATTTTTATGCCATGTCTTTTGAGGACAGCAATAGCTTGTACATGTTGTGGCATAATCCAATATGCACGGGGTACCTTAGTTATTTTTACCCCAATGTCTTGGTCAAACCATGGCATATTGTATAGCTTGTTTTTACCTGTCCATTTAACTTGCTGGGCGCCAGAGATTTCATCAGAAAAGGTTTGGTAAGCAATGCCTTTAAAAGGCACGTTATGCGCTTTGTTGTAATCCCAAGCCAATGGGAGTGTACTAGGACGTGAATCTTTATCTTGTTGAATTGCTTGTGCCAATTGAGCGCCGTTGTTGCCCAGGGCAGTTAGCGAGGACTCGATTAATACATAAGTGCCTAACACGCGTTGACGATATGATTTTAGTGAATGGTTTTCAACTAATACCGTGGGAATATGCCGCGCGGCGCCATAACCATCACTATAGCGCGGAGTTGCGCTCCAACCATTGATCCCTTTTTTAATATCACGATTATCCTTTGCAAATATAAGATCTCCAGGAACATGGCCCATCGCTGTCAAATCGTTATCTAGGGTAGGGCGATAATGTTTGGCGAACCACCGTGCTATATTCGGTGAATAGCTATGAACGCCGTTTGTTCCATATGTTATGTCGTATTGATAATCCACGCCATCGGTGACATGTAAATCAAGATAGAGACTTGGTTGATGGTGGTTGATAAAACTGATCATTGCCTGCATTTCAACACTTTGGGCTTTGGCATAATCACGATTTAAATTGATATTTTGCGCCGTACTACGCCAGCCCATGTTACTTGGACCTCGTTGATTCACTCGATTATATTTTGAGGAGTTTTCGTGACCATCAGCGTTAAACATAGGCACAAAGAGTAAATCTACATTATCAATTAAACTTACTTTCTTGCCCAAAGCAATGTCTCTGATAAGCATAAGACCGGCATCTTTTCCATCAATCTCACCTGCATGAATACCGGCTTGAGCTAGCATTTTTAGCCGTGAAGTTGCATTAAAATCTGAAGATACGTGAATAAAGGGCAGTGGACGCCCTAAGGCTGACTTTCCGAAATAACCGAGCTTAATGAGTTCAGACTTGTTGGCTAACTTCTCCAAAAACGCAATTGTTTCTTCATAGGTAGAGGTCGTTTTAAAATTTGAGCGTTCCGCTTGTGTTTTCCATTGTGGATCGCTGCTTATTAGTGCAGCACTTTTACCTTGCCATTTGGCCACTGGAGGCAATAACGTGGCTGGATCTAATATTGGTAATTGAGTGGCTATAGCGTTTGAAACAGGGAACGTTAACGCTCCCGCGACAAATAGAACAGCCAATTTAGAGGCGTTAAATAGTAGATGACTCATTATTATTCTTCTTGAGTAAAAAACTTATTATCGTACTAAAGAAACAAATATAAAAGAAAATAATAGCAACAAATTATGACAAAACTCAGCCACCTATAAAACTATTTTTCCCAGTCCGTTTAGTTTCAAAGAGGTATTTGTCGGCTTGTTTTAATAAACGGCCAAGATCAAACTCATTGTTCTTTTTATGTAACGCATAACCAACTGATATTGTCGGCGTAATTATAGAATTATCATAATCAATACAAAGGCTATTGACACTAGAAATCAATCGTTGAGCTATTTCACCCAGCTGAGGCTGTGATACATGCTCACACATTAAAACGAATTCATCACCGCCCCAGCGGAATAAATGGTCATTGGTACGTATTTGAACCTTTAACGTGTCTACAATTGTTTTTAATGCGACATCTCCCCCTGCATGGCCATGTTTTTCGTTAATTAATTTAAAATCATCACAATCAATGGCGATAACACCAAAAGACTCTTCTTTAACGTTTGCACGCTGATATCTAGCAATTGCCCCCGGTAAGTAATGTTTCAGGT
>Ga0209291_1002065_pt1 | contig 16810 bp, 14 predicted proteins | sample GOMGulsemesocosm_FD_184633 | JGI IMG/M metagenome (GOLD analysis project Ga0209291, IMG submission 184633) | Methane-oxidizing microbial communities from mesocosms in the Gulf of Mexico - GOM9B Gulf of Mexico (SPAdes) (version 2) | ecosystem: Environmental > Aquatic > Marine > Cold seeps...
TGCAATCGGCTTAATATTCTCTGCATGTAATATAACCAAAGCAGTTTATGATGATGTTTATGACGCTCCGGTCTACAATGAAACATCTAAAGTGAAATCAGAAAATGGATACTCCGATTACATAAAGTCAGAAGAACAAAACTACAAAATTGAACCAGATGAAGACCACTACTCATATATAAGTACAACCCCACAAACCTCTAATAGTACTTTTTCTAATTCACAAAACAATCAATACTTTTACCACTGTGCTTATCATAACTATACCCATTCACACTTAACTGATAATTTTATGTGTAGAGAACTAAGATATGCTTCAACTGGTTATAACTCTTTTTATTGCGGTTCATATAATCAATATGGTTACAACCCATATTCTTATACCAATCCTTATGGAAGTACATACGGCTATAATTATAACAATTATGGTTATGGCATAACTCCATATAATGCGTATTGGGGAAATTATGGAAATATAGACCCTTATACAAATCAATATTTTTCAACCTATAACGCAAATAACAATAATTATATAGCGACTAATTCAGTAAGTTCAAACCACACCTATGGCCATAGAAATGGCACACATCACGGTTCAAGATCAAGTAATAACACTTCATTTCCAAACACAGTAAAATCAAGTATCCCTACACCTACCACAAGTAACAAACCAATAAAAAAACTATCCACTTCTAAATATGCTACAAGGACAACATCAAACAGTCCTACTACATCTAGACGTACTACAACAACACGTCAGGCTCAAAATAAATTTACTAAACCAAATAGACCTAGTACCTCTACAACTACTACAGCTCCAAATAAAACAATACAAAAACGAACAACATATACGAGTAAGTACAAATCAAACACTATATCTACCAATAAAACGACTACCACAACTAATAGACGTTCTACAACAACCACTCGCCCCTCAACAACTAAACCAACAAGACCTTCCTCACACAGAACCACACAACGAAACACATCTTCAAGTCAAAGAGGTGGGACCACAACATCTGGTTCTGGATCAAGTTCAAAAGGAGGATCTACATCTTCAAAAAGCGGATCTAGAAGATAATCAATATTTAAAATAAACTCTATGAAAATAATTTTATACCTATCAGTTATTACGTTGTCAACGCAAGTTATAGCTCAAACAGAAGAAGATGCCTTAAGGTATTCACAAAACTATTTTGGTGGGTCGGCTAAAAACAACTCTACAGCCGGTGCACTATCTGCTATTGGCGGAGATTTTTCTACAACTTCTCAAAACCCTTCCAGTATGGCTAGATTTAATAAAAACAATTTTTTATTTACACCAATACTCGTCACTACCAATTCTAAATCAGATTTTTACGGAAAAATTGATAAAAGTTCATCAAAAAACGTTAAAATAGGAAATGTATCTTATTTAAAATCATACAAATTAGCTCCAGAAAAACATAACGGTTGGATGTCTATTCAAATGGGAGCTGGTTATAATAGAATTAATTCTTTTGAAAGTTCAAATCGATATACAGGTGAATTAGACAGTTCTATTTTAGATTATTTTACAAGCTCTGCAAATGGTACTCATACAGATAATATTTATGCTTTTTTTCCATATACTGCTGGCCTTGCATACGACACCTATGCTATTGATCCTGACACTTTAAATTCTTATTCAAGTGGTATGCATTATGGAAATGCTATTCATAACCGTTACATATTCAGTAGTGGCTCAATGGGAGAATATAGTGTTGCTATCAGCGGTAATTATAAAAATAAATTTTATATCGGAGGAACTCTAAATGCTGTGAAAATAAATTATAGAACAAATTTTATTCACACTGAGGAATTCACAGCCAAAGACAGTTTGTTTTTGAATAGCATTAAATACATTGGCAATCTGGAGACTGAAGGTTGGGGATATAATGCAAAAATTGGCTTTACTTATTTAGCAACCTCTCAACTTAGCTTTGGATTAGCTCTACACTCTCCTACTTTATTTACTTTAACAGACAATTGGGGTAACGACATGGTTTCAATGACTGATAATGGAAAACTAACAATCGCAGACGAAAACAAACCAACTGGAGAATACAAGTATAACTTATTAACACCAATTAAAACAATTCTATCTGCAGGATATATCATTAAAAATAAAGCAACAATTGGTGCCGAAGTTGAAGTCATTAATTACAGAGATGCTCAACTAAGTTCTATCAAAAATGGAGATAGTTTTTATAGCTTCTCAGATGAAAATAATCAAACAGAAAATATTTACCAAGCTAGAGTTAATTATAAAGTAGGTGGTGAATACAGATTAAACCCAATGGTGTATTTACGTGGTGGTTACGCTTATTATAGCTCTCCATATACTAAAGCAAGTGAAGTAAATACATCTGCAACCCAATTTATTACTGCGGGTGCTGGTTTGAATTTTGGTCACTTTTATTTTGATTTTGCAGTGGTTTCAAAGCATTTAAGCTATGACTATTATGCTTATAATCCAGTATTAAAAGGTAGCAAATCTAGTTTTACAACACAAGAGTTAAATTTTTCAGCTAGCCTTGGCATTAGATTTTAACTAACCTACAAACCCTAAATACATCCAATTTCCATTTTCTTTCACAAACTGTGAGTTTTCATGAATGAATTGTAATTTATCATTTTCAAAAAAATAAGCTTTAAACTCAACCGTACCTTCTGTATCCTGTTTTTGACCTTTAGTTATCTTTAATATTTCTAGCTTATCCCACTTTACAGATTTAGCCCAATTTACAATAGCCTTTTTCTCTGACAATGGCCTTGTAGTAGAATGATGGCTATTCATTAAATAATTACCCATTGCCTTAGTAAACGCAGTATACCTAGAACGCATTAACTGCATAGCTGTTTCTACTTTTGAAATATCTTGATGATAGATTTGACAGCATTTTATATACTTTTCTGAAGAACCGCAAGCACAGTTAAATGTATTAGTCATTAAAAGGGAGTTTGATTAAATAATAATTTTCCACTAATTAAAGTGCATCTTTAAATAGTTTTCTATTTGCTTCAATAACATGGTCGTCACAAATTTTATTCGTGAAATAGTTATAACTCGATCTAACCATTTGGATATATGATGTAAAATCTAAATCAACTCCTTCTTGAATTGCTTTTGTTAAGCCTTCATGACCTTCATCAATATTCACATCCCAACCTAAATCTTGAATTCTAAGATTTTTCCAAGGTGTGTTTTTACTAATTATTACTGGACAACCATTTGACCATGCTTCCACTATAGCATGTCCATAATTTTCGTGCACAGTTGGCAAAATCATAAAATCTGCGTCTGCATATACATTAGCAATTGTATTAGGGTTTAACACACCTTTATATTGTATCGCTACAGATTTATACTTTTTAATTTCTTTGTCAAATGTTTTATAGTATTCTTTATCTTCAATGTTTCCATAAATATCAAATTCAACAACTATATCTGATTTAATTTTTCTAATAGCTTCTATTGCCAAATGCAAATTCTTGACTTTTGCAATCCGACTAATATAAACAAACTTAACCTTCCCTGTTTTTTTTCTATTCAATATATCGTCTAATTCTAAAGTTTGACTTAAAGGAATATTTTGAGCTATAACTACATTCGCTTTTTTACCAAAGTTTAGCTTTATTTCATTTTTCTCATTCTCAGTAGAAGCATGCCAAATCACTTGTTTATACCAACCTAAAACCTTTGCTAGCTTAATAAATGATTTCTTTTTTCTATATTTTACACCTAACGCACCTTTCCCCATCATTCCCCTAGGAGCAAGAATCGTTTTAATTTTTCGTTTTCTTGCCACAGCTAAAGGTATTAAAGTAAACACCCTTGAGAATAAACTATTTAAATAAAGAACATCAGGTTCAACTTCTTTAATATTATCTGCCATAGCAGAATTACTCATTAAATGCTTCTCTAAATATTTAATAAAGACCCCTTCCTGTTCGTGCCATAAATTTAACTCAACACCTTGATAAGGTTCAGTTTCTCCCAAATCATAAGCAGATGTTAATATATAAATATCAAACTCATCTTTAAATGCATTTACAATATTAGCTACAGAACGAATGGGACCACCAGCTTTAAAACCAGGGACGTACCAATCAATACAAATTAATATTTTCTTTTTATCCTTCAATGTTATTTTCTTTTACCCAATGTCCCAAAACAACTAAATGCCAAATCCTTGACCAATCAACTCTTTTATCGTTCTTTTCAAAAGATTTCCATAAATTATTTACACCTTTTGAGTTTATGTATTTTATATTTTTAAGCTCGTTCAAATTTTCTTCACAAAAAGACTTCAACTCTCCTTTCATCCAGCTTTCATACGGTAATTCAAACCCAATTTCCGAACTATTTTTATTAGACGTAAAACCAATATCTTTAAATGTATCAACAAGTAATTTATTTGGAAAAGTTGGCCTTTTAAATTTATCCTTTATTCCTAATGTATACTCAACAAGATGTTGATCTAAAAATGGCATACGAACATCTAAGTTATTCGCTGTACTCATTTGATCCATATCTCGTAATACCACATTTTGCATATGCGTATCAAACTCAGCTAAAGTTAACCTACTTAATGTTGGTAATGCCCATCCATCAGTACTATATCCAATTAGATCATGTGTTATCTCAAACACTCTGTTCAAAGGTAATTTTGGAATAGTAATCAATTTTCTCAATTGATCATCCATTAACAACTGTCTAGAAAACTGATAAAGGTATTCACTGTCAAAATATTCCTGTTTTAATATTTCTTTAGTCTTACTTGATTCAACAGTACCTTTAAGCATGTGATTTAATATTCCCGGATATTTACGAGCATAATTTGGAAAACTGGCTAACCATTTTTTTGACTGAATATCTGGTATTTGATTAAAAACAGGATATCCTGCAAACAATTCATCACTTCCTATACCGGACATTGTCATACTTATACCTGCTTCAGAAGTTTTTTTTGACAAGACGAACGATTTCAATCCATCCCCAACTGGATGGTCGTAAGATTTCAAAGCAAAAGGAATCATATCCTTGAATTCTTCAACAGATAATTCTATCTCATGATGATTTGTAGCAAATTGCTCTGCAATATTTTTTACAAATTCCCTGTTAGGGTGTTCCTCCTCTTTAATTACAACAGAAAAGGTATCAATCTTTTCATTATGCTTCTTTGACATTATCCCAGCAATAATCGAACTATCAATACCTCCTGATAAAAATGTACTAAAACACGTATCCTTTGGCCTTCTTTTATCTACAGCCTGAGATAATAAATCACTCACTTTATCTTGAACAGTAGTCAATTCACCATCTGGATAAATAAAAGTTTTAGAGGCGCTCCAATAGGTTTCCAACTCTTGATTTTCTTCAGTAAAATACAAATATTGAGCTGGCATTAAACTGTAAACGTCTTCTATAATTGTATATGGTGCATGAACAGTTTGAAACCTAAAATAATCTATTATTGATTCTTTTCTTAATTTTCGTTTTATTAATCCACTGTTCAAAATAGATTTCACAGAAGATGAAAATATAATTTTATCGTGATCTAAAACATAATACAATGGTTTAACCCCCATTCTATCTCGAGCAATGTACATTGCTTTCTCAACTTTATCCCAGATAGAAAATGCAAATACGCCATCAAAATGGTTAACACACTTTTTACCCCATTTAATATATGAAGCTAATACAATTTCCTCAACAGAATCAGTCTTAAAGTCATAATTCGTAAGCTTATCCTTTAAAGATGTACCATTGTAAACTTCACCACTAAAGTTAATAACATACCGATTATTATTACACAAAAGTAATTGATTTGCATTTTGAGAAACAGCACTAATTGAATTCGATTGTTGTCCAAATAACACAAAGTTATCTTGATAGGTATCAGCTATATTTGAACTTCCTTGAACCAAAGTTTGGTTCATTTTAGAAAGGATTTCTTTTTCAATAGAATCTAACCCCGAAAACTGATAAACACCATTTATTCCGCTCATTATTTTATTCCAATATTTTTTAAGAAAGCGGGTGAATCTAGTAATTTTTTAATCCCTTCCTCTAAAGAGATTAACTCTCTTCCTAATAGTGCTTTCATTTTTGAATTATCCGGTTGTCGTCTTGTCATATCACCATCTTTAAGTGGAGCTAAATATGTAATTTTAGACGTACTATTTGTAATCTCAATAATTTTCTCTGCTAATTCTTTAATTGAAATAATAATTTCACCTCCAATATTAATCACATCATTTATCACTTTATTTTCATTTAACGCTTTTACACAAGTATCAACATTATCCTCTACATAACAGAATGTTCTGGTTTGAGAACCATCTCCGTATATTGGAATATCTTCATTCTTCAGAGCCAATGCAATAAATTTAGCCATTACAAAATCTGTTGTTTGATTTGGGCCATATGTATTAAAAAATCTAAAAATTGTAAAATCTAAATCAAATTCTTGTTGATAAGATCGACAAAAAGACTCCCCAACATTCTTTACCACTGCATATGGCACTCTTGAATTTAAAGGTGTTGTATCCTCATTTTGTGGAATAACAACTGGTTCCCCGTAAACTTCTGATGATGATGAAAAGAAAAATCGTTTAACACCTAAGTTTTTTGACAATTTCAACATATTTCTAATACCTTGAATATCATCTAAAACTTTTACAGGATTATCTTGTGTTCTTTGAACACCTACAAGAGCTGCATAATGAAAAACGAAATCAAAATGGTTTGCTAACATGATTTCAGACATTGCTGTACGATCATTAGCATCAGCTTTTATAAATTTAAAAACATCAGAGTTTAAAGGTAATTTTGTTCTAGATCCGGTTGTTAAATTATCAACTACAGTCACTTTTGTGTCATTCTCCTGTAACAACCTGTTAACTAAAGCCGACCCAACATTCCCTGCACCACCTGTTACCAATATTTTTCTCATAATGTAAATTTGATTTTTGTAATTATCAAATTTAATGAATTTTTAGGTTTTACATCCCTAAATAAAGTAAAGTTTCAACCAAATTCTCATAATCTATTAAAACACAACCTTCCATCTCAAAAAAAAATTACAATTCGGTCATTTTAATTAACTTAAATCCTTTTGAATTCAACCTCACTTTATCAACAAGTTTTTGTTTTAACTTATCAACTTGTGATTCGTAAACTAAATAGAACTCAGCTTCCTTTAATCCATCTTGTTGTGATTTTTCAATAATACTATGACGCAACAATCTAAATTTATTCAAAGTAGCTTGAATCGTTGACACTGACAAAGAAAAATCAATCGTTTGGTAAACAATATAATGTGTCTCTTTTTTTATTAAGTCTACTATTAGTGGTTTTAATAATAATGGATAATCAACTGGTAACAACTTATATTTTGGTGAAAAAGAAAGATAATTTTTAGTAGATATAAATGTATGAAATCGTTTCTTTAAGGTAATCGTTTCCTTTTTTGACTTAGTTTTATCTAATAACCACTGTTCACCCACAAATTTTGAATATAACTTTTCAAAACTTTGAGTACGGTTCATTTCAAAAATTTCAGAATATTGTACAACACCTCTTTTTTTCATTGTTAACTTTTCCAAAATTCTTTTTGAGTAAGGTAAATCGAATAACGACAAGGCTTCTTCACCTCTTATGATTTTATTAACGTCATTCTCAAGCAATCCGAAACTACGTTTAATTGACTTGATTAAGTTTTTATTTATATAACTTAACGCTACATTTAATTTAGCCTGTGAAAACCCAAAATGTGGTATACCGTCTACATTCGCTAAAACACCTACACAGAATTTCTCATCTGAAAATCTGTTGGTTTTAATATATATCAATGTGAAAAAATTAGTCATTTTATAATATTTGGTTTAGCTCTCGCTCTACTTTCATTAAATTATCCTCCCCTAGTGTGCTATGAACAAAAGCAGACTTGTCTAAATTAAATTTATATTTTTGATTTAAATAAGTCAAAAAAAGTAATAGTTTATCCTTATAATGCTGACCTAACAACACAAAAAAACGTTCTAAAACATGCTGAATTTGTTTATGTCTCATCCGCTTAACAACAGACCTAATAAAGTTTAAATCATTGCTACCAGTAGCTGAAAATGGTATTACTGTTGCAAAGTATAGTTTTGATTTTGAATAATTATTTGTATATATATTAGACAACTTAAAATCAGAATGCAATACTTTACAAAGTAAGTAATACATCAGCACATCATCTAAATTCAATGTATTCTTATTATCCAAATCAAAACGTACAGAATCCTCTAGCTCTTCAAGATACTGAGGTTCAAACTCTAATAAATGATTAGTATCTAATTCAAAGCCTATTTTTAATTTTGGCAATTTTAATTGACTCATAAAGTCTTGAAAAATTAACCGTGGAAACTCAGCCTTAGATAACTTTCGAACATCAATCATATCACTTGTCAACCCAACATCACCCCTCCACAATATTATCTCTTTTTCAATAACCATTATTTATTCGTGTCTTTTAACATAGGCACAAAGCTAAATACTCCTTTTTTATAAATATCACATTCACCATCTTCATTCTTCAAAATCAAAATCATCTCTTGACTATCCCCTTCTCCGACTGGAATTATCATTCTACCTCCAGGTTTTAATTGTTCCACTAACATCTCTGGAATATGTGGTGCTCCGCAAGTAATAATTATTTTATCAAAAGGCCCGTAGGTTTCCCAACCTTTAAACCCATCTCCAAATTTTAGCGTTGGCCTGTATCCAAGTTTTGTTAAAAATGGCTTTGTCTTTACAAATAATTCCTTTTGACGCTCAATAGAATATACTTTACATCCTAACTCACACAACACAGCAGTTTGAAAACCAGAACCAGTTCCAATCTCTAATACTTTATCTGTTTTCATAATTTCCAATAATTGAGTTTGAAACGTAACTGTAAATGGATGAGAAATAGTTTGTTCAGCTCCAATTCTAAAAGCTGTGTTAGAATATGCCTGTTTTTCAAAAATTTTATCCAAAAAAAAGTGTCTGGGTACTCTATCAAAAGCTTCTAACACCTTCTCGTCCGAAATTCCTTTTTCACGCAACTCATTGATTAAATGTTTACGCATTCCTTTATGTTTGTATGTATCTTGCATTATTCTAATTGAAGACTCAAAAATACAATTTTAAAAGGCTAACCTTTTCAAACTAATTAAAAACTAATTAACTTAATGATGTTAGAATTTATTTTTAATACATTTACCATATGCAAAGCCAAGAAGAAAATAGACGCGAATTAGTAGAATCTGTAAATTACATTATGCCTTTTGGTGCACATAAAGGAAAAGCCTTATTGTTGCTACCTGAACATTACTTAGTGTGGTATCATCAAAAAGGGTTTCCTGACGGAAAATTAGGGAAATACATGCATTTAATATATGAAATTAAAGTTAATGGGCTTGAGAATGAATTACGCCCACTTTTAAAATCAAGTGCAAAAAATAAAACCTAGATATAGAAAGAAGATATAAGGCTTTTATAAAAAATTAAATCTACCTTACTCTAATTGATTTACCTATATGCAAAATTGTAGTTGGCCTAATTCCATTTAATTTACACAATTTTGAAACAGAAGTATGATTTCTTCTCGCAATAGCACCTAACGTATCTCCACTTCTAACTCTATGGTATTTTTTCCCTCCTTTTGAATACGTTGAACCGTGACCTGAACCAGATTTAGCATTTGAGAAAATAGCTTTATGAACAAATAAATTTTCGTCTTTCACCAGTTTTTGTTTAAAATCAAATATAAGTTCTGGATTAATTGGCTGATCATAAAAACGAATTTCAAAATGCAAATGCGACCCTGTTGAACGTCCTGTATTACCACCTAATCCTATTGGCTGACCAGCCTTTACATATTGATTTGGTGCTACCATTAGCTGAGACAAATGCGCATAATACGTTTCTAACCCATTATAATGTCTTACAATCACTAATTTTCCAAATCCACCACTATGAACTTGTGAATATCTAATTTTACCATCAAAAGCCGCATAAACAGTATCTCCAGTTTCCAAATCTAAATCAATTCCATTATGATTACGTCCATGTCTTATTCCAAACCTTGAGGTAACAACACCATTAACCGGAATTGAATAGCTATTATGTAATGAATCTACGACACACATCCACAAGGTGTCTTTCATTGTTTTTACCTTATTCGAATTACAAGTAATCACCACATTATTTTTCCAATACGACTTGTATAAAAAATTACTATCCGTAGTTATTATATTATTCAACTCTGGATTTAAAACACCATCAAAAGTAACCTCACTTAAATACTCCCATGATCTGTCTGGATATAAAAGTACAGTTCCTGACCCCGTTTCTAATGTATCGATTGGTATATAAATGTTTTGAGCGAATGTATTATTTAAAGACAATACTAAAGCTAAGATTGCTAAAAATTGTTTCATATTTTATTAATTTGAAATTGCAAAAATAAAACAATTATGGAGTAATTCAAAATAATTATAATTCATTAACATTTTCGTATTTTTATAGATTGCTTTTAATCACTAATACACAAACAATTATATGGTCAAAATAATTGTATTTTAAGACTCAAATTCTAAGAAGTTATTTTTATTATATATAATGATAATTAGTTTCAAAATAAAATTTATATTTGTCGATTGTAAACATTAACATTATTACTATGGCTAGTACAAAAGCGCCTACTAAGAGCACACGTAAATCAAAAGCATCAAAGTTTTCTAAAGAAACGTATATCAAATGGTATAAAGACATGCTTTTAATAAGACGATTTGAGGAAAAAATTTCTCAATTATATATCCAACAAAAGTTTGGTGGATTTTTACACGTTTATATTGGTCAAGAAGCTGTTGCTGCTGGAACCGTTACTGCTTGTAAAAAAGGTGATAAACATATAACTGCTTATAGAGACCATGGTCATCCTTTAGCATTAGGTTCGGATCCTAAAATTTTAATGGCAGAATTATACGGTAAAATTACTGGTTGTTCTAAAGGTAAAGGAGGATCAATGCACTTTGTTGATGTTGAAAAAGGATTTTTAGGTGGACATGGTATTGTTGGAGCTCAAATCCCAATGGGTGCAGGTATTGCTTTTGCTGAACAGTATAATGAAACAGATAATGTTACATTTTGTTCATTTGGTGACGGAGCTGCTAGACAAGGTGCGCTTCACGAAACATTTAACATGGCTATGAACTGGAAATTACCAGTTGTATTTATTATTGAAAATAATAATTACGCTATGGGTACTTCAGTTGAAAGAACAACAAATGTTACTGACATGTCAAAAATGGGTGATTCGTACGAAATGCCATCTATAATTGTAGACGGAATGAGCCCAGAAGCTGTTCATGAAGCAATAGAAGAGTCAGCTGCAAGGGCAAGACGTGGAGATGGACCAACTCTGTTAGATATTAGAACATATAGATATAAAGGACATTCAATGTCTGACCCTCAAAAATACAGAACAAAAACTGAAGTTGCTGAGTGGATGGAAAGAGACCCAATTAAACATTGTATTGATGTAATTTTGGAGAACAAATGGATGACTCAAAAAGCGATTGATAAAACAGATGCTGAAACAAAACAAATCGTTTTAGATGCGGTTAAATTTGCTGAAGATTCACCTTTCCCTGAGAAAGAAGAGTTATTTGAAGATGTTTATATGCAGAAAGACTACCCATACGTTAAAGAATTCTTAGATTGATTTTGAATAATTGAGTCTCACTAACTGCGTTATCCTTAATTATATGTTTGGTCATTTACTATTATAAACTTAAAACATCTAATTTTCGAAAGCCTTGTTATTAACACTCTATAATCCAAAATGATAATAGAATTTTTGAGAAAATTAAAATAACAATTTAAAAATTGATTTTGACTAATTCAAAATCATATTGAATAAAATAATTAGTACATTAAAAAAATAAAATATTATGGCTGAAATAGTTAGAATGCCGAAATTATCTGATACAATGGTTGAAGGTGTTGTTGCAGAATGGCACAAAAAAGTTGGTGACGCAATTAGCGAAGGTGAGTTATTAGCTGAGATTGAAACTGATAAAGCAACCATGGAATTTGAATCATTTTATGATGGTGTTTTATTGCACATTGGTGTAGAAAAAGGTGCAGGTGCTCCAGTTAATTCTGTTCTTGCAATTATTGGAAATAAAGGTGAAGATATTAAAGTATTATTATCTGATGCCACAAATGAAGCGTCTACTGCTGAAGTTAAGGAAGAAAAAGCAGTCTCTGTTCCTACTCCAACTCCTGTGGTTGAATCAGCTAAAACTGAAGTAGTCGAAACTGTAACTGTTGAACATTCTGATGGATCAAGAATTTTTGTATCTCCTTTAGCGAAAAAAATTGCCGAAGAAAGAAACATTAACCTTTCAATGGTTAAAGGAACTGGTGATAATGGAAGAATTGTAAAAAGAGACATAGACAACTATGTACCTGTTTCAAATGCTGCCCCTATATTCTCAGCTCCTGCAGGAACTGAATCTTATACTGAAGAGCCATTCTCTCAAATGCGTAAAGCAATTGCTAGAACGCTATCAGCAAGTAAATATGAAGCCCCTCATTTCTATTTAAAAATGGAAGTGAACATGGACAATGCTATTGCTGCTCGTAAAACTATTAACGCCAAAGGTGATGTTAAAATTTCATTTAACGACATGGTAGTTAAAGCGGTTGCAAATGCACTAAGAAAACATCCTAAGGTTAATGTTGATTATGTAAACGATACAATTAGATATAATAATCATATTCATATTGGTGTTGCTGTTGCAGTTCCTGATGGATTAGTTGTTCCTGTAATTAAATTTGCGGATTCTAAAGGTTTTTCTCAAATTGGCGCTGAAGTTAAAGAAATGGTTATTAAAGCTAAAACGAAAAAATTAGCACCTCAAGATATGCAAGGTGGAACGTTTGCTATTTCGAACTTAGGAATGTATGGTATTGAAGACTTTACTTCAATTGTTAACCCTCCAAATGGTTGTATATTATCTGTTGGTGGAATTAAAGAAACTCCTATTGTGAAAAACGGAGAGATTGTACCTGGTAACGTTATGAAATTAAGTCTATCTTGTGATCATAGAGTTGTAGATGGCGCTACAGGTTCTGAATTCTTACAGACTTTAAAAGCATATTTAGAAAACCCAGTAATGATGATTGTATAATCTACTTTTTACTAAAAAAATAATAAAAACGCCAATAACTTTGTTTATTGGCGTTTTTTTTTGTATATTAACAATAGAAATTATATTTCACACTTCACATACACTTATTAGACTTATAGAACTTTATGCCCATAAAAGAATCAACATATGTACCGCCATTTTTTTTAACTAATGGACATACTCAAACACTTTACCCAACATTTTTTAGAAAGATAAAACCAAGCTTTGACTATAGAGTTCGATTAGCCACACCTGATAAAGACTTTATTGATGTTGATTGGAAAAAAAATAAATCAAAAAAGTGCGTCATTCTTTCTCATGGACTAGAAGGAGATTCTAAAAAGTGGTATATTTCTGCAATGACCAAACATTTTTCGGATCACAAATTTGATGTGTGCGCATGGAATTTTCGTGGCTGTAGCGGTGAAACTAATAAAACACTAAGAACTTACCACAGTGGAAAAACAGAGGACTTAGATTTAGTAATTCAAAATGCCATAAATGACTATACTGAAATTTACTTAGTAGGTTTTAGTATGGGGGGAAATGTAAGCTTAAAATATGTTGGGGAAAGAGGTGAAAACATTCACCATAAGATAAAAAAATGTGCTGTTTTTTCAGTTCCAGTTGATTTATATGGAAGTTGTGTTGAACTTAATAAGAAAAGTAACATTGTGTACATGAAAATGTTTATTTCTGAATTAAAAGAAAAATTGGAAGCGAAACAAAAGCTTTTTCCAAATGAAATTTCACTAGAAAATTACAGTAATGTTAAGTCATTTATTGATTTTGACAATATGTACACTGCACCATTAAATGGTTTTGAAAATTCTGCTGATTATTGTAAACAAGCATCCTCAAAACAGTTTATTACAACAGTCAAAATTCCAACACTATTAGTTAATGCTATGAATGATCCATTTTTATCTGAAAGCTGTTACCCAATTAACGAATGTAGACATCATGACTTTGTTACACTAGAAATGCCAAAGGAAGGTGGGCATATTTCATTCGCGCAAAATGGTGGAATTTATTATTCAGAACAACGCGCATTAGAGTTTTTTCTTAAACAAGCGTAACATTACAATATCTTCTGTGTTATATTATTATAACGACTACTTATGTGGAAACTACTTATCCTTTCAATGTTAATGATATCGGCATTTACCATGCAGACAAAATATATTGATCAAAACAAAGTAATAGAACAACATAACATTTACAGAAAAGAATTAGGTATTCCTCTTTTACAATTTTCACAAGAATGCGCTGATTTTGCCCAAAAATGGGCAGAAAAATTAGCGAAAAATGATAAAGGATTAATACATAGTAAACAAGAAAAATTTGGTGAAAATATCTTTTGGAAATCTAAAGCTTCTAACGAAACAGAAATCATTGACGCTTGGGCGGAGGAAAAAAAATATTTTAGCAATAGAAAAAGAAAGTATAATTCAAAAAACGGGCACTATACACAAATGATTTGGGAAAACACAAAACTTATAGGTACTGGTATGGCCATAAGTAAAGACGGCAGTGAATATTGGGTTTGCACCTATTATCCTCCAGGAAATTGGATTGGCGAAAAAGCGTATAAATAAAAAAATATAATTTGTAATTAAAATACATTCTTTATCAATTTATTCCCTTCTCTAATCTAATTTTTAATAGAAAATGGCAGTTTATTTAATTTTTTATGGAGAAGTTTTCAAACTACTCATCAAAATTAGATATACAAAAAAAACAGCCATCAAACGTACCTACCTAAACACCAACACGTTTAATTATTTTCTTAGGTCGAACTCAGGTAATCATTACTTTTATTATGTCCTAATATTAAAAGTATTAAACCTAACACCTCTAGAGTTAAGATTATAAACAGTAATAGAGAAATAAAAAAAGCCAACGAAATTAATTTTTCATTGGCTAATCTTATTTGCTTTATACTGGCTTAACTAATGTCAAATCAATATTTTATTATTCTTAAAATAAAACTATTTTCTTTACTATAAATGAACCATCCTCAAATTGAACTCTAGTTAAATAAGTTCCTGTAGATAAATCTGACATATTCTGAGTTACAGCTGTAGCCCCTTCATTTAAATCAATAGAATTAGACAATACAATATTCCCCATTAAGTCGATAATCGTTACAGTAGCAATTTCATTTTTTGATACATTATTGACACGAATTGTAAGAAAATCTTTTGTAGGGACAGGATACATTTCAACACTAATTGCATCAACATTAATCTCTACACCTTCTATTTCTTCAGCATCTGCCAATTCATCATTCAAAGTATTAACAGTTGTATTAGTAGTAATTGGCGCATTATAGTCAAAAAAGATATCAGCTGTATTTGTAAATACAGTTCCTTGTGGAGTTGTAGTTTTACGTTTAATACTATAATTAATTAAACCAGAACTCAAAGCATCCCCATATTGACTTTTCCATGGTAAGTTAATATTTTCAAATGTAAATGTAACTAATCCCGTTTCGCTCACCGTGGTAGTGTACTCATAGTCAGAATAACCAGGTGTTAAACTTGTCCAATCAAGATCTTCATCCAATTGATCAGTTACATAAATGTTTTGTGCAAAATACGTTCCTTCATTTTGAAAATGAATCGTATAATCAAAGGCTGTTACTATACTCGAAATATACCCCTCTTCACCAACTCCTTTAGGAGATACTTCTTTATAATTAGGATCATATGAGCCAATTACTGTAGTTTGGTACAAGTTTACATTATTCCAAGGTGTATAATCTAATAACCAGTTGACTTCTATAGGTGTAACATTTGCTACTGTGTCATAAAAATTAACAACTGTTCCAATAGGAATATTTGTTGGTGTATCATAATTCAATAACATTGTACTTGAAGAGTTAGGATCAAGAGAAGGGAAACCTGATTCCACATTATAAGCGAAAGGAGATGTAACATTATTCAACTGAACTAAACTGGGTAAAGATGAACTAACCATAGGTATTTGTCCATCATGCTCATATCCCAACTGAATTCCATCTTCTATTACAGTACCCATATTTTTTACAATCACTTTTTGCTGATAATTGTTTCCAGGAATTGGAGGTAATATTGAGTTAACTGTTACAATTTTTAAGTCATGAATAACATTCACATCATTAGCAATATTAACAACAGAATTGCACCCACTTGCTGCAACAACACTCACTTCAGCACTTGAATTTTGACAAGCTGCTAATGGATAGTACGCATTAACCTGTTCCGTTATTGAATACGTTCCTGTTGGAACTTGAAAACTATAATATCCATTTTCATCAGTAAATGTATATCCAAATCCTGAACAATGAATCATAATATTTTCAATTCCAATTTCTCCTGCATCATAATTACAATCTGAATTGGCATCAACATAAACATTTCCAGAAATAGTACAATAACAATCTGTATTAGTATCTGAGTTTCCAATATTGAAATATTTTGACACACTACAACCATTAGCATCTGTTACAGTTAACCAATAGCTACCTACTCCTAAATTATTTACATTAGCAGTTGTTGAGCCGTTTGTA
>Ga0209291_1002075_pt1 | contig 16757 bp, 15 predicted proteins | sample GOMGulsemesocosm_FD_184633 | JGI IMG/M metagenome (GOLD analysis project Ga0209291, IMG submission 184633) | Methane-oxidizing microbial communities from mesocosms in the Gulf of Mexico - GOM9B Gulf of Mexico (SPAdes) (version 2) | ecosystem: Environmental > Aquatic > Marine > Cold seeps...
TCAAGATCTTCTTTGAAGTAAGTTTCAAAATTAAGATCCCATTGAGATTCAATGGATCCAAAATCTAATTCAAAGTGACAAATGAGTTGTTTGATCACCGCGCGGCGAATAAAATCATCTTCAGCTAAACCAACGCCTTTCCATAGTGCATTAGATTGATAATCTACACTCGAATAATATTGCTTAATGTCTTTCTGGTTTTGCGCATAACAGTCACCTATCTGACTGATAGCCGATACACCTAAGCCGAGTAAGTCACATTCGGGTTGTGTTGTATAACCTTGAAAGTTGCGATGCAATTTGCCGTTATTTTGTAAAATAGCCAGTTCATCATCAGGTTTTGCAAAATGATCCATACCAATATACTGGTATCCTGCAGCCACTAATTGATTGATCGTATTTTCCAAAATCTGTAGCTTTTGACGAGGCGACGGCATGTCTTCCTCTTTTAATTTACGCTGCGCCGCAAACATTTGTGGTAAATGCGCATAATTGAACACAGACAAGCGATCGGGTGACAATTCAATAACCCGCTCTATTGTTTTAGTAAAGGACTCTGTCGTTTGATGAGGCAGGCCATAAATCAAATCGATGCTGGTGGATACAAAACCCAATTGGCGTGCTCGCTCAACCATAGAAAATATAAAGTCTTCTGATTGCTCTCTATTTACAGCAATCTGTACCTCTTTATTAAAATCTTGTACCCCTAAACTTATTCGGTTGAATCCTTCACGGCGTAAATGATCCAATGTATCTAGCTCTATTTCACGGGGGTCGATCTCAATTGAGAATTCACCGTCTTGGGAGAAATTAAATTGACCACGCAATAGTTCCATTAACGACGAAATTTGTTGCTTGCTAAGAAAGGTTGGTGTTCCGCCGCCCCAGTGCATTTGAGTAACGATCTGATGTTTAAATAATTTCGCACGACTTTGTATTTCTTTGGCTAGAAACTCTAAATATTGATCCGCTTTATGGCGATGGCGCGTGATTATTTTGTTGCAACCACAGTAATAACAAAGCATGTGACAAAAAGGAATGTGGATATATAACGAAAGGCTGTCGTTTTTGCTATTAGACACTGCACTAACAAAATCTGACTCTGCAAATTCTTCGCTAAATTCTAATGCCGTCGGGTACGATGTATACCTTGGGCCACTATAATTGTATTTTTCAATTAAAGCTTGATCCCACTCTATTGTTTTATGCATGCTATTGACCAATGTTCACTTAAATTATAACGTATATTATTAATCAAATTTCGAAGACAAATATTGATCGAACGCAATGAGTTGGTGAATAACCAACCAAATAGTGACTTGGAATAAAAATATGACAGCCTCACGCGCCAATACGTTAGAAGATAAACAACTCAAGCATCAGACTATTATTGATGCCGCCGCTCAACTATTTCAACATGATCTCACTTTGCCGACTGTAGCGACAATTGCAAAAACGAGTGGCCAAGCTAAAGGCACTGTTTATCTGTATTTTTCCAGTAAAGAAACGATCTATTTGTCGTTGCTAAAACAACATTATGAAGAGTGGTTCAATCAACTTAATAATACGTTAAAAACCACACACAGCTTAGCTGAACTTCTTAATTGCTTTGTTAAATACCCTTTTGAAGATGCCTTGTTTTTCCCATTAGCAAGTTTGTCATGTTCAACCTTAGAGCCAGGTTGTAATGACGATGTTAAAGATGAATACTATCAATGGATGAATGATAATTTCACTCAATTATCCGTACAAATCAGCCATCAATTTCCCATGTTAAATGAAGCTGAAACCCTCGCGTTATTTAATGATAGTCATGCTCAAATATTAGGATTGTGGCAACAGCAACAACGTCATTTAGATGCCGACTTAGAATCTAACGCCAAAGCTGCTCTGGCACGATTATGGAAAGGTTATTTTTCAAAATAAACATTTACAAAAATAATTGAAATTATCTTGTTCTACATCATCTCTTATAGATAGATACAAAGACACAAACCATAACATTTGTTATGGTTAAAGCCGATTTCGATTGAGCAAACACTTAGGCAAAAACATGCAGCAATTAAGCGATAACTTTGGCCGTAAGTTTTATTACTTACGTCTCTCTATTACGGACGTATGCAACTTTAAATGTGAATATTGCTTGCCCGAAGGTTATCAACATACGCAAAAGAAATGTTTTCTGTCAGTGGATGAGATTCGACGCACCGTCGAAGCTTTTGCAGCTGTTGGTACGCAAAAAGTAAGAATTACCGGCGGTGAACCAGGGTTACGTAAAGATGTTACGCAAATAATTAAAACCATTGCGGCGGTGCCCGGCATAAAAAAAATAGCCATGACAACCAATGGTTATAATCTCGAAAAATATGCAAAACAATGGAAAGAAGCTGGCTTAAATCAACTCAATATCAGCGTTGATAGTTTGACTCCCCATCTATTTAATAAAATAACAGGGGTTAATCGATTCGACGATGTTATGCGTGGCATCGACAAGGCGCTTGAAGTTGGCTTTGATAAAATTAAACTTAACTCGGTGCTCATTAAGCAGTTCAATGATAATGAACTCAATCAGTTTTTAAGCTTCATTAAACACCGTAATATAGAAATGCGCTTTATCGAACTGATGGAATGTGGCGAAACGAGTCAGTTTTTTAACAAACATCATTTATCGGGTGATGGCATTAAAGCATTTTTAAATGATCAAGGTTGGGTGCAACAACTACGCGCCAAAGATGATGGTCCTGCTCAAGTTTTTTCTCATCCCGATTCGCAAGGAAGCCTTGGCCTCATTCAGCCCTACGCCAAAGATTTCTGTGAAACCTGTAATCGACTTCGTGTTAGCTCAACAGGAAAAATGCATTTATGCCTATTTGGTGAAGAAGGTGTTGATATTCGCGATCTATTGCAGCAAGACAATCAACAACCTCAATTAATGACTCGCTTACAAGACTCTGTAGCCACCAAAAAGGTCAGTCATTATTTACAACAGGGCAACACTGGCGTTACGCCACACCTCGCTTCTATTGGCGGTTAACTAGGAAATAAGATGTTATCTATAGTATTTTTCGCTCAAACTCGTGAAATTATTGGTCAAGGCGAATTATCGTTACCTTTTGAACAACCTTTCAGCCATATTGAAAATATACGTGCGCATTTAGCAGCAAAAAATGACAAATGGGACTTAGCTTTAACGCGCGACAAATTATTGGTGGCTGTGAATCAAGAAATGAGTCCGTGGGATACGCCTATTAAAGATGGTGATGAAGTAGCCTTTTTTCCTCCGGTAACAGGTGGCTAATATGATCAGTGTTCAAACTCAAGATTTTGATATCGGTGCGCTGTATCAGCAAGTTACCGCGAGCGATAATAATCCTTTAGGTTATGGTGCCATTGTTACTTTTGTGGGTAAAGTGCGCGATTTTAATTTAGAGCAGAATGTATCAGCATTATCACTTGAACATTACCCCGGTATGACAGAGAAAACGTTAATGAACATTAGCCAGCAAGCTCAATATCGCTGGCCAATTGCAAAACCAATCATAATTCATCGTGTTGGCGATCTGCAACCGGGTGACCAAATTGTTTATATTGGCGTTGCAAGCGCACATCGAAAAGCGGCATTTGAAGCCTGTGAATTCCTCATTGATTACTTAAAAACCCAAGCACCATTTTGGAAAAAAGAACAATCTGATTCAGGATTCCAATGGGTAGATGCTAGAGAATCTGATCAACAAGCCGCCGTTAAATGGGCAAATAATGACGAATAAAATCATCGTTATTTTGTGTTGTATTTTATACTCAACACTTAGTTTTTCAGATGAAATAAAAGTAGCAGTCGCTAGCAACTTTAAAACAACAGCACAAAATATAGCCAAAAGCTTCACACGTAAAACAGGTCACAAAGTTACTTTAATTAGTGGTTCGAGCAGTGCATTATTTACAATGATAGCGCATGGTGCGCCATTTGATATATTTTTGAGTGCCGATAAATCGCGTCCATTACGATTGATTAGTCGTGATGTTGCTGATGCAAGTACGCTAGTAAATTACGCTAACGGACAACTTGTTTTCTTATCACTAAAGCATGAAATAAAGTCGCTTACACAACTTTCGTCTCACTTAAAATCGCTAACTGGTAAGTTAGCAATCGCAAACCCCAAATTGGCACCTTACGGACTATCATCAATTAAATTCCTTAAAAAACATTCTTTAACACAAGCCGTATCGCCTTATTTAGTTATGGGTAATAACGTTATTCAAACCATGCAGTTCATTACGTCCAACAACGCCGATTCGGGGTTTGTTTCTTATAGCCAAATCATTCAATCAGGCACAAAGAGCCATTATTATCTTTTACCACAAAACAGTTATCCTGCTATCAAACAATTTGGCCTCATAACCAACAAAGCAAAAAACAACGAAGCGGCTATTGCGTTTATGTCTTACCTTAAAAGCGAAAGTAATGACATAATTTCAAACGCTGGCTACCTATTAGGCGACACTCATGAGTAACGATTTATTAGCGCTTTGGCTTACATTGAAATTAGCCTTTTTAAGCACCTTAATCTTACTTATCATCAGTCCTTTCATTGCTTGGTGGTTAGCCAAGAGTACCAACAAACTTCGCCCACTATTTGAAGCCTTGGTTGCATTACCTTTAGTGTTGCCACCAACCGTTCTTGGGTTTTATTTGTTGCTCGCCTTTTCGCCCAATTATTTACCGGGACAATTTTGGCAGTCACTCACAGGATCGAGTTTGGCGTTTAGTTTTAGTGGATTACTCATTGGCTCTATCATCTACTCATTGCCATTTGTTGTTCAACCACTTCAAGCCGGATTTGTTACTTTAGGTAATAAGGAACTCGAAGCTGCACATACGTTAGGTATGTCGCGTTGGCTTAAAATAAAACATATTATTGTGCCAATGACCAAGCGCAGTTTTCTGCTCGCTGGTGTGATGGGATTTGCTCACACCTTAGGGGAATTCGGTGTGGTGTTAATGATTGGAGGGAATATTCCAGGTGAAACCCAAGTGTTGGCCATTAGCTTGTTTGAGCATGTTGAAGCCTTTGAATACCAACAAGCCCATCAAATAGCCGCCGGACTACTAGTCAGTTCGCTAGTAATGTTAGTGTTGATTTATACCTTTTTGCAGCACAAAGATAAGGCTGTTAATTAATGACCTTAAAATTAGCTATCCAACAACCTTTACATCATTTTGATTTAGCCGTTGATGCGCAACTCCCTAGTGGTGGCATCATAGGGCTATTTGGGCAATCAGGTAGTGGTAAAACAAGCTTACTACGGGCAATTGCAGGACTGAACAAAAATGCTGTAGGTCATATTCAATTTAACGATATAAATTGGACATTGAATGGCGGTCAATTATCAAATATCCCATGCGCTATCGGCATGGTATTTCAAGACAGCAGACTATTTAATCATTTAACTGTGGCTAAAAACTTCTCGATCGTCGATAAATTAGGTTGTTTGGAAACAACAAGTACGTTGATTAAAGCGTTTGGTATTACCCCTTTATTGAATAAGTTTGCCCACCAACTCTCTGCTGGTCAACAACAACGCGTAGCCATAGTAAGAAGTTTATTGGCAGCCCCTCAACTATTATTACTAGATGAACCTTTGTCAGCCCTTGATAATACGGCTAAGCAAACTCTTATGGCCGCATTAAAAAAATATAGCCAACAAAAAAAACTACCCATGATTTACGTTAGTCACCATATTGAAGAAATTAACTATCTGTGTGACGAGCTCGTGCTCATTGAGCAAGGACAGATCATTGACAGTGGACGCTGCAAGCTTGTACTTGAGAGGCATCACTTATTACCTCATCAAACTGATGTTATTTCGGTGGACAAAACAACAAACCAAGTGACATTACAGCTCAGTGATGAGGCTTTTTCACAACTATCACAACGTAAAACGGTCATTATTAGTAATCAATAGCGATTCAATGGCGATTAATTTTCGACTAAATCAATCGATTAGCGGTTTAATGAGCACAATGCTCACATCATCTAGGGGCGTTGCTAGTACTGGCACATCCATTTGAGCTATAATTTGCGCACTTATATTATGCAGACCCCGCCATGAGAACTCCAATTGTAAAGCCCACCGCAAAACCTATTAACGAATATCCTCGTTATTGGGCAGAATGCTACGGCACAGCACCATTTTTACCGACGACTCGCAAGGAAATGGATCAATTAGGCTGGGATAGCTGCGACATTATTATTGTGTCTGGTGACGCTTATGTCGATCACCCAAGTTTTGGCATGGCGGTTATTGGCCGTGTATTAGAAGCTCAAGGGTATCGTGTTGGCATCATTGCTCAACCAGATTGGGAAAGTAAAGATGCCTTCATGGCATTGGGCAAACCTAATTTATATTTTGGTATTACTGCTGGCAACATGGATTCAATGATTAACCGCTATACGGCTGATCGTAAAATTCGTCATGATGATGCTTATACACCGAACAACGAAGGTGGCAAACGCCCCGATCGCGCCGTATTAATCTACTCACAACGTTGTCGTGAAGCCTACAAAGACACCATCATTGTATTAGGCGGCATTGAAGCTAGCTTGCGCCGTTTAGCTCATTATGACTACTGGTCAGACAAAGTAAGACGTTCGGTATTGTTCGATGCTAAAGCCGATATTTTATTATTTGGTAACGCGGAACGTGCATTAGTCGAATTATCTTATCGTATTGCAAACAAAGTGCCGGTAGAAGAGATTACCGACATTGCTGGCACCGCTATCATCGTCAAAGAAGTGCTAGAAGGTTATAAAGAAATAGACTCAACGCGCATTGAAAAACCACAGAAAGCAATGGTTAAGCCGATGATTAACCCTTATGCGACAGACACTGATTGTAAAAACGATGCCGACAAAGCGCCAGAAGAAGCTAAAACACTAACGCAAGTAGTTACGGTAAGGCCATCTCGTCACGATTCAAACACGACGGTTGTGCGTATACCATCTTACGAAAAGCTTAAAAGCGACAAAGTGTTATATGCACACGCTGCGCGCATAATGCATCTTGAAGTAAACCCTTATTCTGGCAGAGCGCTTATTCAACGTCACGGTGACCGTGAATTGTGGGTCAACAAAGCCCCTATTCCACTAACGACTGAAGAAATGGATTTTGTGTTTGGCCTGTTTTACGCTCGCGTGCCACATCCAAGTTACGGTAAAGCTAAAATTCCTGCGTATGACATGATAAAAACCTCGGTTAATATTATGCGTGGCTGTTTTGGTGGTTGTTCGTTCTGTTCTATTACGGAACATGAAGGCCGTATTATTCAAAGTAGATCGAAAGAATCTATTTTGAATGAGTTGGGTCAAATTCGTGACAAAGTTCCTGGATTCACCGGTACAATTTCAGATTTAGGCGGCCCAACAGCGAACATGTATCGTCTTGGTTGTTCTGATCCTAAAGCAGAAATTAACTGTCGTCATCCTTCCTGTGTATTCCCTAAAATCTGTAGTAAGTTAGACACAGACCACAAGCACACCATTGACTTATATAAAGAAGCACGAAAAGTTCCGGGCATCAAAAAGATCCTTATTGCCTCAGGTGTTCGTTACGATTTAGCGGTAGAATCGCCAGAATATGTGAAAGAATTAGTAACGCATCATGTGGGCGGCTACTTAAAAATTGCACCAGAACACACTGAGAAAAAGACGTTAGACTTGATGATGAAGCCTGAAATGACGTCGTACGATAAATTTAAAGATATGTTCTACAAATTCAGTGCCGACGCGGGCAAGAAGCAATACATGATCCCGTATTTCATCTCTGCCCATCCGGGTAGTACCGATGAAGATATGCTGAACTTGGCCTTATGGCTTAAAAGCAATGATTTTGAATGTGATCAGGTCCAAAATTTCTATCCATCACCGATGTGTAATGCCACGGCGATGTATCACTCAGAAACTAACCCGCTCAAGAAAGTGAAATATAAGAAAAAAGGTGAAGAGTTATTTGTGGCCAAAGGCGAGCGTCAACGTCGCTTACACAAAGCCTTGTTACGTTATCATGATCCAGCAAACTGGAAACTCATTCGCCAAGCGTTAACACGCATGGGGAAAAAGTATCTGATTGGAACTAAGAGCCATTGTTTGGTGCCAGACGAGCACGAAGAAGAACGTGTGAAAGCAAATATGCGAACGCGTGAATCTAGCCGTCATGGTAATAAACGTTTTGCGACTAAAAATCCAAAACAACCAGATATTCGTAACGATAAACCAGGTTTTAACAAATCTAAACCCAAGGGTAAATCGCAATACAGCGAAGCAAAACCACTTAGCGCTGCCAGTGATAAACCCACCAGCACCGTTAAGAAAAAGCCAAAGGCTAAACCTAACCAGCGCAAACGCCCCGGCATGAGCGGTAAACCAGTATTAGGTGCAAGACCAGATAGGGTTCAATAAATCTAACCTCAATAAAGCGTTTAAGTTATTTTATAATTTAAGCGCTTCATTATCTTACAAATCTCCTCGATTGCTTTTCATACAAAACAACATTACACTGTACGTAATTACGTACAAGTAAGGGTTTTAATATGGATGCTATTAGCTATTCCGCTGCACGAGCCAACTTAGCCTCAACAATGTCACAAGTGTGTGATGATCATGCCCCTATCATCATTACAAGAAAGAATGAATCTCCCGTAGTTATGATGTCTCTTGAAGATTTTCAAGCGATGGAAGAGACCACTTATTTATTACGCTCTCCAGCCAATGCACGTCATTTGTTAGAGTCTATTGCCGAGTTAGAGTCTGGTAACGGAGTTGAGCGAGAATTAATTGTGGCAGATGATTAATGAAGTTAACCTTTTCAACCAAAGCGTGGGAAAATTATCTTTATTGGCAAACAACGGATAAGAAGATATTAAAGCGTATTAATACGCTCATTAAAGAGATTCAACGCTCTCCCTATGAAGGTATTGGTAAACCTGAACCACTAAAACATGGTCTAGCCGGTTATTGGTCTCGCCGTATCAACGATGAACACCGCATCGTATATAAATATCAAGACAACGCTATTTTAATAGCTCAATTGAGATATCACTATAGTTCTTAACCTTTTAAGTTGTTAACCGATAATAATGTGATGGTTAACGAGAGTACTTAATTTATGAAATTTTTTTTCATCGTTCAATAAAAGGGGATTAGTAAATCAACCTTGATAAAGCTCATCAAAATCAGGGATCGAATTTTCCCATATTGGTTTGTCCTTACCTAAATACTCTTTGACTGCATCAAAAAACAAACGTGTTCTTACGGGAAGGTCGCGATGGGGATAAATTGCGTACATCGAGTTAAGGTCTTTTAGTTTTAACGTTGGCAACAGCGGAATAAGTAGACCATCTTTCACTTCATTATCAATCATAAATGCAGGTGCAAGCACATAAGCGGTGCCAGATAATGCTTTCATCAGCAGCACTTCACCATTATTAGCTCTGAAGGTACTCATTGTTTTTTGTTCGCACTCTTCATTGTGTTCATTGTAATAACGGATGCTGTTGAAGCGTAATGATTGACTCGAATAACTTGCTGCTGGGAGCGTCGCTAATTCTTCAACTGTAGCCGGCATGCCATAAGTTTCGATAAATTGCGGAGTCGCTAGTAATAAACTGCGATTGCGGGCAATTTTTCGGGCAATTAATGAAGAGTCTTTCGGATCGCCGATGCGAAAAGCCAAATCAAAACCTTCGGCAACAATATCAATGACTTGATCGTCGAGATGAAGTTCGACTTCAACTTGTGGGAAGCGTTTTTGAAAGTCGTTAATCACCGGTTGTAAATAACGGCGACCAATGTTGATTGAGGTGGCAATTTTCAATACCCCCCTTGGCTCTTGATGATAATTTTCAGCCAACCGAATGGTATCCCCCAACAACTCCCTAAGCTGCTCAGCCTTTTTCACCATTTCAGCACCAGCAGCAGTTAACGAAAAAGAACGTGTTGTTCTGTTAAGCAACCGAACACCTAAATCTTCTTCTAATCGGCTGATTTGTTTCGATATAACAGAGCGATCGATATGACGTGACATAGCCGCTTTTGCAAAAGAGCCTCGCTCCACCACATCCAATAGCAATAATAATCGACTAGTTGTATCCATAACGCCTCCAAAAAACCATTGGTGCAATTTTGGCACTAATGAATGTCAAAAACCATTCTTTTTATCTACATGCCGGTTCCGTATGATTATTGCCATTATTCAAGGAGCCTCAACATGTATAAACATCTTCTCATCACGACCATTGTAGCCATCGCCCTATCAGGCTGTGCCGATGAAACAACACCAAAAGCAGCACCTCAACAGCATCTTCAACCCATCGATGTGGCCACTGTATTAGTGAAACCAGTTCAAAGCTGGCATACCTATACGACGCGTATTGAGTCTCCTGAAGAAGTTGCGTTAATGCCTAGGGTTTCTGGTGTCATTAATCATATTGCGTTTATAGAAGGCGATACAGTGTCACAAGGCGACTTGTTATTTCAACTCGATAATCGCCCTTTTGTTGCCGCTGTTTCAAGTTTAGAAGCACAAGTAGTTAGTGCTAAGGCCGCACTAACTCAAGCGACAAGTGAATCTAAGCGCGCTGTTCGATTAGCACAGCGCAAAGCTATTTCAACAGAAGAAACAGAATCAAGAAAATCGATATTACGTCAACGCGCTGCACAAGTTTCAGCATTACAGGCACAACTTGAAGTGGCAATGTTAGACCTTGAATTTACTTCAATACGCTCACCAATTAATGGCGTTATCTCTCGTGCAAACATCACTAAGGGTAATAATATAACCGCTGGGCAAAGCGTATTAACCTCGATTGTTTCCAATAAGAAAATGTACGCTTATTTTGATATTGATGAACGTACTTGGAACAGCTCTTTTAGTCGTATTACCGCTGAGAGTAAACAACCGGTAGTGATGCAAAAGATTGGACAACAAGGTTTTTCGCACTCGGGACACATTAATTTTATTGATAATCAAATTAATGCTTCTACTGGTACCTTACGAGTTCGTGCTGTATTTGAAAATTTTGAACATCAGTTACGTGCCGGTTCTTTTGCTCGCATCAAATTAGCTGCAAGTGCGGTTACTGAGCACATTTTAGTGCCAAGTAAAGCGATTGGTACTGACTTAAAGAATAAGTTCGTATTAACAGTTGGTGACAATAATATTTTGCAATATAAATTGGTGGAAGTGGGCGAGCGTTACGGCAAGTTACGTGTGATTACTTCAGGGCTATCTAAAAATGACGTGATTGCGGTTAATGGCCCTGCACGCGTAGGTCCAGGGATGCCAATTAATCCAAATAGCGTTGTTATTGATAGTAGCGGTATTGCGTTTACATTAAGCACAGTGGCTCCTAAAAATTTACTAGCAACACGCTAAAGGAAACTCATGAATTTTTCTCATTTTTTCATACAGCGGCCCATTTTTGCGGCCATGTTATCACTCATTATATTAATCGGTGGTGGCCTTTCGTTATTCCAATTACCTGTGAGTGAATACCCTGAAGTGGTTCCTCCTACAGTGGTTGTAACTGCCGCTTACCCCGGTGCTAACCCTACTGTTATAGCACAAACCGTTGCTACACCTTTAGAGCAAGAAATTAACGGCACTGAAAACATGCTCTATATGTTTTCACAAGCAACCAGCGATGGTCGTATGACACTCACTGTGACTTTTGCGCTAGGAACTGATTTAGATCGTGCGCAAGTTCAGGTACAAAATCGTGTAAACAGTGCCCTATCTCGTCTACCTCAAGAAGTACAAAGATTGGGTGTTGTCGCCGAAAAATCATCTCCGAATCTAACCATGGTTGTGCATCTTTTCTCACCAGAAAAAACACATGACACAGCTTATTTATCAAACTATGCAGACTTGTATGTCAAAGACCAAATAACTCGAATAGATGGCGTTGGCGATGTAAAATTATTTGGTGGTGGCCAATATGCTATGCGTGTGTGGCTAGATCCTGATGCTATATCTGCACGTGAATTAACAGCTAACGATGTCATTGCCGCATTACGTGCCCAAAATCAGCAAGTAGCGGCAGGTAGCCTAGGTACTCAACCGGCTGCGAGTGACAGTCAATTTCAAATATTACTCAATGTAAAAGGACGCTTAAATACCATTGAAGAGTTCGAACAAGTTATTATAAAAATTGGTCAACAGGGACAAATTACCCGCCTTAAAGATGTTGCAAGAGTAGAACTAGGTCAAGACAACTATTCGTTACGCGCCATGCTTGATGGGCAACCGGCACTAGCCATGCCTATTTTCCAACGTCCAGGTTCTAACGCTATCGCACTCTCAGATAATGTGCGTAAAACCATGGCGGAGTTATCAAAAAGTTTTCCTGAAGGTGTTGAATACGACATTGTTTACGATCCTACGATATTTGTACGAGACTCTATCGACGCTGTAATCACAACTCTACTTGAAGCCATTGTGTTAGTAGTGATTGTGGTTATCGTATTCTTGCAGACATGGAGAGCCTCAATCATTCCATTAATTGCTGTACCTATTTCTCTCATAGGTACCTTTGCTGTGATGCAATGGTTAGGTGTTTCAATTAATACATTATCATTGTTTGGGTTGGTACTCGCCATAGGTATTGTGGTTGATGACGCCATTGTTGTTGTTGAAAATGTAGAACGTAATATTGAAAAAGGCCTGACACCGCTCGAAGCTACTCGTGTTGCGATGAGTGAAGTTACTGGTCCTATCATAGCGATTGCCTTGGTATTAGGCGCTGTATTTATTCCGACGGCATTTATTAGTGGTCTTTCTGGTGAGTTTTACAAACAGTTTGCCTTAACCATTACTATTTCCACGTTTATTTCGGCCTTTAACTCATTAACATTGTCGCCTGCTCTCGCCGCATTGTTATTAAAATCTCATGATAGTAAGCCTGACAAATTAACCGTGTTACTTAACGCTATTTTTGGAAAATGGTTATTTAAACCTTTTAACAGAATTTTTGATAAAGGCGCTAAGGGTTATCAAAAACTCGTCCAAAAGCTTATTCGTATGAGCATGCTAGTGGGTATTGTTTACCTTGCATTAGTGGGCGGAACAATTACCTTGTTTGATCAAGTACCTGGTGGCTTTATTCCGGCACAAGATAAACAATATCTCGTCGCTATTGCTCAACTGCCTGATGCTGCTAGTTTAGATCGCACACAGGAAGTTGTTGAGCAAATGGAGAAAATTGCACTTCAAGTTCCCGGAGTGGCCCATACTGTTGCCTTTCCTGGTTTGTCAGTTAATGGTTTTACTAATAGCCCAAACAGTGCCATTGTATTTACGCCGCTTGATGCCTTTGAAGACAGACAAGATCCTAGTAAATCAGCCATGGCGATAGCTGCACAGCTTAACCAGAAATTTTCGGCGATTGATGCTGCTTTTGTTGCCGTATTCCCACCACCACCGATTCAAGGACTAGGCACAACAGGTGGCTTTAAATTACAAATTGAAGACCGTGGCAATAAAGGTTTTGAAGTATTATTTAAAAATCTACAAGCTGTTATTGGTAATGCTCAAAAAGATCCAGCATTAATGGGTTTGTTTTCAAGTTTCCGTATTCAAGTACCGCAAATGGATATAGATATTGACCGCGAACAAGCACTTATTCAAGGGATCAGGCTAGACGATGTATTTGATGCACTGCAAGTTTACTTAGGCTCGGTATACGTTAACGACTTCAATTTGTTTGGCCGCACTTATCAAGTAAAAGCCCAAGCTGACGCCCAGTTTAGACAAGATCCTGCACAAATACTTAATCTTAAGGTACGTAATCGTCAAGGCAATATGGTACCACTAGGGTCTGTATTAACAGTCACTCCATCTATTGGACCTGACAGAGTTATGCATTACAACGGTTATCCAACAGCAGAACTTAATGGCAGTCCAGCACCGGGTTATAGCTCAGATCAAGCGCAACAAGCTATTGAAGCGATTTTAGCTAACACGTTAGAACAAGGCATAGAATATGAATGGACAGAAGTGACCTATCAACAAATATTGGCCGGTAACACTATGGTTTACGTATTCCCATTAGTTGTGTTGTTAGTATTTATGGTGCTTGCAGCGCAGTACGAGAGTTTGCGTTTGCCACTGGCTATTATATTGATAGTGCCAATGACAATATTCTCAGCGTTAATGGGCGTATGGTTAGTGGGTTCAGACAATAACATCTTTACCCAAATTGCCTTGATTGTGCTGGTGGCCTTGGCCTCCAAAAATGCCATATTGATGATAGAGTTTGCTAAAGATCAGCACGAAAAAGGGTTATCTCACTTAGACGCTATTATTGAGGCGTGTCGTATGCGTTTACGCCCAATACTGATGACCTCGATTGCGTTTACCGCTGGTGTTATTCCACTAGTATTAGCTACTGGAGCCGGTTCAGAGATGCGTCATGCCATGGGTAATGCTGTATTCTCAGGCATGATTGGTGTGACTATATTTGGCTTGTTATTTACACCTGTTTTTTACATTTTATTGAGTAAAAGTAAAAAACAAAAAGCTGAAGCGCTAATTAATGATTCACAAGTTAATATTTAGGGATTCATCAAATGGCTGTATAAACTTTACAGCCATTAATGTTATATGAAACAAGTGAGCATCCTAGCTAAAGTTGTTAGATGTTCACTAGAATGTTTTAATAGCATCAAAATAGCCATCATCCATGACATCGCTAATTGCTAAGGAAAGCACGTATCAAGCGTTTAACGGTTGTTGGTGTTAGAAATTAACAAGTGAGCTTTAACCTCTATGCCTTCAAATAACACAGAACAACTTTGTGCTTTGCCTAATTCAATGAAAGCGATTGTATTAGAGCAGCCAAACGCGCAAATTAACCTTGCGGAAATAGAGTTGCCATTGCCCCAATGTAATGACAACGAAATACTCGTTAGGGTTGAGTCTGTCGGGCTTAACCCGTTAGATGCACAGTTTGCCAAATCAGGATTTTGTAAGTGGCAATACCCACACATATTAGGGTTAGATGCCGTAGGCACTGTCGTTCAAGCTAACAAAGGTCTTTTTCCTCGTGTTGGGGATCGCGTTATGTGGCATGCAAGTTTGGCGGACCAAGGTGTGCTAAGTGAGTATACCAAGGTGCCTAACTACGCGGTGTCTGTTATTTCTGATGGTATTGAATCAAACGTTGCTGCCACTATTCCAAGCGCTGGTATGTCGGCATTGATTGCCCTAGAAAAAATAAAAATTGTTGAAGGCGATACTGTCTTTATTGAGGCTGGTGCTGGTGCTGTGGGTCAGTTTGCCATTCAATATGCCAAACAACGAGGCGCCGTTGTATTCACAACGGCTTCAAAGCATAACCACAAACTGGTTAAGAAATTAGGCGCCGATGAGGTGTTTGATTATAAAGATAAGAAATTAGAGAAAAAAATTCGTACCGCACTCGGTCCACAAGGATTTGACGCTGTTATTGACTCTATTGGCGGTGATATTACCGTAAGAAATATCGAATTAATGCGTTTTTGCGGCCGTATTGCCTGCTTAAAATCCTTACCTATTTTAGCTCCCGAATTAATGTTTAGAAAAGCACCCAACATTAGCATCGTATCATTAGGTGGAGCATGGCTGGCTAATAGTTTATGTGCCCAACAGCATATGAGTTTTATGAGTAAATCATTGTTAGAAAATGTCGCTAGTGGCGATGTTTCTGTGCCAGAAATTTCAATTGTAGAGTTCAATGCTAAAAGTATATCTACTGCATTGCATCGACAAGTTGATGGCGGCTTTACAGGTAAGCAGATTGTAGAAGTTAATAGGTAATATATTCAAAATATTACCTATTAACTTAGGACCAGTTTTAATATTTACACTGGTTTTTTACTGCATTTAGATTATTAATTTCTTTTAATAAAATAACCATCACATAGCCGATTACTAGCGCAACAAAGATGGTGACAGGCGTTAAACTGCCGGAAACTAAAGCGCTATCAATATGCATCATTGGCAGCCAAAACACAGTAATCCACGCGGCTAATATTGAGTTTTTCACACAACCATAAACCAGTAGTGTTAGGACAATAATGTTGAAGTAATAGAACATAGGAATAATCATGTAATGTGATTTTTGGACTTCATCGCCGATTAATAAATAAAAACTCTCAAACCACCTTATTTCCATGCCTTTGTCGGCAGCATCTTGCACAATAACCATATACAACGCGCTATAAAAAATTAAATTTAGGAGAAGAAAAGATATACCGACGTACTTTCGCCAATTTATCTGATCTAATTTTATATTAGCCAAACCAGTTTCCATTTTTAAGCAATCTATATGCTCATTATTTTCTAAGTAATCTCGCTCTAATTCAAATACTGATAACAATGCATTGTGCGTTTCAAGTGAGCAACTATTAGTATTTTCAACACGTTGGATAGTCCGTAGATTAACACCACAAAGATCCGCTAAATGCTGCTGTGACCAACCTTTTTCTTTTCTTAATGATTGAACAATTTGTTTTTTGATTTTCATAATCATAAATGAGTCCCTTTTAATTGCAGTAATTAAATCACGACTCTACCTTCCTGAGTGACGAATTCATTACGACATATCTATGACTGTCGTAATATTTAGATGTATTAAGGCAACTTACTCATCTGTGTTTTAATTGCAGCTATACATAATTCAACGGCTTTGGGTTTGGCACCAGAATAAGCGTGTAGAGCGAAAA
>Ga0209291_1002076_pt1 | contig 16756 bp, 19 predicted proteins | sample GOMGulsemesocosm_FD_184633 | JGI IMG/M metagenome (GOLD analysis project Ga0209291, IMG submission 184633) | Methane-oxidizing microbial communities from mesocosms in the Gulf of Mexico - GOM9B Gulf of Mexico (SPAdes) (version 2) | ecosystem: Environmental > Aquatic > Marine > Cold seeps...
TAAAATAAGCTACTATTTATGTTTCTCTTGAACCTTGTAGTCATTTCGGAAAAACTCCTCCTTGCGCAAACTTAATTATTGAACACAACATTCCTAATGTAGTTATTGGTTGTGTAGATAGTTTTTCAGAAGTTTCAGGTAAAGGAATTGAAAAATTACAGCAACATGGTTGTAATGTCACTATTGGTATTTTAAAAGAAGAGTGCTTAGTATTAAACAAACGTTTTTTTACGTATCATACTAAAAAACGTCCGTATATTATTTTAAAATGGGGGGAAACAAATGATGGTTTTATTGCCCCAAAAAACAACACAGAGATCACTTGGGTTACAAATAGCTACTCCAGACAATTGGTTCATAAACTACGAGCTGAAGAACAGGCTATTTTAGTAGGGACAAATACGGCTCTTACCGACAACCCAAAATTAGATTGCAGAACTTGGAAAGGAAATAATCCTGTTAGAATAATTTTGGATCGTACTTTGAAAATCTCCGATAACAATCATCTACTTGATGGCAGTATTAAAACTATCGTTCTTACAGAGATTGAAAAAGAAAACTCAGATAACCTCTACTTTGAATCTATTAATTTCTTAGAGAATATTGCTCCACAAATTTGCGATGTCCTTTATAAACACCAGCTACAATCAGTAATTATTGAAGGTGGAAGTAAAACTTTACAAAGTTTTATTGACGAAAAACTATGGGACGAAGCTCATGTATTTAAAGGGACAACTCCTTTTTTAAAAGGAATTAAAGCTCCTAAATTTAAAGGAATCCTTTTAGAGTATAAGTACATAAAAGAAGATCAAATAAGCATTTATAAGAATGATTAAAAATATAATTTTTGATTTCGGAGACATCTTTATCAATTTAGATAAAATCGGAGCAATGAAAAGTGCTTTGGAATTATTTAATGTTACTGAGCTTACTCCAGAAATGATTCTAGTAAATATGGATTATGAAAAAGGATTAATAACTACAGAGTCCTTTATTACATTTTACACGACAGCATATCCTCATATTTCAAATGAGAAAATCAAAACGACTTGGAACTGCATGTTACTTGATTTCCCATTTGATCGTATAGATTTTATTAAACAAGTCAGTAAAAAATACCGTTGCTTTTTATTAAGCAATACTAATGAAATGCACATTGACTGGATTAAAAATGATTGGGGAATGGAATTGTACAACGAGTTTAAAAACTGTTTTGAACAATTTTATTTATCTCACGAAATGAATATGCGAAAACCTGATACCGAAATTTATGAATTTGTATTAAACGAAAATAACTTAATCCCATCTGAAACATTATTTATTGACGATACCAAAGAAAATACCGATACCACTACACAGCTAGGAATTCATTCATGGAATTTAATTCCAGAAAGAGAAGATGTGATTGATTTATTTACCATAAAGAAAGAGCTATTTTAATATGCTGTATATCGTTTTATGTATCCTGTGCTCTAGTGCTATATTTATCATATTTAAATTATTTGATAGGTATAACATAAATACATTACAAGGAATTGTATTTAATTATATTACTGCATTTGCCATCGGTATACTTTCTCATGAAAGTGCTATTAACTATAGTGAATTACCTAATAAACCTTGGTTTATTGGTACAATAGCACTTGCTGTATTATTCATAAGTGTATTTAATGTCATGGCTATTACTTCGCAAAAAAATGGAGTTAGTGTTGCCGCAGTAGCAGGAAAAATGGCGGTTGTTATCCCTGTTTTTTTTGGTGTTTTTCTATATCAAGAACATCTTACAAGTATGAAAATAACAGGAATAGTTCTTGCTTTATTGGCAGTATATTTTATCACTTTAAAAAACAAATCGGACAGTAGTAAAAAAGCTTCAATTATATTTCCTATTCTTTTATTTTTAGGTGCAGGAGTTATTGACACCACTATCAAATTTGTGCAAACCAATTATGTTCCAAGTACAGATACCGATTTATTCTCAGGTATTTTATTTGGCTTATCTGGTGTATTTGGAATACTCCTTTACTGCTTAAAACCTACTCGTATCACTGTAAAAAATATCATCGCAGGAATTGTGCTTGGTGTGATTAACTACTACTCCATATACTATTTACTAAAAGCTTTGGATATTAAAAACATGTCTAGTGCCATTATTTTTTCTATAAACAATGTTTCCATAGTTGCTTTATCTACTTTATTAGGTTTAATTATTTTTAAAGAAAAATTATCGTCTAAAAATTGGATAGGTATTGGAATTGCAATTATTTCTATACTTTTGATTACTCAATAACAACTAAATTACTTTGTCAGAAACAAAAGATACATACAAAACGATTGATACCCCCGCTAAAGGTGAGCTCTTTAAAGATAGAGGAAGTAAGTTTTACGGCTATACATACCCTATAAGTTCTGAAGACGAAGTAAAACCAATTATTGAACAGCTAAAAAAAGAGCATCATACCGCTAGGCACTGGTGCTATGCATGGCAGTTAGGAACAGATAAAATTAGATATAGAGCTAATGATGATGGTGAACCGAGTAATTCTGCTGGACCACCAATATACGGCCAAATACAAGCCTTTGATGTTACCAATATACTAGTTGTTGTGGTCAGGTATTTTGGCGGAACTAAATTAGGTGTTGGCGGGTTAATGAACGCCAACAAAACAGGCTCTAAACTAGCTTTAGAAGCATCTGATATTATTGAGAAAACTATTGACCGTGTGTTTCACATTACTTTTCAATACAAGGACATGAATAAAGTCATGCGTGTTGTAAAAGAAAAGCAATTAAACATTACACATCAAAAATTAGAATTAGACTGCCAATACACAATCGCTGTTAGAAAAAACAACGCTAATCAAATTTTTAAAATATTCACAAATATATTTGGAGTAGCCATAAAGGAGCTAGAGTAATAAATTTAAAAAATCGCTTCAGTTTTCTTAAAAACCTAATTTCTGCAATAAATCATCAGGACACATCATTGGTCTTTTTGATTCCATATTCACAAAAACTAACGTAATTTCGGAGGTTGTTATTAAAATATCTTTTTCGTTATAAATTTCTTGATCAATTGTAATTTTTAACCCCGGTTTTTTACGCAATTTTGTTTTTACAGAAATTAACTCATCATAAACTGCAGGTTTTTTAAAATTAATATTTAAATTAACAACAGGGAGCATCACTCCATCATCTTCCATTTTTTTATACGATATATCTACAGAACGCAACCATTCTACCCTTGCAACCTCTAAAAATTGAGCATAATTACCATGATAGACAACTCCCATTTGGTCAGTCTCACCATAGCGAATTCGGATTTTAGTTTCATGTATTTCCATAAATCATATATATTTAACTATGTAGGCATAATAACCTAAACCTAGTATGAGGAAAAAATATTAAATATTCAATAGCAAATGGATTTTTTTTTTCACTAATTTGTTCACATATTTGTCATCCCCAAGAATACCAATCGAGAATAATATTCTCAAAGTAAAAATTAAACAAATATAACCAATATATTCAATGAGTAAAACTGCATTATCAGTTTGGGAAAATTGCTTGTCTTTTATTAAGGACAACATACAGCCTCAAGCTTACAAAACCTGGTTTGAACCGATCAAGCCGATAAAACTCACTGATAATGTGTTAAGTATTCAGGTACCCAGTAAATTCTTTTACGAATGGCTGGAAGAGCACTATGTGAAGTTGTTAAAGGTTGCGTTGACAAAAGAATTAGGGGAGTCAGCAAAACTGGTGTACAACATAAAAATGGAAAACACTTACGGAAACAAACAACCGTTTACAGAAAAAATACCTAGTACAAACAGATCCTCTGTTAAACCTCAAAATGTTGATGTTCCGTTAAAAAATAAAAGCCCTGAGTTAAAAAATCCTTTTATTATTCCTGGAATAAGAAATGTAAAAATTGAATCTCAACTTAACCCGAGTTACAATTTTGAAAACTTCTTAGAAGGTGATTCTAATCGCTTATCAAGATCTGCTGGTTTAGCAGTTGCAAATAAGCCTGGAGGAACAGCTTTTAATCCGTTATTAATTTTTGGAGGAGTTGGACTAGGGAAAACACATTTAGCGCACGCTATTGGTGTTGATGTAAAAGACAAATACCCAGAAAAAACAGTATTATATATTGCTGCTGAAAAGTTCATTCAGCAATACACAGATGCTGTTAGAAAAAACAATAGAAATGATTTCATTCACTTCTATCAAATCATTGATGTATTAATTATTGATGACGTACAGTTTTTATCAGGTAAAGCAGGAACACAAGATGTATTCTTTCATATTTTCAATCACTTACACCAAAACGGGAAACAGATTATTTTAACATCTGACAAAGCTCCTGTTGACATGCAAGATATTGAACAACGCTTACTATCTCGTTTTAAATGGGGATTATCTGCTGAATTACAGAAGCCTGATTTTGAAACACGTGTTGCAATATTGAAAAACAAACTATATCGCGATGGTGTTGAAATGCCAGAAGATATTGTAGAATATGTAGCTAAGAACATTAAATCAAATGTTAGAGAATTAGAAGGAGCCATAGTTTCACTTATCGCTCAATCTTCATTCAATAAAAAAGAGATTACTATTGATTTAGCTCGTCAGATAGTTGAAAAGTTTGTAAAGCACACCAAACGTGAAATTTCTATTGACTACATTCAAAAAGTAGTTTCTGATTATTTCTCAATGGATGTTGGAACATTACAATCAAAAACTAGAAAACGTCACATCGTTCAAGCAAGACAATTAGCTATGTTTTTTGCCAAGAGATTAACCAAAGCCTCTTTAGCAAGTATTGGTAGCCAAATTGGTAAACGTGATCACGCAACAGTACTACATGCATGCAAAACAGTAGACAATCTTGCACATACTGATAAACAATTTAAAAAATACGTTGAAGATTTACAGAAAAAATTAACCCTGTAACATTTTCTAAACCAAAAATACAATCCCTATTTAGGGAAAAATCATCAACTATTTTAGTTGATGATTTTTTTTATACTTAAATTGTAAGAACACTATGATACACAAAAGAATATTAATGGTTTGCCTAGGTAATATATGCCGATCACCTTTAGCTGAAGGAATATTAAAAGCTAAAGTTGATGCAGATTTTATTTATGTTGACTCTGCAGGAACATCTGCTTTTCACAGAGGAGAATTACCTGATAGTCGTTCAATAAAAGTAGGTGAGAAATACAATATTGATATTACCGACCAAAGAAGCAGGCAATTTATAGCTGCTGACTTTGAAATATTTGACACAATTTATGTCATGGATAATTCTAACAAGAATAACGTTTTGGCATTAGCTAAAAACACCGAAGATAGAAACAAAGTAAAACTAATACTAAACGAAAACAATCCTAACCAGGATTTAGACGTGCCTGACCCTTATTATAATAACGGCTTTGAGAGTGTGTACCAAATGCTAAATGACGCTTGTACACATATTGCAAATAATATATAACACAAACAACAATGAAGCTTACCGGAAAACTATATTTGATACCTACCACACTTGGGGATACAGAACCTTTAGAAGTACTCCCTATTTCTGTGAAGAAAGTATTAGAAATGACAAATGAATTTATTGTTGAAAACGAAAAAACAGCAAGACGATTTATTAAAAGAGTCTGTCCTAAAAAATCACAACCTGATTTAATTTTACATCCTTTAAATAAATTCACAGATCCAGCTGATATTCCATCATTTTTAAATTCATGTTTAGAAGGCAAAATAGTTGGATTACTTTCTGAAGCTGGTTGCCCTGCAATTGCTGATCCTGGAGCCGATGTTGTAAAGATTGCTCATGATAAAAACATCCAAGTACGCCCTTTAGTTGGGCCTTCATCAATCCTATTAGCTATGATGGGGTCAGGATTTAATGGTCAGAATTTCACTTTCAATGGCTACTTACCTATTGACAAAGGAGAGCGAAAAGCAACAATTAAACGTTTAGAAAAAATTTCTCATGACTATAACCAATCACAAATATTCATTGAGACACCTTACAGGAACAATAAAATGCTAGAGGACCTAAGTACCGTACTTCATCCTAACACCAAAATATGCGTAGCCTGTGACATCACACTACCATCTGAGTTAATAATTACCAAAACAGCTCAATACTGGAGTAAAAATCCAGTTGACCTACACAAGAAACCAACTATTTTTGTAATTCAAAAGTAACATCAGTTAAAAGTTCATAAAAAAAAGGAGTGCATGTAATGCACTCCTTTTTTTACCTCTATATTTTTAGGACTCTATACTTATCCTAAAACTACTTTTGCTTTTTTATTCTCTTCAATTGAAGAAGTATCATATCCTGCAAATTTTTTCATGTAATAACGTACTGAACTTCCATAAGCATCAGAAAATACGTTTGCTCCATAACTTCTTAGGAATTTTTTCACGTTCCCAGGACCTCCTAAATGTGCTGCTGCTAAAATACCTGACTCGGTAACCTTAACACCTCCTATAGTTCTTCCAACAAAACGTTTGATATCTCTTCTTAACACCCATTTGTTTCTAGAAAGATTAGCTTCAAAAGCTTTTTCCTGGATGTTAGGGTCATTTATAAAACTACGTGTATTATAAACCCCAATCAATTTTAAGGTACCTCTACCAAACTGGTATTTCCCCATGTATCCAAAAGTATTAATAACTGAATACCTTCCTTGAGACTCCTTAAAACCAACTGCTTCTTTAAAGCCAATAAATGATTTCCCTAAGAATAAAGAAAACTCTTCCGCTTCCTCTTGTATCTCATTTTCGTTTAAAACTGTATAATACAACCCTAAACTCTCTCTCACTTCAGAGTTAATCACATTTGATGCTTTCGACTCTTTCTTTGATGTAAATCCTGTAGCTATTGTAAAAATTGCTCCAGAGATTAATAAAACCTTTATAAATTTCTTTATCATATAATAGATTTCTTAAGACTCACATTCTTCGTTATCAAACGGTTAAAACGAAATGCTTAAAATTTCAGTCGGCAAAGATATCATTAAATTTGGAACTACAAAGATAAAGTGATTTTTTTTTAAAACAAAGGAAATCAGATACTTAGTGTCTTTTCGAAACCCATTTCCTGTATGCAACCGCATTGTTATTGTGCTGAGCAAGGGTTTTAGCAAACTGATGGTAGCCCATCTTTTTTATATTTGCTACAAAGTAATAATATTGATGTTTTTCGTAATTCAATACTGCGTCAATAGCCGAAACGTCAGGCATTGTGATAGGTCCAGGTGGAACTCCAGCATACACATATGTGTTATATTTTGAATTTATTGTTAAATGCTCAAACAAAACGCGTTTCAACTGAATACCGGTAGCTTTTTTTATCGAATAAACTACAGTTGGATCTGCTTGTAACAACATTCCTTTTTTAATTCTGTTCATATATACTCCAGCTACTCTTGGTCTTTCGTCTATTTTTACTGTTTCTTTTTGCACTATTGCAGCTAAAGAAATCACTTCATTTTGAGTTAACCCTATTTTTTTAGACTTAGCTAATCTGTTTTCTGACCAAAACTTATTATACTCTTTTAACATTCTACCTCTAAATTCATCCGCAGAAGTATTCCAGAAAAACTCGTAACTATTGGCTACATACATACCTAAAGCAGTATCAGTGGTGAATTTATTTTTTATCAGAAAGTCTTTCTCCTTAAAAGCATTTAACAACGAAACACTATCGGCTTCTATTTGAGTTGAAATTCTACCCGACAAGCTCTCTAAAGATTCTTGATTATTAAAGGATACACGTACAGGAATATTATTGACTCTTAAAGAATTTATAATATCATTATTATTCATTCCTTTTTTAATTTCATACTTCCCAGGCTTAATATTTCCTGAGTATTTCTTTTTATTCGCTACAACAATAAATGTTTCTACATCTTTTAACAAAGGTGTCACATCCTCTAACACTTCATTAAAAAAAGCATCCGAAGATATAAATAGTGTTGCTTTTTCATTTTCAAAAGCAGTATTAGGAACGAAAATAGCGTTATATATATAGTATGCAAAAAAAGCACACCCAACCAAACCTAACAAGGCAATAATTACTAATAATTTTTTAATGTACATCTTTAATTAATTGAAATAAATATTCGTTTTTATAATGATTCCCTTCTAAAACCCAATCTTTCTTTACACCAGATTTCACAAAACCTATGCTTTCAAACAATTTGATACTTGCAATATTATCTTCTAATACGTTGGCATAAATTTGGTGTACGTATAAATTTTTAAATGTATACTCAATAAGTAACTCTAATGCTTCACGTCCATATTTTTTACCACGAGCGTGATCCAGCACCAATACTCCCAAACCTACTTTATCATTTTTAGGGTCAAAGTCAAATAGATCAACAAAACCTACAGCCTCTTCATCTGCAGTCATAATTACTAAGCGTAATTGTTTTACTTCATAAATATCCTTGTGACAATTTTCTAAATACTGTTTTATTAAAAAACGAGAATATGGAGTTTGTGTTTGACTAACTTCCCAAACCGATTCATCATTTTCAATTGCGTATATCAACTCTAAATCTTCAGGCTCTAAAGCCCTTAAATATATTCGTTCTCCTTTTAATGTTAGCATGATATTTCTCCTTTAAAAACCTGAACAGCTTTTCCTGTTAAAAATACATTGGTATAATCACCGCTGTTTACATTAAACGAAACTTGGAGCTCTCCTCCTTCAACATTTAACTTGATATCGCTTGCCTTTGTTTCATTTAAGTAATTCATTGCAACCGCTACAGCAGTTGCCCCTGTTCCACAAGCCAATGTTTCATCTTCAACTCCACGTTCATAAGTACGTAACCTGAATGTAGTTTCATTAATCTTTTTTACAAAATTAATATTACTCCCCTCTACTCCGTAGACTCCATTTCTAATATTCCTACCAATAGTTTTAACATCAAAATCAGAAATGTTTTCTTCAAACTGAACATGATGTGGAGATCCTGTATCCAAAAAAACACTATCTCCTTTATCTTCAATAGTAGTAATATCTTGCATTTGCAAACTCACTACATCACCAGAAATAGTTGCTGTATGCAACCCGTCAATTGCATCAAACTCTGTAGTATCCTCTACTATTTTTAAAAATTTCGCAAACGCAACAATACATCGTCCTCCGTTACCACACATGGTACTTTCATTACCATCTGCATTAAAATAGACCATTTTAAAATCAGTTGTAGCGCTATCTTCTAATAAAATTAACCCGTCTGCCCCTACTCCAAAACGTCTATCGCATAATGAATTAATAAGTGACATATCATCCTTAGAAACAACCTTATTACGGTTATCTATCATTACAAAATCGTTCCCTGTTCCTTGGTATTTATAAAATGTAATCATCTAAAATATTGATCCCACATATGGGTTTAGCTTCTAGAGAACAAGCCCCTAACAAGTATTTATGATTAATTGTTCCTCTACTTTATAACGAGGAAACTTGATTGCAATACAAATGTAAGCATTCACAAGAAAATTCTACTAAAATAAAACAGCATTATATAACGTTATCATAGTGCGCTTATTAAATACAGTGCAAGGAAACTATTATTACCTGAAGAGAAACACATATAATCAATTCAATTAACGGATTAACATACTTTAACAGCTCGTTAATAACACGTTAAAGTCAATTATTGAATTGAAAAATAATTTAACTTTACACTACAACAACCTAAATCACAATACATCATGAAGGAGATACTTAAAATCACACTGTTTTCTATTCTTGGAGCAACCCTAAGTTTAGTTGGTTATAAAACTTTTATGGAAAAAGGACATAAGCAAGAAGTCAATACAATTATACCTGCAACAACTTTTTCTATACCTGTTGCTAGCAATTCATCTAAAACTAACGCATTAGCAGAAAATACGGACTTTACAATTGCTGCAGAAAAAACTATACACGCAGTTGTACATGTTACCAATACTGTAACTTATCTACAACCAAGAAATATTATTGAATATTATAACAATCAAGGTAAACAAATACAAAAAGGATCTACTGGCTCTGGAGTTGTGATTTCTGAAGATGGATATATAGTAACTAACAATCATGTTATTGACAATGCAGATGAACTAATAGTTACCTTAAATAATCAAAAATCATACAAGGCTCGTGTTATTGGGTTTGATAAGAAAAGTGATATTGCCTTATTAAAAATCGAAGCGAAAGAAAAACTACAATATATCCCTTTTGGAGATTCTAACAATGTAAAAATTGGAGAATGGGTGTTAGCCGTAGGAAACCCATACAACCTAAACTCTACTGTTACTGCAGGAATTATTAGCGCAAAATCTAGAGATTTAGATGGTGATAGCAATATTCAATCTTTTTTACAGACTGATGCTGTAGTAAACCCAGGAAATTCTGGAGGAGCTTTAGTTAATACTAGAGGAGAATTAATCGGTATTAATACTGCTATATCTTCCAAAACTGGTTCTTATATAGGATATTCTTTTGCAGTACCTTCAAATACCACCAATAAAATTGTTCAAGATATTTTAGAGTACGGTAATGTTCAACAAGCAATTTTAGGAGTAAGTGGTGTTGGCGTAAACAATGATGTTGCCAATAAATTAGAACTAAACGAAACTGAAGGGTATTATATTTCAGAAATTGAACCTAATTCAGGCGCAGAAAAAGGAGGTTTAAAGGTTGGTGATATTATCAAACAAATTGATCAGACTAAAATCTCAAAATATTCAGATTTGACTGGATACTTAAGCACTAAAAGACCAAATAACACTATAAAAGTTACCGTTTTGAGAGATGGGGAATTAAAAATTATTCCTGTAAAATTATCAGATAAAAGTATTCTTACACAAAAAGCATTTGATTTAGAATTGAAAAACTTAACAAGTAATGAAATAGATAATTTAGAGATCAAAAGCGGGGTGAAAGTCGTTGCTATTAATAACAACTTTCTTGCAAAAAAACTTGGACTTACAAAAGGCACAATAATTATCAAAATCAATGAAAAAGAAATTGAGAGTATTGAAGATTTGAATAAGCTTAAAAACCTAGATTTTAACAACCTATATAACCTAGAAGTAATCTACAAAAATGGGGATTCAAAAAACTGGTGGTTGCGTTAAGAAACTTATCATATACAAAAAAAACCTTACTTCATGAAGTAAGGTTTTTTTTGTATAAATACTAGAAAACATCTTGTTATAACAAATCAAAATATCTTTCTCCAACCTTTCCTCTTTAAGTAATACTCTTGCTTCATTGAGCTCTGAGTTTATCTCTTTACTCATTTCCAAGCACTCCAAGTGCATCATATCTACATTCTTTAAAAATTTGACACTTTTTTTGAATGAGATGCAAAGTTCAACCTGCCTAGAAGCTTTAACACTAACTTATTTAAAGAGAAAAAATACTTCATTTTTTTTAACCTTATATACTCTATACTAAGTTAATTATAAACTGAATCAAAAAAAACACACAAAAGAGGGTAGGTTTAGTCGTCAATTATAACTAATCATAATGCAAGAAATCCCCCCTAATATAACACCATAAAATACGACTTCATCTTCCATTAACTAGACAACAAAAAAGAGTGTTATAAAAAAACACTCTTTTAGAAGTAACCTTTTAGTTAAAATTAGTAATTTTGCACTTTCAAAACAACACACAAACAACAATAACAATGATTGCAAACAATGATACTTACGAAAAAGAGCTAGCTTTTCAAGCAGATAGAAGAAGAGCTTGTGTAGATTTTATTAAAGTAGTTAGTGATTTATGGTATGACAAATCTATTGAATTGGTTCTTTTCAGAAACCAATTGATTGATAAGAATGTAAGTGATATCTTAAACTTACATCAATATGCAGGAGAGTTTGTACAAAAGCCAATTTCTATTTTTGATTCAGTAGAGATTGCTAAAGCTATACAAAGTATTGATTTACCACCTTCTAAATTAGATCTTGGTAAATTAACTTACGAATATCATTTAGAAGACAACAAATATAATGATGCAACAGCATTTGTATCTGACAAATTAAAAGACGCTCACAAATCTGAAGACATCCAACCTAAAGACGTTGTATTATACGGTTTCGGTAGAATTGGACGTTTATTAGCTAGAGAATTAATGTCAAAAACTGCTAAAGGACAACAAATGCGCTTAAGAGCAATTGTTACCAGAGGTAAAATTGACGAGGTTGTTTTAGAAAAAAGAGCTTCTCTTTTAAAACAAGATTCTGTACATGGTGATTTTGCCGGAACAGTAACTACTGACATCGAAAATCAAGCTTTAATCATTAACGGAACTACCGTTAAAATGATTAGTGCTAATGCACCAGAAGATATTGACTATACCACTTACGGAATTAACAATGCTTTAATTATTGATAACACCGGAGCCTTTAGAGATAAAGAAGCTTTAAGTAGGTTATTAGCTTCTAATGGAGCTGATAAGGTCTTACTAACTGCGCCAGGTAAAGGAATTCCTAATATAGTTCACGGTGTAAATCACCTAGAAAACAATCCTGATGAAGTAAATATTTTCTCTGCAGCATCTTGTACAACAAATGCCATTACTCCTGTTTTAAAAGCAATTGAAGATAGCTTAGGAATTGTTCATGGGCATTTAGAAACTATTCACGCATATACAAACGATCAGAATTTAGTAGACAACTTCCACAAGAAATACCGTCGTGGTAGAGCAGCAGCTTTAAACATGGTAATTACCGAAACTGGAGCTGGACAAGCTGCATCAAAGGCACTACCATCTTTAGAAGGTAAATTAACATCTAATGCAATTAGAGTTCCTGTTCCTAACGGATCATTAGCAATTTTAAATTTAGAGGTTGAAAACGCTACTTCTGTTGATGCTGTTAATGCAATCATCAAAAAATACGCCTTAGAAGGTGATTTAGTTGAACAAATTAAATATTCATTAGACAACGAATTGGTATCTTCTGACATTGTAGGTTCTTCTGCCCCATCAATCTATGATAGTAAAGCTACAATTGTTAGAAGTAACGGAAAAAACATCGTTTTATATGTTTGGTACGATAACGAATATGGGTATTCACACCAAGTTATCCGTTTAGCTAAACATGTATCAAAAGTAAGAAGGTTTAGCTACTATTAGTAGATAAGTAACATACAATAAATTACAGAAATCCGTGTTTTAATATAACACGGATTTTTTATCAAATAAATACAAATATCATGAATAAGTTTTACTTTTTAATTTGCACACTTTTATTGAGTGCCTCTACTATTTCAGCACAGGAAGCCGAAAAAGAATTATCACTTACAAATAGTACTGTTAATGAAAAATTTGACTATATCATTACCAAATCTAACAGCTTTCAAGAATTTAAAGTTGTTAAAAGAACTTGGCTACACACCATAAAAAAACAAGTTTTAGATTCTGTAAACAAACAAAAAGGAGAAATTAAAGCTTTAGCCGTTATTATTGAAGATCAAAAATCGAACACCAAGAAACTGGAATCAAAAATAGCAACTTTAAATAGTGAAATAACAACTGTAAATACTGATAAAGACAATATCTCTTTTATTGGAAGTGATATGAAAAAAGGCGCTTTCAAAAACCTTTTTTGGGGAATCATTTCAGTATTATCAATATTACTACTATTCTTTATCTATAAATTCAAAAACAGCAATACTACTACTCAAGAAGCGAAAACTCAACTAGCAGATGTTGAAAAAGAATACGAGAGTCATAAAAAAACAGCTTTAGAGCGCGAACAGAAAGTAATGCGTAAACTACAAGACGAATTAAACAAAAACAGAAACTAATTCGTTTTTATGAGAATTGACATCATCACAGTTTTACCAGAATTAATGCAGAGTCCATTTAACGACTCTATTTTAAAACGTGCTCAAGAAAAAGGAATTGTAGAAGTACATTTCCACAATTTAAGAGACTACAGCACTAATAAGCAAAAAAGCATTGATGACTATCAATTTGGCGGTGGGGCTGGTATGGTTATGATGATCGAACCTATTGATCTTTGCATTTCTAAATTGAAGTCTGAACGTAATTATGATGAAGTAATTTACATGACTCCTGATGGAAAAACTTTAAATCAAGGCACAGCAAATGAGCTTTCTTTAAAAGAAAACATCATAATTTTATGCGGTCACTACAAAGGTGTTGACCAACGTGTACGTGATTTATTTATTACAAGAGAAATTTCAATAGGAGATTTTGTGCTTTCTGGAGGTGAATTAGCTGCAAACGTATTATGTGATGCTGTTATTAGACTTATTCCAGGAGTATTAAACAACGAAACCTCTGCTTTAACCGACTCTTTTCAAGATGATTTATTAGCACCACCAGTATACACTAGGCCTGCAGATTATAAAGGAGTAAAAGTTCCTGAGGTATTACTTTCAGGGAATTTCCCTAAAATTGAAGCCTGGAGAGAAGATCAAGCACACCAACGAACAAAAGATAGAAGACCTGATTTATTTGAAAAATAAATCAAAAACATATAAAAAAGCATTGCAATTCATTGTTAATCATCAAATAATGGTTAATTTCGCAGTCAAATTTAGACTAACCTCTGGCGATAATCGTGTATGTTGCTTTAAATCAATTATTTAAATAAATTAAAATGGAAAGTTTAATTAAGTTTGTACAAGACGAATTTGTAACAACAAAAGAATTCCCAGAATTCGGAGCAGGAGATACTATTACTGTTTATTACGAAATTAAGGAAGGGGCTAAAACAAGAACTCAGTTTTATAGAGGAGTTGTTATCCAAAAAAGAGGACACGGTTCAACTGAAACGTTTACTATTAGAAAAATGTCTGGTACAGTAGGAGTGGAAAGAATTTTCCCAGTTAACATGCCTGCATTACAGAAAATTGAAATCAACAAAAAAGGTACTGTTCGTAGAGCAAGAATCTTTTACTTTAGAGAGCTTACTGGTAAGAAAGCTAGAATTAAAGAAAAAAGAACAAGATCATAATTACCGATCTAATCAAAATAAAAAAATCCTGTCAATTGACAGGATTTTTTTATGCTTTATATTTATTCAATGTATTGGCTAAGCTACAAACTCTTTTAATACATCAATTACATAATCAATTTCTTCTTTAGTATTGTATTTTGAAAAAGAGAATCGTAATGATGGTTTCATCATATCATCTCCTTTCAATATTTCTGACAACACGTGTGATCCTTTTGAGCTACCACTCTGACAAGCACTTCCTTTAGAACAAGCAATTCCTTTTAAATCTAACTGAAACAATACAATCAATGCTTTTTGAGCAGTTACTGGCAACAACATATTCACCAAGGTATACGTACTTTTTTCCATGTCACCAGACAAACCATTAAATTTAATTGACGGAATAGCTTTGGTAACTTCTTCTATAAAATATTTTTTCAATCCTTTTATATACGCGCTATCTTTCTCTAGGTTTTGGTATGCTTCTCTAAAAGCAACATCTAAACCAACTATATTGTGTACTGACTCTGTACCTGCTCTAAACCCACGCTCTTGACCTCCTCCAAAAATTAACGAGTTCAATCCAGTATTTTTACGCATAAATGCAAATCCAACTCCTTTTGGACCGTGAAATTTATGTGCACTAACCGCACAAAAATCAACCTTAACCCTACTTAGATCTACATTATAATGCCCTATAGATTGAACGGTATCACTATGGAACAATGCATTATATTTTTGACAAATACCAGCTACTCTTTCAATATCTAGAATATTTCCCAATTCATTATTAACATGCATTAAACTAACCAAGGTCTTCCCTTTATCCTCTTGCAACAATTCCTCTATACTTTGCAAAAGAACACTTCCGTTTTCATCTGCTTTAACAAAATCCACTACAGTATCAAAACATTTATGTAGTGCTTCTGCAGCATGACCAATAGCATGATGCTCCATTTTACAGGTAATAATTCTTTTTACTCCTAAATCTCTCACTGCAGAATTTAAAACAAAATTATCTGCCTCCGTACCTCCAGAAGTAAATATAATTTCTGAAGCAGAAACTTTTAATTCTTTTGCGATGTTTTTTCTCGCTTGTTCTATTAAAGATTTTGCGCTTCTACCAAAACTATGGGTCGATGATGGGTTTCCATATTCATTGGTTAAACACGCCGTCATTGCTTGAACGACATTTTCACTCACGCTTGTTGTCGCAGCACTATCAAAATATACTTTCTTCACGTAATAAGTTATTTAATGTTCATAAAAAAGGGTCCGTAAATTTAAGTCAAAATAAGTAATTACCAACAAATATTCGTTAATTTGTAATTCACAAAAAAATCAGTCTTAATTATGATGCGAATAATTCTTTTAACAACTTGCCTAATTACTCTTATATCATGTAATGATGGAGATGTTTTTGTTAGTGAATTACATTTCCCAGAAACACTTCAATATTGTGAAGGGAGCGCTGATTTAATTGTTTATTCCATAAAAGACTCTCCATACGAATCTTTATCAATAAAATTACCAATAAGCGACAAGGATAATTTCACAACCATTAGCGTAACTGATCCTACAACTCCCTTGTCAATAACCAATACATTTAATTACAGATCATATTCAGGAGACCCTTCTGCTATATTTTGTAATTCTTTACCTCCATCATCGCCTACTATTTTAAATAATTACACTGCCATTAGCGGAACCGTTACATTTTCTACAACACTTATAGAAGATGATAATG
>Ga0209291_1002079_pt1 | contig 16740 bp, 16 predicted proteins | sample GOMGulsemesocosm_FD_184633 | JGI IMG/M metagenome (GOLD analysis project Ga0209291, IMG submission 184633) | Methane-oxidizing microbial communities from mesocosms in the Gulf of Mexico - GOM9B Gulf of Mexico (SPAdes) (version 2) | ecosystem: Environmental > Aquatic > Marine > Cold seeps...
CTGCTGGTAAGGAAGTAGAAACCCCTATTGCTCGTTTAGCACAATTAGCTAGAGCAATTGGTATCCACTTAATAATTGCCACACAGAGACCTTCTGTAAACGTAATTACCGGTATGATAAAGGCTAATTTTCCTGCACGTGTTGCTTTTAGAGTAATGACAGGTATTGATTCTAAAACTATTTTAGACACAGGGGGTGCGAACCAATTAATTGGTCGTGGAGACATGTTATATACTCAAGGAAATGAATTAATACGTATTCAATGTGCGTTTGTTGATACACCTGAAGTTGAAAAAATAACAGAATTTATTGGCGATCAAAAAGCATACCCTGACGCTTATTTATTGCCTGAATACATTGGAGAGGACGGTGGCACGAATCTTGATAATAATATTTCAGAGCGTGATAAATTATTTAGAGAAGCCGCTGAAGTACTAGTTACCGCTCAGCAAGGTTCTGCTTCTTTATTACAACGAAAATTAAAATTAGGATATAATAGAGCTGGAAGGTTGATAGATCAATTAGAAGCGGCAGGAATAGTTGGGCCGTTTGAAGGAAGTAAAGCTAGACAAGTTTTAGTAACCGATTTAGTAGCATTAGATCAATTATTAGCAAATGAATAAGAAAAAAATTATGAAAAAATATTTAGTATTTGGTTTATTAGCATTCTTTAGTATTTCTGGGTTTTCTCAAAACCCAGAAAAAGCAAGGAAATACTTAGAAGAAGTTTCTGCTAAAGTAAAAAGCTACGAAAACATTAGTATCGATTTTAAATACAGTTTGAATAATGAAGCTGAAAAAATTGAGCAAAGCTATAAAGGAAATGTGTATTTAAAAGGAGAACAATACCTTTTAAATCTCTTAGGCGTTATAAGACTTCATGATGGCAAAAAATTATACACCATAAACAGTGAAGATGAAGAAGTTACTATAAGTACTGCTTCTGATGAAGAAGATGAGGAATCAGTTACTCCCTCAGAAATGCTTACTTTTTTTCAAGAAGGTTATACTTATATTTGGGATAAAAAGCTACCTATTAAGGGACGATCTATACAGTACATAAAATTAATCCCTATTGATAGTAAATCTGAAGTAAAATATATTTTATTAGGTATAGATGCTAACACTAAAAACATTTATAATTCTATTACAACAGAAAAAAACGGAACAGTAACAACAATAACTGTTAATAGTTTTAAAACAAACCAGCCTATATCAGAAAGTTTATTTATTTTTGACAGGAAAAAATACAACGATTACTATTTTAACGAATAAGGCATCTTGAAAATATTAGATCGATACATTTTAACTACGTTTTTAAAAACCTTTTTTAGCGTTTTTACTATACTTATTTTCATTTTTATATTACAATCGGTTTGGCTTTTTGTAAAAGAATTAGCGGGTAAAGATTTAGATTTAATTATAATAATTAAATTCCTTACTTACTTACTTCCTACTCTAGTTCCGTTAATTTTACCATTAACAATTTTACTAACATCCATCATGATTTTCGGTAATTTTGCTGAAAATTATGAATTTGCCGCAATGAAATCAGCTGGTATATCATTACAACGTGCTATGAGAGGCGTATCAGTCTTTATCATACTGCTAAGCATTACTACATTTTTCTTTGCTAATAATGTGGTCCCTTGGGGCGAATATAAATCTCGTAATTTAAGGAGGAATATTGCCGTCCAATCACCAGCAATGGCAATTGTAGCTGGACAGTTTAATCCTATTGGCAAAAAAATAACTATTAAAGTTGATAAGAAATTTGGAGAAAATGGAAATCAACTTGAAAATGTTACTGTCTTTTTAAAAAATAATAATAAAAACGAAACTGTAATAAAAGCCAAAACTGGTGAGTTAATTTCAAGTAAAAAATCTAACATCCTACAACTCGTCCTTTATAATGGAAATTATTATAATGACGTACACACTCGTGACCCATTAAAAAGAAAAAAAAGGCCACATGTTAAAAGTTATTTTAAGAAATATACTAAAAACTTTGACTTATCAAAGTTGGTAAATACTGGTCCAACACCTGCAAAAGTAGTTACCCATCGTATGTTAAAAATTAATGAACTTATACCTACAATAGACTCTTTAGAGCAACACATAACCACCAGTAACAAAAAGGATATCAACAACTTATACAATGGACTAGGACTTCATCACATCAAAAAGAAAAAACTTAAAAAGAGTTTCCCTAAAGATACCCTTGTTAAAGAATCTCTAGCCTCTAATAAAAAAGAAATAAAAAAAAATCCGATTACTAAAAAAGATATTAAGGATAGTATCCCCCTTTTTAGCGGCAACTTAATGAATCTTTTTAATGACAATGAAAAGAAAGCAATCTATCAATTAGCAGTTAGCAACAGTTCAAGTTCATACACACAAATTGAAAATAGAGAAAAGTTATTGTTATTTACCTCATCAATTTTAAACGAACATAAAATGGCTTTACACAAAAAGTTTGCTTTAGCTATTTCATGTTTTTTATTATTCTTTGTAGGAGCTCCTTTAGGAGCAATTATACGCAAAGGAGGAATGGGACTACCAATGGTTATTGCCATACTATTATTTTTAACCTATTATTTCATAGGGATTTTCTCTGAAAATAGTGCCAAAAAAGGAGCTATTCCAGCTTATTTAGGAGCTTGGCTATCTACAATTATCATCCTCCCTTTGGGTATTGTTCTCACTAGAAACGCAACATCAGACAAAGGTGTTTTTAATACCGATGGAATTACTACTTTTTTCAGTACTCTCTGGAATAAAATAACAAAAGAAAAAAAAGAAGATTCTAATCTTGTACAATAAAATCAATAATGACAACAACAAACAACAACGCGACAATACAACTTGATAGCATACATGATGCTATTGAAGATATTAGAAAAGGTAAAGTAATCATTGTTGTAGATGATGAAGACAGAGAAAATGAAGGAGATTTTGTTGCCGCGGCAGAAAAAATAACTCCAGAGATGGTCAATTTTATGGCTACTCATGGTAGAGGGCTTATTTGTGCCCCGCTTACAGAACACAGATGTGATGAATTAAAGTTGAATATGATGACCAGCAATAGCTCAGACCCTATGGAAACTGCCTTCACTATTTCTGTGGATTTAAACGGTAAAGGAGTTACTACAGGTATATCTGCTTCGGACAGAGCATTAACTATTCAAGCTTTAGTTAAAAATGATACTAAACCACATGATTTAAACAGACCAGGACACATATTCCCATTAAAAGCTAAAGAGGGTGGCGTATTGCGAAGAACTGGACACACAGAGGCGGCAATTGATTTTGCACGTTTAGCTGGCCTAAAACCGGCTGGAGTGATTGTAGAAATCATGAATGAAGACGGTACAATGGCTCGTTTACCACAATTAATAGATGTTGCAAAAAAATTCGACTTAAAAATCGTATCTATTGAAGCCCTAGTAGCTTATAGAATGGAGCACGATTCTTTGATAGAAAAGAAAGAAGATTTTGAAATTCAAACCCGTTTTGGAACTTATCGTTTAAGAGCATACAAACAAACAACAAACAATCAGGTTCATTTAGCATTAACAAAAGGAACCTGGACTGAAAATGAGGCGGTAACCGTCCGTGTAACCTCTACCCTTGTGAATAATGATATATTAGACACACTTACTTTTGATACTGATAAAAAATTAGAAGGTATTTTTCAATTGATTAATAAATCTGGTAAAGGCGCTTATGTATTTATCAATCAAGAAAGCCCTTCTTTAAATTTATTAAGCAGATTAGAAAAACTAAAACAAAATCAAGAGGAAGGACAAATCAGAGCTCCTAGAATAAAAATGGATGTTAAAGATTTTGGTATTGGGGCTCAAATTTTACACGATTTGGATATACACAAACTAAATCTTATCTCAAATAGCAGCCAACATGAAAAACGTGTAGGAATGATTGGTTACGGATTAGAAATTGTTGATTATACTAGTTATGAATAAAAACTAGCATTCAAATAAAAAAAGGAACGCATTTACGTTCCTTTTTTTGTGCTCAAAATTTTGATATTAATCATAATAATGCGCTATTATCTGTAAATCATCCTTACCAGTCCCTAGATACAATTTTACTGCACCAGTACCAACTGTACTACCTACTGATAATTGACAAGCAAACATTGCTGAATATGTTCCTGGAGGTAACTTTACATAATCAGAAGCTGTATTATGAAAATTTTTATACTCACCTCTTCTTGCATTTGAATTATTGTAAAACTGACCATTAATCCCTAATAACCCAGCTTCTTCTAAACAGTTAATTCCACCTGAATCCATGTCAATACACCATGGCCCAGCGTTTATTGGATTACCGTCATAATCATTTATTACTGTTGGTCCTAAATAATTACCTTCCCTAAAGTAAATCCCAGTTTGTACTACTCGTGCATGCTCATCAGCAATCCTTCCACTAGCACTAGCTGTTTTATAAATACTCCATGAAACCGTATAATTAACTTCAATGATAGCTGGCTTAGTTAATGTAAATGTTGCTGCTAAACCATCCATTGGTATCCCCGAAGGGTTATAACCAAATCCCCATCCAGTTTGCACTATAATACTAGTAGGGTCTTCAACATCCATTAAATAATTTTCAGAATCATACAATATCTCCACATTTCTGGTTGACGCCCCCAATGTTAAATCTCCATCAGCATCAGCATATACCTCTGTCGTATTTATCAATCCTAAATTATCTACATTATTTACTGTATTCAATCCTTCTACTTTTACATTTGAAGCGGCTCCAGCAACATGTAATTCTTGTTGAGGTGAAGTTGTATTAATACCTACTTGAGCAAAACTTACACTACAAGTAATTAAACTAAATATATAATAGTACCTATTTTTCATAAACCAATTTTAATTAATTATACACTCTCATCTTTAAATAATCTGTCGCGCCACCAAATCCAATACTGGTAAAGCTGGTTGCAGAATCCTCCACTATACCAAAAAAATGTATTGAATGTGTCCCAGGAGGTAATGTTGCATACCCCTGACTATTCATATATGGATATCCTGCAGCTCCACCAAAATTAGAGGCATAAAACTGTCCTTTTTGCCCATACTTCCTCGACTTTTCTGTAGCATCTAAACCATCATCATTTATATCAAAACAAAAAAATGTTTGAATAGACCTTGCTTCATTATCTGTAATATATGACATTGATGGTATTGTTAAATCAGATCCAGAAACAACAATACTAACTCCATATTTAACCTCTACTACTGCCGTTTGTGGTACAGTAAAAGTTACACTTTGCAGAAACCCTTCAACAAGAGTATCTCCTGTATCATTATTATTAATAACCACGCCTGTACTTACCGCATTTCCTGCAAAAACTAATTTCACCATGTTATCTGGTATAAAATTCGGTACATCAATTAAAAAATTTAAAGGTATTCCAGCCGTTCCATTTGGAGGAGTTATGGTCAAATCACCATTTCCATCAACATAAACTCTAGCTAACTTTGTACCATCATTATTTATATTGTTTACAGAGTTTAAAGACTCAATTCTAATTGTAGAGTTTGCTCCTCCAATGTGTAATTCTTCTGTCGGTGCCGTTGTACCTATACCCACTTGACAAAACAATGCTGCAGGTAGTAATAAAACAACTAATAGTTTAATTTTTTCCATAAGTAAATAAGTTTTAATGTAATCTGAATAAAAGAGTATCGTTTCCTACTGCAAACTTTACATGAGCAGGCTCTGCATTAGTTCCTGGCCCTCCAGCTTTTACACCTGAAGATACTTCACCATAAAAACTAACATCAAAAGTACCCGCAGAAGGAATAAACATATAAGCTGTACACACATTATACATAGTACCAACAGTTCCGCTTTTAGACTTATTAGCATAACACTTTGATGCTGGTCCATATTTTCGATTGGTTGGCAACCCATCTATTTTAAAATAAGTAGATATACGTCTTGATAAATAATCTGTAATTTTAGTCCCTGAAGCATCTTCATAAACCTCAAAGCTTAAATTATATTTTACTTCCAATATTGCCGCTCTGTTTACACTTACAGTATATGTGAATAATTTTTCAGTTGCAACACCATCACCATCATTAGCCGAAAGTGTTACATCACTTGTAGGTAATAAAGCATGATCTAAAGCGTCAGAAAACTCACTATTATACAAAGGAACGAATTTCAAAGTCATTACTCCATTTCCATCTACATACAACGGAAAGGTATCATTTGTCTTATCTAAGTCACCATTAACATCTCCGCCATTATATGTGTTATTTACATCATTTAAACTTTCAACACGCATAGTACCTATTGATGAAGCTATATGTAATTTTTGTTGTGGATTAGTGGTTCCTATTCCAACTCCTGGTTGGGAAAAAACTATTGATGTGAAAAATAGAGATAAGTAGTAAGATTTCATAAGCTGTAAATTTAATGGGAGTTAAACTTATTCTCAATATATAATAATATTACCCTAACACAAAGCTAAAAACAACAATTCCTTAATAAAAATAGGTAATTATTGCATATTTTAGACCAAATGAGTTAATTTATCGACACATTACACGGTAAAACAGGGTAACGTTTATCAATTCCATAAAACAAAAGTGTAAAAAACACTAGTCTTATAATTCCATATCATTGGAAAACATCATATTTACAACTACTACTTTCTTATTTCAACTTAGACAAAACAAAAAAAATAAATTTAAACAACTATTACCCTAAAAACACGTACAATAATCACATGATTTAGTTCTACGTTTCCTTTTTAAATATGAAACAAAAAAAACCGCCTTATTGGCGGTTTTTTTTGTTGTGTACAATTACTTTAAAATCTTGTCTATAAACTCAAAGTGGTATCGAGTATCTCGTCCTGAATTATAACTTTTAATTTTATCGATAATTTCTCCTTTATAATTTACTGCTATTAGTGTCGGTAAAGAACGTACACCGTATTTAGCATTTAAAACTTTATTTTCTTTTTCTTGAGAAGCCGTAATCAATTCTTTATTTCTAGGAAAATCAACCAGCAACATCACATAATTTTTTGATTTCGCTATGAATGCCTCAGAATAGAAAAAATCCTTTTTTAACATTTTACATGGCGGACACCAATCACTACCTGTAAACAGCATTAAAATTGGCTTGTTTTCCGATTTTGATAGATTTTTGGCTACTTCAAAATCTGTTTCCCAAACTAATCTATCATCATGCTCTTGTGCATAAAAACAACTGCTCATAAATAACAATAGTAACATTACAACATTCTTCATACTTCAAATTATTAATTATTTATATTCTTTAAGTTACAATAACCTTACCAAATATTACATTGTAATAACATTAGTTTCTATTGGTTTTCTTACTTTTTTTAAACCAGAAAACATGTCGTCAACTGCTCGATGCCCTATTGGTAATACCAATACAGAAGAAAGCCCTTTATTTTTCAAATTCAATAGCTCATCATATTTTTCAGGCAAGAACCCTTCCATAGGACATGAATCAATTTGCTGTGTAGCACAAACTGTTAGCAAATTACCCAAAGTAATATAAGCCTGTTTGACAGCCCATTCCTTTATCTCTACAGCTTTTTTGCTCGAAAAACTTTCTATTAAATACGAACGAAAAGAATCTAAAACAGCATCTGCAGTTCCCCTAATGTTTTTCTCATTTTCAAAATGAGCTCTAATATAGGCTTCATCAATAGTGTTTTCCACACAAAGTACTAAAACATGTGATGCCTGAGCAACTTGTTCTTGACTATAGGAATGTGGCACCAACTCCTTTTGCAATTCTTTATCACTTATTACAAGCATTTTGACTGGTTGTAATCCATATGATGATGCTGTAAGTGAGAATGCTTCTTTAATTATTGCTAATTTTTCATCTGACACATATTTAGTGTTGTCAAATTTTTTAGTAGCATATCGCCATTTTAGGCTATCTATTATATCCATATCAACTATCTTTACCACAAAAGTAAGTAATGTAAATACGTCTACATACTCATTAGTATAATTTTAACCTGCTAATAACTTTGATTACTTTTGTTTATATAAAAATGAATTAAAATATCACTAAATAACAGACTAATTAAAAAAAAGAACATGACTATTGATGAACGCATAAAGCTATCAGAAACAAGGATCTTTAAAGCTGTATTCCCCAATACAACTAATCATTATGGGACCCTTTTTGGAGGAACTGCCTTGCAATTAATGGATGAAGCTTCTTTTATTTGTGCTACCCGATTTAGCAGAAAAAGAATGGTAACCATTTCTTCAGACAGAATTGATTTTGATAAATCAATTCCTGAAGGAAGTATTATTGAATTGGTTGCAAAAGTTGTTAAAGTTGGAAACACTAGTTGTAAAATTCAAGTAAATATTTTTACCGAAAGAATGTATTCAAACGAAAGAGAACTAGCCGTTACTGGTCATTTTACTTTTGTAGCTATAAATGAATATAAAAACCCTGTTCCAGTTGTATAATGAAAAGCTATAACATTTCAGTAATAGGAAAAGTTCAAAAGGTATGGTTTAGAAAGTATACTCAAGAAAGAGCAACGAAACTAGGACTTATAGGCTTTGTTATGAATAAAGTTGACGGATCAGTTTATATAGAAACCACAGGAAAAGAAGAAGCCTTAAAAGACTTCATAAACTGGCTAGAAACAATTGGCTCTCCCCTATCAAAAGTTGATCAAGTCAGTATTGAAATACCTAAAAAAGCACATCAATTTACTGGTTTTAAAATCAGACGATAAAAAAGGAGCTATTAAAAATAGCTCCTTTTTTATGATTGAGTTTATTGCTTAATCAAATAGTACTTCTTTATCTAAAACAAAATTTTGTATAAAAGCAATTGAGTTTTGAATATCTTCATGTAACAAACGATCTTTTTCAACAAAAGGAACCTCATTACGATATGCACTAACCAAGGTTTCGATAAATACCGATGATTTTAAAGGCTTTCTAAACTCAATAGCCTGCGTAGCATTAAGTAATTCTATTGCTAAAATTCGTTCTACATTATCAATAACTGTTTTACATTTTACAGCTCCATTTGCTCCCATACTTACATGATCTTCTTGCCCATTACTTGATACAATGGAATCGATACTTGACGGTGTGCACAACTGCTTATTTGCACTTGCTATACTTGCTGCCGTATATTGTGGAATCATAAATCCTGAATTTAACCCTGGTTCATTTACTAAAAATGCTGGTAAACCTCTTAACCCTGAAATTAGCTGATAAGTTCTTCGTTCAGAAATACTTCCTAACTCTGCCATTGCAATAGCTAAGTAATCAGATCCTAAAGCCAATGGTTGTCCGTGAAAATTTCCTGCAGATATTACCATATCTTCCTCTATAAAAATATTTGGGTTATCGGTTACAGAATTTATTTCTGTTTCAAATGTTTTTTTAACAAATGCCAAAGTATCTTTTGATGCTCCATGTACTTGAGGCATACATCTAAATGAATACGGATCTTGAACTGCTTTATTTCCTTCCTCTATCAATTCACTATCTTCTAAAAAAGATAATATTCTTTCTGCTGTTTTCAATTGTCCATTATGAGGACGTATGATATGTGAATGTGCTAAAAACGGTGATTTATTACCGTCAAACCCTTCTAAAGAAAGGGCTCCGATTGCATCAGCAAAATAGGATAACTTATAAGCTTTCAATAAATTGTACACCCCATAAGCACTCATGAATTGCGTACCATTTAATAAAGCCAACCCTTCCTTAGATTGTAATATGATTTTTGACCACCCTAATTTTTCAAACAAAACTGCAGATGTAATTTCTTTACCATTATAAACAACTTTCCCCTCACCTATCAATGGTAATGCTAAATGCGCTAAAGGCGCCAAATCCCCTGAAGCTCCAAGAGACCCTTGAGTATATATTACCGGATAAATACCCTCATTAAACATCATAACCAATCGCTCAGCAGTAACTAACTGTACTCCTGAATGTCCGTAACTTAAACTTTGTATTTTAAGTAGCAACATTAGCTTCACTATTTCTTGAGGTACTCTATCTCCAGTACCGCATGAATGTGACATCACAAGGTTTTCTTGTAACAATGTTAGATTTTCTTTTTCAATCTTTACATCACACAAAGAGCCAAAACCAGTATTTATACCATAAATAGGTGCTGATTCACGTTCCATTTTATCATCTAAATAAGCTCTACATTTTTGAATATTTTCAACAGCAACTTCAGATAATGCTATTTTTTTATTCTCTAAAACAATCGTCTGTATGTCTGATAAGCTCAAATGGCTTGTACCAATATAATGTGTCATAATTATTTATTTAGATTCGGACACCAAAAATCGACTTTGCCCAACTGATTTCCAAACATTATGATACGTAATTAGTAAAACTTAATATTTTTCTTGTATTTTTAACTTCCAAATTAAAAATGTAAGAGTTTTGTAACTTCTATTCATTTTTAGCGTCAAACAAAACATCAATAACCAAAATAAAATTAAAATGAAAAAAATTGTTTTCGCCTTAGCAGCTCTAGCTATTGTTTCTTGTAAAAAAGAAGAAGTAAAACCAGTGGATTATACTTTATTTACCGGGAAAATCACAAATAAAAACAGTGACAAACTAACTGTTTATAAAGGAAGAGCTTCCGTTAAAGAAATTTCTGTTGACGAAAACGGAATGTTTTCAGATACATTACGTATTGATCAAGGACAATATGTTATATATGACGGATCAGAATCTGCTTCAATTTATGTAAAAAAAGGACAGCATTTTAATATGACGCTAGACACAAAAGAATTTGATGAGACCATTAAATTTACAGGCGACGGAGCAAAGGCAAATGCCTATTTTGCAGAATTAACGATGCTACAAGAAAATATAGATTATGAGGCTTTAATTTCTGGAGATCAAGCAAATTTTGATACTGGAATTACTAAATTTAAAGCAGACTACAATAACTTACTTAATGGAGCTAAAGTGTTATTAGACAGCACTACAATTGATGGTCAGGAAAAAGCAATTGAAGGAATATCTGGGCAGTTTGCAAAAGAGTTTGCTGCAAAAATAAAAATGAAAGGAATGGTTGGCAAGCCATCTATCGCTTTTAATTATGAAAACCATAAAGGTGGAAAAACTTCTTTAGCGGATTTAAAAGGAAAGTTTGTTTACATTGATATGTGGGCTACTTGGTGTGGACCATGTAAAAAGGAAATTCCTTTCTTAAAAGAGGTAGAAGAAAAATACCACGGAAAAAACATTGAATTTGTAAGTATTTCTGTTGATAAAAACAAAGACGCTTGGACCAAAATGGTTGCTGAAAAAGAACTAGGTGGAATTCAATTACACTATGGTGATGACAAAGAATTCTCTGATGCCTATGCAGTAACAGGAATCCCAAGGTTTATCTTATTAGATCCTAAAGGAAATATTGTTGACGCTGATGCCCCAAGACCATCAAGTGAAAAATTAATTGAATTATTTACTGCACAAGCATTATAAAATAATTTTTATATTATTTAAAAAGCGATTCCTAACGGAATCGCTTTTTTTGTTTACAACTTGGTTAATAACTCCGAATACAGCAATACTAAACCAACTCCTTAAATTTGTAACTTAGAGTAAACCAATACTTTGTAAATTATGGATAACAGAACAAATGATTTATTAAAGATTAGATTAGGTGTAAAAACAACAACACTTAATAACAATATGTCGGCAGACGAGCATTTTCAAAACGCTACTTTAAGACCGGCTATTCAATTTCAAAAGGAATTACTTATTGAAGCATTTAAAAATTATGCGAAAAAGCATAAAAATGTATTTTATAGCTTGTCTACTGACAAAAAGCTACATTACATTGAAAATGCAATTCAACGAGATGTTAAATTCCGAAACTCCTTAAAAGGAATGATCATTGGTGTTTTCTCAATAGAAGAATACAGGCATTACACCACTAATTCTTCTTCTTTAAACAAACGTATGATGCACTTAGTAATTGAGCGCCTAAAAGACAATGTTATACTATTAGAATATGCTGAAGGTTTACCTAAAGCAGGTTAATCTTCAAAAAGAGATTCCCCATTTAAATTTGTAGTTAATACTTCGCTCATATAATCAAAAAATGGGCGAAGTGTTACAAACACCTCAACCACTTCATCAACAAAATTTTCCGAAGTCATTTCTGCATCCGTAAATGATTTCATTACATAGAATTGCTTTTTACGAATCAACACTATTGCTTCATTATTTTTATCAAATCCTTTTGGGGCAGTTTTCACCCCTTCTCCTTGAATCCCGTTAGGAAAAACTTTTTTAAATTTTTTAGCCGATAAAATATCATTAATCTCAACTGCATCTAACTCAAACTCTTTTCTTATTCGCAATAAATCTGCAGGATTTGGCCCGTAAAAACCACCACCAACTGCACAATTACCAGGTTCCAAATTTAAAAAATACCCTCCACGAAGTCGTTCCGAACTTCTTTTAAAACCTCCTGCAAAACGTGCTTTATATGGTGTTTTGTCTTTCGAAAAACGGACATCTCTATAAATACGCATCATTTTATATGCCTCAACATCATCAGTGACTTTTAATTTCTCAAGTACAGCTTCAAAAAATAACTTAACATCTTTTTCATGCGTCTTAAACTCTGGCTTACGTTCCGTAAACCATTCTCTATTATTATTTTTAGCTAACGCTTTTAAAAATGTTAGTGAAGAAGTTGATATTTGTGCCATAAAAGAAAAAGAATTAGGTAATAAAAATAAGGAAATTTATTTTGAATATTATAACTTAAAAAAAAGTCTGAAAGAGATCTCTTAATTACTCAATAGTTCTTTTGCGTGATTTAAAGCTGTTTCTGTAAGCTCCTTACCACCTATCATTTCTGCAATTTCATTAACACGTTCTTGGTGTGACAAATGCTTTAAATTTGATTTAGTTTTACCGGAAACATCTTCCTTGTAAACCTTAAAATGACTTGTCCCCTTACTTGCAATCTGCGATAAATGAGTGATACTAAACACTTGCATATTTTCGCTCATATACTGCATTAACATCCCCATTTTATGAGCAACATCACCAGAAACACCCGTGTCAATTTCATCAAACATTATGGTTGGCAAATGTTTATATTTTGATAAAATTGCTTTAATAGCCAACATTATTCTCGACAATTCACCACCTGACGCTGCTTTTTTAAGCTCGTTAAATTTACCCCCTTTATTTGCTGAGAATAAAAATGATAAGGTTTCATTTCCGTTAGCATAATAAGTTGACTCTTGAGTTACAGAAATTTCAAATCTTGCATTTTCCATTCCCAGGTTATTTAATATTTTCTCTAACTGCTTGGTTAATTTAGGGATAGCAACACTACGTTTTTCATGTAAATCATTAGCAAATGAAGTTACAATTGTTTCTTTTTCAGAAACTTCACCTTTTTTAGCAATAATAGATTCATCTAAATTAGCAACAAGACCAACTTTATCATCTAATTCATTTTGAATTACCAGCAACTCTTCAACCGAAGCTACATGATGTTTTTGCAACACACTTTGCAATTTATTTAACTGCTCGGTTACTACTAATAATCGTTCCGGATTTGCTTCTGTATTTTGTTGTGCAGTTTCTATTTCACCAAAAATATCTTCCAGTTCAATATGTACAGACTCTACACGCTCATAAAAAGATTTAAAATCTGTGGAAAAATCCGCTATACTACGCAATACAGATTTTAATTCTGTTAATGAATCTAACGCTCCAATTTGCTCGTTAGAACATAACTGGTTTGCGTGAGATAATTGTTGTTCAATAGTATCAACATTACTCAACTGCTCAAGCTCTTCTTCTAAAGCATCTTGATTTAGTTTATCTAACTTCAATTCTAATAATTCATTTAATAAAAACGAATTATAATCCTGTGATTCATTTGAAGATTTTTGCAATTCATACAAATCCTCTAATTCACGAGATACAGTTTTATACGTTGTTAGTGCATTTTTATATTTTGATAATAAAGCTTCATTTTTTGCCAAAGCATCAATCACTTCAAATTGAAATGAATTATCAGTAAGCTGACTTGTTTGATGTTGGGAATGAATATCTATTAATTGTTCACTAATAGTTTTTAAAACCTGTAATGACACCGGAGAATCATTTATAAAAGCTCTTGACTTTCCAGAAGGGAGGATTTCTCTTCGGATTATAGTATTTGCTTCATAATCCAATTCTGATTGCTTAAACAGTTTTTGTAGCTTGTAGTTTTCTATAGAAAACTCCGCCTCCACAATACATTTTGTTGCCGTATCATTTATTACCGATAAGTCAGCTCGCTTTCCTAAAATCAACCCTAGCCCTCCTAATAATATCGATTTTCCAGCACCTGTTTCTCCAGTGATAATAGAAAATTTATCCGTAAAGGAAACCTCTAAAGAATCAATTAATGCAAAGTTTTTTATGGATAGATTTGTTAACAATTAATTTACTTTTTAGGGTTTTACACAAACGTAACAGGTAATCAAGAAGACTATATAGAAACACTCATTATGTTCTTTCTAAAGAAACAAACAATATAAGTTATATAGTTAAAACTTAATATTTTTCCATTTGGAAGAATTATTTGGTGAAACTCGGTTTAACAAATCTACCAAATCTGTTACCTTAACACTTTGTCCACCACTAAATATTTGCTCAATTTCATCAGATTTTGCATCAAAGAAAGTTCGCAGAATGAAAGAGTTTGCACGTCTTGCGTGAAGTCTTTTAAACTGGTTTAACGCTAAAATTATACGCTCTTTAGCTTTTTTCTGATTAGCATTCATTTCATCTAAAGCAGTTCTGTGATATGCATACAATACATTTCTATATTCAACATATGATGATGATTGCAATTGGTCTATCAATTGATATCGTGTTTGGGTTCCATCAACAGGGTTCCAACCTTTAAAACCACTTGATTGCGCTACACTTAAAATATTTTTTGCTTGACTATAGTATTCCGTACCACCTTTTTTCGAAAAAGTATCAGCATCCATCCCCAATATAACATAAGCATAATAAGAAATTACCGAGATTAAATTTGAGTTAAACTGATTTGGGTTAAGTGTTAAATTTTGAAATTCAACATAATTAAAATTAAAATCCTTATCATTAAAATTAAATACAGGAGTACTATATGTTGAGTTATATACAGGTCGAGATGATTGTACTTGTATACTTGCCTTAAAAGTATCAACATTAAATTCAGTAATGGTAATAACCATACCACAATTAACACGTTCTTCAGGGGAGATTATCTTATTAGTCCACGTAGTTTTATTGATAAAATCATTTAAGGAACGTTCTAAAGTTTTAAATATTTGCTGATTTTGTTTTCCGGTTTGCTCTGCATTAATTGCTAAGGTGCAATTTAATTCCTGTGCATTTGTAAAAAATACGCTTAGCAATAAACAAAAACCTGATAATAACTTACGCATAGTATTTATATTTTTTTTAGCTGTATAGTTGATACAACACCTCAACCTAACCTTATTAATTTTTACTAATGTAGGACTACATTTTTCCCAAAAGATGATTTATTATATCATGAGCTACCGCGATTTTGGATTTCAATTCAAAAGCAGTTAATGATTCATCTTTGTCAATAATAGTAATTTTATTGGTCGGTTTTCCAAATCCAGCACCTTTATCTTGTAACGAATTTAACACAATAAAATCTAAATTTTTCTTTTTTAGCTTTCCTTTTGCATTTTCTACTTCATTATTCGTTTCTAAAGCAAAACCAACTAATAATTGTTCTTTTTTAATAGCTCCTAAAGAAGCTAAAATATCTTTTGTTTTTTCTAACTCAATTGTAAACGTAACTTCTTGCTTTTTTATTTTCTGAGTAGCCACATATTTTGGCTTATAATCTGCAACTGCAGCTGCACAAATAGCAACATCTACTGTTTCAAAATACTTATGAGCTACTCTATACATCTCTTCTGCAGATGTTACTGGTATTAGATTTACTAAAGAATTTGAAAGTGTTTCTTTTGTTGGCCCAGAAATTAAAATCACCTCAGCACCTAAAATAGCAGCTACTTTAGCTAGTTCAAAACCCATTTTACCAGAAGAATGATTTCCTATAAAACGAACAGGATCAATAGCTTCATAAGTTGGACCAGCGGTAATTAATACTTTTTTATTTCGTAAAGGTAGCTTGCTTAAAATATCCTTTTCAATAAAGGTAACAATATCCTCAGGCTCAGCCATACGCCCTTCTCCTACCAAACCACTAGCTAGTTCACCAGAACCTGCAGGAATAATTATATTTCCAAATGATTTTAACGCCTTAAAAGACGCTTCAGTAGATGGATGCTTATACATATCCAAATCCATTGCCGGAGCAAAATACACAGAGCACTTAGATGATAAGTAAGTTGCTAGTAAAAAGTTATCAGAATTACCAGTTGCCATTTTTGACATGGTGTTTGCTGTAGCAGGAGCTATAACAAATATATCCGCCCACAATCCCAAATCTACATGATTATTCCATAAATCATTATCATCTTCTTGATTAGTAAATGAAGACAATACTGGATTTTTAGATAAGGTTGAAAGCGTAAGTGGAGTGACAAAATCCTTAGAAGCAGGTGTCATGATAATTTTAACATGTGCACCTGCTTTTATAAAATGTCGAACTAAATATGTTGTTTTATAAGCA
>Ga0209291_1002080_pt1 | contig 16739 bp, 12 predicted proteins | sample GOMGulsemesocosm_FD_184633 | JGI IMG/M metagenome (GOLD analysis project Ga0209291, IMG submission 184633) | Methane-oxidizing microbial communities from mesocosms in the Gulf of Mexico - GOM9B Gulf of Mexico (SPAdes) (version 2) | ecosystem: Environmental > Aquatic > Marine > Cold seeps...
TTACATAAAAATACTTTATGAAGAAATTTATGGATAATATTGTAGTTGATTAAGGTATCTACTTGCCTTTTTTTATAAAGCTCCGTATTCTACTTAGCTGTATGGGAGTTATACCTAAGTAGGAAGCAATATGGAACAAATGAATTTTATTGATAATATCAGGATATCTTATATTAAAATTTAAATAACGCTCTTTAGCTTCTAGGAGTACTTTCTCTACTTCACTTTCTTCCATAATTACGAAAAAGTGATGTAGCATATCAATATATAAATTACTTAATTCCAAATCATTTTTTAAAATATTTCTTAGTGTGCTATAAGGTATTTCGTAAAGGGTTACATCTGTTAGGCATTCAATAGTGAAATTAGAGGTTTTTTTAGTAGAAATTGCAGTAAGTGAAACAACAACATGGTTGTTAGTAAACAAGAATTTATTATATTCTTTACCTAAATTATCTGTAATGTATTTTCTTACTATTCCTGATTGTATAAAGAATAAATTTTCAGGATGTTGCCCAGCACGACAGATGACATCATGCTTTTTATATGTTTTTTTAATAGCAATGTCAGTTATCCTAGACCAACTTTTTGGTGGATTTCTTAATTCATTAAACAATTCAAAAACCGTTTTGTGTACCATTGTAGATGTAATTATTGCATAGTTTGGGGTTTAAAATTAAATAAAACTATTAATATTTACTAACTTAACTTATTATTTTTTAATACATAGCATTGCAATTTTTTTATTTTTTATGTTAGTTGTAAAAAATAAATACTCAGTTCCTCCGTCTTTTAACTGTAATTCCTTTCTGATATCAGCAACAGATTTTGGAAAGTTTCTTGTAGTAATGTTAATTTGATGTTTTTTAAATCGTTTTCTGAGCTCTTTTTTGTTATAAGGTATAATTTCAACTATTTCAAATGATCTTCCCGGAAAATCAATTAAATTGTCGTTTGAGTACAAGTGGGAGTGCTGATGTAGTTTGTTAAGCTTGTAATGTAGAGCAACTTCGTTAAATCCTCCAGATTTTAATATTGCAGCATTTGGTTCATATAAATACTTTTTTGGTAGACCGTATGTGGCAAGTTTTGAATTGGTTTTAATAAAATTAAAATGATCTACTCTAGTATTATAAATATTAGCTGTAATAATGGAAATTTCACCTATGTAGTTTTTCTTTAATAGAAACAGTAATTCTTTCACTTCATTTTTTACAGCGATAATGTGTATTTCTTTTACAAAACCTAATTCCTTTAAGCTGTTAGTAATGTCAAGTAAAGGGGAGGTTTTAATTAAAATATTTTTAGTTTTATAAAATAGAGTTTCTATATTTTCTGTAACATTAGGTAAGCAATCACTTAGTAAAAATACTTTTCCTTTGGAATCATTTCTTCTCGATGGATCAATATATATCCAATCAAAAACTTCAGGGGTGTTTTTTAAATATTGAATTCCATCTCCAGCAACAGTTTTAATATTATTACATTTAAGCTGTTTGTAATTATGAATTACTATTTCTGATAGTGATTGGTTTATTTCACAATGGGTAACATTGGTTATCTTTTTTGAAAAATAAAATGAGTCTACACCATAACCTCCAGTTAAGTCAATTAATGATTTTCCTGAAACTAAACTAGCTTTATATTTTGCTGTCGTTTCTGACGAGGTTTGCTCAATATTTAACTTGTTTGGGTAGTATATATTAGGAGTGTTATACCATGTTTTTAATTTGTTTTGGCAACGTTTTTTAGCTTCAATTTGAATGGCTAATTCTTTTTGATTTACATTTTTAAAATCAAGTTTTTTTAATAACAATGACGAAATGTCAGTATCTATATTTTTTTCTATAAATAACTGTATATCAGTTTTTAGTATGTTTTTATTCAAAGTAAAGGATTAAGTTTTTTGGTTTTTAATTCTATAGCTAAAAATAATGCTCGCTAAATGTTTTTTAGATCCCCTCTGTAATTTTTTTAATAATTTTATTGTCAGATAAAAACTCTTTTGAAATAACTTTTAAAGCAGTGTATGTAGGTACAGCGATGATCATCCCAATGACTCCAAAAAGAAGACCTCCTATGATGATCACAAGGAAAATTTCTAGTGGATGAGATTTTACGCTATTAGAAAAAATTAAAGGCTGGCTCACAAAATTATCTATCAATTGCGCTATTGCATAACCAATCATTACATAGGTTGTTTTTGGCAAAATTACAGTTTGAAAATCCATTCCTAAATTACTGCTCATTGATAAAATGAACATTAATATACCTCCGATTAATGGGCCTACATATGGAATTAAATTTAACAGCGCGCATAAAAACGCAATTACAATAGCATTTTTTATTCCGAAAATTAATAAGATAATGGTGTAAATTACGAAGAGTATTAATATTTGAAATACTAACCCGACAAAATAACGAGACAATAAATCTTTTATTTTTTCAAAGGACTTTTTTAAGCGTCCCTCTTTATTATCTGAAACTAATAAGAGAGCTCCATCTTCTAATAATTTACTGTCTTTTAAAAAGAAGAAAGAAATAAATAGTACAGAAAAGAGACCAATACTTAAGCTTCCTACCATTCCTAAAACGGAATTTAATAGCTCTGGTATTATATTTATATTTATTTTGGACAATACATCAGAATTCTGAAGTGTTTGAAATAGATCAATATTGTGGGCTAATAAATAATTATTTATTTCTTCTGATAGATATTTAAAGTTGGTTTCTAATTCATTATAATTTAATAGCGCTAAATTTTCTCCTTGACTTTTAATTAATGGGATAAACATCGATGCTAAACCAACTATTGACCCTAACAATATTAATATTGTTGTTATGACGGCAATTGTATTTTTAAATTTTAATCGTGATTTTAAAAATAATGTAATTGGTCTACCTATTAAAGAGATTACACCTGCAATGGCAATATAAACAAGCACATCGCTTATTTTGTACAGAAAAATGAATAAGATGCCAAAACCTAATATGATTGCAATAGCTCTTAAAATACCGTTGCTAATGTTTTTTGAGTCAGTTGAGTTCAATATTAATTTGTGTTAATGATTTCTAGTGAAGTTTAAAAATAGGTATTTATTATAAACTATTAGCTTTCTTGGAGTTGTTTTGTGATTTCATATAAAACAATATTAGTAGCTTGTACTACATTCATGCTTGAATTTTCTCCAAACATATTTATATGTACTATCTCATTCACTTGGGTTAATATTGTTTCTGATACCCCAAAGTTTTCATCTCCAATAATTAGTATTATTGGTTTAAGGCTATTAAATTCAAGGAGTTGTACAGGTGTACTTTTATTAGTTATTTCAATTGCTATAAGTTGATGAGTGTTTTTTACTTTCGAGATGTATTCTTCTATATTTTCGATAATTTCATACGGAACATATTTTTCAGTTGCTCGAGATGTTTTTTGCATTTTCCTTGAAGGAATAGGAAGTGCCTCCCCGCTAAAAATTATTTTACAAACTCCAAATGCATCGCAAACACGAAATAATGAACCTATATTAGGTGCATTATTAACGTTTTCACATAAGACAGTAATTGGGAATGTTTTTTTAATAAAGGTTGAAGTATAATGTGTTAATTGCATTAATTTAGTTTTCAAAAACGTATTTAATAATATTAGCGCCCATTTGAAATGCTTTTAATCTAATTTCTTGAGGATCATTGTGTATTTCAGAATTTTCCCAACCATCACCTAAATCAGACTCTGTAGTATATAAACAAATTAATCTTCCATTATGGAAATAACCGAAAGCTTGGGGGCGTTTTCCATCATGTTCATGGATTTTAGGAAGCCCTTTTGGAAAATTATATACAATATTGAAAATAGGATGTTTGCTTGGTAGTTCTGTTAATTCTTGGTTCGGAAAAATTTTTTTCAGTTCTTTTCTAATATAAGTATCCATTCCATAATTGTCATCAATGTGTAAAAAACCACCAGAATTAAGATAATTTCTTAAGTTTTCTGCTTCCTCAGTTGAAAAATGAACATTCCCATGTCCGGTCATATGTATCAACGGATATTGAAATAGTTCTGGGCTTCCACTTTCTACAGTTTTTGGTTTACTATTTATAGTTGTATTGATGTTGTTATTACAAAATGTAATAAGGTTTGGTAGTGCAGTAGGGTTGGCATACCAATCACCGCCTCCATTATATTTTAATATAGCAATCTCTTGCGAATAAGATAGTGTAGCTGATAAAAGTATTATGTAAACTATTATTTTAATCACTTTTGTCTTTTTTTTAGTAGCGTTTTTAAATTAAAAAGTTTAAATGTAAATATACATTTACTTCTCGAATTAATTATCAAATCTACATATTTATAGATGCTATTACGTATTGTTCCTAACAAATAAGTTACTAACTCTCATTATTATGAGGATACAATAGAAAAGTAAAGTACTTGTCTGTTATTACTTCTAACTTAAAGAAACACTTAAAATTTATTACTAAAAAAATAAAAAGTTATGCAGAGATAATACGATGTTATTTCAACGTATTAAAGCATATTTTTAACTTTAAAATAAACAAAATTCTCTCATGTTAATTCCGAAAACATGTTTTTTCTTAAAATAGAAAGCCCCTTAAAAAGGAGCTTTATCTATTTAAGATTCTCTCCAATTATTGATAGAGTCAAATATTTTCAACAAAATTTAAAAAGACTTTTTTATGAAGTTCAAAATCCAAATTAGGAGAAAGTGCTACACGGACAATATAATCTTTGTCCCCTTCTTTAGTCGTTCCTTGTGTAGATGTTGCAGGTATCGTCCAATAACATCCATTTAACTGACCATAACTAACACAGAACTTACTTTCGTGGGGAATTTCATTGATCATTAAATTTATTAATTTCAAATTCAATTCTCTTTTATAAGCCTCTTTTTCTTCATCAGTATTACCTTTAGTAGGAAGATCTAATGAAAATACAGATGGGGTAAATCCTTTTTCTGCTAATTCTTCAGAAACAAAATTGATTTTCGCATTTGGTAAAGTCTCGTTGATAAAGTTTACAAATTTCCGTGTATACATATAAGCATCATGAATTCTTAGGTTCATGGAAGGTAACTGTTTTGCTAATATTTCCATTTGAAGATTTGTAGCCTCGTTATCACAAAGTTTTAGGTGTAAATCTATTTTTTCCATTAAGGTTTCAGCTCTTTTATTAGCTACACAGTAGCCAGCAGTACATTGTCCAGCACTTGGGAATTTCGAGCCACTAACGTATGAAATGGTCCTAGTAGTTGAGAGTATTTCACCTTCTCCTAAAAAATGTGTATTAGGACAAAATGTTTGATCTAAAATAAAAACAGGAGTGATAGCAATTTCACCAGTTGCAGTTTTACGCTTTTTGCTTAAAGTCTTTTCTAACTTTATAAGATTTGGAACTTCAACCCTTGGATTTGTTGGTATTTCAGCAATTATATATGGGATAGCATCTTCGTTAGCAATTTTATTTAAAACTATATCAATACTTTTAACCATATCATTGCCACCATCCACCGGTAAATCCATCACTTCTACATTATCAATGCAAGCTGAAACTCTTCTTGCTTGGTCATTTGTGCCACCATAACAATTCGGAGGAACAATAATTTTGATAGCCTTCCCTTTGTGGTTTTGTACTGCATCGTGAATTAATCCCATTACAATCGCATATTGCATTGAAAGTCCACTAGAAGCAACTACAGCCTTAGTATTTGCACCGGTAATTTTTTTAATTGAATCTAAGACTAGTGTTTTGTTTATCTCGACATCACTTTTCTTATTAACAAAAGAAGACTTTTTTAATAGAGACTTTAAGGCAGCAAGCGTATTTGCTGGAGTCATTGCAATTGTCTCTCTTCTTCTGACATGCTGAATTTCTGAGATATAACTTTCATTTTGTTCACCATTTACTAATAAAATACTTCCAAAGTGAGAATGGACACTTATAAAAAAGTCAATATTTGAGGTGAGCTCAAAATTACAAATTTCATCTTGTTGTGAGAAGAAAATGGTACTGCCGTTAAATCTGGAAATCTCTTCTGCTTTCTCAAGCTTCTTTAAATCAAAGTTATAACCATAAACACTCTTTAGTACTTCAATATCAAAAAAATGTGGTAATTCACCTGTATAAATGATTTGGGTGTTTTTATTAGCTAATAAATTTTTTCTTAGAATTGCCAAGATAGGAGCCGTCTTTGATGAAAAACTTATAACATTTTTTGGTTTTAGATTATTTAAGTTAGCAGTTACCCATTCTAGCACACAAGATAATGGATGACCTAATCGAATATAGTCATAAGCAGTGGGTAGTTTACTTAGTACTGATGATTCAGAGTTATTATTGTTAAATAAGATTTCAAATTGTTTTAAGAACTGAGATTTAGCCAATTTTTCATTATAAATATCTAGTCGATGGGTTGTTAGACTCAACCAACCTGTTGGCATATTTTTTAACACATCATTAATATAATTTAGCATTTTATTGTCTTCCATAATTTTCACCTTTAGGTAGGCTGGTAATATGTATTAATTAGGTTTATTTTAAAAGTGTTACAGACGTTTTTACTATACCGTACACAACGTTATATAAAGTGTTATACGATGTAGTCAACCGACTGAAAATTCACGTGTAAATATACGCTTACTTTTGGAATAGGAGAGAAGTAAGTATGTAATTTATATGTTGTGTCTGTAGCACAAGATTATAGGCATGCAATAAAATGATTATTTTTAGTTATGTAAGGTAAAAAGAATATTATGAAAACTTATTACCAAGTCGTTATAAAAGACAATGGTAATAATGTAGTAGGTAAGCAACTTAGTGTTTTACAACTACAGCAAGTATTTTTAAGTTATTTATCAAGCTAAAGTAAATTTAATAATTTATTTCTTTGGAGTTGTGCCCATTTCAAAAATGATTTCACCTCCATTGATGATATCATGGTGTGATAGCAGCATGTTTTCTGTTTTTTTCCCATTGACAGAAACATGTTGCACATACACATTTTTTCGACTTTGATTTTTTACGGTAAGCTTTAATGTTTTTCCATTATCTAAATGTATAGTAGCTTTTTTTACTAAAGGGCTACCCAATGCATAATCGGAGGAACCTGGAGTTACCGGATAAAAGCCTAAACTACTAAAAATATACCAAGCACTCATTTGTCCAGCATCATCATTACCACATAATCCATCCACAGTAGGCCCATACATAGTATCTAAAATCATACGGACTCGTGATTGAGTTTTGTAGGGTTCATCCGTCCAATTATATAGGTAGGGAATATGGTGTCCGGGTTCATTACCATGCACATAATTACCAATGATACCATCTCGTGTTATATCTTCGTGTTGGTTGATAAATTTATCGTCAATATCCATGGTAAATAAAGAATCTAGATGTTGACTAAAATGTTTTTTTCCGCCCATTATACGGATCATATTATTAATATTTTGCGGAACGTATAAGCCATAATTCCAAGCGTTTCCTTCAATAAAGCCTTGCCCATGAGTATCCATAGGGTTAAAATTTTGTCTGAATGTTCCGTCTGATAATTTTGGTCGCATATAGCCAATTTTTGGGTCATACACATTATTGTAATACTCTGAACGTTTAGTGAATTCTTTTTCAACAGCAGTATTTTCAACCTGCTTTGCTATTTGTGCAATACACCAATCGTTATAGGAATATTCCAGTGTTTTAGAAACAGAGGAATGACTTTTATCATCCGGCACATAGTTATAATCTATATAATCACCAATACCGTTAAAATACCTAACATTAGCGGTGTTAACAGAGGCTTTTAAAGCATGTTCATGATTAAAATCGCCCACTTTTTTTGCTATTGCATCTGCAATAACCGATGTTGCATGGTATCCAATCATACACCAATTTTCATTGGCATAATGACTCCAAATAGGCAACATATTATGTACGCTTTGATCATGATGAGCCAGCATTGATTTGATCATGTCGTTATTTCGTTTAGGTTGTATGATATTAAATAAAGGATGTAACGCTCTATAGGTGTCCCAAAGAGAAAATACACTATAGTTGGTAAAATCTTTTGACTGATGAATATTTTGGTCTAAACCTCTGTATTTTCCATCGACATCTTCATAAATTATAGGCGATAAATTACTATGGTATAATGCGGAATAAAAAGTTTTTTTATCAGCTTCATCAATACTTGTAATCTCTATTTTTGATAACTCCTTGTTCCATAATTGTCTGGTGTCAGCTTTTGTTTTATTAAAATCCCAGTGTGGAATTTCAGCGTTTAAATTTTTTAGTGCTCCTGACGTACTTACTGAAGATAGAGCAAATTTAATTTTAATTTTTTCATCATCTTCAGTATCAAAATTAAAATAGGCTCGGATGTTTTTTCCTGCCATTTCTGGGAAATTTTTATCCTGATTAAACTGTCTGTAAAACCCATCGTATTTTATAGTATCATATTTTTTATGCCCATAACTTTTAAAGGCTTTTGAAAAGGACATCGCAAAAAAGAGTTTCTTGGTTCTTGCCCAACCTTTAGTTTGCCTATATCCTGTTATTAAGCTGTCATTTTCAACACGAATAAAGGTCCATACATTTTTATTATGATGATGATACACATTATAGACCATATCTAAAATAATATGTGAATTATCAGATTTAGGAAAGGTATATTGATGAAATCCTACACGTTCGCTAGCTGTCAGTTCTGCTGTAATATCATAACTATCTAAATTTACCTGATAATATCCTGGAGTTGCTTTTTCAGTATTGTGAGAAAATCTAGAATAAAACCCTTTAGTATTTTCATTTGTTTTTAAAGGATCAAGGACTAATTTTCCTACTGTTGGCATGACTAAAAAATCTCCTAAATCGGAATGCCCAGTCCCACTTAAATTGGTGTGTGAAAAGCCTATAATGGTCGAATCACGATGTTGATATCCTGCACAATATTCATAAGTTTTACTATTATAGGCACCATCTTTTTTGAACATAGCTTCAAAGTTTGTTTGTGGGCTTAATTGTACCATACCAAAAGGAGCGGTAGCTCCTGGGAAAACATGTCCCATTTTACTTGTTCCAATAAAAGGATTTACATATTGAGTGAAGTCACTTTTAGCAGCTCTTGAAGATGTTATTTCTAGCTCTTTATTTTTACAAGAATTGAGCAGTAATAAAACTATAATAATGAAGTTTCTCATTTTTTCATCAGTTATTAATAAATAATATATTTTATCTATACAAACAAATATAATAAAAACAGCTAAGGCTTTTATTATGAAATAATAACGGTTAATGAGAATTTTGTGATAATAAAATTTACTTTATTCTAAAATAAATTTTAGAAAGCGGTACGTAAAAATCCTTACGTTCTTTTTAGAAGTAGTACAATTAATAGTTAGTGCTATTTTGCAAAAGTATTTATCCTATAAAGTGTATTCATAATTATTTTTTAGTTTAAAATGATATTAATAGTTGTTTCACTATAGTATTTTGTTTTTTTGATAGTAGGAAATTTTTAGAAAACATAAAAACCTCAAAAAAATAATTGAGGTTTTTATGTTTATTTGCAGTTGTTGATGTATTAAAGATTAATTTCGAAAAACCAACTCATCTTCAAAAGCATCTAAAAGTATGGAACTATTAGTTGTTACTTTTCCAGAAAGTATTTCTTTTGATAATTGATTTAAAACTAATCTTTGTATTACTCGCTTTACAGGTCGCGCTCCAAATTGTGGATCAAACCCTTTTTCAGCTAAATGTTTTATAGCTTCATCAGTAGCATCAAGCGTTATTTGTTGTTCATTAACTAGTTTTTTAATCAAATTCAATTGTAGGTGTACAATTTTTTCGATTTCTGATTTTCCTAATGGTGTAAACAACACAATATCATCTATTCGATTGATAAATTCTGGGCGGACAGTTTGTTTTAAAACCCCTAGAACCTCAATTTTTGCAGTTTCAATTGCAGTAGTCATATCAGGAATTGCAGTAAATTTATCCTCAATAATATCACTACCTAAATTAGAAGTCATGATAATAATTGTGTTTTTAAAATCGGCAACACGCCCTTTATTATCAGTTAGCCTACCTTCGTCTAATACTTGAAGAAGTACGTTAAATGTATCAGGATGAGCTTTTTCAATTTCATCTAATAATACTACGGAGTAGGGACGTTGTCTAACCGCTTCGGTTAATTGTCCCCCTTCGTCGTAACCTACATATCCTGGAGGAGCACCAACCAATCTGCTTACTGAATGTTTTTCTTGATACTCGCTCATATCAATCCTAGTCATGGCATTCTCATCATCAAATAAATATTGAGCAAGAGCTTTAGCAAGTTCAGTTTTACCAACACCAGTGGTTCCAAGAAATAAGAAGGAGCCAATTGGTTTTTTAGGATCTTGTAATCCAGCTCTTGAACGTCGAATAGCATCTGAAACAGCTTCGATAGCTTCATTTTGCCCTACAACACGTTTATGTAATTCAGTTTCTAGTAAAAGCAGCTTTTCACGTTCTGATTGCAACATCTTAGTTACTGGAACTCCTGTCCATTTAGCAACAATTTCTGCAACATCATCATTGGTAACCTCTTCTTTTATTAATGCGTTTTCCTGTTGTTTTTCTAAAGCAATTTTTAAGGTATCTAGTTTTTCTTGAGTGTCTTTAATTTTACCGTAGCGTAGTTCTGCAACAGCTCCGTAGTCGCCATCTCTTTCCGCTCTTTCTGCCTCTAACTTATAGTTTTCAATAGCTTCTTTAGCTTCTTGGACTTCATCTACAATTGCTTTCTCACTTTCCCATTTTGCATGAATTACATTACGTTCATCTTTTAAGTTAGCTAATTCATGATGTAATGCTTTTAGTTTAACTTGATCATTTTCACGTTTAATAGCTTCAACTTCAATTTCTAGTTGCATAATTTTACGATCGAAAGCATCTAACTCTTCTGGCTTAGAGTTCATTTCCATTCGTAATTTTGAAGCCGCTTCGTCAATTAAGTCAATTGCTTTATCAGGTAAAAAACGATTGGTAATATAGCGTTGCGATAATTTTACTGCAGCAATAATTGCTTCGTCCTTTATCTGAACTTTATGATGTGCTTCATATTTTTCTTTAATCCCTCTTAAAATAGAAATAGCACTTTCTGTATCTGGCTCATCCACAGTTATTTTTTGAAAACGACGTTCCAAAGCCTTGTCCTTTTCAAAATATTTTTGATATTCATCTAAGGTTGTTGCTCCTATGGCTCTTAGTTCTCCTCTTGCTAAGGCAGGTTTTAAAATATTAGCGGCATCCATAGCACCTTGTCCTCCTCCAGCGCCAACTAGCGTATGTATTTCATCAATAAATAGTACAATATCACCATCGGAAGTGATTACTTCTTTAATGACGGCCTTTAAACGTTCTTCAAACTCTCCTTTAAATTTAGCACCTGCAATTAGTGCTCCCATATCTAGGGAGTAAATAATTTTATCTTTTAGGTTTTCAGGAACATCTCCTTGAATAATTCTATGGGCTAATCCTTCTGCAATGGCAGTTTTACCAACTCCCGGTTCACCAACTAACATTGGGTTGTTTTTTGTGCGTCGTGACAATATTTGAAGAATCCTTCGTATTTCTTCATCACGACCAATAACGGGATCTAATTTTCCAGTTTCAGCTAACTCATTAAGGTTTATGGCATATTTTTTCAAAGAGTTATAGGTTTCTTCTGCCGTTTGAGAGGTTACTCGTTCTCCTTTTCTTAATTCAAGGATAACGCTTTCTAATGCATTAAGTGTTACTCCTTGATCTTTTAAAATTTGTGCTACTTTACTTTTTGATTTAAAAATAGCGATAATTAGATGTTCTATAGAGACAAATTCATCATCCATTTTTTTAGCAATAATGGAAGCTTCATTTAGTGTTTTACCACTTTCTTTTGATAACTGAATATTTCCTCCACTTACTTTTGGGAAACTTTTTAGTTGACTATCTAATAATTGCTGTAATAAAGGAATGTTTACATTTAGTTTTTTTAATATAAAAGGAGTAACATTTTCATCCGTTTTTAAAATAGCCTTAAAAATATGCTCATTTTGTATTTCTTGATGTTGCTCTTCTTGAGTTATCAATTGAGCTTGTTGAATGACTTCTTGTGATTTTATGGTGAAATTATTAAAATTCATAACAATTGTATTTTTTATGTTCGGTTTAAAGCCATCAATGATTAGTCCATAATATAAACAAGTCATTTTGTCTTTAAAACATACAATTATTGATGTCATTTTGACTTATTTTAATTTAATATGATAAGATATTATATCTAGAAGAGCAACTCAGAATCCTAAATCATAATAATTTTTATAAAATTGAAATATTATTACAATTAACATTATGTGTAATTATTATAACGGATGAAGGAAATAAAATTGTTCCCATTTTATAACTATTAATTATATAAATAGCAAAATAATTAACGTATACATATACAGCTTTTTTTTTAGCTTTATTAACAGTTTTATGTAAGGATTCTCTTTATTTTTACACTAAAAAAACAAAGAGAATATATATGAGTTTATTTAATAAAATATTTGGAGGTTCAACAAAAGAAAAAGAAGAAAAGGTATTGCCTTGGTTTTTTTTAACATCCGAAAGTCAATTAGAAGAGATTGAACAAAAATCGTTTAATAAAACTCAAGTTATATTTAAACATTCTACCAGATGTAGTATTAGCAGTATTTCAATGAATAAATTTGTTAAAAATTACAATATACCTCCAGAAGATGCAGATTTGTATTATTTAGATTTATTAAATTACAGATCGGTTTCCGATGAAGTAGGGGATAAGTTTCAGGTGATACATCAATCACCGCAAGTAATTGTTATTAAAAATGGGAAATCAATTTATGATGCATCTCATTATGCAATACAAACCGATAAAATTTTGGAATTGATTTAATTTTTATAAATAATAAGATTGTTACTAACAATAGAAAGCAACCTAATTAGGTTGCTTTCTTATTTCAAAAAAATGTTTAATCATCTGTAATATTAAAAACCTTGTGTATTATATCCCCTTTAGTATTCATTCCATTGATAATCAATTTAATATTTTTATACCCCTTAGTGCCAAATTTAAGATGATTAGTTGTATTTGGTTTTATGATGATATTCGGGAACCAATTTATAGTATTGAAATATGAATTAATTTTTTGATTTAAAAAACTTAATTTAAATTCTTGATAAGTGTCGTTATTTGTACTAAAACCAAATTCTGTATCGCAAATAATATTATTTGCTTGAGGAGTATTTTTTGAGGATTCAATATCGACTCCTTTTTTTGTGTTTATAAAAATTATTCCATTAGTCCCTCTAAGTCCGTAACCAGCTCCAGAAGCATTCAATTTTATATCCTCAACATCATTAGCATCAATATTTAATAACATTGATATATCTGATAATGGTATTCCGTTTAAAACAACCTTAACATTTTCTGCGTCATGAACTGCGTAGAAAGTTTTAGGCCCTCTAGTTGATTTAATAACAGGATCCTCTTGTCTGTATAAATTAACATCAACTCCAGCTAAGCCATTGATAAGTTCTAGTGCGTTACTATTTCCTTTATCTATATCTTTATATATTTCTATACTTTTAGTAGAACTACTTCCTAAAACTTTAGGATCTGGTAATAAGTAATCAAAATTATATTTTTCTTTTTCTGCAATTATAATGACTTCCTCTAATTCATTTTCATTTGTAATACTAATGTTTTTTGAAAGGTTAATGTTTTTTGTATCGTTATTTTTTGCAATAATGGTCTCATCATAATTTAAAATACTGTCAATTTTATATTTAGTATAATTTTTAGAAATATTAAAACTTGACTTGATAATTTCTCCTTTGCTAGATATTAAGCCTAATTTGTATTTAGTAGGGTGTTTTAATAATAAATTATTAAACTCAAACGCTTTATCTTTAATATCGGTAACTATTAATAGGTCATTAGCTTTTGAAGATAACATAACCTTATAGTTTGCTAAATTAGTAACATTTGAATTAACATTTCCTTTGATTGTGATTCCGTTTTCATGGTTATACTTTGCAGTTGTGTTTTTTTGTAGTTTTTTTTGCGAACAAGTTTGTAATAAAACATTTATATCATTGCTACTTAAGTTCTCTTTAAAGAGATTTGAATAATTTAATTCATTGTTATTGATATACGGATTTATTAAAAAGCTATTTATGATATCACTAGAGTTTGAATTCATTTTAGTTTTAAAAGGAAGTACGGATATACTTAAATTTGATTCAATATATTTGTTTAACATGTTTATATTTAGGGTAATTGAATCGTTTTTTTTACCGATAGTAGTTATTCCTAAATTAATTTGCTTGTTTTTATTGTCATAATAAAAATTTCTAGATGATATAGGTGTATTTTGTTCATCAAATATTGTAATGGTATTTACACCATTAAACAAATTTTTCTTCTCTAACTCAAAATTATAGCTATGATATTGTGGATCAATTTTTATAGGAAGTACAGATTTTACATAGCCTTTTCTGTGTATCACAACAAAAATTGTTTGATTTATTTTATCTTGTATTGTTGATTTATTCGATTTAATACAAAACGGTATCGTTTTTTGATTTAGATGCTTCTTTTTTTGCTGTATGATAAACCCTTTTTTTGTTGCTTTAGGAATTAATATTTCTTTTTTCACACCATTAATGTCTATGAAAGCAGTATAACTTCTTTTTGGATGATAAATTAATTTAAAAGCCCCAATGCCATTGATAGTATCACGAATTGAAGCTACTTCTCTTTTGGTATCATTATTAATAATTTTCCCTTTAATAGTTATTGGTTCTGTACTCTTGATATTTGTATTGAAAAATATTAAATTCTCAGCACCTTCCAAAAGAACGTTACTTTCAGGGAAGAATTGTACGTATAACTCTTTTTCTAAGTTAACTTCTTTTTTTTGAATAAGTGTTTTTGCAATGTTTTCTTTAGAAGTTAAAATTTGAATTGGTGTAATATTTAAGTTCTTAAAATTTTTATTCCATTGTGTAGTTAATTCAATATAATATGTACCTGCTGTTAAATTTTTAGATAATTGAATATTTCCATTTGTAATACCATTTTCGACAAAAAATAATTTATTATCAATTAATTTTTTTTCAGAGTTATATAGGTTTATATGCAAATTTGTTGTTTTATAATATGGAGTGTTTGCTATATCATATACTATATAAGCTTTAAACCAAATATTTTCTCCAGGAAAATAGGCTGTTTTATTTGTATGTAAAAAATATTTTTCTTGAAGAGAGTTATTTAAAAAATCATTTTCTTCTAAAAAATCGTTAGTAATCTTATTATTATTTTTTTGACTATAGGAACTGAATTGAGTAAGTAAAAGTGTTATTAGAGGTAATATATAAGTTTTTAAAGTATACCTAAATACACTTGTTTTTTTAAAATTATTCATATGTTAGTTTGTTTAATGTTAAATATATAATTCATGTTACGCAAAAAAGTTCAAAAACGGTATTACGTAGCTCTATAAATGCTGTCAAATTCCCAGTAAGTAATTTCTTGTGTATTCTTGTGTAATTTTACCATACTTGATGAATAATAATGAATCCATGCCTGTAGCTGTTGTATAAAAACTCGACTAATCAAATAATCACTATATAAATCTGAAAAATTATTCACATATGATATCTTTTGGGCTTATTAAAATTAAGGAACTTAAAAATAACAATTTCTATGATATTTTTGTGTAACATGAGTTAATTATTCCGTATTCCATTACAAGAAAAAAACATGCTACAAGTAATAGCTGTAATTTCGATATGTTTTTTATTGTTTAACCATAGTGTAAGTACACTCTGAATATACATCTTCAACTCCAACTTCGGTAAAAAATAATTTCTCCACAATGTTTATCTCAAATGATTTCATCAATTTTTAACTATAATCTGAATCGAATCTACTCCTATATGGTTTAAAAAAAAAGTTATTGTAATGTTTGTTTATAAACAGACATTTATAAAAGAATAAAACAATGTTCATTTATAAACAAACATATTAGCAAGTTTGAAAAAGTATTAAATAACTTTATTTAGGGTATATTTATTTTAAATAAGTGTTTTTGTAATGTTTTCTTCTGAAGTTAAAATTGGTGTAATATTTGCCCCTTAAAATTTTTAAAAAATTGTATACTTCCATTTGTAATACCATTTTCGACAAAAAATAATTTATTATCAATTAATTTTTTTTAGAGTTATATAGGTTTATATGCAAATTTGTTGTTTTATAATATGGACTGTCTGCTATATCATATACTATATATAAGTTTTAAGCCAAAGGTTTTCTCCAGAAAAATAGATTGTTTTACTTGTATGTAAAAAATACTTTTCCTGAAGAGAGTTGTTTAAAAAATCATTTTCTTCTAAAAAATCGTTAATAATCTTATTGATACTCTCTTGGCTATAGGAACTGAATTGAGTAAGTAAAAGTGTTAATATGGAAAATACACAAGCTTTTAAAGTATAGCTAAATACACTTGTTTTTTTCAAATTAGTCATGTGTTAGTTGTTAAATGTTAAAGATATAGTACTCGTAAGTATTATATTAAATTAAGTAATTACGATCAAATATCACACGTGTTATTGTTTTGAATATTTAACTTTCCTGCACATTTTACATTATATATGTCTATATAAAAAAAGT
>Ga0209291_1002081_pt1 | contig 16737 bp, 11 predicted proteins | sample GOMGulsemesocosm_FD_184633 | JGI IMG/M metagenome (GOLD analysis project Ga0209291, IMG submission 184633) | Methane-oxidizing microbial communities from mesocosms in the Gulf of Mexico - GOM9B Gulf of Mexico (SPAdes) (version 2) | ecosystem: Environmental > Aquatic > Marine > Cold seeps...
CAGCACATACTTGGCTGTTACCAGTTTGTTTGAACATATCATCATCACCAGCAGCGATATCTTCAGGTGCTTCATGAATTGAGAAGATAGTACCAATCAATGAATTGATGTCTATGTTTGAGCTACCATCAAGGGGGTCAAAAGAAACAATATATTTGCCGTTTTCATCACCAGCTACTGAGTGGTCTTCTTCTTCCGATGAAATGGCTTTTACAAAACCAGATTCAAGTAAAATATCTTTGAATAACTCATTGGCAACCACGTCTAATTGTTTCTGAACTTCACCTTGAATATTCTCATCAAGGGTCGAGCCCATTACGTCACCTAAATGGCCTTGGCTAACACGAAAAGAAATTTCTTTCGTAGCAGCTAAAATAGTTTTTATTAATGAAATTAAATCAAGAGGTACGTTGTCTTGACGTAAAGCTGGGGCTAGTCGTTGCATTAGGTTACCTAAAATACTTTAAAGTTAATTATATGCTTTATAAAATGTGCCAATAATAGTGGCAGACAGTAGTTTGTCATTACCGTTGGAAGTTTTCATTAGATTATCCAGAATGACATTCATGATAATTATAGCAAGCTTATAGCTGATCTTAGTAGCGTTTCCTTGTTATTTCGTTTGTGTTTATTGATTTATAGTAGCGAAGCTATCATTTGTTAGGTGTTCAGTACTGACTGCCTATTTAAGAAAATAATATAATTTTTTCACTAATAGAAGAATGTAGGTTAATGGCAGTTAAAAGTAATTGTTTTTTAATATAAGGGGTCAAGTCACCCTATAAATAATCAAAATATATGCAAAAAAAAACTGTGTGCTTATCTCTCTAAATAAACGATTTTACCTAAAGACATTACATAGTATTTATCAAATATCTCTACATTCTCCTCACAATTTACTCCATGGTTTTCTTCTGAACTTTAATGATAAATATCCTTTATACCTAGGTAATCGTTAATAGAGTAAATTGTTTTGGTGTGTTTTTATGCGAACTACCTGTATTTATATTCATTTATGCGTATGTTTTCATATGATGAAAGGCATTATTATCACTGTAAAATGACATTAATAATATAGGTTATATTGTATACGGTGTTGCGTTGGTGTTAATTTATCATCAGTTTTGGCGTTTAATTATGGGACTTTTGATTTGTGTCAGCTTTCCTTTAAAAAAATAGTTTTATTTGGTTTTTATTTTTAAAAATATTTGTATTAAGAATAGAGAATTATATTTGTATATAAAATTGCATGAAAGCTAGGTGTGTTCTCGCTCTCTTGCTATTTCACCTGTATAAAAATGTATCAATATGTACGTGCTATTTAAGTTCTACTCAAAATACTGTAGACGATTATACCTTTTTACTATTGAAATCGATGTAGCGCTGTTTTATAAATAATGTCTGGATTGTTTCCTGAATAGGGTAATAAACAATCGAAGAAAAATAATAAAAACACTAAAAAAATGAATAATTATAAAAACAATCCAATATAGGGAATAAATAATATGTCCAATAAATTCCGTACAGGAACTGTAGCGTTAGCAATTAGCATCGCCTTAGGTACTGTATCTGCAAATGCTGCAGAAGATAATACAAGCAAGATTGATAAGAAGGATATTGAACAAATCGTTGTTGTTGGTTCCCGTGGTGCTCCGCGCTCAGTTAATGACTCTCCTGTTCCTATTGATTTAATTGGTAGCGAAGAATTAGAGCGTGGCGGTAATACCAATATGCTGGAACTATTAAAAGGCACGGTGCCATCTTTTAACGTTCATGAAAACCCTATTTCAGATGCAGCTAGTTTGGTTAAACCAGCAAACTTACGTGGTTTATCGTCAGACAGTACCTTAATTTTAGTCAACGGTAAGCGTCGCCATAAAGCATCTGTTATTGCTATGTTAGGTGGTGGCATTAACGATGGCGCACAAGGTTCTGATATTTCAGTTATCCCTAGCTCTGCTTTAAAACAAGTTGAAATATTACGTGACGGCGCTGCAGCACAGTATGGCTCTGATGCTATCGCTGGCGTTATGAACTTTGTATTAAGAGATGATGCAGAAGGTGGTTCTTTAACAGCCCGTTATGGCTCTTATTACGAAGGTGACGGCGATACCATGGAAGTCTCGGGTAACGTAGGTATGCCACTAACTAAAGATGGTTTTGTTAATTTGAGTTTTCAATATAAAAACTCTGATGCCACCAGTCGCAGTGTGCAACGTCCTGATGCTCAAGGCTTAATTGATGCAGGTAACACGGCAGTATCTTCTTTAGCACAAATTTGGGGTTCGCCCGAAGTCAATGATGATATTACTATTTTTGCCAATGTAGGTTTAGACTTAGGTGACGATAACGAAGCTTACATGTTTGGTAACTTCTCAGAGCGTGATGTTCGTGGTGGTTTCTACTATCGTAATCCGCATAAACGTGGTGGTGTTTATTCTAACGACGATGGTGCCTCATTACTTATTGGTGATATTGCGCAAGCAACTACTGGTGCCGCAAGAACTTGTCAAGATGTAGCGATTACGAGTGATAACGTATTAACGCAACAAAACTATATCGATAATGTAGCAAACAATCCTAATTGTTTTGCTTTTAACGAATTGGCGCCGGGCGGCTTTACCCCTAACTTTGGTGGTAATATAGTTGATACTTCACTCACTATTGGTACGCGTGGTGAGTATGATAATGGTGTTCTGTATGATTTTAGTGGTTCTGTTGGTATGAATGAATCAAGTTATGTGATTTATAATACAGTGAACTCTTCGTTAGGTCTTGAAACACCGCGTGACTTTAATCCAGGTAAACATAGACAGCTAGAGAAAACCTTCAATATGGATTTTAGTAAAGATATTGATGTTGATTCAATTGATGCTTTAATGATCGCCGGTGGTTATGAATGGCATGCTGAGTCTTTTGAAGTAACTGCGGGTAATGTCGAATCATATGAAGCAGGTCCGTATACAGATCAAGGCTTTGGTATTGGTTCAAATGGTTTCCCTGGCTTTAAACCTTCATCCGCGGGTGTCTTCTCTCGTCAAAACTATGCGTTTTATGTTGATATGGAAGCTCAAATTACGCAGGACTTCTTAATTGGCACCGCAATACGTTATGAAGACTATAGTTCATTTGGTAGTGATACCAACTATAAACTAACCGGTCAATATAACATCACTGATAACTTTTCATTACGAGGCTCAGTTAGCACTGGTTTCCGCGCACCAACGGTTGGTCAGGCCAACTACTCTAATGTACAAACTGAGCTGAAAGAAGGTAAATTAGTTGATACCGCATTATTGCCAGCCACTAACCCTATTGCTGTTCAATTAGGTGCCCAAGAGTTAACCCCTGAGCAGTCTGAAAGTTATACCCTAGGTATGGTTTGGAATATCGGTGAAGTATTTATTACCCTTGATTATTATAATATTGCTGTTGAAGACCGTGTTTCTAAGTCTGATAGTTATACCTTAACTGATGCAGATAGAGATGCCTTAAAAGATGCAGGTGTAAAAAATGTCGATTCAATTAATGGTGTGAGTTTCTTCACCAATGATTTTGATACTACCACCACAGGTATTGATCTTATTAGTAATTACTCGACGGAAGTATTTAATGGTGATGCCACTTTTAGCTTGGCATACAACTACAATGAAACGGAAGTTGATCGTTATTCTGATGTAACCGGTGACTTTAAAGTATCTCGTTTAGAAAACGATTTACCTAACCATCGTGCAACCGCGACATGGTCACAGTCTTGGGATCAAGTCAGCTTCTTACTTCGTGGTAATTACTACGGTGAATATCAAGGTGTCCATGTTGATTATGATGCAACAGCTATTACTGGCGATGCAGCGATAACACTTGATGCGGAAGTCAGTTATTTTATCAACGAATCTTTTACTTTGTCGGTTGGTGCACAAAACTTACTTGATCAACAAGCAACTGAAATTGACATCCCTGGAGATGATATTCCAGATAATAACTGGGGTGGTAAGTATTATGAAACGTCTCCATTTGGATTTAACGGCGGTTTCTACTACGTGAAAGCAACTTACAACTTTTAAGCGTTAATTTGTTTGAAGGCAGCCGGGCTTTAGATTATTAAGTAGTTATTTTTATTATCTACTTTTAGGATTTAGGGCAATTATTACCACTGGCTGTCATTTTCTTTAATGAGCATCATTATGATGCTCATTTTTTATTTTCCTGTTTACTTAAAATTAACTCTTCAGCGCTTCTGTCAAAGAGCTTGCTTGCTCAATCTTTTTACTTCTTTTCGGTTTAGCCAATACCACTAAGTTACCCGCTAACATTAAGCTCAACCCGACTAAAGTATAACTATCCCAGACAAAGCCTTCGACAAAACTTGAAATAACTACCGCTACAGCCGGAAACATAATAGTCGCATAGGAAGCTTTATGTGCACCAATTCTAGCAAGTAAGGTTAAGTAACAACCGAAAGCGATAACAGAGCCGAATATTGATAAATATAATAATGAGCTAATGTATTCAAGCGTAAAAGAAAAGTTAAAGGTTTGACCTTGAACAAGTGCTAACACCAACATAAAACTACTGCCATACAACATCCCCCAAGCAGTCGCGGGTAATACCGGCATATTACTATGCTGATTTTTAATTGAAAGCATATTGCCCGTTGAGGCAAACAAGACACCAACCATACACAAACCCAAACCTAATAAAGTACTATCAGCAAATTCAGTACTGCTTACTTGTGGCCAAAACAAAGTGACAATGCCCACTAAACCCAGCACACCACCAAAATAGACTTGGCTAGGGATTTTTGTTTTAAACCAAAGACGAGCATTGAGTATATTGACAATCATAAGGGTGGAAAAGGCAATACTGGTTAAGGCCGAGTTGATATGTGCTTGTGCGTTATACAATAAATAATAATTACAGCCAAATAAGGTTAAGCCAAAAGCAAATAGTTGCACATGCTGTTTAGCGGAAAATTTCAGTGGTAACTTCTTAAAGCGGCAATAAGCAAACATACACAGAGCAGCTAAACCAAAGCGGTACACAATAGATACTTCTGCAGCTACGTCACCAAGTTGGTAATTAATAGCTATCCAAGTTGACCCCCAAATGATGACGGTAATTACATATAAAAGTGTATTGCTCATTAATTTTCCACTCCACGAATAGGACTTTCTAGGGTAAGCGTGACATTGTAATGATAATTTGATTTAATAACATATACAAAAATATGAAAATGTAACCTATACAGTTAGGGTTTGTTATCTAAGTTATATACTGTGAGAAAAAGATGAAATTATTAGATAAGAGTTCTTCAGCCTATTTGTATCAGCAGGTTATCGATTTTATTGAGCATCAGCAAAAGATAGGGGCGTTGCAGCCGGGTGATAAATTACCTAGTTTACGTAAGTTAAGCCGCCAATTCGAAATTAGCGTGCCTACTGTTAAGCAAGCCTATATTGAATTAGAGCGACAAGGACAAGTAGCGGCAAAACCACAGTCGGGCTACTTTTTACAAGCCGCTCAAGCACGAACATTAAAACCAAGGCCGGCAAAGTGGGCGCAATGCGCACCTGTTGAGGTGCAAGGTCGCAGTATGATTGAGCAAGTCCATGCTGCTGTGCACTTACCTGATACTGTTGCTCTAGGCATCTCTAATCCTATTCAGGCACATCCGACGGATAAAGCACTTGCCAGATTAATGCGCTCAGTCTTAAGCAAAGTATCAGAAAAGGCGGTTAGTTACGGCCCAGTCACTGGTGATGCTAAGTTACGTATGCAGTTAGCATTTCGATATCAAGATCAGGGTGTTGAAACCAATCCAGACGATATTGTTATCACTAATGGCGCGCAAGAAGCACTCTCAATAGCTTTACAATGTGTTGCTAAGCGTGGTGATATTATTGCTATTGAATCACCGTGCTTTTTTGGCATTATTGAGTTGATCGAAACCTTAGGCATGAAAGCGCTAGAAGTTTATACCTGCACAGAAGATGGCGTTTGTCTTGATGATTTAGCGGAGGCTATCACTCAGCATGATATTACCGCTTGTTTATTTTCAACGGCAATAAACAATCCATTAGGCTCAATGAAAACTGATGAGCAACGCCAAGAGATGGTTTCGTTATTAGAGTTACATGATATTCCACTTATTGAAGACGAGGTTTATAGCGAAATATACTTTACGGATACCAAGCCAAAACCTGCCCAGTTATATTCTGAAAAGGGTTTGGTGATGACATGTTCGTCATTTTCAAAAACAGCGGCCCCAGGTTATCGTATTGGTTGGCTATTACCTGGAAAATTTGAAGAACAAGCAAAACGAATTAAACGAGCCCAATCAAGTTCTACCCCTATGTTGCAGCAATGGACATTAAATGAATACTTGCTGAGCGGAGATTATGATCGACATCTTTGTGTTTTACGAAAGACCCTAGCGTATAACTGTGAACGCATGCGGGCGTTGTTAGCTGATCATTTTCCACCTGAAGTCTGTATTTCCAAACCTCAAGGTGGAAGTGTGCTCTGGCTACGATGTCAATCTCACGTAAATACCAGTGAGTTTTTCCAAGAAGCATTAACACAAGGAGTAAGTTTTGCACCAGGTGTTATTTTTTCTCCCTCAGGTCGATATAAAAACTATATGCGAGTCAGCTTTGGCGTGCTCTGGGGTAGGGATATAGAAATGGCAATTAAAGTATTAGGAAAGTTAGTGTTTGAGCACACCAGCAAACAAAAAACAGCGCAACTGATGGAAAAACCATGACAGTTTCAATTAATCCCCCGCAGTTAAAAGTATCGTTGAAGTTACTATTACCTTTATTGGCCTCTATTTTAGCCATATCACCTTTAGCCGTAGACATGTACTTATCAGCTATGCCAACACTGGCCGAGTATTTAAATACTCCGATGTCTATGGTGCAAAATAGCTTAAGTGTCTATTTATTGGGCTATGCACTCGGTTTGATATTATTCGGTCCGATGGCGGATAAATATTCTCGTCGTAAGCTTGTTTTGATAGGAATAGGTGGTTTTTGTATCGCCAGTTTACTATTACCTTTTGTGAGTAACATTGAGCAATTTCTGACGGTTAGGTTTTTTCAAGCTTTTGTCAGTAGTGCTGCAACCGTAGTTGTGCCCGGCGCAGTGCGCGAATATTACGGAAAAGATACAGCAAAAGGACTTTCTTATGTCAGTATGATCATGATGCTGGCACCCATGATTGCCCCCAGTATTGGTAGTGTATTGCTTCTTGCTCATAGCTGGCAGCTCATTTTTTACGTGCTATCAGCTTATAGTTTTATCATCTTGTTATTAGTCATGAAATATTTACCTGATGCAGCCAATATAACCAACGCTAGTGGGGAAAGTTCGCCAGTTAAGACACAATTGAGTTTTATTCAGCGCTATAAAATTGTATTGAATAATGCTGAAGCAAGATTAGATATTCTGACTTCAATGATGATATCGCTAGCTTTCTTTGCCTACATTACCGCTATTCCTTATGTGTATTTAAAAGTTTTTTCGGTATCTGAATACACATTTAGTTTGTTATTCGCGTTAAATATTTTTGCCTTAATGATCGCGCATTTTACCAATACAAGATTTGTTGTACGTATGGGTTCAAGGACTATGTTACGTTTTGGCTTAACGCTAGCTGTGCTGGCCGCAACAGCTTTGATGATGGTCAATATGTTACAACTTCCGTTAATTTTTACTGTTCTGGCAATATTTCCGTTAATGGGCAGTATTTCTCTGGTTGCAGTTAATAGTGATGCCTTAATTTTAACTAAGTTTCCAGAACATTCAGGTACGGTAACGGCGGTAATCGGTACCCTTCGTTGGGGCATTGGTGCGTTAGCTGGGCCTATTTTGGCGTTCTTTTATGATGGCAGTGCTAAGCCCTTTGCTTTGCTGATGTTCTTTGCTGTGGTGGTCGTATTATGCTGTCAGGTACTGGTATGGTTTCGTAATAAAAATTACTTGAATACAATCAATTCAAAGACATAATTTAACGTGTTAAGGTCAATTCACAGGTTACAATTAAGTTATAAAGAGATAAAAAGGAATAAAAATGAAAAATGTAGCTGTTATATTAAGTGGTTGTGGTGTCTATGACGGTAGTGAAATTCAAGAAGCCGTATTGACCATGTTAGCAATAGCCCAGCAAGGCGCAACGTATCGTTGTTTTGCCCCAAATATAGCTCAACACCATGTGATTAATCACCTTACAGGGGAAGTCAGTAAAGATGAAAGCCGTAATGTATTAGTTGAGGCTGCACGTATTGGCCGTGGTGATGTAGAAGATTTAACAGAACTGTATGAAAAAGAGTTTGATGCCATTATTTTTGTTGGTGGTTTTGGCGCGGCAAAAAACCTTAGTACTTTTGCTTTAGATAATGATAATTACACTGTGAATGAGCAAGTGCTTAGTGCTGCTAAATCGTTTGCTAGTGTAGAAAAACCGGCTGGATTTATGTGTATAGCTCCGGCGTTATTACCGATGATTTATCCTGAGGGTGTCAAAGGCACTATTGGTAAAGATAATGCAACGGCGAAATTAATTTCAGCTAAAGGATTAGTGCATATTGATTGTGATGTGTCTAATGTCGTGGTTGATGAAGCTCATAAAATAGTGACAACACCTGCTTATATGTTAGCTGAATCAATTAGTGAAGCTGCAGTAGGCATCAATAAACTGGTAAAATATGTTCTCGCGTTTAGTAAGTAGATTTTAACTGTGAATAATCATCGACTAAACAGTTTACTCTTTTCGTCAGTGAGTCATTTACCGAATGATCTACCGAGTAATTTACCAAGTAAAGAACGATTCCACCTAGTGCCAAGCGCGCTAATAATGATAGTTTCCATTGCGCTTAGCGCTTGTCAAAGTCAGGCAACAGAAAAAAAAATGACCAATAAGCCAAATAATACTTCAAAGTTCACTCAATTTGAGCAGAAAATAGCTGAAAAGATGTCGCTCGATATACGTTACTTTTGTGCTGACATAAATGGTAAGTCAAGCGTGCCCACGTCAAAGCATTGCCGACAACCATTAACTGAGCTACCTGAAGGGCTTGCGCAGATGATTACCTCTACTAATGTCGGTGGTATTGTTTTGTTCGCTGAAAATGTACAAGAGATCGCACAAGTTGTTCAGTTAACACATGATATACAACAAGCCTCAATGAAGTCAGTACAAGCTAAACCTTTGATTATTTCAATGGATCAAGAGGGTGGGCGAGTAGCTCGTTTTGCTAAAATGACTGGCTTTTCCGGAAATATGGCAATAGGCGCCAGCTACCCTGAACACGGTACTTATTTTGCTGCCCAAGTTAATGGGGCTATTGCTAAAGAGCTTAAAGTTTTGGGTATCAATAATAATTATGCCCCTGTGGTAGATGTAAATACCAATGTTGATAACCCTGTTATTAATACTCGCTCTTTTGGTGAGTCAGCAATGCAGGTGTCTGAGCTAGGCGCTAGCGCTGTTAATGCTATTCAGGCTGAGGGCGTGATGGCAACGTTGAAGCATTTTCCTGGCCATGGTGATACGCATGTTGATAGTCACTTAGGTTTACCTCGAGTTGATCATGATAGAGCTTTGATAGATGCGGTTGATCTAGCTCCTTTTGCTTGGGCTATTAAGCACAGTCAGCCAGCCATGATCATGACCGCTCATATTCAATATCCAGCACTAGACGATAGTGTTTTTATTAGTAAAAGTGGTGATAAAATTATTCGACCAGCGACTATGTCTCGTAAAATTTTATCAGACATATTAAGAAAGGATATGGAATTTGATGGCATTATCGCTACAGATGCACTAGATATGGCTGGTGTTACCCACTTCTTTACAGATGTTGAAGCTGTTGTTGAAACCTTTATTGCCGGTGCTGATCTTGCTGTTATGCCATTTAAGGTCAGAACGCCAGAAGATATTACCGCCTTTAATGTGTTTATTAAAGATGTCGCTAAAGCATTAATGATACGGGTTGAAAAGGGTGACTATCAGCTCGCTGAATTCGAACAATCAATTGCTCGGCTAAACCGATATAAAAAACAATACGTTGAAGTAGAGAATGTTTCTATAGCGCAACAGCTGCAATCAGCTAATGCCATTATTGCCAACGAAAAACATTTGAATACCGAACAAAACCTTGCCAGTGCCGCGGTAACATTACTGAAAAACAAGAAGTTATTGCCGCTAAATGTTGCTGATGTAAAAAAATTGCACTTTGTTGTCGCTAATCAGCAAGAATTAACCGCCTTAACCAATGCAACAAAAAGTGTCTTAGCAAAAGTACTACCAGAAGATGAAGTCGACAATATTGCTATTAGTTATTTAGTTGCTGATAGTGACAAGTCTAATAAAAAAGTGAATACGTTATTACGTGAAGCTGATGTAGTTATTGCTACCCTTGATATTAAAACTGCGAGTTTAGTTGATCTGGGCGGTATGGATGATTTAACGCCAAGTTACGGCAGCGCGACACAACAGCAACAAAAACTCACTTACGCTACTTTATTAAAGCAGCAATTAGCGCTAGCAGCTAAGTTAAAAACGCCTACCATTGTTATTGCGAAAGGTTCGCCATTTTTAATAAATGAATACAGTGAACTTGCCGATGCTGTGCTATTAAACTTCGACGATAGAATTTATGAGAGTGAAAATGAAGAAATAGTTAGTCCAGGTTTCAATGCGAGCTTGGCAGTTATTGTTAATGAAAGTAAAGCGTTAGGAAAGTTACCTGTTACCTTGAGAAATTAACTGCCTTTAATTAACATATTCACTAGTAGAGAAAAAGTAGATAAACAAAAACGGCATAACCATTACTGGTTATGCCGTTTTTATATTGAAGAGATAAGGATATTAACTCTGTTGAGTCTCAGCCTCTTTGTCTTCAACTTTATTTTCTGGCGTATGACTTAACCAGTCCATCAGTAATTCGTAACCTAATGCTAATACTACGGCGCCAACAAACAAGCCAATAATGCCAGAAAGTAGCATGCCGCCAATAGCACCGAGTAAAATAACTATCATAGGGATGCTCATACCACGACCTAAAAATAGTGGCTTTAAGAAAGCGTCACTTGCACTGACAATAATACTAAATATTAAAAAGGCAATGGCTGGTGTGGTGTCTGCTACAGAGAAGTAATACGCTGCGACAGGGCCTAAAATGAGTATTGGTGGTAATTGTGCTATTGCTAAAATAAGCACGGCGATAGCCCAAATACCTGCACCGGGAATATCAGCAATCATTAAACCAACACCAGATAATAGTGATTGAATAACTGCAACGCCTAGTACACCAGTGGCAACACTACGAATAGTGGCAATAGTTGTACTAATGGTTCTATCGCCAGAATCATTCATTAAGCGGCGCATTAATTTACTAACACCTAGATGTAAAGATGTTGACTTGGCCATAAAAACTACGGCAATAATTAATGAAACGATAAATTGTAGAATACCACCACCAATACCTGCTACTGCAGATAATAAAGTGCTTGAAAGTGATTTTAATTGTTCAGGGTATTGCCCTGCAACTTTTTGGATATCTTGTGAAGCATCTTGCCAAAGGTTAAATAGCTTTTCACCGATCAACGGCCATTCTTTAATGCTTTTATCAGCGGCAGGGATCTTTAAGGTGCCATCTTCAATACCATTGTAGACATGCTGAGCAGAATCAATGGCAGAAGAAGAAAGGTTAATGGATGGAATGGCGATAATTGATATACCGACCAGAGCAACAATGGTTGAGGCTAGTTTTTTATTTCCTTTAAGTAGCGCGGTCAGTTTTTCATGTAAAGGGTATAAAGCAACGGCTAAAATAGCAGCCCAAACAGTAATTAATATAAAGGGTCTAATAATAGAAAAACACCATAGGATGATCATAGCCATGGCGGAAAGTTTAATGGCGATATCAATAACTCGGCGGTTAAATGCCTGATCACTGGTTAATTCTTGTGAAGTTTTCATTTTGGCTTCCTTTCGTTAATTACTTATTGTTATGTTCTGCTGATTTGCTTTTAGCTGGCAAATTCTTAGGAGGAATATTTATAGATGAAGCATTACTTGCTCCGAAATTTCTCATGTGTGAACCGACTAAACTAGCCACTAAAATGGCTAAGTAAAATTGACCTACTATTGCTTCCAAATAAACTAAAAATCGAGATACAGGCAGTAGTGGCGAAATATCGCCAAAACCCAGAGTGGTTATAGTAACAAATGAAAAGTAGATAAAATCAGGGAACAATGTAAACCATGCACTATCACTACTGATATTAGTAAAAGAGCCAGGGAATGTCAGTTGTACTAATGTGTATAGTACTGCCCAAATAAGGCCCATTAGTAAATACAAACAAATGGCTCCGAGAATTTTATTACCATCAATATCACCGGTAAATAGCACTTGTTTAGCGGTTCTCATTGCACTGGAAATAAGAAAACTTAATAAAAGTAGTAAATAAAGCTGATCAAAACCGGCATTATCTAACCAAGCACCGAAAAACGAAAAGAATAAAATAGCTAGTGGGAAAATAAAGGTTTTGCGCAAAACAAAGTCTTTAGAATCTACGCCCCAAACCGCCACTAATAAAGTCACTATGATGGCCGATTGCACTAAACGTGGCACTGAATCATCAAAAAATTGCTGTGCTAATGACGTACCAAGTAATAATAAAATTAAAGAAAAAGTGAGATAAATGAAATTATCTTGCCGTGTCATTGTTTTCAAAAGCGTTTCTCTTTAATCGGGCGGGGGCAGATTAAATCACCAGCCAAGCCCCGCTATTATTATTTAAATTTAGGTTATCTTCTTTTCGCTCTAGCGGGACGAGATTGTCCGTGGCTAGGTCGTGATCTATTGTTTCTTCGGGGTTTAACAACGACAATACTATTATGACTATGATAACCATTGCCATAATACATTGGGTAACCCGCACCGTATCCCATACCGTAGCTCATAGAGCCACTTACATGAGTATTCTCACAGGAAGTAATAAAGAAGGTGCTAACAACGACGGTAGCTGTAAGTAATAGTGTGCTAAATTTTTTCATTACTCACTCTCCTGCTCTGTTAAACCAATGAATGCGCCATTAGGATCACTAATAATAACCACTCCTTTATCTTTTGGGTGATAAATAATAGTAGCGCCATGTGAAGTGGCTTTTGATAATACCGCTGTGATGTTATTAACTTCGATAAAGTTAACCCAGCGGTCCCTTTGCTCGAATGATTCAGGTAGATTGACAATGCTTGCTTGGACACTTTCAGATTGAATTAGATAAAAGCTATCTTTGTTAGTGTTGAGTGGCTCTATCGTATAATCAAAAGCATCTTGGTAAAACAAAGCGGCTTTATTGGTATTGGTGCTGAACAACTGTGCCCAGTCCCATTTAGTACTTATCTTCTGATGATTCTTGTTAGTAAGGTCTAATTCAAGCAGAGCAATAATAGCGCCTTGTGGATCTGCCAATACAGCTCTTTTACCATAAAGTTTAAATTCATGAGGTGGTAATATTATTGTGGCATTGTTCTTAGCAGAGAGTTCACTTCTACTCTCGACATTATCAGTATCGATACTACCAACCCATAAAGCGTTATCTGTTTTATTGCGCTTAGAGTCACGGGCAAGAACGCCGGCAATGGCTTGGCCATTATCATAAAGTATGTGATATTTGGCGTTATCTTTAGCAAATGCTTTAACTGTCCAACCAAAGGTCTTTTGATAAAACTTAAGTGAAGCATTAACATCGCCCGTGTAAAGGTCAGCCCAAACTAATTTACCATGCTGATTCTGTATTATTTCTTGTACGATTGGTTCTGATTGCGCAGCTATTGAACCATTACTATTTAAAAGTAATGGTAGTAATAGAGGTACTAATAACTTATTGAAGCCTTTCATTTTACATTCCTTTGTTATCTAATTCGTTGATATTACTACACTGAATTATTAATGATAGTTATTATAAAGAGAGTAATACCACTTCCATTAAGTTTGTGATCTTGTTGTGCGTAGAGAAAATAAATCAGGACAAGGCGCTTGATTGACCAATAGCTGGCTATTGGGATTAAGAGCAACGCAGACGTGAATTATTTTAACCAGCACAAGTAGGCAATAATTTAGTGGAATTGGTATCATTAAACTGATATTGCAATACGTGGTATTGCATCTTCATCACTGTCTATTTTTGGTTTACAGAATAAAATACGCGAAGAGTCTATTTTACCCATCTCAATTAAGTGATCTTTAAAAGCATGTTCGCGTTTTTCACCTATATCAATGAGGCGTTTTATATCTGCTTTGTCTGTGACAGAAGTCCCCCCCTTAAGACCTATGTCTGCGGGTGTGCTAATGGCACAAATAGTGACGCGGGTATCTTCTTTTTCTTGCATCAAGGCGATAAAATCTTTTAAGTAGGCGCTCTGGTGATCACCGGGCTCAATTTGTGCAACTTGATATTCTAAATCATCAAAACGTAATTTTAAGGCAATTTCGCCGGCAGTTATGGCGATAGAAACTATGTTGGCATAGGGGACGAAGGTGGTTAGCAAGTAATCTTGTGTTGCTGAAATAATAGCTTTTTTAGTGATTAAAGTAACGATACTGCTTAAACCAAATTTTGGATCTGAGGTAGAGCCACTTAACGGAACATCAAGTTCAACATTACCATCACTATCTTTTAACATGCCCATCGCCATATTTAATGGTAATGCACCTTGATCAATTAAGCTGCCAGCCTCTTCACTATCAACTAATCCGGTCTCTAAAGCTTGTAATAAAACAATAACGTTACCATCAAGTATATCGCCGTTTAGGGTCACGTCTAAATCAGTATTCAGTTGTCCTGTCTTAATTTCAAGACCGGTAGAGGCTTTCAAATAAGAAGAAATTGCTGGTAGAGAAAACTCTTTGAAACTTCCTTTTAGATGGTAACTAGCAAGCTTAGCAAAAGGTTGTAAGTAGCCCGTTAAGTTAAAGTTGGCATATTTATTACTACGACCAACGAGAGTGAACGGGGTTTTTTCTTGTTGTTTTTCCGAACTATTACTTAAAGGTCCGACATCAAGGGTGTCTAAAAACAAGGTGCGTTGATAAATAGGGGAAACACTGAAGTCAGTAAAATTAAATGAATTTTCATTAATGAAACTTAATTTATTGAAGCTAAAGACGAAATTATCATTTTTAGTTTCTGACTCTTTTGATACTAACTCCTGTTCATTTTCAGGTGTTGGCTCTGTTGCTATAGGTTTCACAGTATCTTCTTGGCCTGCTTTATCTCCTAGCGCCACCAAATTGGCAAGTTCTTTGTTTTCTTTAACAATAATATCGCCTGTTAAGGTATCAAAAAGAATACTATTAATGGCGATACTGTTTGCGTGGATATGTATTTTATTTACCGTTAGTTGCTTTAATTGCATTACTGGTGGTAGCTCTACTATCTCTTTGGCGGCGATATCAATACCATCTTCAGCTGACAGTTTATTAATTCGGTCAATTGCTTTCTGAGCTACCGCTTCTGCTAAAGTCGCCTTTTTAGAAAACATAAAACCATCAAGTACAATATTAGCAATATCAATACTTGGCTCATCGTCTAGAACAAAACTCATTTCATCTAAACTCAGCTGCTTAAATGCCGCTACTTTGGCTTTACTCTTATTATCATTAAATGCAACATCGGTTAATTGAATACTGCTTTCACCGGCTAAGTGAGTAATCAAGCTGTCTTGCAAATCAATAGCAAGGTCGCGGAAATTATATTGCAACTTACTAAGGGTTAAATGCTGCTGCTTGAGACCGACTAAGATATCTTGCAAATTCAAGCTTGCTTTTTTAACTCTAAAGTTTGTACCTTGCTCTGCAAGCGTTATTGTTAGCTGACTATCAAAAGACAGTGAGCCTTTTAATTCGGTAAGCTGCTCAACGTAATGGGCTAATTTTTCAACCGGGTAATTATCTAAACTAATATTACTGCTTATATCACCTTTACCAGCAATTAAGTGTGCATTTGCAGAAAGTGCCAAGTGTGTTTTATCAATTAATGCTGCCAATACTAAATTAGCTTGCTGTTCGTTTTGATTTGCTTTTACTTGGTTTAATGCCAGTTGCTCAATTTTTATGTGATGTGTTCTATTTTTTTTCTGAGGGATATTATTTTCTATTTCAATAGTAAACTGACTCAACAGAAAATCAGGGACTATTAGTTGATAAGGAGTGCTACTAGTAGATTTTTCCGCCGTTGCTTCTGTAGTTGGAACTATAACTTCTTCAGTCACTTGCTCTGCTTCTTTAGCTGAGCTAGGTATTGTTATCCCAGCAATGACTAAGTATCCATCATGCTGAGCAACTTTTAATGTACCTCGAGTCATTGAAAATTGGCTTAATACAACTTTATCAAACGCTAGCTGCCATAAAGCGACTTGCAGCTTTAATTCATCTAATGAAAAAACCGTAGTTGCTAAGTTGTTTGCTGTACTTGATAAGTGAATGTCAGACAGAGTGATACGCATTAAGAAGGGGTTAAATCGGATGCTGGCGTTATCAGAAAGCTCTAGTTGCTGCTCTGCTAAAATAGGATTGATATAGTATTTAGCTACGGGGGAAGATATCAGCCAAATCAAGAAAAAAAGTCCCAAATAAAATGCTAATAATATCTTGAAAATTTTATGAGTAAAAAAAGATAGCAGGCTTGCCATGATTCAGGATCGTCCTTGTTAAGTATCAAAATGA
>Ga0209291_1002085_pt1 | contig 16705 bp, 18 predicted proteins | sample GOMGulsemesocosm_FD_184633 | JGI IMG/M metagenome (GOLD analysis project Ga0209291, IMG submission 184633) | Methane-oxidizing microbial communities from mesocosms in the Gulf of Mexico - GOM9B Gulf of Mexico (SPAdes) (version 2) | ecosystem: Environmental > Aquatic > Marine > Cold seeps...
CTTATCTGAAATCTCTTCTTCTAAAACAGATTTAGATAATGAAAAAAATGCGACTTCTGCTCCAGATATTAATGCTGAAAAAAACAGAAGCACAAAAAGTAAAAGAAAGCTAATAATATTGGACAACATTGAGGTGTCTATAGCTAAAAATGAAATAAATAAACTGGCGGGTTCGGGATCCAATGGAATTAATTTTTAATTAAAATGGTAAATCGTCTTTTTCGGATTTATCTGTGTTTGATTTTTGCTCAACTTGAGGCTTTATTTCGGCTTGAGCTTGTGCATTTGGTGTGTTTTGAGAATCTTTCTTAGTACTCAAAAACGTAAAATCTGTAACTTGTATCTCTGTTGAATAGCGATCGTTTCCAGAATCGTCTTGCCATTTTCTTGACTTAATTCTTCCTTCTACATAAACCTTATCACCTTTAGTTAAATATTTTTCACAGATTTCTGCTGCTTTATTTCTAACTACAATATTATGCCATTCTGTATTTGTAATACGCTCGTTTGTTTGCTTACTTACATAACTTTCGTTGGTAGCTAATGGAAAACGACCAACACAATTTCCTCCTTCAAAATAGTGCATTTTAACTTCGTCTCCTAAATGACCAATAAGCATTACTTTATTTAATGTTCCAGACATAATATTTTAATTTAAATGGCTAATCTACTGCTTCAATTTAATAAAGTTACAAAAAAAATAAAAGTTCGTACTAAAATTTAAAATCTTTAAGAAAATTTTCGACTAAAACCGGTACCGGAAAATCATTTATCTTGTTAATCTTAATAGCTTTTTTCTGAATTTCTTCAGTTTTCACAATCCAAAATCTTGTATATAAATGTTGATGTGATAATTTATGAACTATAATGTCTTCATTATATAAAGATAACTCAAAGTCCTTCAACTTTAACTCCTTTGATATATATGAAGCGATTTCTTTTGTATCAACCTCATTTTTACTTTCATATAAAGGAAACTGATACAAGTTTTGCCAAATTCCTTTTCCAACTCGTTGTTCTAATCTAATAGTATCTTGACTTAAAATAACTAAAAAATTGAAATACTTATTAGTAACTTTTGTCTTTTTAAGTTTTACCGGTAGTTCTTTAACCTTATTAGTATTAAAAGCTACACAATTATTATTAAAAACACAACTACTGCATATAGGTTGTTTTGGTTTACAAACCCGAGAACCATAATCCATTATAGCTTGATTAAAGGTTGCAGGTTGCTTTTTATCTAACAATTCTTGAGCTAAGATTTTAAATGCTTTTATTCCAAGCGTGCTATTAATTGGTGTTTCTATACCATAAATTCTAGAAAGCACTCTATAAACATTACCATCTACAACTGCAGTTTTCTCGTTATAACAAATAGAAGCAATTGCGCTTGCTGTATAATCACCAACACCTTTTAATTTAATAATGTCTTTATATCTTGAAGGAAACTCGCCGTTTAGCTCATTTACAATGTATTTTGCCGAAGCATGCAAATTTCTAGCTCTAGAATAATACCCCAAACCTTGCCATAAATTTAAAACGTCTTCCTCTTTTGCTGCTGCTAAATCAAAAACCGATGGGTAATTAGCGACAAAAGACGTGTAATATGGCCAACCTTGTACTACTTGAGTTTGCTGTAATATGATTTCCGACAACCAAATATAATATGGGTTTTTAGTTTCCCTCCAAGGTAGCTCTCGCTTGTTTACTGAATACCAATTAATTAGAGATTTTGAAAAATTCATTTGGGCTTAAAAATATAAAAGACGAAATTAATCCTTTATTGTATTAAATTTTAATGAATTAGGTTTGAAATATTGAATATTAAATGACTATATTTGCAAGCCTTATAAATTTAGTAACTTAATTACAATAAAATGACTAAAGCAGATTTAGTATCTATAATTTCCGAGAAATTAGGAATAGAAAAAGGAGATGTTCAAGCAACAGTTGAAACTTTCATGGAAGAAGTGAAAATTTCTTTAGAAGCTGGAGATAATGTTTACCTTAGAGGTTTTGGAAGTTTTATAATTAAAACTAGAGCAGAGAAAACTGGTCGTAATATTTCAAAAAATACGACTATTAAAATCCCTGCACATAATATACCTGCGTTTAAGCCTGCAAAAGTTTTTGTAGAAGGTGTAAAAACTAACGTAGAAGTAAAATAAAACGAATTATTAATCTAAAAAACCTATTGATTTATGCCAAGCGGTAAGAAACGTAAAAGACACAAGGTTGCGACACACAAGCGTAAGAAGAGAAGACGCGCTAATCGTCACAAGAAAAAGAAATAATTCAAAAAAGTAGTTGCAAGACTACTTTTTTGGTTTATTAAAACAACAGTTCTTTGAAATAGAGTTCTATCTTAATTTACAACCTAATTAAGCTAGAAACTCATTGGATTTAATCATCCTGTGAAAGAAATAATGTATAATCCATCTGTACTTAATTGTATGGATAAAAATTAACGATATGGAAAAAGAATTGATTATTCGATCTAATCCTGAACATGTTGATTTTGCCTTATTAAAAGATGGAAAACTTATTGAATTACATAAAGATGAAGATGATAACAAATTTGCTGTAGGCGATATATTTATTGCTAAAGTACGCAAAGCTGTTCCGGGATTAAACGCGGCATTTGTAAATGTAGGCTACGAAAAAGATGGCTTTTTACACTACCACGATTTAGGACCAAAAATATCTTCAGTTTTAAAATTCACTAAAAGTGTAAGCACAGGTAAACTTAAAGATTTTTCTTTAAAAAATTTCCCATTTGAACCAGACATTGCTAAAGACGGAAAAATTAGCGATGCCATTAAATCTAATCAGTCTATACTGGTACAAGTTGTTAAAGAACCTATATCTTCTAAAGGCCCAAGAATAAGCTCAGAGCTTTCTCTTGCCGGCAGATATATAGTTTTAGTGCCTTTTTCTAACAGAATTTCTATTTCACAAAAAATAGAAGACAAAGAGGAAAAAGACCGTTTAAAACGACTTGTTAAAAGCATAACACCACAAGGATTTGGTGTTATTGTTAGAACAGTAGCAGAAGGCAAAAAAGTTGCCGAACTAGACGCAGATTTACAAAACTTACTAGAAAAATGGACTGCAATGTGTAAGAAATTACACAAAGCTAACCATCCAAGTAAAGTTTTAGGAGAATTAAATAAAGCCTCTTCTATTTTAAGAGACATATTTAACGACTCCTTTACAGGAATTCAAGTAGATGATGAACAACTATTTGAAGAAGTAAAAGATTATGTGCAAACCATTGCACCTAAAAAAGAATCTATTGTAAGACATTACAATGCTAACGTTCCTATTTTTGAAAAATACGGTATAGAACGTCAAATAAAAACAGCTTTTGGAAAAACTGTCTCTATGGCTAGAGGTGCATACCTTGTTATAGAACATACAGAAGCACTTCATGTTATTGATGTTAATAGTGGTAATAGATCTAACAAAGCAAATTCTCAAGAAGACACGGCTTTAGAAGTCAATCTAATCTCTGCAGCCGAGGTTGCAAGACAATTACGTCTTAGAGATATGGGAGGAATTATTGTTGTCGATTTTATTGACTTGAATACTGCCGAACATAGAAAACAACTTTTCGATTATTTACGAGAAGAAATGAAAGATGATAGAGCAAAACACAAAATATTACCTCCAAGTAAATTTGGACTAATACAAATTACAAGACAACGTGTAAGACCTGAAATGAACATTAAGACGCGAGAAGCTAATCCTAATGGAGATAAAGGTGAAGAAATTGAAGCACCAATAGTATTGGTACAGAAAATTACACACGAACTTGATCAACTAATTAAAAAAGGTCATAAAAAGATAACTATTAATACGCATCCTTTTATTGCAGCCTTTTTAACCAAAGGATATCCGTCCATCCGTTCAAAATGGTTTCTTGAACACAAAAAATGGGTTAAAATATTACCAAGAGATGCATACACTTATCTAGAATACCATTTCTACGATAAAGATGGCAAGCTCATTAAATAACCAAAAACGCGTTACTATAATTTAGTAACGCGTTTTTTTGTGCCTAATTTTAAAATTGAGTCATAAAAAAAGTGCTTTGGAAACCAAAACACTTTTTAAATTTATATAATGTAAAGCTTAATAAGCTCTTTCTTTATTTCCTTCAAAGAAATTAATAAATGCTCTATTTACTACTCTTTGTCCTCCTGGCGTAGGATAATCTCCTGTAAAATACCAATCTCCTAAGTTTTTAGGACATGCAATATGAAGATTCTCTACAGATTGATAAATAATATCTACGTCTGCTTTTAAACCTTCAGAACTTAATAGTTCTGCAATTTTCTTAGAGATTTCCTCGTCTGTATATAAACCATATAAATCTTTAACAACATTCTTAACTTCAGAATCTGGAAGATTTACTTGCTCTATACATTTCTTGTAAGTTTCTTCCACTAAATGATATTTATTATCATCTTTTAAAAGCGCTAACATAGCTCTAAAAGCAATTAAACCTTCTAGGTTTGCCATGTCTATTCCATAACAATCTGGATAACGAATTTGCGGTGCAGAAGACACTACAATTATCTTTTTAGGATTTAATCGATCCATCATGGTTAAAATACTTTTCTGTAAAGTTGTACCACGAACAATAGAATCGTCTATAATGACTAAATTATCTGTTGGTCTTACAGAGCCATAAGTTATGTCGTAAATATGTGCTACTAAATCATCTCTACTATCATCGTCTGTAATAAAGGTTCTTAGTTTTGCATCTTTAATTGCTATTTTTTCGGTACGTAATCTTTTAGCTAAGATCTCTTTAATTTTTTCAGGAGTTCTGTTTTCTTCCTGAAGTAATAAGTGCTCTTTTTGCTTATTTAAAGATAATTCTCCTTCTTTAATCATTCCGTAATAAGACACTTCTGCAGTGTTTGGAATAAATGAGAAGACAGAGTTTTCAATATCGTTTCCAATAGATTTCATAATCTGCGGAAATAATAAACGTCCTAATTTTTTTCGTTCTTTATATATTTCCTGATCACTACCACGAGAGAAATAAATACGCTCAAAAGAACATGCTTTCTTTTCTAATGGTTCTAATATTTGTTGAATAGTTGTTTCTCCACCTTTTTTAATAATAATGGCTTTTCCTGGATCTAATTCTATAACATCATCAAAAGCTACATTAAATACAGTTTGAATAACTGGTCTTTCTGAAGCTACTACAACTACCTCATCATTTTCGTAATAATATGCTGGTCTAATTCCTGCGGGATCTCTTAATACAAAAGCATCTCCATGACCTAACATTCCTGCCATAGCATATCCACCATCCCATTTTTTAGCAGATTTCTTTAAAATCTTAGAAATATTTAATCTTTCGGCAATAACTTTAGAAGCTTCAACCTTAGATAAACCTTCTTTTTTTGCTTCTTTATATAATTTAGACACTTGTCTATCCAAGAAGTGACCAATTTTTTCCATTACTGTAATGGTATCAGCTTCAGCTTTTGGATGTTGTCCAATATCTACTAAATCTTGAAATAACTTACTAACATTAGTCATATTAAAGTTACCCGCAACAATTAAGTTTCTGTGCATCCAACTGTTTTGTCTTAAAAACGGATGAACACTTTCTACACTATTTACGCCAAATGTCCCGTAACGTACGTGACCTAAAAATACTTCACCTAGATAAGGCACTTCTTCTTTTAGCCTTCTAACATCATCGTTTAAAGTAGGATCTACTTTTAATGCTGAGTTAATTCTGTCATTAATTTGTCCAAAAACATCTTGAATAGGTAATTGCTTATTAGACCTTACACGACTAATATAGCGTTGACCTGGATCCATATCTAATTTTATACTTGCAAAACCAGCACCATCTTGACCTCTATTGTGCTGTTTCTCCATCATTAGATACATTTTATTTACGCCATAAAATGCTGTTCCGTATTTTTCCTTATAAAACTCTAATGGTTTTTTAAGTCTAATTAATGCAATTCCACATTCGTGTTTTAAAGCGTCACTCATAATATTGTATTGTGTAGGTTAAGTCGTAATAACTTGTTTTTATTTACTTTAAAGGTAATAAAAAAGCGCTCTAAAATTTAGAGCGCGTTTAATTATGATTCTATATTGAAATGTGTCAAGGTTTTAAACTGTTTTAGTCTGTCTTGAATTTCTTGTTCTGTTAGATTTACCATTCTTTCGGTTCCAAACTTCTCTACACAAAATGATGCTAGAGTAGATCCATAGATAACGGCATTCTTCATATTATTAAAAGATAAATCTTCGGTCTTTGCTAAATAACCTGCAAATCCTCCTGCAAATGTATCTCCTGCTCCAGTTGGATCAAAAACTTCTGCTAATGGTAATGCTGGTGCGTAAAACATTTTTTCACTATGGAATAATAAAGCGCCATGTTCACCCTTTTTAATAACCACATACTTTGGTCCCATTGCATGAATTTTCTTAGCAGCGTTTACTAATGAATATTCTCCAGATAACTGACGAGCTTCTTCATCGTTAATTGTAATAACATCTACTTTAGAAATCACGTTTTTTAAATCGTCTAAAGCTATATTCATCCAAAAGTCCATTGTATCCAAAATTACTAATTTTGGCTTATTGGTCATTTGCTCTAAAACACCTAATTGCACTAATGGATGTAAATTACCTAGCATTACAATTTCGGCATCTTTATATGCATTTGGCACCACAGGATTAAAGGTTTCTAAAACATTTAATTCTGTTACTAGAGTGTCGCGAGAATTCATATCATTATGATATTTCCCAGACCAGAAAAAAGTTTTTCCGTCTTTTACAATCTCCACGCCATCTACATTGACATTTCTATTAGATAATAAATCTAAATATTCTTGTGGAAAATCGCCACCAACCACAGACACTGCTGCTGCATCTACATTAAAATTAGATGCCGATAAACCTATATAAGTTGCTGCACCACCAAGAATTTTATCGGTTTTACCAAAAGGTGTTTCAATAGCATCAAAAGCTACAGTGCCGACTATGACTAATTTACTCATAAATGTATTTTAAATGAACTGCAAATTTACATAAATTATTTAGGATTGAAAGTACTGATATTTAAAATGATTGTTAAACTGATTTATTAACTTATTTCCTTCCAAAATCTGCAGGAATTTCTCCCCAAGCTTTAGTTTCCCATTTTACAATGGTAGTTTTATAAGTATTAGTTTTAAGCCAAGCTTCGGCACGTTCTACTAGATCAAAGACTGGTTTGTTCTTTTCATTTCTAGCTAACTTAGTATTGCATTTTTTCTTTCTAACCCAACTCATCGCTGTTCTAGAGTCTGTATAAATTAAACGTTCACTATTATGCTTTTTTAAAAAACTAAGTCCATGAACTAATGCTAAAAACTCACCTATATTGTTGGTGCCTTCTGCAAACGGACCTTGAATAAACAATTGTTGCTTAGATTTAGTATCTACACCTCTATATTCCATAATCCCTGGATTTCCACTAGATGCAGCATCTACAGAAATAGAATTATAATTGGGCAATCCTATTTTTTTAAGTTCTTCAGCAGTAAGATTGGTTTTAAAATTTTCTTTTTTTCCAACATAATCAAAATAATTTCCTTTAAAAGCTTCCTCCGCAACTTCTTTAGACGCAAAAGATTTGTATTGCGCACCACTAAAATCCTTAATATGCTTTTTACACACATTCCAAGATTCAAACACACCAGTTTTGTGTCCTTGCCAAATTACGTAATACTTCTTTTTAGGTTTACCCATTTTAAATAATTGGTCTAATTCTTCAATTTAACACTAAATGTATTAACCTTTTAATAGTTTATCAACCACTTTAGGAAAATGCTCCATTTCTAAGTCATTAATTTTACTCGCAACATCTTCAGGGGTATCTTTAGATTTTACGTTACATTTTGCTTGAAATATAATAGCGCCTTCATCATAATTCTCGTTAACATAATGAATAGTAATTCCTGTTTCCGTTTCTTTTTCTTCAACTACAGCATTGTGAACATTCATACCATACATTCCTTTTCCACCGAATTTTGGTAACAAAGCAGGATGCACATTAATAACTTTATTATTGAACGTTTTTATGATGTTTTCCGGGAATTTCCATAAAAAACCGGCTAAAACAATTAAATCTGGATTTTCAGCTTTTAAGACATTTAGCACCACATCACTACCTGTAAAGGCTTGTCGATTAAACGACAACGCAGGTGTTTTAAGGGTTTTACAGCGATCCAGCACTTTGGCATGGGGATTGTTAGTTAATACAAGAGTAACATTAGCATTTTCACTGTTTTGAAAAAACTTTATTAAATTTTCAGCGTTAGATCCGCTTCCGGATGCAAAAATCACAATTCGTTTCATATACAGCCAATAGGTTAGGTTTACACAACAAAAAAAAGAATAATAATTACAATTTCGACGCAAAAATCCATTTATTTAAATAAAAAGAATTAAATTTAATTGCACATTTTTAAACTAAATGTGTGTTTTAAATGAAAGTTTTATATTTTTGCGACTTAATTAAAACTTAAAATTAAAAAATTATGTCAGACATTGCATCAAGAGTTAAAGCGATTATCGTAGACAAATTAGGCGTTGATGAAAACGAAGTAGTAACTGAAGCAAGCTTCACTAACGACTTAGGAGCAGACTCATTAGATACTGTGGAATTAATCATGGAATTCGAAAAAGAATTTGATATCCAAATTCCAGACGATCAAGCTGAAAACATTGCTACAGTTGGTCAAGCAATTTCTTATATTGAAGCTGCAAAATAATTAAAAACATTTATGGAACTTAAGCGAGTAGTAGTTACAGGATTAGGAGCACTTACACCAATTGGAAACACCAAAGACGAGTATTGGAATGCCTTACTCGAAGGTAAAAGTGGTGCCGCACCTATAACTTATTTTGACACTGAACATTTTAAGACAAAATTTGCTTGCGAGCTTAAGAACTTTAACGCTACCGATTTTCTTGACAGAAAAGAGGCGCGTAAAATGGACAGGTTTACACAGTACGCAATGGTCGCATCAGATGAGGCTATTGCGGACTCTAACCTAGATTTAGAAAAAATCAACAAATTAAGAGTTGGTGTTATTTGGGGCGCTGGTATTGGTGGTTTAGAAACATTTCAAAATGAAATGATAAACTACTGCGAAGGTAATGGTACACCTCGATTTAACCCGTTCTTTATCCCAAAAATGATAGCAGATATTGCTCCTGGAAACATTTCTATTAAGAATGGTTTCATGGGACCAAACTACACTACAGTTTCTGCTTGTGCATCTTCGGCTAATGCCATGATTGATGCTTTAAACTACATTAGATTAGGACATTGTGATGTTATTGTTACCGGCGGAAGTGAAGCTGCTGTAACTATTGCTGGTATGGGCGGATTTAACGCCATGCATGCATTATCAACTAATAATGAAGATCCAACTGGTGCTTCTAAACCTTTTGACGCTAACCGTGATGGTTTTGTCTTAGGAGAAGGCGCAGGTGCTATTGTATTAGAAAGCTACGAACATGCTAAAGCTAGAGGCGCTAAAATATATGCCGAATTAGTTGGTGGTGGAATGTCTTCGGACGCTTACCATATGACTGCACCTCACCCGGAAGGAATAGGTGTTATGGCTGTAATGCGTAATTGTTTAGAAAATGCAGGTTTAAAACCAGAAGATGTAGACCATATTAACACACATGGAACTTCTACACCTTTAGGAGATGTTGCAGAATTAAAAGCAATAACAGAAGTTTTTGGCGAACACGCTAAAAACATCAATATTAACTCAACCAAGTCTATGACTGGTCATTTATTAGGTGCTGCAGGAGCTATTGAAGCTATTGCATCTATTATGGCTATGCAACACGGTATTGTTCCTCCAACAATTAACCATAAGACTAAAGATGAAAATATTGATTCTAGTTTAAACTTAACGTTAAACAAACCTCAAAAAAGAGACATTAAAGTAGCTATGAGTAACACCTTTGGTTTTGGTGGACATAATGCTTGTGTTGTTTTCAAGAAATTAGATTAATCTCGAATGTCTTTCATTCGAAACATATTCAAATCCCAGTCTTCAAAAAAAGACAGGCAATTTGTTGCGACTATAACTCAACTCATAGGATTTAAACCAATACAGATTAAACCCTACAAAACAGCGTTTACACATAGATCTCTAAATTTAAGAAACGAAAAAGGTCATGCTGTAAATTACGAACGCCTAGAATTCTTAGGAGACGCCATGTTAAGTGCTGTAATAGCAGATCATTTATATATTGAAGTTCCAAGTGGCGACGAAGGTTACTTAACTAAAATGCGCTCTAAAATAGTAAGTAGAGAACACTTAAACGAACTTGGTGAGGCCTTAAAATTAGTTGATCTTATTAAAAGTAATATTCCTAAAGCACAATTTGGAAATAATATCCATGGTAATTTATTTGAAGCCTTAGTTGGCGCAATATATTTAGATAGAGGTTATAAATATTGCGAAAAATTTATTTACAAAACCATTATAATTCCACATGTGGATATTCAAAAACTAGAAGGTAAAGTTATTAGCTACAAAAGCTTACTTATAGAATGGTGTCAAAAAGAGAAAAAGACATTTATCTATGATGTTTATGATGATACAGGTATAGATGAGTTAAGACATTTTGCTGTTAAATTATTAATAGACAACAAAATTATTGCAAAAGCCCGAGCGACTTCAAAAAAGAAGGCTGAAGAAAAAGCATCCAAACGCGCTTTTTTTGTACTTCAAACAGAAATTGAAGCTTAAAATTAGAATTTCTTAATAAACACCTCCAAACTACATCGTTTTCGTAATAAATTATCGTTAACAAAAAGCAATCTTCAACAATAAAACCGTTATAAATACTATATTTACAATTAATTAGCAATTAAAATGGCAGTTCTTAAATTAAGTTTAGACGATTTTTTTGAAGAAGAAGAATTTACACTTATAGCTATTCATTGTGTTTTAGAACACTACAGAGTTGCATATTTAATTAACAAGCACCTTAATATTTCTTTAAAAAGAGATTTAAAAGATGTAAAAAACAGTAAATTAAATACGGAATTTGCATTGTTTGAATATCTTGATGTAAATACAGATAATATTTATAACTTAGTTGCTAACCAATGTAAAATGGCAACAGAAAAAACAGACCGTTTACGTTTAAACAATCTGTTTTCGGAAGAAAAAAGTATAAACGATACAACTTATTATTTAATACCAGAGCAAAAAAAGGTAAGCTACTTTCTAAAAATAGACGCAGAATTTACCACAAATAAAACTCAGGTTATTTTAAATAAAATCTTAGAAATACCTCAAATTATTACAGCATATTATGTTGATGCTAATAATCTTAAATCAAAAAATAATTTAATATTTTACTAATGTTAAAAAGCAAAAAAACTAAAATCGTTGCAACTCTAGGACCTGCAACAAGCGAGAAAAGTGTTTTAAAAAGCATGTGTGATGAAGGCGTAAATGTGTTCAGAATTAATTTCTCTCACGCAGATTATGCAGATGTAGAAGAACGTGTAAAAATGATTCGTGAATTAAACGAAGAATTTGGATATAACGTTTCTATTTTAGGAGATTTACAAGGACCTAAATTACGTGTTGGTGTAATGAAAAGCGAAGTTGTTGTTAACGAAGGTGACGAAATCATTTTTGCAACAGGAAAACGTTTTGAAGGAACTAAGGAACGTGTTTACATGACTTACGACAAATTTCCTCAAGATGCTAAACCAGGAGAACGTATTCTTTTAGACGATGGTAAATTATTATTCTCAGTAGTTTCATCTAACAAAAAAGACGAAGTCGTTGCACGTGTAGTACAAGGTGGTCCATTAAAATCTAAAAAAGGAGTTAACTTACCTAACACAAACATATCTCAACCTGCTTTAACAGAAAAGGATGTTGAAGATGCAATCTTTGCATGTAAATTAGGTGTAGACTGGATGGCATTATCATTTGTACGTCATGCAGAAGATTTAATTGAATTACAAGAATTAATTAAAAAACATAGCGACCATAAAATTCCAATTATAGCAAAAATTGAAAAGCCAGAAGCTGTAACTAACATCGATAAGATTGTTGCTTACTGTGATGGTTTAATGGTCGCTCGTGGAGATTTAGGAGTAGAAATTCCAGCTGAAGAAGTACCATTAGTACAAAAGCAATTGGTTTTAAAAGCAAAACAAGCACGTATTCCAGTAATTATAGCAACTCAAATGATGGAGACTATGATTACAAGCTTAACACCAACACGTGCCGAAGTTAATGACGTTGCCAACTCTGTAATGGATGGAGCAGATGCTGTAATGCTTTCAGGAGAAACAAGTGTAGGAAAATATCCTGTACAAGTTATCCGCCAAATGGCAAACATTATCCGTAGCGTAGAAGATTCATCTTTAATTAACGTACCACAAGATCCACCAACAATCCGTACAAAACGTTACATCACAAAATCTATCTGTTACCATGCAGCACTTATGGCAAACGAGATTGATGCAGCAGGAATCTCAACATTAACCAATTCTGGTTATACAGCATTCCAAATTTCGGCATGGAGACCAAAATCTAACATCTTTGTATTTACATCTAACAAAAGAATCTTAACACAACTAAGTTTACTTTGGGGCGTTAAAGCATTTTACTATGATAAGTTTGTAAGCACAGACGAAACAATAGAAGATGTAAACAAAATGGCTCAAGAACTTGGATACCTTAAAAAAGGAGATATGTTAGTAAGTCTTGCTGCAATGCCAATTCAAGAAAAAGGAATGGTAAACACATTAAGAGTTACCTAAAGGTCGCATCATCCGTTATATCTTTTCCTCGTGCTGAATAAATTTCAGCATCTCGAAAAAGGATGCCACTTCTACCGCTAACGCAAATCAAAAAAACACCTCAACTATTTAGTTAATTGAGGTGTTTTTTTTATGACCTAAAAAAGTAGTAATATTTATAATAATTTTGTTTATTTAGCATAGAGAATAACAATAAGTATTAAAACTAACAATTATGAGTACAGAAATTCAACATATAGAAAAAGAAGAAATCAAGGATTTAACTTTTCCAAAAGACGAAGTTTTAACAACTAAAGAAGCGCAAGAAGATAGAGCACTAAAATTAACAAGAGCATTGTCACTTGGAAATTTAGAACAAGTAAAAGTTAAAATGTACTTTAGAGATAGTGAAGGCGATAAAAGTGTAGAAACTACAGTTTGGGGATTAACCAGAAACGATGTCATTTTAAAAGAATCTACTATAATTCCGTTAAACAGAATTTTAAAAGTTATTTAAAACACAATTAAAATTTAAACTCTAACTGAACACTTATTGGTTTTTCAACCTTAGGTGTTTTTTTTGTTTCAGTATTTAAGTTGCTTAAAGAAATGCCTAAAAGCCGTACAGAATTATTCATCTTTTCTTGATACAATAAGTCTTTTGCAGTTTCTAAAATTATAGCATCATCACTAATAAAATAAGGTAAAGTTTTACTTCGGGTTTGCAATGTAAAATCGCTGTACTTAATTTTTAAAGTAATAGTTTTACCAGCCACTTTACTCTTCTTTAATCTTCGGGAAACTTCTTCAGCAATTTGCTTTAAGCGTTCCATCATAAATACTTCCGAAGATAAGTTTTCATTAAACGTACGTTCAGCCGCTAAAGATTTTCTAACTCTGTTCGGCTTTACCTCGCTATTATGGATTCCTCTAACCACATGGTAATAGTAACTTCCAGATTTACCAAAATGCTGTTGCAAATACTCTAAAGTTTTTCCTTTTAAATCTAATCCTGTATAAATCCCTTTTTGGTACATTTTTTCGGCAGTCACTTTTCCAATACCGTAAAACTTTCTAATATCTAAAACTTCTAAAAACTCCAAAACCTCTTCAGGATGAACAATTTTCTGACCATTAGGCTTATTATAATCACTAGCAATCTTGGCAATAAATTTATTAATGCTAATACCTGCAGATGCTGTTAAACCAACTTCATTAAAAATACGTGTTCTAATTTCTTCAGCAATAAGCGAAGCACTTGGATTTCCCTTTTTATTTTCTGTGACATCTAAATACGCTTCATCTAAAGATAAAGGCTCCACCAAATCCGTGTAATCGTTAAAAATGGCTCTAATTTTTTTAGAGATTTCTTTATATCTATCAAATCGCGGACGAACAAAAATAAGCTCCGGACACAAACGTTTAGCTAAAGCGCCACTCATTGCACTCTTTACACCAAAAGGTCGCGCCTCGTAGCTTGCAGCACTAACTACACCTCTAGTTTCGCTTCCGCCAACCGCTAAAGGTTTTCCTTTTAATTCAGGATTATCCATTTGCTCTACAGACGCATAAAAAGCGTCCATATCTACATGGATAATTTTTCGAATAGGAAATAAGTTTTGCATACCGTAAATTTAGCATAAAATTTAATGCCAAAATGAAACTACTCTACTCATATTTAACTGTATTAGCGTTATTATTAATCTGGTCTGGAATAAACCCTAAAGAACAATTTACTTGGTTTTTAGAAGTGCTTCCTGCCATTATTGGAGTTGTTGTCTTAATTTTTACATTTAAAAAGTTCCGATTCACCAATTTTGTTTACACGCTTATTTTCTTACACTGCGTTATTCTAATTATTGGCGGACATTACACCTATGCAGAAGTTCCTTTATTTGACTATTTTCAAGAAGTTTTTAATCAAACTAGAAACAATTACGACAAATTAGGTCACTTTGCACAAGGCTTTGTTCCTGCTATGATTACACGCGAAATTCTAATTCGCAAAAAAGTAATCAATAGTACGTCTTGGCTTAACTTTTTAGTTGTTTGTGTTGCTATGGCAATTAGCGTGACTTATGAGTTTATCGAGTGGTTTGTATCTGTTATAACTGGTGAAGGCGGCGATTCTTTTTTAGGAACTCAAGGTTATATTTGGGATACACAATCCGATATGCTTTATGCCACCATTGGAGCAATTATAGCTTTAATTACGTGCAGTAAATTACACAACAAGTATTTAAACAAAGCTGAAACCAAATAACAAAATGATACCAAAAAAACTATTAATTGTATTAATTTGTAGTGTTGTCTTAGCTTATATCTATGCCAGTAATAAAAACTTAGAAACACTTTGTTATGTTCTAAAACCATTGGCAACTTTATTGGTGATTTCTATTCCATTATTACATGGTAAAACCAATAAAACATATAAATTCTATATTCTTATAGGTTTAGTTTTTTGTCTAATTGGCGATGTGCTTTTATTATTTAAATCGCTTTTTATTTTTGGACTTATAGCATTTTTAATAGGTCATGTTATTTTTATAAAAGCATTTACAACACTTAACGGTTTTATAAAAAACTATACCATTTTAGGCTTACTGTTATTATATGCAGTTGGCTATTTTATATACATAAATAGCAGCTTAGGAGACTTACTAATTCCAGTAATAGTTTATATGTTATTTATTTTAATAATGGCTTGGCAAGGCTTAAGTTTATATACGTTACAAAAAAGCAAAACCCATCTATTAATTGCAATTGCTGTGGTATTATTTTTTATATCGGATAGTGTTTTGGCTATAGATAAATTTAAAGCAGCTTTACCATTTGCAAACCTAATAATTGCAGCAACCTATTGGAGCGCCATAACATTATTAGCACTATCTACAACCGTAATTTCTGAAACTACACAAACCAAAAATTAAACTTTTTAAGATGATTGAAATTGAACGTAAATTTTTAGTTTTAAATAATAGCTACATAACTGAAGCTTTTAAACAAACCCGAATTACACAAGGTTTTTTAAACACCAATCCTGAGCGAACAGTTAGAGTTAGAGTAAAAGGCGATACTGGTTTTATAACCGTAAAAGGTAAATCCAACCAAAGTGGCACATCTCGTTTTGAATGGGAAAAGGAAATAGATTTAACAGAAGCTAAACAACTTATAGACTTATGCGAAACTGGCGTAATTGATAAAACCCGTTACGAAGTAAAATTAGGACAACATATTTTTGAAGTCGATGAATTTTATGGCGATAATGAAGGTTTAACAGTCGCAGAAGTAGAATTATCTCACGAAAACGAAGTGTTCGAAAAGCCAAATTGGTTAGGTGAAGAAGTTACAGGTGATATAAAATATTACAATTCGCAGTTGAGTAAGAATCCTTTTAAGGATTGGTAGGTGTCTTTCACTTTTAATTGAGCAAATTACTAAGAACCTAACTCTGTATAATTATAGTGCTTTTTAGCTCATTTCCCAAAGCATCTACAACTGTAATGGTATGTTTTCCTTGCGTTGGTAAAACACCTATTTCATGAAACACTTCGGTAGTTTTAATATAAACATTATCTAAATACCAATACACTTTTGTTTCGGGCTTAATATGTGCTATTTTTAAAATTAACGGATTCATTTTTTCTTGCTCATTTTTAGCTAAAACAATAGTACTATTTTTTTTAGGCGAAATAAATGCCATAGTTACTACTGCTTCCTGTTTACAATCGGGTCGTAATTCTGGTAAAGTTTTATAATTGGCGTGTTTATTTTTATAATACCACTCCTGTAAAGGCGGTAATGTAAACCAAGAAGTATTCTCTATATTATCAAGAACTTCACAGGTGGTATTTACGCGATAATTACTGTTTT
>Ga0209291_1002086_pt1 | contig 16705 bp, 13 predicted proteins | sample GOMGulsemesocosm_FD_184633 | JGI IMG/M metagenome (GOLD analysis project Ga0209291, IMG submission 184633) | Methane-oxidizing microbial communities from mesocosms in the Gulf of Mexico - GOM9B Gulf of Mexico (SPAdes) (version 2) | ecosystem: Environmental > Aquatic > Marine > Cold seeps...
GCACCCTGTAATTTTTTCTGCTCAATCCCCGGCACATGAAAATCACCAATACCGTGATTAATATAACTGTGATTACGTTTCCCACCAATCCAATCATAGATGGTCAGCAAGCTATTAAACACAAAGGGGCCAGGAAATTGAGATTTATAATGACCCATCAAAAATTGCAATGGGTTCACTAAACCGGGTAACTCGTTAAGCAATTTTTCACGTTCAGTCACGGCATCTTTGGTCATATTATATTGACCACTACCAAGATAACGCAGACCGCCGTGTACCATTTTCGAAGACTTGCTGGATGCCCCCCAAGCAAAATCTTGTTGCTCAACTAATAATACTTTCAAGCCTGCCTGGCTGGCGCTTAACAATATGCCAGCCCCCGTGATGCCCCCACCAACAACGATCATATCCCAAACGGTATTATCAGCACTTTGTTGGATCTGAGAGAGATGCTGCTTACGACTCAAGCTGGTTAATATATGGCTCATATTACCTCCTAGCTGACCTGTTCTTGATGTTGCGTGCTATCACCGCTTGATTGTAGATTCAGTGTTGATGCTGGTTCTGATGCAATGAGGCAATGTGGATTCATTATCTGCTGTGGATCAAATGTGTCGCACAAAGACTGAATGGCTTTGATCGTCAATTCTCCTTTCTCTGTAGTTAAGTAAGGTTGGTGATCTTTACCGACGCCATGCTGATGGCTAATGGTGCCTTGGTTGTTAACGATAATCTCTGAGGTTGTGTGTTTTAACTTTGCCCATTGGGCTAGGGTTTGCTGGTAGTTGTCACCTGCTTTGAAAATATAGGTGGTGTAAATGCTAGAGCCTTGTTGGTAAAAGTGAGATAAATGAGTAAACACGTGCATTTGCGGTGAGCCAGCGGTTGGATCTTGATTTAATACTGTGCGTAGATTGGTTTCTATTTTGGTTAATAGATTATCGACGTTATGCCAGTCCGTTGCTGTTTCTAGGGTATCTACGACATAGCCTTTTTGCCATAACGCTTCGCGGAAGTAGGGCATGGTAAATCGTTTTTCAGCCCATTTATTACCCATGAACGACCCTGTGTATAAGCCTTGGTACGCTTTGGTGATCTTTTTTAGTTGTTTTAATGCGCTGCGACATTGGAACTTGGTCCCTGTTAAGCCAAATGTCATCATGCATTTACCTTCTTTTGCCCCAAATACAACGAGGGCTTTTTCGAGTAAGGCGATTTGTTTTTCATGTCCGGCTAAGGCAAGTTGGGTTTCGGTCTCGATAGCATTGCTTAGACGCAGCATAGACAATTGTATATCGGACTGGACAAGTGTTTTGGCTGCTTCTTTGGCTTGCTGCCAGCTTGGGAAGAAGGTCACATAAAAGTTCTCTTGTGCTGCGAGTTTACGCACCCGGACTTTGACTTCGGATAAGATACCAATACGGCCTTCTGACCCCATCAACAACGCTTTAATATCAGGGCCTGCTGCCGAAGCGGGGAAAGTTGGAATATTTAATCGACCAACTGGTGTGATGACTTCACCACCGGCAAACAGCTCCTCAATGCGGCCATAACGTAAAGACTGTTGACCACTCGATCGCGTGACTACCCAGCCGCCAATGGTCGAAAGTTCGAAAGATTGTGGGAAGTGCCCTAAGGTATAACCTTGCGCACGTAGCTGTGCTTCGACTTGTGGTCCCGGTGTACCTGCACCAAATGTGGCGAGCTGGCTTTCGGTATCGAGTGCGATGAGTCGGTTCATACGCCCCATATCGACGGTTAAAATAGCGTGTTCTGATGCAAATGGATTGATGTGACCAGCGACACTGGTGCCACCACCATAGGGGATGACGAGAATATTGTGTTGTTGACAAACGTGGAGAAGCTCGACTAAATCATCACTATTTTCTGGAAAGGCGACGCCATCCGGGAAATATTCAAAATCACCACTGCGCATGGCTAACCAGTCCGGTAAACTCTGCCCTCGAGCGTGACGAATACGTACTTCAGGATCGAGATTAAATAACGGGTGATGGGGCAACCGGGAGGCTGGTACTTGTTTTATTACATCTTCAATTTGCGCATCGACGAGTGGTGTTGTTGCCCCGACTTTTGAAAGTAAAAAATCATCAGCAGTACTCGGTAAATCTAATTTATTGGCTTCATCGCCCCAACCATTCCAACGTTTCATAATCTCATCTTCCTCTGTAATATTACGGTATGTTATCTAGTTTAGATGTAAAGGGCGGTTGATAGCATTGTCGTATTAAGCCAAGATAAGTATCAAATTAGGACTAACTCACAATACCTCAGGGTAAAGCTCGTTATACTCATAAATACGTATTGAATAAGGATGATTCAGTTATGGTAGGGCTAGGTTCAGTATCAGTGCCAGTAATAAAACAGTATTTACGTTATGTGGAAACGTTGGATATCGATGTACCAGCGTTATTGTCACGCAGTAATATTACAGTAGCCACGCTTGCCCAAGAAAGTGAGCGTATCACTGGTGAGCAATTACAGGCATTTTTGGCCAACCTTATTATTGCCACTGATGACCCCTTATTCGGATTGAAAAGTGGTGCCTTTGTTGAGCCAAGCTCGTACAGTGTTCTGGGTTATATCACGATGACGTGTGCGACGCTTGAACAAGCGCTTGAACGTATTCAGCCTTATGAGAAATTGGTGGGCGACATGGGCGTGACATCAATAAACTATCAATCTAAGCAGCTATGTATCAATTGGCATTGTGCCTATACCTTTGAAGATGTGCGAGAGCAAATGGTCGATAATGTATTTGCTTCTTGGCTTGCTTATGTCCGTTGGTTGTCAGGGCAAGATTTAGGACCTTTGGAAGTACATCTGCAACGCGCAGCGCCAGTGCCAGAACTTATGCATCACTATCAGCAGGTATTTTCTTGTCCGGTACTATTTTCACAATCAAGTAATAGTCTTATTTTACCGCGTGAATACCTTGATATCCCGTTACGGCAGCCAGATTATAACCTGTTGAAAACACTTGAGATACATGCCTCTCTACAAGTTTCTGCTCTTGGCGACACGCATAGTTTTAGTGTCCAAGTTAAAGATATTATTCGTATTTTATTATCGAAGGGCATTACTCGCAAAGATATGGTCGCTGGGCAGTTAAACATGAGTGAAAGAACGCTGCAGCGGAAATTGCAGCAAGAGCAAACCAATTATCAGAAATTATTGGATGAGGCGCGTTTATCACTGGCTCAGCAGTATTTAATTGAAACACAGCTGGCGGTGGATGATATTGCTATGCAACTCGGATTTAGTGAAACACGATCTTTTTTTCGTAGTTTTAAGCGTTGGACAGGGCAAACTCCGAGTGTTTATAGAGAATGTAGTTCACAGAAATTAGGTTAAATAAGCCATTTTTCTACGCAATGCTTTCATTTTTCGAGTATGAGGTCTAATATTTTGCAAAAAGAATAAAATTAACCTTATGCTGCTTCACAGCAGGATGCAATTAGTGAGTATATGATGAAAAAAATTACAACAATGATTGTTGCGTTAGCATGTTCAGTCCCTTCTTTGTCTATGGCTGCGGGTGATGTTGCTGCTGGTAAAGCCAAAGCAGTAGTGTGTGCAGCTTGTCATGGTGCGTCAGGTATTTCTGCTATTCCTATGTACCCAAATCTAGCTGGTCAGAAAGAAATGTATTTAGTTAATGCATTGAAAGCATACAAAGGGGGTCAGCGTACTGGCGGTATGGCACCTGTGATGGCCGGCCAAGCTGCTGCATTATCTGATGCTGATATTAATAACCTAGCAGCGTACTTCTCAAGCCTTAAATAGTATTGAGTTAATCCCTACGCTGGTAAGTACATAAGCCTCATTGTGAGGCTTTTTTATTAACCAAAAAACCAGCAAACGATTCCATCATATAAATTTTTACCACTTCTCTGGTTATTTCATTTCCCCTACAGGGATATTTTTAGGATAATGGTTAATCACACTAAATTTCGTGAGTGCTAGCATGGCCGAAAAACGTCAAAACCAGTTTCAAAATCAGTTTTCAAAAGACAAAAATAAAAAAGACAGTGCTGTTGATGCGCTAAAAGTGCCGCCGCATTCGTTTGAGGCTGAGCAATCGGTTTTAGGTGGCTTATTCATTGATAATGAAGCTTGGGATCGTGTAACCGAATTTATTGTAGCAAAAGATTTTTACAGTCGCCCACATCAACTTATATTCGAAGGAATGGCAAAGCTGGTGGATCAGCATATCCCACTGGATATTATTACCGTTTCTGAATGGCTAGATAACGAAGAACTGCTTGACGATGCAGGTGGCTTTGCGTATCTGGGTGATATTGTTAAAAATACCCCAAGTGCGTCGAACATTACTGCTTATGCTAACATTGTGCGTGAGCGCGCAGTGATACGTGAACTTATTGCGGTTGCCAGCGATATCAGTGAATCAGGTTATGAGCCGCAAGGGCGTAAAAGTACCGACCTACTTGATTTAGCTGAAAGCAAAGTATTCCAAATTGCAGAATCAAGACAGAGCGAAGGCCAAGGCCCGAAGAACTTAGAAAGCGTTCTGCAAGAAACCGTTGATAAAATCGAAGAACTTTATCAAACCCCGCATGACGGTGTGACAGGTGTTGCATCTGGGTATAACGACCTTGATGGCATGACGACAGGATTCCAACCATCTGATTTAATTATTGTCGCAGCGCGTCCATCCATGGGCAAAACGACTTTTGCGATGAATTTATGTGAACACGCGGCACTAAATGAAGATAAACCTGCGGTTATTTTTTCACTGGAGATGCCTGCAGAACAGATTATGATGCGTATGCTCGCGTCACTGGGTAAAATTAACCAAACCAAAGTACGTACTGGTCAATTAGATGATGATGATTGGGCGCGTTTATCTGCGACCATGAAGAGTATGCTAGAGCAGGGTAAGATGTATATCGATGATAGTTCTGGTTTGACCCCTACCGAGGTTCGTTCGCGCTCTCGCCGTATTGCTCGTGATCATGGTGGCATCAGTATGATCATGATTGACTACCTACAATTAATGCGCGTACCTGCATTAAGCGAAAACAGAACCTTGGAGATCGCTGAAATATCGCGTTCATTGAAGTCCCTTGCTAAGGAACTTAAATGTCCTGTGATTGCCTTATCTCAGTTGAACCGCTCGTTGGAGCAACGTGCTGATAAGCGTCCGGTTAACTCGGATCTTCGTGAATCAGGCTCTATTGAGCAGGATGCCGATTTAATTATGTTTATTTATCGTGATGAGGTTTATAACGACGATTCACCAGATAAAGGCACTGCCGAAATCATTATCGGCAAACAACGTAATGGCCCGATTGGTAAAGTCAGACTGACCTTTAACGGTGAATTCTCACGCTTTGATAACTTTACCGGCCCTGCTTATGATGATGACTATTAAGGAATAACTATGCGTTCAGCAACGGCTGAAATATGCTTGCAGTCATTGCAGCATAACGTTCAACAAATAAAATATATTGCCCCGAATAGTAAAATAATGGCTGTTGTGAAGGCGAATGCTTATGGCCATGGTCTACTTGCAGTCGCATCTGCGCTTACTGATGTCGATGCATTTGCGGTGGCTCGTGTTGAAGAAGCTTTAACCCTGCGCAGTGGTGGTATTGTAAAACCGATCTTATTACTGGAAGGTTTCTTCTCGACTGATGAACTACCGATCTTGGTGGCGAATAATATCCAAACATCGGTACATATCGAACAACAACTTGATGAATTAGAACAAGCAGATTTAGATGCGCCTATCCATGTTTGGTTGAAAATGGATACCGGTATGCATCGTTTGGGTATACGTCCTGACAACTGTAAACGTGCGATTGAGCGCTTGAAGAATAACCCTAATGTAGTGCAACCAGCACGGTTGATGACGCATTTTAGTTGTGCTGACGAAGCCGACCCAACTATCACCCAACGCCAAATTGATTTATTTGATGAGTTAGTTGTTGGTGAAGAAGGTGAGCACTCAATTGCTAACTCTGCAGGTCTGTTAGCTTGGCCTGCTGCACGCCGAGAATGGATCCGTCCAGGTATCATGCTGTATGGTGTATCACCTATGATCGGCGCGACAGCGGTAGAGCATGATTTAAAGCCGGTGATGACCTTAACCACAGATTTAATTGCAGTACACAATATTAAAAAAGGTGAAACAACGGGCTATGGTGGTATCTGGAGTGCGTCAGAAGATACACGCTTAGGCGTTGTTGCTGTGGGTTACGGTGATGGCTACCCACGCATGGCGCCAGAAGGAACTCCGGTATTAATTAATGGCCGTATCGTGCCGATTGTTGGCCGTGTTTCGATGGATATGTTAACGGTAAATTTAGGCGCCGAATGCCAAGATAAAGTAGGTGATAAAGTGATTATGTGGGGCGCAGGTTTACCAGCAGAATTAGTGGCCGAACACATAGGAACCATTGCATATGAACTTGTTACTAAGCTTACGCAACGGGTTACACTTAAATATTTATAAAAATTAGTTGACTGTGATGCCCTCATTTTTATTGCTGCGACCAACGAAAGTTAAACTATATCAAGGTATTATGTTATAGATAACATAGCGTCATGAATTAAAATACATTTAAGTAAACTGAAATATGAGTATTTCACCTGCAATTTACTCATTAATTACGTTATGATTAACTAGAGTTCGAGCTCTATGTGGGTTTGACAGGGATTTTAATATTTAAAGTAACTTATTGTTTTATTTCCGAATTCACTAATAAATATAAAATTGATTTATGTGACTAGTGGCTACGACTAAACTTATTTAATTTCACCTTTATCATTTAGTTTGTATAGCAGTAAGGGGCGGCATATGACAGATAATACGATACAAAGAAATCTACCTAGACAAGAAAGAAGCCTTGAAAGAGTAAAGCAAATTATTGATTCAGCAGCAGCTTTATTTGATGAGATTGGTATTGCTAATGCGACGCCTTCAGATATTGCTAAGGCATCGGGTTTAACAAGAACATCGTTATATCGTTATTTTCCGAACAAAGCATCGATTATCCGAGCGCTAGCTGAGCGTCATTTACAAGCGCTGCAATTACGCTTCTCTGCGGTGCCAAATGATTTGCCGCTTGAAGAACGTATTGAGCTAGTCATTGAGACATACGCTGAGTTTTACCGTAACGAACCGGGTTACATGGCCGTTTGGTCGGGCGTTGATTCACTGCCAGAGCTGAAAAGTATTGATCAGTCAGCACTCGATTTTCACTCTACTGTCATTCAAAATCAAATGGCGAGTATTGTTTCTGATGATATCAGTAGCGAGCAAGTTAAAATGATCTCGGTTATCCTACCACGTACTGTAGGTTCTATTTTACGCTTGGCAGTGCAAGAACCTGAATTGGCAAATCAATATGTGCGCGAAGCAAAAGTGTTAGCGACGGTATACTTGACTCATTATGCCCACCTTGCTGGTTATGACCTTAAAGAAAATCCAAGTTCAAGCCCTGCATAATAACCGAATAAACTAGCGGTACTGAATAATTTAGTTACTGCTAGAAACCTTCCTAAATTAGCAGCGGATGCTGATTATTAAATAATGGAATTTCTACATGCCTATCTCTTATGTTGAACCTGTGTTTCGTCCGCCGAGTGAATGGCGATCATTGATCTTACAAGTCGCAAATGGTTGCTCTTGGAATAACTGCACTTTTTGCGATATGTATACGCAACCTCAGAAAAAATTTAGGGCTAAAAAGATAGCTGATATCGAAGCCGAAATTTTGAGTGTCGTTGCTAGCGGGCAAAAACATCAGCGTGTTTTCCTGGCTGATGGTGATGCCATGACATTACCGTTTAAACGATTAAAAGAGATCTTGTTACTTATTCGTAAACACATGCCAGATGTGCAAAGAGTCAGTGCATATTGCTTACCACGTAATATTAAAAGCAAATCATTAGCAGAGCTTTATGAGTTATGTAATTTAGGCTTGGGCATTGTTTATGTTGGTTGTGAAAGTGGTGATGATGAGGTTCTCGCATTAGTAGAGAAAGGGGAGACTTATGATTCGCAACTTGATGCTCTCTACAAGCTGAAAGGTGCGGGTATTAAAACTTCAGTGATGATACTTAATGGTCTGGGTGGTACTGAGTTTACCGAGCAGCATGCATTAAACTCTGCGCGCTTAATGAATGCTGCACAGCCAGACTATTTATCGACGTTAGTGGTGTCTTTTCCATTAGGGCAAGCTAAATTTTCCCAAAACTTTGTTAATGGTTTCCAATTACCTGATCAGCAGGGCTTGTTTTTGGAAATGCAAATGTTGTTAGAAAACTTGGAACTTAAGAATACCGTATTCAGGTCTGACCACGCCTCTAACTACTTGTCTTTAAAAGGGGTTCTGGGGCAAGATAAAAGCAGATTACTAGCACAGATATGTGGTGCTATTGAAACCCCTGAGCAGAGCCATTTACGTAAAGAATGGCAGCGTGGGTTATAATTTCTATCTTTCTCACCGTAAAAGGAAAAACGATGTCTTTAAAGGACCAGATTATCATTAGTGAAAAAAGTTTGCATAAACACGTAATGAATAATGAAGTTGAGAAATTAACCCCGTTTATTGATGATGAATTTATTGTACTATCGGGAAGAGGCGTTAAGTTTAATAAATTAGAAGTACTTGATGTGATTACAAGGGAAACAGGGTTAAGAGTCACTACTGGAAGTCAGTCTTTTGAATTCAGGGAAATATCCACAGATGTTGTTCAGCTATGCTACAAAGGCTGGATGGACTATGGTAATGATAAGAAAACTTACTCTCTCCGTACTTCTATTTGGAAAAAAAATCTTACAGGATGGAAAATAATATTCCATCAAGGAACCCCGTGTAAACCATTTTAGCACTAAGCGCTGTTATTATCACAGCCTTAACAAAAATCGGCTACACAAGATGACAACTAGAAAGTGCGGTGCTATGGTTATATTTCAATAATGTTTATCTTATAATCACCAAATGTTCGATAGTTTTTACCTATCAAAATGATTGTCTAAAGCAATTGGTTTAAGATTATATTTAATGTAAAAATTATGCCGTAAAATAAGCAAATATTTAATTAATTTAGGAGATTAAAATGGTTTTAGTAGGACGTCAAGCACCAGACTTTACAGCTGCAGCAGTACTAGGTAACGGCGAAATCGTTGATAGCTTTAACTTTGCTGAATTCACGAAAGGTAAATCAGCGGTTGTATTTTTCTATCCACTTGATTTCACATTTGTTTGCCCATCAGAGCTAATCGCTTTTGATCACCGTCTAGAAGAATTCCAAAAACGTGGTGTTGAAGTTATCGGTATTTCAATCGATTCACAATTCAGCCACAACGCATGGCGTAATACTTCTATTGAAGATGGCGGTATTGGTCCAGTTAAATACCCACTAGTAGCAGACGTTAAACACGATATTTGTCAAGCATATGGTGTTGAACATCCAGAAGCTGGTGTTGCTTTCCGTGGTTCTTTCCTAATCGACACAAACGGTGTTGTTCGTCACCAAGTTGTTAACGACCTTCCATTAGGCCGTAACATCGACGAAATGCTACGTATGGTTGATGCACTAAACTTCCACGAGAAAAACGGTGAAGTTTGTCCTGCACAATGGGAAGAAGGTAAAGAAGCAATGGACGCATCTCCAGAAGGCGTTGCTAAATACCTAAGCAAAAATGCTAAAGGCCTATAATTTTACTTAACTTATTAAGTAAAATTAAGTCCTAATAAAAAAGCCAATCTCATTGAGATTGGCTTTTTAGTATTTAATGAGCTTGTTTTAAATAACGTTTAGCTGAGTTCGTTAATCAAAGCATATCTCAATAGATGCACTGCCGAATGCACTGGTCAGTGGCAGCAATAGTTTAGGCCCTTCAGCTTTGTGAGTCACGGTATGTCCTTTACCTGATACCACAATTGGTGTCGACATATCAAAATCAAAACCTTTATCGGCTAAAATGCGTTTTGCGCCACCTGTGACCATATTGGTTATCTCACCGACCATATCAATGACTTCGGCGTCAATTTTAGCTGGTTTTTCACCTAGCATATTATTCATGATCGCTAATGCCAATGATTCATCAAAGGTGAGTGAAAATGAGCCTTTGGCTTGCGTTGACATCATTCCCATGATGCCGGAAATATCACCTTTGGCTTTATCATCTTTTTTGAGTCTTGGCTTACCGGGTGTTAATTCCACTTGTGCCATGGTATTTAATACATTTAATAAAGATGAGATAAATGGATTGATAAACTCTACGCGCATAGTTTGTTGTTCCTGAAAATTTAATTATTCACGACAATCAGCACAGATACCGTGTGCTTCGACTGTCTTAGTCGTAATTGCAAAACCATGTTCATCGGCAAGTGATTGTAGTAACTCTTCTATTTCTGCATTATGTAATTCAATAACACCACCACAACTCTTACACAAGAGTAGTTGAGAAGGGTGTTTTTCACCAAAATGCGGACACAAAATAAATGCGTTACTTGATTCTATCTTATGGATAAAACCTTCTTCAAGTAGAAAATCCAGTGCACGATAGACGGTGGGTGGTTTTGCGTTTGGTTCTAACTGCTGCAATTGAGCAAGCAGATCGTAAGCGCTGATCATGGCGTTGTGCTGTGCCATTAACAGAAAAATCTGCTGCCTAATTGGGGTGAAGCGAACTGCACGAGTAACACAGAGTTGTTGTGCTCTGTAGAGTAAATTGTTCGCTGAATCTGTCATAGGGATCATTAAAGTAGCTGAGAAAGGATAATGCTAACACATTAAGATTAGTTGTCTAATCGTGAATAGAGATAACCTAGGTCTAAGTCGAAAGTTTATTACTATTCTGCAGTTATCGCTGTATGCATAAGTGAGTCGGTAGGTTGAACTTTATGTTACTATTTTCGGTTTTATTCTGAATCCAGAGGTCAGTTTAGCTACTGCGATTTGTTGTCGTTGTTATACCGTTCTTTTTACCTCGATTTTAGTCGTCCTTTCCTTTTCCATATGTTCAACATAGTCATTATAACTAGTTAATATTAGCGAAAACACTATTTCCATTTTTGCTGCAATAAGGCTCCAACGATCCTATAAATATAACATATATATTTATAGGTATAATTATTCATGCTCTTACTTTTGAAGGATTCCGCTTAGTTTTCAATATATTATATATAACTTTGAACTTATAAAATTGAAGTTGTTACGTTAAGTGTCTGATATATTTAATTTTATTTTTTGAAACTGTGCTGTTGATGTTGGTTAATTATAACGAAGACTAAATACTGTACTTCTTTGATGTCTAAGTAATGATATGTTTATTTTTTGTTACGTAATATATCGTGCAATAAAAACACTCGTAATTAATAATAGTTCTCATTTGCGGAGTTGGATAAATTATTGTTTAATCATGCCTTATTTTTATATTGAATAGCCATTTTTCAATCTTATTAACGTTTTATGTTTTAAAAAACGGACGTTCAAGATGGAAATGCTCTTCTAACAATAAATTATTATAGGAATGTTTTATGCGTAAAATTATCATTTTATGTTCATTAATTATTCTTGGTTGCAACGATGATTCATCAACAAAATCAGTTGAAGCCAAGGATATTCTATCAATTAAAATAACTCACGAAAATATAGCGGGTTCTCCTACTGCAAAAATTGCTTCGGATTCTTCCTTACTTTTTAATGCTATTGCATATTATAAAAACAATTCAAAAATGGATATTACCAAAGAAGTGAATTGGGTTACTTCAGATCCGGCTGTAGCAACAGTAAGTAAAACTGGTCTAGCAAAAGGTATTACTGAAGGTATCACGACAATAATGGCAAAATATGGTGCTATTGACAGTAACGGTATTTCATTGTCTGTGACTGATGCTAATGTTTCTAGTCTTCGGGCTGGGTTTACCTCGGGTTATTCCGGTACTCTTCCTAAGGGACGTTCGTATTCTACAGTTGCTATTGCGACTTTTAGTGATATGACTAGGAAATATGTAGTGTCTGATGTTAGCTGGGTCAGCAGTGACCCGTCGATTGTATCTGTGAATGAAAATGGGGTTTTGAAAGGTATTCATGCTGGAGAGGCAGAGGTAACGGCTAATTTTAAGAATGAAAAGAGCAATACCTTAGAAATAAAAGTAACAGATGCTGTCATTACCAAAATCCAAGTATTACCTAAAGAAAATCATTTGAAATCCATTCCTATTGGATTTACACAATCAATGGTTGCCGTAGGTGTATTTAGTGATGGAACTAAACAATCATTACTGAATGGTATTACTTGGCTTAGTGATGATGAATCTATTGCCACGGTAACAAATGAAGGTGTTGTTAAAGGTATTAAGGGAGGACAAACTACAATAACAGCTCAATATGATAATTTTAACAGTGAGCAATTATCGGTTACGGTTCCCGCGATTACACTCTCTGAGATGGAAATTTTGGGAGGTACTCATTATGTAGCTAAAGGAGAAAATCTGCAAATTTTTGCATCAGGTACTTTCAGTGATGGTTCAAAAATGGACATCTCAGATGATGTTTCTTGGTTTAGCGATGATGAAAATGTGGCTTTTGTTGATAGTGTAGGAAGCGTCCATGGTATAGGCGTTGGTCAAACTAATATTTTGGCAAAATTTGGAAATATTAAGTCTGAATTTATTGTAGATATTAATCGGGGGCTATCAACGTTCAATATTGTCAAGCTTGGAGCTGGAATTAATTCTAGTTATACACAAGTAGTTGGAGATAGAGGTCTTTTAGCTGGAGAGGATGATATTACTTTGACATATCAAGGCGACAATATTGATGTCTCAGTTAGTTCTTTTGTTAAAGATATTCAAGCAGAGGATATTGGACATTATTTCATTGAGAGCAAGGACGATGAGGGTAATATTATTGGGTTTACTGGGTATGTGAATGTTTATAAAAGTAGATATGGACGTAATGAAAGTTTTTATACGCGGTTTTTCTCTGGGTATTCAGTACCGAATGAAGCAAAGATTAACTCTATATATCGTGGGGATCTTTTATATTCCACACTATCTTCAAATGATGAAAAAACGGATATAAAGACTGGTAATATTGTCCTTAATTTAGATGAGAGTAATCCATCCTGTACAGTTCATCGAGATAAAGTATATACATGTGGTGAGCTTGTTGCTCCTTATGGCAACGGGTTTGTCTCTATTCTCTATGATGAACAAGGAAGAAGAGGAGGTAATCTCTTCATTGATTTTTATGGTGATAATAGTGAATTTGCTTCTGGATATATCTTTGAGCAAGGTTATCGAGGAACGCCTGATAACCTTGATGTTTTCTTATTAAATAAACAATAAGTTACATTAGCCTGAGGACAGTGTTAGCTTGTAACAAGGTTAACACTGTTTCATAGTATCTTGATCAGCTAGCAAGCCTTTGTAGGCAATCACGGAACTCAACACTTAAGCCTATAATCTCAGTTAAAGTTGGTCGATAAAGGACGTTGAATATTTCTTTTCCTCATTTGAACTCAATAAGTACTTTCCTGCCGAGTTTTTGATAATTTCAATGTACGCTCTCAGCGTGGCGAGGTACATAACTTTATTTTTGAAAGTTATTGCTTCCGGGTGTATGATGTCGCCTTTAATTTTGACGATGGTCACAGCTTTAAATCGTAATTCTTTGCTTGCAAATATGCGCTTTTCGATAGAAAAAGAGCCATTAACTCTTACTCTTCGAGAGGACTATAGGGGAAATGTAAAACGGGTATCAGGGTAACTAAAAGCAAAATTACTATAATATAAAGAGAGATAAACAAATGACGAAGCCAGTTACTAACAGTGTTCACGCCGCAGGACGCTTCTCCATTGCACCAATGTTGGATTGGACAGACCGTCATTGCCGTTACTTCCATCGCCTGCTGACCAAAAACACCTTACTGTATACCGAAATGGTGACCACTGGTGCCATCATTCACGGCCGAGGTGATTATCTTGCCTATAACCAAGAAGAGCACCCTGTGTCTTTACAGTTAGGTGGCAGCAACCCGTTAGATCTGGCACAAAGCGCTAAACTGGCACAAGAGCGTGGTTATGACGAAATTAACCTGAATGTAGGCTGTCCATCAGATCGCGTTCAAAGTGGTAAATTTGGTGCCTGCCTAATGGCGGAACCTATGCTTGTGGCAGATTGCGTTAAAGCGATGCAAGACGTGGTAGATATACCAATTACTGTTAAAACCCGTATTGGTATTGATGATCAAGATTCGTATGAGTTTTTACAAACATTTATCGATACTGTTGCGGCAACGGGTTGTAATGACTTTACTTTGCATGCCCGTAAAGCATGGCTAAGTGGCTTAAGCCCGAAAGAAAACCGTGAGATCCCTGAACTTAACTATCAACGTGTTTACGATATTAAGCAGGATTTTCCGGGATTGTTTATTGCGATTAACGGTGGCGTAAAAACGTTAGCAGAGACAGAATCGCACCTTACGCATATTGATGGTGTGATGATGGGGCGTGAAGCGTACCATAACCCTTATTTATTGAGCCAAGTCGATGAACTTGTTTACGGTGCTGAGAAGTCGACTTATAGTCGTCATGATTATGCAGAAATGATGTTACCGTATATTGATAATCACATTCGTAATGGCGGGAGTTTAACGCATATTTATCGTCATATACTGGGGTTATTCCTTGGTCAGCCAGGTGCCAGAGCGTGGAAACGTTACTTGAGTGAACAAGGGCATAAAAAAGGGGCTGGTGTGGATGTTGTTGAAGCCGCGCTAAAGTTAGTTCCAAAATGCTAATGTATTGATTTTAAATTTCAAAAATAAAAAAGCTTATTATGATTTATATAATAAGCTTTTTTTTGCATAAATTTTTAGAACACGGTTACTTATTAAAAATGCTCTCATTTAGGCTAGTTTATTCAGGTGGTGTAAAAACTCTAATTCTAAAGGGTTAATAAAATAAAGATCCAAAATATGGTCATGATTTTGATTGTTAGGCCGATAAGCTATTAGGATTTTAAGGACGTTGTCCGATCTATAAGTTAGATCAAAGGGACTGGATTGGTATTGTAATAATACTATCAAACTAACTTGTAAACGCTACAGAGGTATGAAATGGGACTATCAACCCAACTAAAAATTAAGCATCAGATCGGCATTCTTTCGGCGGTTGTTGTCGTTAGTTTTTTAACTTATCTTTTTGCGAATATTCTCGTTGTAAAAGAAAATAAAGAACGTTTATCACAACTGTCTGCTATTTATTATCCAGTACTTGAAGCTGCTACTATTAGTAACAGTAAAATTGCTGAATTAACGCAAGCAATTGAAACATCTGTCACGATCGGCGATGAAGATATGCTACTGAGTGCAGATGATGTTTATATTGATCTGATTGCACAATTAGATTTAATTAACTCGATTCATCCTGATAAAAATCGTGAATTACTAATAATTAAAAATGAAGCAGCTGAATATTATAAATCAGCTAAATACTTAGCTAATGGTTTGATTAGTGGCACTATTTCTATTGATAACTTATCAGTGTTAGCTGAGAAAAATAGCCTTAAGTTAGAAAAATTATTGGCAGACCTTGGTCAATTTAAACAAGACAGTCAATCTGAGTTTACCGCATTAATTAATACCTCATTAGAGAGCTCTGATAGTAGCCGTAATAAAGGTGTTTTATTGGGTGTGGGTGTCATCATTTTAGTGTTAGCACTGTGTTATTGGTTAACAGTGTCGATTACAGGGAGCATTCGTAAAGTATCTGATTCTTTAAAAGAGATCGCGCAAGGAGATGGTGATCTGACGATACGTATTGATTACACTAATAAAGATGAAATCGGTGACTTAGTGTATTGGTTTAATCAGTTCTTGAATAAGCTCCATGGTAGTATCTCAGAAACTATCCAATCTATTGATTCGTTATCACAAGTGTCGACGCAGTTAGCGACATCAAGCAGCACGTCTAAATCTCGAATTCAAGAGCAAAGTAAGTCGATTGATCAGGTATCTCGCTCGATGAACGAAATGTTCGATACTGTCAGGCATATTGCTGATTATGCATCTAATGCTTCTTTAGAAGCGAGTAGTGCAAACAAGGAAGCTGAGACCGGAACAGTGGTTGTCGATAAGACCATTGAAGCCATACATGACCTCGCTAATGAGGTAAAAACAGCATCAAAAGTAATTGATGAATTAGACTCCCATACTAGCAATGTAGGGGTTATTCTCGACACTATCCGTGGTATCGCCGATCAGACCAATCTGCTAGCATTAAATGCGGCCATTGAAGCGGCGCGTGCGGGTGAACAAGGACGTGGTTTTGCTGTAGTTGCCGATGAAGTACGAACTTTAGCATCTCGCACACAAGACTCAACTCAAGAGATTCAACAAGTGTTGGAAGAATTGCAACGCGCTTCACGAGGTGCTGTGGAAGCGATGCAACGTGGGATGAATAAAGCGGAGATGGGCGTAGAGCAATCATCGAGTGCGAGTGATTCCCTCATCAGTATTTCGGGTAAAGTTGAAGCGATTCACGTAGTCAACGAGCAAATTGCGTCGGCAACGGAAGAGCAAGCGCAAACCAGCAAACTAATACATGGTTATATCGATGAAACTCATGCGATAGCAACACAAGTATCCCAAGATACCGAAGTGCTTGACGAGATAGCAGGTGCTATTGAAGTTGCAACA
>Ga0209291_1002089_pt1 | contig 16697 bp, 19 predicted proteins | sample GOMGulsemesocosm_FD_184633 | JGI IMG/M metagenome (GOLD analysis project Ga0209291, IMG submission 184633) | Methane-oxidizing microbial communities from mesocosms in the Gulf of Mexico - GOM9B Gulf of Mexico (SPAdes) (version 2) | ecosystem: Environmental > Aquatic > Marine > Cold seeps...
CGGACTTAACCAATGTTGCTGTTATTGATGATGAGAACTTGTCTACTGATGGTAAATACAGTCCTTTTTCGATTAACGAACGGGTCTTGCTAAGTAGGGCTGTGGCGGCTGATAAAAGGTTGAGGGCGTTAGAAAATAACGCGATCTTAGCAACAGGTATGCAAGGTCAGGTAGATACAAACCAAAAGAGTGTCGAAAATATTTTGTACTCAGGTGAATATATCAAAGTGAACTTGGAAATGATGACATTGATCAATAAATTACTTGGCTCAGTTAATCAAAGATTCCAGCAAAAAGTAGCTGAAATGGAGAGACAAAGAGCGAGTTTAGTGTATACCATTCCCTCTATTTTGGCGGTAAATTTAGTATTGCTGCTGGCTTCATTTTTGTTTATAAACCGTCGTATGACTAATTATCACAATGAATTAATGAGTCTTACAATTAAGGATTTTCTGACAGGTGCGCACAATAGAAAATATTTAATGGAAGCGGGCCCACTGTTGCTCTCTCTCAATCAGAGAGAACAAACACAAGTGGCTGTCTTAATGTTAGATATTGATGAGTTTAAGTCGATCAATGATCGCTATGGACACGATGCAGGTGATGAGGTACTCATTGCTTTTAGCCATGCCATTAGTGCAAGAATGCGCAAAGGCGATATTTTTTCGCGTTTCGGTGGTGAAGAATTCGTACTGATCCTCAATAAAGTGAATGAATCAGATGCGCAATACCTTGCAGATGAGTTACGTATTCTACTAGCGAAACAAGAGGTAGGGACACAACGAGGCTGCATCAAATACACTGTGAGTATAGGAGTGTCCTTGAGTGATGATGTCAGTGATTTGGCGATGCTAATTACAAATGCTGATAAAGCTTTATATCAAGCAAAGCACTCTGGTAGAAATATGGTTGTTATTGATAATCAAGAAGAGTTCTCTGTCGCTTGAATATATAGGTAAAATTAGAAAAATAGTTTAAAATTCCGTCACTTAGCTCTTTTATTTGGACTGAAACTTGTTGGTTTTAATGCTGGAAATATCTTGTTGTGATGTGTGAAAGAGGATCGAGTGAATAGGTTTGGTAGAGGGGACTATATTACTTGATAAATAGGTATAATGGCGAAACTCTCATAATAAGTTTCAGGCCAAATATGCTTAAAAAAGAACGCGCTGCCTATATCGATCAGCGGCTACAAGCGCTTTATCCCAACCCTCCTATCCCCCTTGATCATACAGATTCATATACCTTATTAGTGGCTGTTTTATTGTCAGCGCAATGTACTGATGCGAGAGTCAACACGGTTACGCCTGCGTTATTTGAATTAGCAGGTACGCCTGAGGAAATGGCTTTAGTTGCCGTGGAAGAGATCAAAGCAATTATCAGGCCTTGTGGGTTATCCCCGCAAAAATCTAAAGCGATAAGTGTGCTTTCAAAAATGTTAGTTGAGCAACATCAAGGCATAGTCCCAGATAATTTTAACGATCTAGAGAAGCTTCCTGGTGTTGGTCATAAAACAGCCTCCGTTGTTATGAGCCAGGCCTTTGGACACCCCGCTTTTGCCGTCGATACCCATATACATCGTCTAGCGCAGCGCTGGGGCTTAACTAAGGGCAAAAACGTACAGCAAACAGAGCTTGATTTAAAAAAGCTGTTTCCTAAAAGTCGTTGGAATGATATTCACCTGCAAATCATCTATTACGCGCGTGAGCATTGTCAGGCGCGTGCTTGTCACGGTTTAGAATGTGAAATTTGTAAAACTTGCTACCCCAATCGGGTTAACAAGAAAATAGCATTGAAGCCATAGATTGGGTAAATAATATTAGCGACAAGCTAAGTTGTAGGGCATCTCTTTACCAGCATTTGCAAAAAAGCATCGAAGATTTTTTGCATTTGCGGTTTTTTGTAGGGAAATGTTTTCTCACAGTCCATGGCGTGGATATTTAGTGCAGCACAAGCTTCGAAAATTAGCAGCTTACCTTCTTTCGTTTCAGCACAATCAATTCCAAAATATTCAAGACCAACTGCTTGGTTAAGCTGTTCAAAGGCGCGCTTATGTTTGATTGCAAAGTCATTATCAAAACTACCCATCACTTGTGCTTCTATAAAACGCTTAGCAGCACTATCTAGCATGCCTGCATTTAGATAGTGAATCATCCAATGGTCAGAGATAGCCATATGCGCAATAAAAGGTTTTTGGTCGATAAACATCACTCGATATTTTTTGTATTGATCGCTGCTGTCTTTGTAATCGATAAATTTGGTGACAAAAAAATGTGCGTATGAGTTTGTCGCAAGGTAATTAGAGAGCTGTGATGGATTATTTATTTTTTCTAAATCGTTACCCGCGTGTGAATCAACAGGGCGGATAATAATAGGGAAATCCAGCGTGTTTGTAGAAGAGTCAGTATCTGTGTTTAGCAGGTAGTGATTGGATAATTGCGCTCTAGTGTAGCGAAGCGTCAAGGGCATTTCGATCGCATCACAGTTGGCGAGAGTATGGCTGATCTTATCTCTAGCGAGCGCTTTAATGTTTGTAGGGGTGTTCAGTATTGGAGAATTTAACTGGGGCAAAATCTCTTCGATCAGTGCGAGGGCATTGGAATTTCGATCAAGCTCACTGACGCCAATGATCGCAATATCATGATCCGGTATTGCCTGTATACGAGGTAAGTCTTCGGCGATATACAACATTTGTAAGCTAAACCCTGCGCCTTTAGCGAGGAACTCAAGCGGTGTATTGGTCATCAAATCCCCGCTGGTATAAATAGCTAGCAGTTTTAAAGGGCTACTGGAAGTGTCTGCTAACTCAAATGTTTGTTGCTGTGTAAGGGCCTCTTGTTGTATTGCTAATCCTACTTCTCTCTTATGCTGCAATTGCAATAATACAGACAGGTCTAACAGAGCTTCAGCGTTGCCTAAGTGGGAGCGGGCAAGTAATTCTTGACCTATGAAAGATAAATTCTCACCTTTGAACACTCTGCTCATTAGCTCTGCTAAGCCGATCAATGGCTGTGAAGTCGTAACGCCTGTTGCTAAAGCAAAGGGTGGGCTCATAAGTATCCGTCTAATAAGGAGTAAAGAATTGTACAAGCAATATACAAGCCAGATCTGTATAAAAAACATACTTGTGGTTGTATTTTAGCCTATATCCCTTAGATATGCTTGCTTTAGAATAAAACTAAATAATGATGAGTTCCGATTTGTATTCTGCAGTTTGTCGCGGGAGTATAAAAGCGGCAATTGTTGGCCATGAAGAGAGGGATTGTCTAGTTTTTTGTCCAGAAACGGGGTCGTAGCGAGAGCGACTCAATGGTCTGATGTGCACTATTAGATATGGGCGTTTAGTCGTTCTATATAACTATCTCTAATGGTATGCAGGTTGGGCTAGTGAGACGTTCGCAGTAGGTCTCTGTTTCTGGATGGGAACTAGCTTAATAGCTGCGGATATTTTTTAAGATAAGCTCTTAGTTGATGGTAGGTTAATCCTAGTGCATTAGCGGTATTCTTTTGATGGTACTGGTTGGAGCCTAAAGCCGCTTGAATTTGCTGTATTTCAAAAGCGCTGACTTGCTGCTTTAAATGGGTGTTTTTAGGTTTGTTTGGTTCCGCGGTGTCAACTGCCTTATTGTGGGTAGTGCTTTGGTTACCGGTCATTGAAGGCCAAGGCGTAGTAAATGGATTCAGTATAATGTCAGAAACGGCTAAATCAGCATCTTGGTGACGGTACACGCTGCGTTGCACTACGTTTTTCAGTTCTCTAATATTGCCAAGCCAAGGGTGCTCTATTAGTGTTTTATTGGCGTGGGGGGTAAAGCCCATAAAAATTTTCCTGCCTAATTCACGGCTCATTGATATAGCAAAGTGCTCAGCGAGGATCGGAATATCTTCAGGTCTAAAACGCAAAGGCGGTAAATTAATGACATCAAATGCGAGCCTGTCGAGTAAGTCTGCTCTGAATTTCTCTTGCTGTGCAAGTGCGACTAAATCCGCATTGGTCGCAGCGATAATACGCGTGTCAATAACAATGCTTTGTTGACCGCCTAAGCGTTCAAATTCACCGTATTCAATAACACGTAGCAGCTTTTCTTGAACGCGGCTAGAGACGGTCCCTAATTCGTCCAAAAATAACGTGCCTTCATGAGCGCGTTCAAATAAACCTTTTTGGCTTTTAGTCGCACCTGTGAATGCGCCTGCTTCATGACCAAATAAAGTTGACTCTAATAAGCTTTCGCTCAATGCGGCGCAGTTGATCTTAAGGAAGGGTTTCTGCCAGCGCTTTGATAGAAAGTGAAGACGCTCTGCAATGAGTTCTTTGCCTGTACCACGCTCGCCGACGATTAAAACGGGTTTATTGAGTGGGGCAATAAGGCTTAATTGCTCAAGCGCTTGAGTCAGTAGCGTTGATTCGCCAAGGATTATTTGTTTTTCCATATGGTTAATTTAACCATAAATATAATAAATTAACTATTTAATGGTCATTATATCTAACAAATACATAAATAAATATATTATGTTTTTTAAAGTGTAGCAAAAACAACAAGATAGAATTTATGAAAAGTTGGCACAGTGCTCGCTATGTTATAGACAGAACATTAACAACGAAGCCGATAGGGTTTTGATGATTTTTAATGCATCTAGTGCTCCTAGTGCATCTTAAATAAAAAGCAAAGGAAGGAATTAATCATGGGTATATTTTCACGTTTTCAAGACATCGTAAATGCCAACCTCACTTCTATCCTGGATCGTGCTGAAGATCCCAAAAAGATGATTCGTTTGATGATTCAGGAGATGGAAGATACCTTGGTCGAAGTAAGAACCAGTTCGGCAAAAATTATCGCGGATAAAAAAGAGCTACAACGCAGAGTGAAAGCATTGGAGTCAGAAGCTGCTAACTGGTTACAAAAAACCGAGTTAGCGATTAGTAAAGGCCGGGAAGATTTGGCAAAGGGCGCATTAATTGAAAAGCGTCGTGCTGAAGAAGCTGTTGCGGCGGGCACCGCTGAGTTGAGTTTTATTGAAGAGCAAATTAGTTTGCTCAGTGACGAGATAGGTCAATTACAGTCTAAACTTGACGCAGCACGCGCTAAGCAGAAAGAGTTAATTGTGCGAGAACAAACCGGTCGCTCAAGACTAGAGGTGCGCAAACGTACTAACCGTGAAACACTTAACAATGCTTTTGATAAATTTGAGCAATATGAGCAGCGATTAGAAGAGCTCGAAGCAGAAGTGGAATCTTACGATATGGGCAAAGGTAACCATTCGCTCTCAGAAGAGATTGCAGACTTGGCCATTGAAGATGAAATTGAGCAGGAACTGGCGGCACTTAAATCTAAAATTCAAAACAAATAATAGGAGGTTGTATGTCGGGGATGGTGGTTATATTTGTACCGCTAGTGGTTTTTTTAGTCATAGTGGCACCACTGTGGCTAGTCTTGCACTACTGGAGCAAAAACAAGGAAAAGAAGGGATTATCGCCGCAAGACCAAGATGTTATTGAAGAAGTTTCGCAGACCATTGAAGTGCTCTCTGAACGAATCAACAATTTAGAGGCTATTTTGGATGATAAGCACAACGGTTGGCGCAATCAAAATTAGTAGTTAAGGAGAAATGTTATGGGATGTAAATTTAACAATAGCGACCCAAATAGGCCAAATAAAGCAAATGGATATCAGCGCAACCTGTATAGAAATAAACAAAATGGCAAAATAGCGGGAGTGTGTGCAGGTTTTGCTGATTACTTTGATATACCTAATTGGCTGGCGCGCCTGATTTTTGTAAGTTTAGTCATATTTACTTTTCAAATAGCGCTAATTGGCTATGTTGTGGCGATATTTTTAATAGACAAACGCCCGTATTCGCAATCTGAAGGCAAACAAACACGACATGAACATAAAGTATTTAATTATAATAAACCCGCAAGTAGTCGCTTACAGGAAATACGCGACAGGCTTAAGCGATTAAATGAGCAAGTAGGGTCTATGGAAAGCTATGTGACTTCTAAAAAGTACCATACTAGAAACGAGCTAAATGACTTATAGAGTGAAAACGTGGATAAAGAAATAAGTAATAAACAGCAAGAATACTCATTATTAGTGAAGCAGGCTGAGGCATTATTAGCGGGTGAAACAGATTATATTGCCAACGCTGCCAATTTAAGTGCGTTACTTTTTAATAATATAGAAGGTCTAAATTGGGCAGGGTTTTATTTTAGCAGGGAAGGTGAATTGATATTAGGGCCTTTTCAAGGGCAGGTTGCCTGTGTGCGGATTCCTATCGGAAAAGGAGTATGCGGTAGTGCAGCCGAAAGTGGAGAAATTCAGCGCATTGATGATGTGCATGAATTTGCAGGTCATATCGCCTGCGATGCGGCCTCGAATTCAGAAATAGTATTGCCAATAATAGCCCATGGAAAAGTGGTTGCTGTGCTTGATATTGATAGTCCGGAACATGCACGATTTGACAATATTGATCAGCAGTATCTGGAGCAGATAGCGAAAATATACAGTCTATACTCTGATTTGAGAGGGTTATAGAGGATGGAGTACAGCTTTGTCCGCAACGACTTAAATTATCCAGTGGCTAGGCTCAATATGGAGGCTGAAGCATTCGGTCACTGGCTAAATATTGAGATGAGTCGTACTAATGATGCTCAACTGCAAAAAATAGCCATCGCAGTGGCTGAGCTTTTACAGGGAAGGGGCTGGCAATATGATTTTGCTGGACGAGAATTTCATTTAGAACTCAATCGTCAACAAGCTATCGTCAGTTCTAACGCTATCTTAGAACAGCGCGAGAGTGAAGATATCGAAGAGCAATACGATGATGAATTTAGTGATGATTATGAAGAAAGCGAGCTCACAGATGGCGCTGCGGGGCTAACAGCGAGTTGCGGCTTAGAGGATTTTAACATTTTGGTACTGGCTTGGATCGAATATAAAAACGGTTAACCTAGACTCGGCTGTTGAACACCACTTTATACGCCGGAAAATCACGATGTAGCAAGGCACGGATTGTAAATCCTCTGATGATTTAGTAACTAAGTCATCTTTAGTAAATGGTTGTTCCCTTTACAACTTTCCATAAAAAGAAAGTGTAACGCCGTTACGGCGTGATTTGAAAAGTACAAAGAGGTGTGGTGTCTTCGCTCATTGAGAGACAATTGATTTAGCAGTATTTTACTAATAACTCATAAGCCTGATGCTAATTCATAGCGGTTAATAGCCGAATTTAGGTTAAGTTAAACAAAAGGGGAGGGGATATGAACAACTTGTTACTCGCTAAAAATAAGTTCTTGGAGAGGAAAGCTTTAGCAGCGTTATTTTCGAAGCTTTGGTATGTTATAAAAAATTCTGCTCCTTACTTACTGGCTGCTTTTATTATAATGGGCTCTATTTTCGAATTTAGATTCTGGCAGCACGCGCTTTCTTTGTTGGTTTTTTAAAAGTAGTGTCACTATTGTACTTAAGTTCAATTGTGTTTAGCTGAATGTAATGTGAATATATGCTCAGTTTTTATCAGGAGCATATCGGTATGGAAAACCCTTTTTTACGAAAAGCGACGAGCCTGCAGTCATCATTCTTAGAAAATTTAGCAATGGAAAAGCCTACACTCATTTCAATTGACTATTCTCAACTAAGGTTTGCTCAGCTTGTTTCGCAAATTGAAGAGATAAAGGTACCTCGAGGGTCTTTAAAAAGGAAACTTGCTTGGGCTGAACGAAATTTCGGGGACAGAGTTTCCGATGTGGATTTTGGGTATGTTCCTAAATCTAAAGCTAAAGCGTGGAGAAAATGGAAGAAGTTGATTAAATTGGCGCTCTTGGATGAAATCGCACAGGATTTAATCGATGTGAGCGAGTCATCTGATACAGTTACTTATCTGCCGGGCCTTGTTGAACAATTACCCGAAATTATTATAAACCCAGCACCGCCTATACTAGTGCCTGATTCTGTCATATCGGTAAAACCAGAGCCTGGACCTGAAGTTTCTGTAAACCCAGCACCGCCTATACTAGTGCCTGATTCTGTCATATCGGTAAAACCAGAGCCGGGACCTGAAATTTCTGTAAACCCGGCACCGCCTATCTTTGAAGCAGACTTTCTTTCTGAACCTTTAAAAGAAGACCCAGATATGATTACTTATGTCCTAGGGCAAGAAGAAATAAAGCTGGACAATGGATTCATGGAGGTAATTCCTAAAGATCCACGAGATCCTATAAATCCTGAGCCGGGAATCATACAAGATCTAATGCTAGGTGATTTCCTCGCGATTGATGATGCTCTGGATAGTTTATTACCTGCAATGACATCTCAACCACAGTTAATAGAGAACAGTACAGCAATAGAACAAGCTGATTACATAAGTGTGATATTCGATACGGTTGAAGATTTAGTGATAGAACAAATATCGACAGATTAGCTTTTTGTACTACTATTTAGCTAGACAAAAAACGATAGCGTCAATGTCGTCAGTACCGCCGATATTGTATAGACGAGTAGGTTTTTACCTCTATATGGAAAGAATTCAATTCTATTGGCACTCTCAAGCAATAGCGGAATATACTTCTTCAGCTCGAACGGTCGAGCTGAGCCATTGGATGCAGCAATTAGCACTCAGCCCTGACTTAATCCGCGATGCGATACGCATCAGTGATGATGAAATGGTGCACGCTCAGATGTGCTTTGATCTTGCGAAACTCGCAGGTAGTGTAAAAAACTTACCCACTGGGCAAATGACTTTAGTGCTAGATCGGGAGTTCTCTGATTTTCATAAGTCGTTCTTATTGGTGCTAGTGCAGTCTTACTGTTTTGGAGAAACAGTGGCTGTGCCGCTGTTTTCAGCGATGCGCAAGCAGTCCTCTGAACAGCAGGTGATAGAAGCTTTTGATCGGATTTTGGAAGATGAGCCAAGGCACGCCCAATTTGGCTGGGTAACTTTGGCATGGTGTTGTGAGTACTGGCCGCAAGCTAAGCAGTGGTTAGTAGAAATAGTGCCTATTGCTCTGGCTAGAATGCGTAGGGCTTATAATGATCACCCTGAATTTGAACCAAAACTCAGTGATAAAGAGCTAGCTTGGGGCGTCTTTCCTAGGAAGAGATACGGTGAAATTTTAGAAAAGACAATCGTCTCTACTTATGCGAAACGTTTAGAGTATTATGGTATTAAACTAGAGTGAGACCTCAGCATAACTACTGCATTTGAAAATACTGTGTTAGAAACAGGCCCAATAGAGATGAATTAAGTCATGCTTAAATCATTATAAATAGAGATGAATTAGGCGGCGCCTAACTCATGTAGAATGCTCATTTACAATTGTAACGCCCATCAACAGGGGCACACTATACCGCAATAAGTGGGGCATACTTACTCCGCTATTCCGCCTATTTTTGCCTTGTTTTATCTGCATCTGTAACGTTATGTAGAGGTCTCAGAGTTATAAGCTCTGTTAATCAAAATATTGTCCTGGCGTTTTCCCCAGCGCCTTTTTAAACATACTAATAAACGCACTTTGGCTTTGATAGCCTAAATCTAGAGCAATGTTAGCCACCGCTTCTCCTTGAGCGATTCGCTGAATCGCTGCTAATAGTTTTGCCTGCTGTCGCCATTGACTATAAGTCATTGTCGTTTCACTGAGAAAGCGACGGGCTAAAGTGCGTTGACTAATGCCTAGTTCGCGCTCCCAGTCATGCATATTGTAGTGGTACTCAGGGTGCTCAATAATTCGGTGAGTGATGGTGAGTAACGGTGCGCTTTTGGGCATAGGTAAATGTAACGGTATTTCCTCGGACAAATGTAACTGATCTAAGAATACATCAACTAGCCGACCATCGGCGCCTTGTTCATTATACAGTGCAGGGAGCTCTGAAAGGCTAATAATGAGCTCGCGTACTAGAGGGGGTACATTCATCACTTGACAGGTTTTAGGCAAGTCAATAGCTGCTTGTGGGGCGATATAAACATTGCGCATATTGACTGAGTGAATCACTTTTATTTCATGCTCAATATAGGCCGGTACCCAAACGGCACGCTGTGGGGGCACTATCCAAGTGCCTGAACCTGTGGCTCTTGCTTCCACTAATCCCTCCGTTAGAAATAACAGTTGTCCCCAAGCATGAGAGTGCATAGGGACGTAATCACCACTGGCGCAATCAGAAGTGCGCACAGCGATTTTTCGCGGTAATTCATCAGCGGATTGGAGAGCCGTTCCCTCCAAACTAATCCAGTGATCCCGAATAGCAACTTGCTTTGTCTTGTTTGCGATGTTTTTTGTCATACTAATGTATATACGCCATTTTTTAGATAAATTAAAGTAACATCACTAAATATCTTGAGCAAGTTTAAGGAGGATCAAGCAATGGATAGAGTGATACTAAAAGGGCATATTATTGTTCCTGACGATAAGCTTAGTACAGTGCAAGTAGCACTTAAAACGCACATTGGGTTAACGCGAGAAGAGCGCGGCTGTATTGTGTTTGAAGTGACACAAGATAGTGAAGATAAAAACAAATTTCATGTCTACGAAGAATTTGTAGATCGAGAATCGTTTGCAGCCCATCAAGAGAGAGTGAACAACTCATCTTGGGGGGAGAAGAGTAAAGGGTTAGTGAGAAGTTATGAGATAGTCGGTATGGAAGAATAATAGTTTGATTAATCTAGTCATGGCCTGTTTTAGGCTCAATAAAGCGTGGGAAGTCCGATGCACAAGTTAAGAAAACCAGAAATACTCCTTTATTTAATGGCTGCAGCCGTTCCTATCGCTTTTGGAGTTTGGCGCTCCCTGTTAAATAATTTTACTATTGAAGCCGCCAGTTTCACCGGTGTAGAAATCGGTATTTTACAATCTCTACGTGAGGTGCCCGGCTTTCTCGCTTTCACCGTTGTCTTTGTTTTATTGTTGATGCGAGAGCAAACCTTGGCCATAGTCGCATTGATGGTGATGGGCTTAGGTACCGCTTTAACAGGCTACTTTCCATCAGAGGTTGGGTTGTACTGTACAACGGTGCTGATGTCTTTAGGGTTTCATTACTATGAAACCGTTAATCAATCACTCTCACTGCAGTTTTTTTCTAAAGAAGAAGCCCCTTATAAAATGGGTAAAATGGTGGCGATTGGCTCTGGAGCCAGCTTAGTGGCATTTTCTATCGTCTGGGTGTTTCTGGAAGTTATGCATTTACAGATGAAGAGCATTTATCTGATTGGTGGTGTGAGCACTATACTGATTGCGATCTTTTGCTGGGTGTATTTTCCACACTTTGAGGGGCAGGTAGAGCAGCATAAAAAACTTAAACTGCATAAGCGCTATTGGCTCTATTATGCGCTGACCTTTATGGGGGGCGCGCGCAGGCAAATATTTGTGGTGTTCTCTGGTTTTTTAATGGTAGAAAAGTTTGGTTTTTCAGCCGCAGACATCGCACTCATGTTTATCGCCAATGGCGTGCTCAATATGTTTTTTGCACCTTTAATTGGTCAGTTGATCAAAAAAATAGGCGAACGTAAAACCTTAACTATTGAGTACGTGGGGCTGATTGTAATCTTTAGCAGCTATGCAATAGTGAGCGATCCTATGGTTGCAGTAGGGCTTTATATCGTTGATCACATTTTATACTCAATGGCGATTGCACAAAAAACCTATTTCCAGAAAATAGCGGACCCTAAAGATATGGCGCAAACGGCGGGTGTTGCTTTCTCTATTAATCACTGTGCCGCTATTGTTCTGCCTGCACTGTATGGATTGCTTTGGATTAGCTCTCCTGCACTGGTGTTTTTTACTGGGGCAGCGATGGCGGGAGTGTCACTAGTATTGGCGAGGCTAGTCCCGGAAAAACCAGAACCTGGTACTGAAGTACAGTGGCCCACAATTGGCGCTGCTAAACGTGAAAACGTATAAATTCAGCCCAATTGTATCCTAAGCATCAAGAGTGTTTATCGTATTGATCAAATGCTCTATTCCGCTCAATGTATCCTCACTTAATGGGGGCATAACAATCAGTCGAATATACTGCTTGAAATGCCCTTGTAAGCTAAACAGCTCTCCACTGAGGAAATCTATTTGTCTTATGTCAATATTGGCGTGTAATTGCGCGGCACTGATTTTTTCCGGTAGTTTTATCCATAGTGCGTAACCGCCACTTGATGGGGTTATTTGTATATTATTGCCTAGTGATTGAGTCAGCTTTTGGCTGACTGCGCTGGTGGCTACCTTAATGTCACGACGCCAATTTCGCAGCTGGTTATGGTAGAGCGAACCTTGGTAATAGCGGGTGAGCGCCTGTTGCAAATAATAGGAAATACTGATTTGACTGACGGCGAACTGGGTCATAAATTGGTTGGAAAAACGTCCGGGGCAGCACCAGCCTATACGCTCGGTATCCCCAATGACTTTCGAGATTGAGCTAATAATTAAACACCAGCCGTCATTGTCAAAATTGGCAATGAGCTTCGCCGTTGGCCCAATAAAGTTTAACTGCGCACTGATGTCATCTTCTATGACGGGCACTTGATAAGCTTTTGCCCAAGCGGCAATATCCTTTTTGTAAGCATCACTTAATGTGATACCGGTAGGATTATGACAGTTAGGTTGGATAATCACCGCTTTTACATCAGTCTCTTGCATTGCTTGCTCAAGCAATACCGGATCGGGGCCCAGCGGTGACATAGGTATTTCAAGTGCTTTTAAGCCAAGCATACTCAATAGTGCAAAATACCCTGGGAAAGCAGGCACAGGCACAGCAACGGTATCCCCCGGTTTGCACAGTACCCGCAAAGCATGTTCCAGAGCGTTTTGACAACCGTTAGTAATTTGGATATCCCGGCTGTTGATATAACAGTGGCGCTGCGCTAAATGTTGACTGATGTTTTTCCGCAAGCTACTAATCCCAGCAGCACTGTCGGCATCGCGCTGCAGATCTTGTAAAATGACTTGGCGATACTGGCGAATGAAACTTTTAAACATTTTGCTGGTGGTCGGAACCGCCATATGAAAAAAAGGATGACTCGTGCGGTTGCCGCGCACCATAGTGTTTAACCAGCGTTGCGAGGAAGGCGCTAGTCGACTATCGGGAGTGAAGCGCTCAAATGGAGCGGCGTCTTTAGCTTCCTGTTGGTAACTGACGACAAAGCCAATGCGCGCAACGCTGTTGATTAAACCTTTATCAATGAGTGCGTCTAATGCGGCGCGAACGGTATTGATGCTTACTCCTTCGTTTTTAGCAAGTAGCCTAATAGAGTCGAGTTTATGACCGACTGCTATCTTTCCTTGAATGATATCTGCTTCAATTTGATTGGCGATAGACAAGTAGCTAGGTATCTTTTTTATTGCTGTACCCATAAAATAATCCAAATATTGTGTCTGTGTTGGTTTTTAGGTTAAGCCTATACTTCATTAAAGTAAAGAAACTTGAAAAGATAGAGGAACACAATGACAACATTAGAACTTCTGAGTCCCTTTGTGCTGGTGGCATATACTATGTGGGCGACACCTGGGCCTAATAACATGATGCTGGTTTATTCCGGGGCTAATTTTGGCTTTAAACGCACACTACCGCATGTCTTAGGGATTATTTTCGGCACATGCTTACTTAACTCTTTCGCTGTATTGGGTTTGAAACCGCTAATAGATCAATGGCCGCAGCTGATGTTGGTGCTTAAATTAAGCGGATCTATTTGGCTGGTCATGATTGGCTGGAAAATGGCAAACGCCAGTAATACACAAGCGGATAGGGCGCAAGCTAAGCCAATGCGTTTTATTCCCGCGGCACTGTTTCAGTTTGCTAACCCTAAAGCGATTACGGCTACGCTAGCACTGGTGAGTTTGATATTAGTTGCGTTAGAGGTAGATGAAAGCCTGCTGTGGTTTATTATTCTGATTATCCCACCGTTGAGTTTTTGCTCGATTATGCCTTGGGTTTTAGCAGGGAAAGCGATTAGGCGTTTTTTGTCGACTGATTTGCGCTGGAAGTTATTCACTCGTGGCACAGGGTTATTAACAGCCTCATGTGCGCTTTTCTTGTGGCTATAATCATTGCTAGTTCCCATTCAGAAACAGATGCCTACTACGAACACCTCACTGGCTCAACCTGCACACCGCTAGATATAGTTATTTAGAACGACTAAACGCCCATATCGAGTAGCGCACATCTTGAACCATTGAGTTGCTCTCGTTACGGCTCCGTGTCAGGACGAGAACTAGCTATTTAATTTTTAAGGTTAGCTTGCGAAGACGCCAGCTAACCTTCTGTAAGCTCTTAGTGTTACTCCACTATATTTTTACCATTCGCATGCGCGTAGATTCTCTGTGTGCCATCTTTATTAAGCTGGTAAATAGGGTAGCGCATTGTTTTATCTCCCACTTCCATTCCAGGGCTGCCTATCGGCATGCCAGGAACCGCCAGTCCGAGTGCTTCAGTGGGAGGGTTAGCTAAAAATGAGTGTATCGCTGTATTGGGTACATGCCCCTCAAAGATAAACCCCGCTTTGCTGATGGCTGTATGACAAGAGCGGTATTGGTGCGGGACACCTAAAGTTTCTTTGATTGCACTGATGTCTGAGGTGTTGCGAATTGTCGTTTTGAAAGTGCTAGGTAGTTGTTCAATCCAAGCGGTGCAGCAGCCACAATTAGGGTCTTTGTGTACGCTTAAATGCACGTCGTTGGTGATGGCGTTTTGCTTGATTATTGGGCTCGTGTTTGATGTAAGGGTTTGTGCAAAAACGGAGTTGGCAGATGCCAAAGCGATAATGGCGATGGCTAAGTTGCGAAAGATAGGTAGGTTTTTCATGGTGATTCTCAGTAGTAATAAAAAAAGGAGGCAATCAATACACTGGGAGCCTGTCGGGCTTGGCCGATCGTAGCGAGAGAAAGCAGATTTGAGACAGATTTCTTGTTCTTTTGAGGCGAATAGCGCGCTATTTAACGAGGAAGAACAGGAAATATGGCCAAATTCTGATTTTTCGCAGTAGATTAGCGCTAAGTCCGACAGGCTCCTAGGCTGAAAATCTAAATGATCCAACGGCAAAGCAGAGTATGGCCTCTGGGGTAATTCCATAAATATACGCACAGTTTATGGGTGCTAGTTGCATAGTGAAGTAAGCGAGAAATGCTAGCAGGCTGTAAACCTTGATAGACGAACAGTACGCCAAATAATGCGCTGACTGTGAGTGCAATCGATAAACCTAAATTGGCAATGGGTGAACAGTTACGCTCTTTTTGGCAATGTACAGTATCTATATCAACAGGCATAAGGCGCATGCTTTGCTGATTCGCTGAAATATTACTTTTATTGATACTATGCAGCGTAACACAGATTATCATCAGCAAAAGTAATAACACAGTAAGGGCATTTTTATGTCCTCTGATGGCTGATAATTGTGTTTTTTCCAAAAGAACTTACCTAAAAGAGGGGCTGTATTTAGTGAGAATTAGTCTATAGGTCTGCATTATATGACTGGGACCTAAAAGGTGCAAAAAAGTTTCTTAAGTTTCATCCCAATTTAAAGCTCATTAACTATGTTTACGACACAAACTAGGCGCAATTTTAAAGAACTGTTTAAAGCTATAGCTAAAGTGATTGCTACTTACAAAACCTGTCGCAAGAGCTATATCAGTAATTGTATCGCCGGTTTGTAGTAATAACCTTCTTGCATAAGTAAGGCGAATCTCTAAATAGTGCCGAGATGGCGAAGTACTTAGATGTGTTTTAAATATGCGCTCTAATTGACGGCGGTTAGTCGATAACAGAAGTGCAAGCTCTTCAATCGCGATCGGCTCTTCAATATTAGCGTTCATCAATTGAATCGCATTAAGTAATAATTTAGGGAATTGCTCTTTATTATCATATTGTACCAAATGCGCTCTACCGTCGCTGCTGGTTTTATTGGCATTGAGTATTGCCTTTACCGCTCTAGATAAGGCACTGCTGTATCTGTTTTCGACCAACTTCAGCATCATCTCTAATGCGCCATTGGCATCAGCACAACTAATCAGTTTGTCATTGAAACAATGATTTAACTCACTCAGTTTTATCTTCGGAAATTGCTCGTGCAATAAAGCATGGTTATCAATGTGCAAAGCGCATTGTTGATGGCTAATAGCTTTTGCCTGTGCCAAAGCTATAACGCCGTTCCAAATACTACCCAGGACAATATTTAAACTCTGTGCTTGTTTTAAGCGTTTGTTAAGTTGTGAATTGGCAGTAAAAGAACAGCGCAGCCCGCCGCAAATGATCAATAAATCTATCTGAGAAGATTGCTCTATTTCAAAGGAGGACAAAGCACCGTTAGTGGCTATTTCAATGTTCAAATCACTGATGACACTCTTAGTGTCTAACGCGTAGCTTTGTATCTCAAACAAGTTTTGTTCACTGATAAGATTTGCTGTGACTAAAGTATCAACAGCAGCTGTGAAAGACATCATTGAAAAGTGCTCAAGTAATACAAATACAACTTTAGTGTTTTGAGCGGCGCTGGTATTTTTCGGCAAGTAGAGGCTGTTTATGTCTTGCATAACAGGGCTAAAGATATGAGATTTAGACATAGTTTAACTCTCGGTAGATTTACGACAATTTAGTGGGTTAATGACAAAAAGTAAACTTTCCTTTGCAAACGACTGAGATTAAGACATAGGTTATTTCTCTTTAGATTCACGACAGATAATTGGGTTAATGTAAACTTTCCTTTGCAAACGACTGAGATTAAGACATAGT
>Ga0209291_1002091_pt1 | contig 16690 bp, 9 predicted proteins | sample GOMGulsemesocosm_FD_184633 | JGI IMG/M metagenome (GOLD analysis project Ga0209291, IMG submission 184633) | Methane-oxidizing microbial communities from mesocosms in the Gulf of Mexico - GOM9B Gulf of Mexico (SPAdes) (version 2) | ecosystem: Environmental > Aquatic > Marine > Cold seeps | place...
AACGTAGTTCAAAAATTACAGTAATGGAAGATGGGATTTTAATGGCACCTGCACCATACATTGCACCCTCAGCTTACTATTTTCCAACAATTGGAAGAATGCAAGGTGTTGAAATATTGAAAGGAAGTAGTCAAATTAAATATGGACCTTATACTACAGGGGGAGCCTTAAATTTAATATCTACTCAAATTCCAAATGAGTTTGGCGGAAGAATAAATTTAACTAGTGGTAGTTTTGGTGCAAAAACAATGCATGCTTTTGTTGGGAATTCACATAAAAATGTTGGCTATTTAATTGAAACCTATCAATATGGAGCAGATGGTTTTAAAACACTACAGAATGGAGGAAGCACAGGATTTGATAAAAAGGATTATTTGGCAAAGTTGAAATTTAATACAAACCTTGACGCCAAAATATATCAATCCATTACGTTTAAAGTGGGACAAACAACAGAGTCTTCAAACGAAACCTACTTAGGCTTAACACAAGCAGATTTTGATTCAAATCCTTATTTACGTTATTCTGGCTCAGCCATGGACAACATGAAAACCAAACAACATCAATATTCAGCAGTTCACCATATTAAATTTTCTAATAAATTTAATATAACAACATCAGCTTATTATTCAGACTTTACTCGTAATTGGTATAAATTAGATAAAGTACAAGACAGTTCATTCAACTCACAAAAAATAGGTAAAATTCTAGATAGTCCTGATGATTATTCAACGTACTATAATATTTTAAACGGAAATTCGGATCAAATTAATAATGGTCTTTTTGTTAAAGCAAACAACAGGTCTTATTATGCAAAAGGTGTTCAGACTACTGCTTCATATAAATTTAAAACCAACAAAGTATTTCATAAACTTGAGTTAGGTGTTCGTGTTCATCAAGATCAAATTGATAGGTTTCAGTGGGTAGATGAATATACAATGGATAATGGTACTATGAAATTAATAGAAAAAGGGACTCCTGGTACAGAAAGTAATAGAGTTGAAACAGCTAACGCCCTGGCTTCCTATTTGCAATATAAAATCAAGTTTGGAAAATTCACTTTCACACCGGGATTAAGGTATGAAAATATTCAAATGAACAGAATTGATTATGGAAAATCAGATCCAGATAGAGAAGGTACGGATATTTCAACTAGAAATAATTATGTTGAAGTGTTTATTCCTGGAATAGGAATGAATTATAAAATCAACAAATACTTTAATTTATTTTCGGGTGTCCATAAAGGGTTTGCCCCTCCAGGAACAAAAGAGGGTACTGAGGCGGAAGAAAGTATTAATTATGAAATTGGATCAAGATATGGCCGAAAGTCATTGTTTTTTGAAGCTGTTGTTTTCTTTAATGATTATAATAATTTACTCGGTTCTGATTTAGAAGCTGCTGGTGGAGAGGGGACAACAGCCTTATTTAATGGTGGAGAAGTGAACACAAGTGGGTTAGAATTTCAGTTAAATTATGACATCCTTTCGTTCAATAAAAAATCTAAATTCAATTTGCCTGTTTCTGTTGTATACACGTATACCAACGCTACCTTTGTAAATACTTTTGAAAGTGATTTTGAAGGTTGGGGAGATATTGAGGCTGGTGATAAATACCCTTATTTATCTCAACACCAAACTACGTTAATGTTTGGTTTAGAGCATCAAAAATTCGCATTAAATATTAGTGGAAGCTACCAATCAGAGATGAGAACAGCACCCGGGACAGGGGCTATTCTTGACAACGAAAAAATTGAGGGCTATTTTACATTAAATTCGAGTGTGAATTATAACTTGCACCAAAATATTGTATTATTTGGAAGTGTAACAAACTTAACCAACCAAATATATGTCGTTGCAAAAAGACCTGCAGGACTAAGACCAGGGATGCCTAGAGCATTTAACGTGGGATTGAAGGCTAATTTTTAAGAGTTATTATTAATAAGATGAAAGTAGTTTGACTAATGAGAGGTGTTGATGTTTATATACTTCTCATCAGTCAAGCTATTTATTCAATAAGAGTTGATAGACTTCATTGTGCTAATTTACAAAAACAACAATCCATTTTCTTTCAATACATCAAAATTGTCTGAATTCATAAAGTCACTAAAGTCTTCATTTGAAATAGTAGTGTAAAGTGCTTCAAATTCTTTAAAATTAACTGGTTTTTCGTTGTTTACTGACGCTAATTGTAAAATTGAGTGGATCCCTTTGATTTGATTCAAACTTCCTTTCAGTGTGAATTGATTGGTTTTAGTATTAAATACTAACCTTGACATTTGTTTTAATTTACCTTTCTTTTTGATTGTATATTCTTCAAATTCAGGAACGGTTTCTAACCATACCACTTTAGTGTTTGGTTTTAATGTAAATGGGGCGCCATGTTCTAATAGTAAATCAATAAAGTTTGGTGCTAATGTCGTACGTTTAATATCAAAATCAAACCAATTCTGTAAAGGTAATTCAAACCCTGCGCCATGCATATAGTTATAAATAGAGGTTTTTAAACCTTGGCTATATTTTCCATGTTCACACCCAAGGTTATCAATATGTGGACGGTCATTGTTTGCAAAGCTACCATCCGTTTTTAAAACGCTTTCAACATTGAATCGTTCAGGTTCTAAGCCAATTGGACTATGAGCTGTCATGGCAAATTGATGCCAAAATCCGGAATTGATAATCCCAGCTTCAAAAAACTGTCTCACCACTTCTAATGAGTTTATCGTTTCTAAGTCTGTTTGAGTAGGAAAGCCATACATTAAGTAGGAGTGAACCATTATTCCATTGTCTGTAAAATTTGAACAGACATTAGCTAATTGTTGTAAGTCAACACCTTTGTCAATTAATTTAAGTAAACGGTCTGATGCTACCTCAATTCCTCCAGAAACAGCAATACAACCAGATTGTTTTAATAAATCACATAGGTCAGAAGAGAAATTCTTTTCAAAACGGATATTTGTCCACCAAGAAATAGATACTTTACGTTTAATTAATTCTAGTGCTAAATCTCGTAATAATTTTGGTGGTGCAGCTTCATCCACAAAATGAAAGCCATTTTCTCCTGTAGTTTTTACTAATTCTTCAATTCTGTCTACTAACAATTCAGCCTTTGATGGTTCGTAATCTCTAATGTAGCTCAGTGAAATATCACAGAAGGTACATTTGGCCCAATAACAACCATGGGCTAAAGTTAATTTATTCCACCTGCCATCACTCCATAAACTATGCATGGGGTTAGCCACTTCAATTACAGAAATATATTGATCTAATTTTAAGTCTGAATAATCAGGCGTACCGACATCTTTTTGAGAATAATCTTTAATAACAGGGTTGTTAAAGTATTCAATTTTACCATCTACGAGTGAAAAGGTACGTTTTAATGTTTCCTTCTTAGTTTGTTGTGTTATGTGATTATAAAGTTGCTCTATCGGTGCTTCTCCATCATCCAAACTAATGAAGTCTACAAATTCGAATAATCTGTTATCTGTTAGTGTTCTTAATTCTGTATTTGGAAAACCACCACCAATAGTAACCTTAATGTGAGGGTAATTTTGTTTAATAAATTCACCACATTTTAAAGCCGAAAATAAATTACCTGGAAAAGGTACTGAAATAACAACCAGTTTTGGATTTACTGTTTTAATGTAATCTTCCAAAATTGGTAATGAAATAGTAGTAATGAAAGAATTAGGTTCTTTTAATTGAGCATATAAATCATCAAACGTATGAGCGGAAGAGCTAATGCGTTCAGCATATCTACTGAATCCAAAATTTGAATCAATATTTTCAATAATGTAATCAGAAATATCTTCAATATATAGCGTGGCTAAGTGCTTGGCTTTGTCTTGTAGTCCCATTGTCCCAAAAGCCCATTCTAAATCTTCTAATAGATTGAATCTAGATGCCGTTGGTAAATAATTATCACTACAAATGGCATGAGATAATGTACTGTTTCTGCCTTGAAGGAATAACATAACAGAATCAATCGTTTGAATATAATCTGCTTTTAAAGCTTTTATTCGTTTTGAATTTTTTGATAATTCTCCATCTACCTCAATTTCAAATAGGTTTTGCAATCCTGTTTTAGAAAATAAATTTAAGATAACATCAATTCCTAAATCCGCTTGGAAAGTAGAAATGCTTTTTGTGTTTAAAAAACCTTTAATGTAAGCCGTAGCAGGGTAGGGCGTGTTTAATTGTGTAAAGGGGGGTGTTATTAAAAGAATGTCTTTTTGCAAAGCTATTTGTATTTATTTTTGACAAAGATAAGAAAGATAAAAACAAAAAATAAAGGTGGAGTGCTAATGACGAGTCAGATTCCATATTTTATATGTTTATCATAAATGCACAAGTATAAAAATATGGAAATAGAGAGAAGTAAAATGGTGAAAAAATTATTAACTAAATGTATTAATGATACAACAAAAAAGGACAACATATTAATGTTGTCCTTTCTATTGTAATTACTAAGTATTTTTGTTACTTAGAAACAGTAAATTTCGTAGTTGTTAATTTATTGTTTTTTTGAATTTGAATAATGTATTGTCCAACTGTAAAATCGTTAACATTAACATTGATGTTATTGTTTCCAATACTAGAAGTAGTACTGATAGTTTTGATTTTTTCACCTAGTAAGTTGAAAATTGAAACTTCAACATCTGTAGCGTCAGATGATGAGAAAGAAATGTTTACATTATCAGAAGAAGGATTAGGGTAGATAGTTAATTCCTCTAATTTATTTGCTTCAACTCCTGCAAATGAACAAGCCATTGGTGAAGGTGAAAATCCTGCTGGGAATGTACCCTCTAAGGTCGCTACACTTGAAATCGGAAAGATATCTTGCTCAATAAGTTTGTTGTCAGGTCCAATTAATACTACTGTTGGAAATGCTCCAATACCAAATGAAGTACTTACTGCTCCAGCACCACCATCAGCACTAATAGCAGGGGCATGGTTAAATGTTCCACCATAAGTTTGTTCATAAGCTATAACTTCTGCATCATTATCTGATCCATTATTCATTGTTAAGCAATATACATCTCCACCGTTACATCCGTATTTGTCATAAAATTCATTATATGTTGGACTTACTGATTGACAAGGTCCACAAGTGTCAAAAAAGAAATCAATGTATACGTACTTTCCTGTTGCTGTAATTGCATGTAAATCTTGCGTATTACCTTCTGTATCTGTTACAGTAAAGTTGGGTATTACGTCACCTACGTTATAAGTTGTTTGAGCAACTGCTCCGAATCCTAATGTTGCTAGAGCAACAATGCTAAGTAAAATTTTTTTCATAATATATTAGTTTTTGTTTTGGTAAATATATTAATGATAATTGGATACTTTTTATTAAAAGACTATCAGAATTGTAAAGCTAAGTTCTGTTTTTGACAGGTTATGATTTCATATTTGTTCAGTTAATGATTTGTTTATTAGTGTTTTGTTGGGTTGTTTAGATGTGTGTGATAAGTATATGGGGTTCTTTTTTCATATTATTGTCTTTGTATCCATTAACTATAAAGTAATGTACTTGGTAATCGTAGAATGAAGAAAAGTATATATCGTTTGATTATGGTGAATATACAAATTCGGTGTTAAACGCTTTGGGATTCCTCTTTAAATGTTAATAATTACAAAGTTTTGTTATTGTATTTATAGTGGTATGTGTAGTTTTTATAAATAAAATACACTAATAATTTGCAGTGTTGATAGTAATACTATTATATTTGCAAATAAATAAGCTAGTTTTTGAAAGTAATCACTTGAACTTGGCTGAAATAAATTGAAAATGGAAAGCTTTGTAAATAAAATTGATATAAAAATAAATGAGAATGTTTATTTAAAATCGCCCCAATCTTCTTCCTTAGGTCAAAGGATTTTGACAGGAAGTATTGATATTGTGAATGATATTGGATTTGAAGAATTTACATTTAAAAAGTTAGCTAAACATATTTCTTCAACAGAAGCATCTATATATCGATATTTTGAAAGTAAACATCATTTACTAATCTATTTAGTATTATGGTATTGGGGGTGGCAAGAATATCGTTTGGTTATGAAATTAGCCAATATTGATTCTCCCGTAGAACGATTAAAAAGAGCGATTAAAATTTTAACTGAAAAAATTGAAGTAGATTCAAATTTCTCTCAGATTGATGAATATAAATTGAATAGAATTGTTATCTCTGAGTCTTCAAAAGCTTATTTTAACAAAGCTGTAGATGAAGATAATAAACTTGGTTTTTTTAATCAGTATAAGGAAATAGTCAACAGAGTTTCAAATATTGTTTTGGAAATTAATCCGGAGTTTCAATATTCTCAAATGCTGATTTCTACCATCATTGAAGGGTCACATCATCAACGTTTTTTTGCAGAACATTTACCAAGGCTGACCAATGTACAGGAGGGAGAAGATTTAGTGACTAAATTTTACACTGAGCTAGTGTTTAATGAAATTAAGTGTCAAATCTTTTAATACTATAGATTATGGAGAATAAAAAAATTACACCAGTATCAAGATTTTGGTTATTGTTAAAGCCAGATCAAAAGGAGATACGAAATGTATATATTTATGCTTTTTTTAATGGTTTTGTAAGTTTGTCTTTACCATTAGGGATACAAGCAATTATTAATTTAATTCAAGGAGGAAGTATTAGCACATCTTGGATTGTTTTAGTGACGTTTGTAATTTTAGGTATTACAATATCTGGTGTTTTACAAATTCAACAATTAAAAATAACAGAATATTTACAGCAAAGAATTTTTGCGAGAGCTGCATTTGAATTTGCATACAGAATTCCTAGAATAAAATTAGAGGCCCTTTATAATCATTATGCTCCTGAGCTTATGAATAGGTTTTTTGATGTGACTTCTGTTCAAAAAGGATTATCTAAAATTTTACTTGACTTCTCTGCAGCTTCAATTCAGATTTTATTTGGATTGATTCTATTATCATTGTATCATCCGTTTTTTATTATCTATAGTTTGATCTTAATTATTTTAGTGTATACAATTTTTAAATTGACCTCTGCAAAAGGATTAAGTACTAGTTTATATGAGTCAAAGTATAAGTATAAAGTGGTGCATTGGCTAGAAGAGTTAGCAAGAACAAGTGTAAGTTTTAAGTTGGCAGGTAATTCTGAATTACCCATGCAAAAGGTTGACGAATATACAGGGGAATACATAAAAAGCAGAGATTCTCACTTTAAAGTACTTAAGAATCAATATACCTTAATGGTTATTTTTAAAGTATTAGTATCTGCTGGACTTTTAATCGTTGGTAGTTTACTTGTTATGGATCAGCAAATGAATATAGGTCAATTTGTAGCTGCTGAAATAATCATTTTATTAGTTTTAGGTGCAGTTGAAAAACTAATTCTTAGTCTTGAGTCAATTTATGATATATTAACTTCATTGGAGAAAATAGGCCAAGTGACAGATTTAGAATTGGAAAAAGATAATGGCTATGATTGTGAATTGATAAAAGGAGGGATGTCAATTGAAATGTTAGATTTAAGTTTTAAATATCCAGAGCAACCAAATTATATTTTAAAGAATGTATCGCTTAACATAATTCCAGGAGAAAGAGTTTTATTACAAGGGGACAGTAATTCTGGAAAAGCAACTCTTTTAAATTTATTTGCAGGTTTGTATACTATAAAGGAAGGTAATTTAATAATTGATACATTACCTATTGGAAATTATAATCCAAATAAATTAAGAGGTTCCATTGGAGATTGTTTAATGAATGAGTTGTTGTTTGAGGGGACAATTATGGAGAATATTACCATGGGAAGGGAAAATGCAACCTATGAAAATGTAATGTGGGCAATTGAAAAAATAGAATTAGGTGACTTTATAAAACGTTTACCTTTTGGATTAGATACAATATATAATCCACAAGGTAAGCAGTTTTCGAAAGGTATTGTGGACAAAATTATTTTGGTAAGGAGTATTGTAGATAAGCCAAAACTTTTATTAATAAAGGATGTCTTTTCATCATTTTATCAAGAAGAAAAAAATAGAATTTTTAACTTTTTAACGGATATTGATAATGATTGGACGCTTATTACAGCATCAAATGATGAAAATCTATTAAATATGATGAATACCGTTTATAGTGTCCAAAATAAGACTATCACTAAAATATAAATTAGATGCTTAATATTTCAAATAATAAAGTATACCATAGTATTTTAAATAAAAAATACACCACTTTAGAATCCGTTTTAGAAAAAAAATCAAGTAAGATTTTAAGAAGAATGATTGTCATCTTTCTACTAATCGTTCTTGGTGTAGCTTTTTTACCATGGACGCAAAATGTAAGGTCAAATGGTGTAATTACAACGTTAAAACCAGATCAAAAACCACAAGGGATTAACTCAGTAATTGATGGGAGAATTGAAAGTTGGTTCGTTCAGGAAGGTGATTTTGTAAATAAAGGAGATACTATTTTAAAAATATCAGAAGTTAAAGATTCATATTTTGATGATGATTTATTAAATAGAACAAAAAATCAGGTTGATTTAAAGAGGCAATCAGTAAAAAATTATGGAAATAAAGTAGATGTTCAAAAAAATCAAATTCAATTATTAACTAAAGAAAAGGAATTAAAAATCTTAATGATAAATAATAAGTTAATTCAAGCTCACTTGAAAGTTCAAAATGATAGTATAAATCATGTTACCGCTTTGGTAAATAATGAAATAGCAAAAAATCAATTTGACCGAACTAAAAGTTTGTATGAACAAGGCTTAAAGTCCAAAAGTAATTTAGAGGAAAAAAGAATTAAACTACAACAAACTTTAAGTTATCAAATAGGAGCAAAGAATAAGTGGCTGAATTCTAAAAATGATTTAATTGGCTTAAAAATAGAACTTAGTAATGTAATTGTAAAGTTCAAAAATAGCGTAAACAAAGTTGAATCCAGTATTATTAGCACTAGATCTCAAAAAATTGACGTAGAGGCAAATTTAAATAAGTTAGAAAATACGTTTAGCAATTATAGTTTTAGAAATGGCTTATATTACATTACGGCTCCAAAATCTGGATATATCACAAAAACTATTACATCTGGTATAGGTGAAATTATTAAGGCTGGCTATGAGATCCTGACACTTATGCCTAGCGAATATGATTTAGCGGTTGAAATGTATATTAACCCGATTGATTTGCCTTTGGTTCATAGAGGTGAAAAGGTTAGAATACAATTTGATGGCTGGCCTTCTATCGTTTTTTCAGGATGGCCAAATACTAGTTTCGGTACGTTTGGTGGTGAGATTTATGCAATTGACCAGTATATCGGAGATAACGGAAAGTATAGAGTACTAATAAAGGAAGATGAAAATGATAAAACCTGGCCAGACGCTTTAAGATTTGGCACCGGAACTTCAAATTTAATTATGCTAAATGATGTGCCAATTTGGTATGAGTTGTGGCGAAATGTAAATGGTTTTCCTTCAGAATTCTATAAAGTTAAAAGTAAGGAAGTTAAAAATAAAAAATAATGAGGAATATATATATAGTTTGCTTCATTTTAATAATGGGGGGTGTATCTTTTGGACAAGATTCATTAAATAAATATTTGTCTTTTTCTGATTACTTATTAATTGTAAAAGAAAATCACCCTGTAGCATTTCAAGCCAGTCTAAAATTAAGAGAAGGAGATAGTTACCTGCAAAAAGCAAAAAGTGGCTTTGATCCTAAATTATCAGGAAACATGAAGCAAAAATATTTTGATGGTAAAAAATACTACAGTTATTTGCATGGTGGACTTAAGGTGCCGACTTGGTTTGGAATAGAAACTGAATTAGGGTATAATGATAATGAAGGATTACAATTAAATCCAGAATCTTATTTGTTACCTTCAGGTACATGGAATTTAGGTGTTAGTATTAATTTAGGAGACGGTTTACTGATAGATCAAAGACGTGCAGATTTAAAGCAAGCAAAAATAATTCAGAAAAGTTCAGAGCTGACGCAAAAAATAATGCTGAATAAATTGGAAATGGATGCAACGGCTACTTATTTAGAATGGCATAAATCGTATGATAAAGTTAGTTTGGCAACTGAAAATTTAAAGAATTTAAAATTAAGATATTCGAATGTTAAAGAGAGTGTACGGTTGGGGGATAAACCAGCTATTGATACTGTTAAATTGAGTCTCCAATTATTAAACCGAGAGCTAAAGTTAAAACAAGCAACTTTAGAGTGTAATAATAAGACTGAATACCTAAATACATTCTTATGGCAAGATGGATTTATTCCTCTTGAAATTGATGAAATAACAGTTCCGCATATTGAAAATGAATTTGTTAATGTTCTAGGAATTGTCGACTTTGATGAAGTTATCGTTTCACATCCAGAGTATGTAATGGCACAAAATAATATTTCAGTAGCTAAGATTGATTATAGGTTAAATAAAGAGAAATTAAAACCTGAACTGAAGCTTAAATATAATGCGTTAAGTTCTGATAATGGAAGTGGAGTTGTAGGAAGCTATTCTAATGAAAATTATTATTGGGGTGCATCAATGTCTTACTCAATTTTCACTCGTAAAGAAAGAGCAAATGTTGAATTAACACGTATTAAACTGGAAGAAAAAAGTTCAAAATTATTAAATAAAAAACAAAATATAAAGTATAAAATAGAAAGTACAATGAACTCAATGAGCTCATTAGAAGAGCAAGTTCAAATTCAACAACAATCAGTTGATCTGTATCGTCTTTTATTGAATTCTGAATTAACGTTATTCAGTATTGGAGAATCGTCAACGTTTTTAGTTAATATTAGAGAACAAAATTTAATTGAATCACGAATTAAATTAATTGAAACCAAATTCTATTATAGAATGGCAATTTCAATGTTTAAATATCATACATTTAAGATTCTGTGAAAAATGCAGTCATAATGTGTTAAATAAAAAAAAGGACAACAAATTAATGTTGTCCTTTCCTGAATTATTAATTATCAATGATTAATTATAAATTTTATATCTAAAATTTTTTCAATTGATAGGTTTTTGATGGTGCAAATATAAAGTTTAAATATGATATTTTATTACTCTTATGCGATTAATTGTATGCTCTATTGCCTATTAAGCTTGTGAATTATCTCTAATCCCCTTATATACATAGTTTAATGAGTGTTTTATTTGTTTCATTTTTTAGTTAAAATGTTTTTTTTACAACATTAAATGTCGTTAAAATAATCAAGTTTTTAATAAAAAAGGGATAACAAATTAATGTTATCCCTTTTTGTTTAATATAAAGTTATCAATTTAGTAATAAATCGATCTTCTTACTTTAGCAATGTATTTAGCTAATCTAATTACTTGTTTAGTATATCCAAATTCATTATCATACCATGTATAAAGTACAACGTTTTTCTTATCTGGAGAAACAATACTTGCTGGTGCATCAAATACTGAACAACAAGTATTTCCAATAATATCATTAGATACTAACTCTTCATCAAAAGAATAGTAGATTTGATTTACTAAATTTCCGTTTAATGCGGCATCTTTGATTACTCCATTAACAGCCTCAACAGAATCAGTTGCTGTGTTTAATGTCAAGTTCATAATAGCTAAAGAACCGTTTGGTGTAGGTACACGAACAGCATTTGCAGTTAATTTATTTTCTAAATCTGGAATTACTTTAGTAACAGCTTTCCCTGCTCCAGTTGATGTAATTACCATGTTTATTGCAGCTGATCTACCTCTACGCGGTTTTTTATGCATGTTATCTAATAAGTTTTGATCATTAGTATAAGCATGTACAGTTTCAATATGTCCTTTCTCAATACCGTATTTAGTATTGATAACATTTAAGATTGGTGCAATTGCATTTGTAGTACAACTTGCAGCAGAAAAAATATCTTGACCTTCAATATCTAAATCAAAGTGATTGATTCCGTAAACAATGTTTGGGATTTCTTTTCCTGGCGCAGTTAATAAAACTTTGTCAGCTCCTTTTGATTTTAAATGACGAGATAGAGCTTCTTTATCTGTAAAAGCACCAGTGTTATCAATAATTAAAGCATTATTGATTCCATATGCAGTATAATCAATGTCTTCTGGATTAGAAGCTTCAATCATTTTAACAATTTGACCGTTAATGATAATAGCTTTGTTTTCGATATCGGCAGTAACAGTTCCTTTAAAATCGTTATGTACTGAATCGTTTCTTAATAACGCAGCTCTTTTTGTAATTTGATCAGCAGAAGCGTTTCTAGTTACAATTGCTCTTAATCTTAATTGTTGACCTTTACCAGCTTGTTTAATTAATTCTCTTGCTGCTAATCTACCAATTCTACCAAAACCATATAATACGACATCTCTTGGTTCAACTTTCGAATCGCTTCCATTCATCATGTCAGCCAATTTGACTTTTAAGAAGTCTGCTTTTGAATCAAATGTTTTACCCTCTTGAATCCATTCGTAAGCTAATTTTCCTATATCAATTTTAGCAGGAGATAAGTTTAAATTAAAAATTTCTTCAGCTAATTCTGATGTCGTTGTTACATAAATTCTTTTACCAACTACTTTTTCAGCATAGTCATGTAAATTAATAATTTCAGAAGTAGTAATATCTACTAAATGATTTCTGAATAAAACTAATTCAATTCCCTGATCAAATAATAATTCACCTACGTAGCGAGCTAATTTAACCGCTGCTCTTTCATTCTTAACATAATTGTTAAGTTCATTTTCGTAACCTACTGATGTTCCCATTTTTTAATTTATTTTTATTGGTTGTAATATATTAATAGTTTAAAATTAGATAATAAAAAAGCCCCCAAAAAATTGGGGGCTAAATCTTATCCTAAATAATCTTTTAGTAACTTGTTTCTAGACGAATGTCTTAAGCGTCTTATGGCCTTCTCCTTTATCTGTCTAACTCTTTCTCTTGTTAAGTTGAATTTAGTTCCAATTTCTTCAAGAGTTAATCCATGATTCATTCCAATTCCGAAAAACAATCTAATAATTTCTTTTTCTTTATCAGTTAACGTTGAAAGTGATCTTTCAATTTCTTTCTGTAAAGATTCAGCTAGTAAATGTTTATCAGCGTTTGGTGAGTCAGCATTTGCCATTACATCCATTAGTGTCCCACCATCTTCAGATGAAGATAAAGGAGCATCCATAGATACATGACGACCAGCTACTTTCATTGATTCCTTCACTTTGTCTTCAGGAACCTCTAAAATCTCAGCTAATTCTTCAGCTGAAGGAGGTCTTTCGTATTCTTGCTCTAATTTAGAGAATGCTTTGTTAATTTTATTTAACGATCCTACTTGATTCAATGGTAAACGAACGATTCTAGCTTGTTCAGCTAAAGCTTGCAATATTGATTGACGAATCCACCATACGGCATAGGATATAAATTTAAATCCTCTTGTTTCATCAAATTTTTGTGCGGCTTTAATTAAACCTAAATTTCCTTCGTTAATTAAATCGGGTAATGTAAGACCTTGATTTTGGTACTGTTTTGCAACTGAAACAACAAATCTTAAGTACTTATCTAAAGATTGACTTTCACGATTTGTTATGGATTTTGTAATTTTTAACTGCCTCATTTTTCCTTTTATTTAAAATTGTTAACTACCGAATTGCAAATTTACGTCATTATTCCTTTCGAGTCAAGCCTAATACGTTTTATTTTACATTCTCACTTAATATAACTACTAATTCGGTTAAAAAGTTACATAAAAAGTGATGAAAATTAGTTAACGAACTGAGTAAAACATTGAAATTCTACTTTTAAGAAGTTTTTAGTGGCTGTAAGTAAAGAAATGTTGATTCGTACGAAAACAAAAAAGCAGAAATCTTAATTGATTTCTGCTTTTAAAATAAGTAGTGATTTACTATTTATCAGTCGCTTTCTTTTTAGGTGATTTACCTTTTTCAATTTCAATATTTATTTTGTTTTCTTTTTTATCGAAATCAATTTTAATTGTATCTCCTTCTTTTAAGTTAGAGTTAATAATTTCCTCTGCTAAAGGGTCTTCAACATTCTTTTGAATAGCTCTATTTAAAGGTCTTGCACCATATTTCGCATCATATCCTTTGTCTGCAATATAATCTTTAGCTTCATTAGTCATTTCAACTTTATAACCTAATTCATTTATTCTTCCATAAAGTTTCGCTAACTCAATGTCAATAATTTGGTGAATATCTTCTTTCTTTAAAGAATTAAAGATAATCATGTCATCAATTCTATTTAAAAATTCAGGAGCAAATGCTTTCTTTAGTGCTTTGTGAATAATTGCAACTGCAGCATCTTCTTTTTGAGCCACTTGAGATGAAGTACCAAATCCAACCCCTGTTCCAAAATCTTGTAATTGTCTTACACCGATATTAGAAGTCATAATAATGATAGTGTTCTTAAAATCAATTTTGCGTCCTAAACCATCAGTCATATGTCCGTCATCTAATACTTGTAAAAGCATATTGAATACATCTGGGTGAGCCTTTTCTATCTCATCTAATAGTATAATAGAATAGGGTTTACGTCTAACTTTTTCAGTTAATTGTCCACCTTCTTCATAACCAACATAGCCCGGAGGAGCTCCTGCTAATCTAGATATAGAGAATTTCTCCATGTATTCAGACATATCAATTCTAATTAATGCGTCTTCAGAATCAAATAAATTCTTAGCTAATACTTTTGCTAATTGAGTTTTACCAACACCGGTTGGGCCTAAGAAAAAGAATGAACCAATTGGTTTATTTGGATCTTTCAATCCAGCTCTATTTCTTTGAATAGCCTTCACAACCTTAGCAATAGCTTCATCTTGTCCAATTACATTTTCCTTAATTGAATCACCTAAGTGTACAATTTTACCAGATTCAGTTTCTGAAACCTTTTGTAATGGAATTCCAGTCATCATAGAAACAACTTCTGCCACATGTGCTTCTGTAATTTCAATTTTGTTTTCTTTAGTATCTGCTTCCCACTCTTCTTGAGCCTTATCTAATTCTTCAGTTAAAGATTTTTCTGTATCTCTTAATTGAGCAGCTTTTTCGTACTGTTGAGATTTAATAACATCTTTCTTTTCAATGTTAATTTCTTCAATTGCTTTTTCTAATTCCGTAATTTTTTTAGGGACATTAATATTTGTGATATGTACTCTTGAACCCACTTCATCCATTGCATCAATTGCTTTGTCTGGTAAATTTCTATCTGACATATAACGTTCTGTTAATTTCACACAAGCAGCTATTGCTTTGTCAGTGTAAGAAACTGAATGGTGATCTTCATAACGTTCTTTAATATTAGCTAAAATTTCAATTGTTTCATCAATTGAAGTTGGTTCAATTAATACTTTTTGAAAACGTCTTTCTAAAGCGCCATCTTTTTCAATGTGTTGACGGTACTCGTCTAACGTAGTTGCACCAATTACTTGTATCTCTCCTCTGGCTAATGCTGGTTTGAACATGTTTGAAGCATCTAATGAGCCAGATGCACCTCCAGCACCAATAATGGTGTGAATTTCATCAATGAATAGGATAATCTCTCTAGATTTTTCTAATTCATTCATGACAGCTTTCATTCTTTCTTCAAATTGACCTCTGTATTTAGTACCAGCAACTAGTGATGCTAAGTCTAAAGAGATGACTCTTTTTCCAAATAAAATTCGTGATACTTTCTTTTGTACAATTCTTAAAGCTAAACCTTCAGCAATTGCAGATTTCCCAACACCAGGTTCACCAATTAGAATGGGGTTATTTTTTTTTCTTCTTGATAAAATTTGTGAAACTCTTTCAATTTCCGAGTGACGCCCAACAATAGGATCCAATTTGTTTTGTTCTGCCATTGCAGTTAAATCTCTTCCAAAGTTGTCTAAAACTGGAGTGGTAGATTTAGTTTTTGATTTTTTTGAAGAAGAACCGAAATTTGATTCTCCTGAGCCTTTTGAACTTTCACCATCTTCTGTCGAACCAGGGAATTCTGCTCTTGTTATGTCTTTGTCTTCTATCATAGCTTGTAGTTCTTCTTTAACGTTTTCATAAATAACACCATATTTATTTAATAAGTTGGTCGCCAAGTTATCTTCAATTCTTAAAATTGATAATAAAATGTGCTCGGTTCCAACGCGTTTACTTTTAAATAATCTAGCCTCTAAGTAAGTCATCTTTAAAACCTTTTCAGCTTGTCTTACCAGAGGGATATTTTTAGAATTTATGTTTTTTACGCTTGTTTCTTTTAGTTTTTTTTCAAGGTTTAATCTTAATTCTTCAATGTTTACAGAGAATTCTAATAGCAATTTTATTGCCAAACCTTCACCTTCACGTAACAAACCAAGTAAAATGTGTTCCACACCAAGGTAATCATTACCAAGGCGAACAGCTTCTTCTCTACTAAAGGCGATTACATCTTGTGCTCTTGCTGAAAAATTTGCATCCATAATTTGTTAATCCTGTTTTTAGTTTTAAATATACTAAAATTATTAACTCCAAATATAATAAAAATCATTTTACTTAGCTCAATTGTTAATAAGCTATATTTTTCACGCGTTTTTGTTAATAAGTCTATGTTTTATAAGTGTTATAATTCAATTAATATTACTATTTTCGTAAATTGAAAAAATACATACAATTAATATGGCAGACGGAGAAAGAATTATTAAGATAGACATTGAAAATGAAATGAAATCAGCTTACATTGATTATTCAATGTCAGTAATCGTTTCTA
>Ga0209291_1002093_pt1 | contig 16677 bp, 17 predicted proteins | sample GOMGulsemesocosm_FD_184633 | JGI IMG/M metagenome (GOLD analysis project Ga0209291, IMG submission 184633) | Methane-oxidizing microbial communities from mesocosms in the Gulf of Mexico - GOM9B Gulf of Mexico (SPAdes) (version 2) | ecosystem: Environmental > Aquatic > Marine > Cold seeps...
AAACTGGAGAACTACAACTAAATTATTTGAAATGATTATAGCAAATTAAAATTCTTATATATGCTAGGGATTGCTGTAGTCATATAAATGAAACAAGACTATATCCATATTTCCTAAGTTTACATAAAAAAGCCAACTCAAATGAGTTGGCTTTTTTATGTAAACTTCTTTAAAGGAAAAATATTATCCTTTAACTTTATCTTTAAAGTTTTTAAACTTGCTCTCTCCTTCTTTTTTAGGCCAAGAATTATTAGTAATATCAATATCTGCTGTTTCTAAATCAGGATCAACAGTAACACTTACTAATTCCTTTACTGAAGCGATTACTTTTTTCACCTCGCTATCATTTTTTCTCCATATTTGCGCAGGATAAGTTACTTTTTCTGTAGAACCATCAGCATATTTATACTCTACAATTAATGGCATTACTAAACCTCCTGGTTTATTAAATTCAACTTCATAAAAATACTTTGGCGTTGACATTACAGCGCGTTCTTCAACTGTAAAATTATCCATTAAATATTCTTTTAAACTAGATGAATTATCTAAAACTGTCCCTTTTTTAAGTTTATCCTTATAATCCTCACTACCTTCCTCAGCCATATATACTAATGGTGGTAAATCCGATTTTTTCATTCCTCTAGCTTTCAATATTTCCTTGATTTCAGCTGTTGGTTCATTACTTACGTAAAATTTCTTCACATCTTTCACGCCTATATCTACATAGTCTGTAGAATAGAACCAACCTCTCCAAAACCAATCTAAATCAGTTCCAGAAGCATCTTCCATTGTTCTAAAGAAGTCTTCTGGAGTTGGGTGCTTAAACATCCAACGTTGAGAATATGTTTTAAAAGCATGGTCAAAGGACTCTTTACCCATAATGGTTTCGCGTAATATATTTAAAGCCGTAGCAGGTTTACCATAAGCATTATTTCCTAATTGATACACCTGTTCAGGGTTTGACATAATTGGAGCAATAAAACTCTGATCTCCTTTCATATAATTTACTATCTTAGAAGGTTCCCCTCTTCTAGATGGATATTTTTTATTCGGAGCAATAGCCTCTGGATGCATTTGACCAAACTCTTGTTCAGCGATATATTGCATAAAAGTATCTAATCCTTCATCCATCCATCCCCACTGACGTTCGTCAGAGTTCACAATCATGGGGAAATAATTATGTCCTACTTCATGAATGATTACACTTATCATTCCATATTTAGTTCTATCATTATATGTTCCATCTTCATTAGGACGTCCGTAATTCCAACAAATCATAGGGTATTCCATTCCTTGATTTTTAGCATGTACAGATATTGCTTTATGATATGGGTAATCGAATGTTTTCGCTGAATATGATTTCAAAGTAGCTACAACTGCCTTTGTAGAATACTCTTCCCATAGTGGGTTCCCTTCTTTAGGGTATAGCGAAACAGCCATTACCGTTCTGCTTCCCATTTTAACGGCCTGCATATCCCAAATATATTTTCTAGAAGATGTGAATCCAAAATCTCTTACATTCTTAGCATGAAACTTCCATGTTTTCATTTGAGTAGATCTGCTCTTTTCGTTAGCTTCTGCTTCCGCTTGAGTTACAATTAAAACAGGTTTATCAAAAGATTTCTGTGCTTGCTCGTAGCGCTGCATCATTTCTTTAGTAAATACTTCCTTTCTATTTGTTAATTCTCCCGTTGCATCTACAATATGATCTGCAGGAACAGTAATATTCACTTCATAATCTCCAAAAACTAATGCAAACTCTCCATTACCCCAAAATTGGTAATTCTGCCATCCTTCTACATCATTATACACACACATTCTTGGAAAAAACTGTGCAATTACATAAGCGTAATTATCATCTTTTTTGAAATACTCATAACCAGAACGTCCTCTCTTATTAACATGATCATTAATATTATACCACCACTTAATAGAAAATGTAGTCTTCCCTCCTGCTTTCAATGGTTGAGGAAGATCAATTCGCATCATTGTTTGATTAATTACGTAAGGAATTGTTTTTCCTTTTGCATCTTTAACGTAGTCTATATTAAAACCTCCATCAAAAGGAGCATTAAAGTGTTCACCTACAAAGTTACTTGGCTGATCAGCAGGAGGTACTCCTCCTCCATTTCTTAAAGGAGATTTTGAATCTTTAGCACGTACATTCTGATCTAACTGCACCCATAGATACTCTAAATCATCCGGAGAATTATTTGTGTATGTAACAGTTTCCGAACCATATATTTTCTGACTTTTATCATCCAGTCGAATATCCATTTTATAATCTGCCTGTTGCTGATAATAAGCATGTCCTGGTTTTCCAGAAGCTGTACGATATTGATTAGGAGTTGAGAACTCCTGATATAACTGTCTAAACTTATTAGTATTTATATGACCTTGCTCTTTTTTATCTTCAACTGTTTCTTGTGCGAATGACAATCCACTAAATAAAAATAAAGTAGATAATATTAACTGTTTGTACTGTACCATTTTCCGTGTAATTTAGCCGGTAAAACTAACCAATTTTATGGAAATTATACAGTTAATTATTATAATTTTAACAATCCTGAAAAATTGTCTTTGATAAAAAGAAAACTTTTCTTCTTCTTTTTAATATTAAGGTGAGTGATATTTTGCTGGCTATTGTAACTATCAAATAATAACTGATTTTTTATGTTAACACTCTTAATCTCTGAAATGTTTTCTATCTCAAAATAACAGTGAACCATATCATTATCTATTTCTTTCCCTATAAAAGTTAATTGTTGCTCGATACCGTTAACCTTTATTACTAGTTTCTTAGAAAAATACTTTTTAATGTATGTATCCGACACCTCCTCATCTAATTTTAGTGAATCCACATAACGTTCCTGTAATGTTTTCTCAAAATCATCTATAAACAACCTAGATATTATCTGCAAAGATTTAGCATCATTAGCATATTCAACATCAGTAACACTCACATAATATTTATGGAGCGATACAAAACTTGACAATGATATAAAAAACATTGCCGCAATTACTTTTAACTTAAACATGAATACTATTTTAATTGATATAGCAATACAATTTGCTCGATAAAATTTCATCTTTCTACTCAAAACAAAAAAATCTAATTTGCACATGTACAAATTTAAACTATGCATGATATAATACAAATACTACGCCATCATTCTATACTCTTTTGCAACGCAAGATATGTTTTTGATTTTGCTTTTATAAAATCATAGATGATAATATTACTTTTAGTTTTTACAATTTGAGCAAACAACTCGTCAGAAGATGCATAATATAAAAAATCAAATAGCTTATGCTCTGGAATTTTAAAATCATTCAACATTACTTGATTAAAGTTCGTAAATACAGTATTTTCTATCATAGATTTTTGCTCCAACTTCACCAGGTCCTTTAACATTTTAGTTCTGCCAGAAATTGCATTAATTATAGCATCTACAGAAACTACACCTCCTGTGTGTTGAGCAGTATACAACCTTCTCTCTGCTTGTGTAGGTGGTATTACATGTGAATTTGGTAACCCCAGCGTTTTTGCTGTCACTGCTTTTTTTGTTTTTATTTGTTGCGCATCAGTAAATAAATCACCTGAAAGTTTAGGTTTAATAAATACAGCATCAAGTTCATTTACCTGTAAAATTAAAACAACAAATAATGGTAGGCTTTTTAAAATATCATCCGTTACTACAACTTGTTTCAATTGGTATTGAATAGCACTAAAAACTATCGTATCATTTACTCTGGCAGGTATTTCAAACCTTCCATTCGCATCTGTAATTGTATATTTTTGAAATGTTTTATTAAATACATGAATACCTTCCTTGTCTCCTGAATTAGCAATTTCTCCTATTAATTCTTTTTGCCCTAAAACAATTAAAGGGAATAAAAACAATGTGTACATTAATTGCTTCATTCTGAAATTTCAAATCGAGTTCTTAATTCAAGTATTCTATGCAGTAATTCAAATTTATTTCTCTTTCTTAAAGATACTACAATAATACTATCAAGCTCAGTAAATTGAATAAATCGCTCTTCATCAGCTTTAGGTATTTTTAAATGACCACTAAAAAAATCTCCTCCAAAATACGTTACCAGAAAATCACGAGTATATTTCAGAGGAATAATGTTAGGAAAAACTACTTTATCTTTCTTAGGAATAAACATCCCTACCAAACCAAGGATATTTCCTCCGGCCCCATCATCATTCGTTTGTATCGCAGATTGCCCATCCGCAGTCAATACTCCATTATATTTTCCTAATCCTCGAAAACTGTCTGTAAGCGCTATTTCCATGGGTACGATAGTTTTTATATTTTTAGCATCAACTCCCAAGTTTCCAGTAAGCTGATACCCAATATACACTTCATCCAATTCATTAATTTTTGTAATTAATTTCACACTTAAGAAATCGCTATCAACATGTTTTTTAGTGATGAGGACTGTTTTTAATTCATATTGAATTCCACTAAACACTATCGTATCATTTACTGCTACAGGAATTTCAAAATTCCCTTCTTCATCGGTAACAGTATAACTTTGGTATGTATTATTATACACATGTATTCCTTCTTTATCTCCTGAATTAGAAATATTTCCTTTCAGTATCGTTTGCCCAAAAGAAACAATTGGAAACAATAATAAAATATAATATAATGTTTTAATCATTCTGTAAAAGAAGCTGATAAAGTGTTAAATAAAAGTTTAATTGATTTTAAAATTTTGTTAAATAGTTATTTTAATAATCTGTAGCCTATAGGCGCAATAAATTTTCATGGAATTAATAACGGTCAGCTACTTTTTTTATTAACAAAATTGTATATTCAATATTCGTAATCAAACTTATAAACATTATAAATGAAAAAACTAATCATTGCCAGTACTTCAACCATCCATGGGAGTGGATACCTGGAATACTTATTACCTACTTTAACTGAACATTTTAACAACTGTTCCGAAATCATTTTCATTCCTTTTGCAAGACCAGGAGGGATCACTCATGATGAATACACTTCTATTGTAAAAAAAGTATTTGCTACCATAAACATAAATGTAAAAGGGTTACACGAATTTGACGATTATACTCATGCTTTAAAAAATGCTCAAGGAATTTTTACTGGTGGTGGAAATACCTTTTTACTAGTTTCACAATTATACAAACAAAAAATAATGACACCTTTAAAAGAGGTTGTGAAAAAAGGAACTCCTTATTTAGGTACTAGTGCAGGAAGTAATATATGCGGACTAACAATGGGAACAACTAATGATATGCCTATTATATACCCTCCTAGCTTTTCTACACTAGGGTATATTCCGTTTAACATTAACCCCCATTACTTGGATCCTGACCCTAGCTCAACCCATAAAGGCGAAACTAGAGCTACACGTATTAAGGAATTTCATAAATTCAATACTATCCCCGTTGTTGGTTTAAGAGAAGGAAGCTGGTTGTCCGTTAACGGAAAGGTTATTACTTTAGAAGGAAAATTAGACGCTAGGGTATTTGAATATAACAAACAACCATACGAAGTAAAGCCTAAACATGATTTTTCAACTTTCAACTAACAACTTAAAATCAATTTCCGTTTTACGGAGAATACAATATGAAACAATCAGAAATTATTACACATTTTTATACCGCATTTCAACAATTAGATGTTGAAAAAATGGTTTCCTATTATCATGATGATATTATTTTTACTGATCCCGGGTTTGGGACATTAAAAGGAGATGATGCTAAAAACATGTGGCGAATGATTTGCTCTAGAGCTAAAAATTTCTCTTTAGTGTATAGCCAAGTAACGGAAAATACTGCTCATTGGAATACCACATATACTTTTTCAGCTACCGAGAGAAAAGTAAACAATATCATTGATGCTACATTTGAATTTAAAGATGGTAAAATAAGTAAACATACTGATGTATTTAACTTACATCAATGGGCAACACAAGCCTTAGGTTTTAAAGGAAGGCTCTTAGGAGGCACTAAATTCTTTAAAAAGAAACTGAACAAACAAACCAAAGCGCTTTTGGCAACATACACAAAAAAGTATTCGTAAAATACTGAAGCATTCTGATATATCTACAATTGACTTTGATACAAAAGTCAAAATAAATCCCACTTATGGGTATAAAAAAAGACCATCTTTTCAGATGATCTTTTAACCTTGTTTGAGCGAGAGACCGGGTTCGAACCGGCGACATTCAGCTTGGAAGGCTGACGCTCTACCAGCTGAGCTACTCTCGCAAGCGTTCGGCAAATATAGGAATTTTAAATTCTTATTACCAAATATTTTATCAAAAGAAATTTAAAAAATATTGAACTCTAAAATCCTACAACTTATTTAATGTTTTTTCAGTTCCATTAAACTTTATTAAAAGAGAGTCTCTATTAAAATTCAAGATTTTCATTCCTTCATAAAACTCAAAAGAAGATTTTTTACGCATTAATTTCCCGTTTACTTTCAATAACAATAAAGGCTCCCTTGCCTTGACTTCTTTCACAAAACCTAAATACTGTAATTGTGGCCATTGCACAGCTAGTACTGATTTTATTTTTTTTATAGTCGCTCCTTTTTTTGTTTTCGAAACGAGTTTTCTTGTATTTTTTAGGGTTCCTAAAAACGGGTCCTTAGTATATAACTTTAACTCAATGGTATCTTTTTGAATTAGAGTAGGCAATTCATCATAAGCAATCGCAACAGAACCTTTCTGATTCTCCTGACTGGTAAATGAATTTCCCAAAAACCTATAAATCAATAACCCCCAAATTAGAGCTACTCCAATAATCAAGACAATATTTATACGCTTTTTTTTCATTTAAAAGTATTGCTAATGTTGTTTACCGAAATATTTAATTCTCAATTAATTGATTGTTATTTTTCTTGGAGTAGCATAGCTACTTGAATTTCCTGCTTCGTCTGTATTTTTTACACGCCAATAATAATCTCCAGTTTCTGAAAAAGTATGTGACTGAGTATTAGTAGATACAGGATAAGTTTGAATCATATTTGTAAAAGCAATATCACTTGCTAATTCTAACACACTAGTTACTGGAGACTGAACCACTCCAAGATCTACTCCATTATCCCAAACAAACACAACAGCTTCGCTCTGACTTTCAGTTGCATCAGCTACGGGGGTACTTAAGGTTGCTATATTTGGGGTTTGAGTATCTAATAATATCTTTCTTGTTGAATAAATAGTCTCAGTCGTTGTCGATACATTCAATGCTTTTATTTTCCATATGTATATTGCATCAGTTGACATATCCACATTAGTGATGTCATATGATGTCGCAGCTATTCCTGGTGTTTGATTTATCGTACTTACGCTCCCAGAAACATCTCTATCCAATTCAAACGTATATGTATCTGCAGTTGGGATACTTGTCCATGTAACCAATTGCCCTGAACTTGTATTTGTGTAAAAATTATCCGATGGTGAATTTAATATAACTATTTGATCAGTCATAACTTCAGAAGCTTCCATTGTAAAATCAACTGGGAAGGTATACGCAGTTTGGTATGCAAAGTTTTCTCCTCTTACCCTCCAACTATAATCACCAGGTGTTAAGGGATAAACTAATGAATTAACAGATACTAATGAATCTAGTACCATCACATTTGAAGCGTTATTTACTTGTACCCTATACTCATCAACTCCACTAAGGTTATTCCATTGTAACGTTACTATATTACTAACCACAGTACTCCCTTGTAATGGTGCCGTAATAGTAATATTATCATCTGTAATATCCTCTTCTAGAATATCATCACAGCTAAACATAGCTAGTAAAAATACACCTGCAATAAACAAATTTATTTTTATGTTTTTATTAAATATTTTTTTCATAATTCTGAAATATTATTTTTGCGTATAATTTAATTCTTCTTGTTTTAAAATCTTTCTTTTTAAAAAAACTTGTATTGACTACTCTTGAATATGGAAATTTTTTCTCAAATTCATAAATTATTTTTAGTAACTCCTCAAAACTACCTTCAATAATTAATTGATTCGTATGTATTATAAATTTATTATCCGAAGCCTCATGTACTTCAGCTAAATCAAACACATTAACTCCTGTACTTTTATTGGTCACAAAATTTAAAATTTCTTGTTGTACCAAAACGGACTCCATATTTTCCTTTCCTAGAAGATTATCTAAAAAACGAATTTCAGTATCTAGTTCTTGAACTGTACTTGATGAGGACTTTATTTCGTATAGTTGCTCACTTAATTCATGATACTCATTATACGCATCAATTGTTAACTTAAACGAACGCTTATAGGCTGCTAAACCAAGCAGTACAGCTATAGCCAGTAAAGCTAAAAATTTTTGTTTATATGTTAAATTTTCAAACATTTACCGGATTAATATTTTAATTTCAAAATCATGTTGATTCTGCTTATTTTTATTATAGGTAACAATGTCAATTTTTGACATCCAAGCAATCTTTTTCAAGCCTTTATACCAATCATTAAAATTTAAATTTGATGATGACACCCCTTTTATAATAATAGTATTTGTTTTAAAAAGCACTTTTTCTGATTGCTTTATCTTTTTTGTATTTGGGAACAATAAAAATTCTGACAAACTAATTGTTTGAGGCAAATCAGTAGTTAACTCATTAATATAATAACTTAAGAAACTTGATGTAAATACTCCTGATTCATTCAAAATAGCTTTTTTATCATCACGCTCTTTTTCTAACACCTTAACCTTACTGTAGGTATCCTGTAACATTCCCAAACTAGCATTCGTTTCTACTTTTTTATCATTATAATACCCCAGCAATAAATAACTCAACAACAGTAACACAAAAAAACTTCCTAGCAAGACTCCTCCTATAAGTTCAAAATATTTTTTAAAGTTTTTTTCTTGCCTATTTACTGTTAAAAAATCAGCATCGTATACCAACTGAGCATTGGGGTAATAATAATTCAGTCCTGTAGCAAACAAAGGTATTTCATAAGCTGACAACTCTTGATTTCCTACTTGCTCAGTTTTCTCTTCAGAGTTTTTAGAAAAAGAATCCAATTCATTACCAATGAAATTCAATACTACATTGCCTGATGCAAACACCTCCTTATTTACAAATGATTTTAACACTATTGAAGGAAACACTCCTATGCTATAATCTACTATTAAAAATTTCTCGTTTGCAAATGATTCTAATTCAGTAGTTACCATGGATTTTCTTACAACAGAAATATACACGTCATTTTTTTGCTGATACTCATAAAAATAAAACTCACTAAGATTTACATTTAACAATACTTTTGACTTGTAATCAGGTGTCCGTTTTACTTTTTTATTTAAAACCCCTTTCCCTGAAAAAACGAGTATAACGGGATATTTTTCATCTAGTTTGCTCTTCAATCCCTCAAAGGAAAGAGTGCTAAATTTCTTTGTTACAAAAAGTTCATTATTAGTATTATCCAATTGCAATACATGGTATCGTGTTTCTTTCCCAAATTGCACTCCTACAATCTGAATAGATTTATCTTGAATAATTCTATTTTTAATTTTTTGTAGCATTAATAAGTCACTGTTGGTTTTATAAATATGTGCAATTGTGATTTTGACTTCTTTTTCGCTCTTCCACTAAAAAACCATTTCACTACTGGCACTCTAGATAACAATGGAACTCCAGTTCCTGAATTTTCCTTATTCAACTCATCCAAGCCTCCAAGTAAAACCATTTCATTATTTTTTACACGTATGGTAGAATCAAATGATTGTGTTGCTATCCCTGGAGGAGCATTTTCCCCTGCCCTTCCTAAAAATGAATTTTTTGTAACAAGTAACTTCAATGTTATTTGTTCATCTTTTGAAACAAAAGGCTTTATATTAACACTTAAATCCGCATTGGTTTCTTTCCATGTTCCAGATTGAGTAGTTTGATTTGTATTACCAAATGGAACGATGTTGGTTGTTTCTTGAAAATAATAACTTTGCTCACCAATAGTTAAAGTAGCATCATGCCCACTCAGCGTTGCTATTTTAGGTTTCGACTCAATTTTAACAATTGAATTGTTTTCTAGAAACTTTAAATTCATATAAAACTGCTCTGTAACTTTTCCTAAATTAAATCCGCCCACCAAACCATTAAACATATCAATCAATCCATTAACAGATTGTGCGTTTACGTGTATATCTCCTGTTGGAAATAACATCCCAGATGTTGATTTCGTTTTATCATCTATACCTGCTTTCATTCCTGTTTGTACATCATGTGATTTATTATATTGTACAATAATGACTTCTAGCTGCACCATTGGAACCACCTTGTCTATTTGATAAATATAAGTACGCAACTCATCAATTTTTGGTTTAGAGCCTGACACAACTAACCCGTTTAGTTCAGGAAATTCTTTTACTTCTAACCCTTTTTTTAATTCTACTGGAATAGAAGTCAACACTGTTTCTATAGTTCTATTTTCTAATTGAATTAATTCTGTAGCACGCAAGCCTTCTTCATCACGTTTTCCAATAAAATAAAACCCTTTATCATCACTACTATAAGTATAATCCTTACCTCTAAAAACAGTAGATAATAGATCCTCAAAAGTAATCTGATTTGCTACTAAAGTTGTAGTAATATCACTTGGGATACTATACAGGTAGTAATTTAATTTTAACTTTTCTGCCGCTTCCATCAATAAATCAGAAACAGTGGCATCAAAGGCGTTAATATTTAAAAAACCTTGATCAGAAACTGCTACTTCATAAAATCCTTTATCTCCTAGTTTTCCTCTTGATTTCTTCCTATTGCCTCTTCCTTTATTTTTTCCTGTGTTTTCTTTTTTAGAAACTTCCTCTTTTTCTATAAAATAAGATCCATTTTCATTTTTTGTCACTCGCAAACCATTAGATTGTCCTATCATATTCAAGATATCTTCAAAAGGTCTATTTTGAAAATACCCCGTTACTTTAGCATCTTTTAATTTAGGAGAAACAATAATATTCTTTCCTGATTTTTTTGTGATAATCTCTGCTACGCTTGGCAAAGAGTCATTTTTTAAATTTACCGATAAAAATTCATTTTCTGAACGGTAGCTTACATCAATAACTTTAGGCAATTTCTTTTGAGGTGGTACTACAACTGGAGCCTTTTTTTTAAACACGATAAATTTATTGATAAACTCAACTTCTAAACCATGTTTTTGAATTAAGAAAATAAACGCCTCTTTTACTTGAACATTATAATAATTTGATTCGACAACTTCAATTAACTTAGGATCAGCATCAACATTTAATTTATGTTCAATGGCAATAGAGGTTAATAGCGAATATAAATTCAACCCCGTTACTTCTGATATGATATTTTCATCTAAACCAGGCTGTTCTTTAGCTAGCTCATTAAACTTTTGCTCAATTGCTTTTATATTTTGTTGTGCATGACACCAGCCAATACATGTAAGCAACACTACTACTACTATTTTTTTCATTTATTCTTATCTGTTTATTCCAAATATTTTGGAAATACATTTCTTTTATCCATTAATCAGTATTGCATATACTTCTTCTAATGCAGTTTCTCCACTGGCAAAAAGTTGATATGCTTTATCTGATAATCGTTCTATATCATCTACTCCATCATGCTCTAAATTTTGAGCATCTTTTTTAATTCTATTTGCCAATTCATAATCAATAGGAATCACCTCATAAATTGCTCGCCTACCGCTATACCCAGTATAGTGACATCGATCACATCCTTTTGCTATAAAATGTTTTTCAACTTTAAAAGGAGCTTGAAAATTCCTTGGCAATTCTTTGTCATTAAAAACTTGCTCTTCTTTACATGAAATACATAGTTTACGCAATAAGCGCTGTGCTACTGACACATTTAATGTTTCTGCTATTAAAAATGAAGGCACCCCCATATCAACCAATCTTGATATAGTACCCAGTGCTGAATTGGTATGAATAGTAGACAATACCAAATGTCCTGTTAAGGATGCTCTAATAGCCATTTTTGCTGTTTCAGCATCACGTATTTCTCCTAACATTATAATATCAGGGTCTTGACGTAAAAATGAACGTAACGCACTAGTGAATGTTAAGCCTATATCTTCTTTTAACTGTACCTGATTAATCCCTTTCAAGGTATATTCAATAGGATCTTCTACAGTAACAATATTTGTTTTAATGTTATTTAACAATTTTAAAGTAGCGTACAAGGTTGTTGTTTTACCAGAACCTGTAGGACCACTTATCAACACTATTCCATTGGTGTTTTTTACTCCTTCTAAATATATTTCTTTTTCTTCTGGTTCAAACCCTAATTGATCCAGATCAATACTAGAGGCGTCTTTACCCAAAATACGCATCACAATTTTCTCTCCATGCAAGGTGGGTAATATAGATACACGAATATCAAAATCGTCGTAATTTATTCTACCATCTTGAGGTAATCTTTTTTCAGTAATGTCAAGGTTTGCTTTTATTTTAACCTTGTTTACCAACTCTAAATAATTATCTTTCTCTATTCTGTATTTTTCTATTAATAAACCGTCAATCCGTAAACGCACCCTTGCTTCCTCTTCATATACTTCAAAATGAATATCACTACTCCCTATTGCTTTCGCTTCAAAGATTAATTTCTCTAAAAAATCTTCGTTATTTAAATTTACACTTGCTTCCTCTGTTTTATAATCGTTTTTTCGATAATAAACTGCCAATGCTTTTTCTAAAATAGCATCTGCTACAGGAATCAACTGTATCGTTTCTCCTAATAGCATTTCCAACTCATCACGAACATCTTCTGTTACTGATTCTGAACTGTAAAAGGAAATTTCATTTTCAGTTTGTTCACATGGAACTACCTTGTAGTGCTGTGCAACATCCGCATTAATAAGCTGTTGTAGTGCTACAGAAATTTGTATGTCAGTTATAGTATTCAAATGATGTTATGGGTGTAAAACAATTCTTTATCTATAAAAAAATTCACTACAGTAAGTAATATTAAGTATATCGATAAATATCCCGCAAGAGGAACATGAGCCGCTTTGTTTTTTGTAAACAACATATGGCAAATAATTGAAAATAACATTCCTGTACTAAAGAAATATATATATGTGGTAGAAAAAAACAATGGTATAATAGCGATAAAAAAAATAATATCCCCTAAACCGATAGAACTGTTTATTGGATTACTAATTTTTTTTGATTTTACAGCAGTATAAGCAAATAACCCTAACATCACCAACCCTAAAAAAAATACGGTAAACAGCAATTCAAAAATAGGATGGCCTAAAATGAAAAATCGTATTATCGCAACTATAAATAAAAGCATAGGTAACACCACGTGAATTGCACGATATTTTAAATCCTGAAAAACCACTGCTATCAGAGTGCAAATTAATATGATGTTTATAGTTATGAGCACTCCTTAATCTTTAACTGTTTCGAGCAATATTTTTCGCTGATCTATTTCCCATGTATTAAAATTACCATCATCATCAAAATCTTTTACAGAAACGGCTCTAGCCTTAAAAGAGTTTACTGATGCTTCAGTTATTTCTATTTTATACACTCCTTGTCCACCTTCATCAATTGTTGCTTCTTTTTCAAAACCTAACTCCTCAAAGGAGGCTGAATATTTAGAGAAACGATAATTATAACTTTTTTGTAAGCCATATAAATGATTTAACATTTTTTGTGCTTCAATGCTTCGTGCTTGCGCTACTACGGAGGTTTGGTTTGGTAATACCATCATTAATAAAATACCAATAATTGCCAATACAATTAATATTTCTGTTAATGAATACGCCTTTAAATACTGTTTTTTCTGCGTCTTACTTTTCATTAGTTTTCTTCTTTATATGCCTAATATCAATTAAAACTCAAAACCACTTTATTAAATCAAAAATAATTTAATTTCTTTACGCGAGTATCTTGAAGTTTAATTAACATAACACATCTCTATGTTATATCTTTTTATTTTTCTTACCCTTAAATTTTGAAAAAAGCAAATAATTACTCTAGATGGGTTTACAAAAATATCACTTTTTTTTATTGCAATCGATTGCTAGCCAATTATTTTACTTAAATCAAACATTGGAGAATACATGGCAATCATAATTACCCCCACAATCACTCCTATGACAATGATTATCAATGGCTCTAACACCACTCCAATCATTTTTGTTTGGTGCTCAATTTCCTCATTATATTGTTCGGTAAGCTTTTCAAACATCTCGTCTAGCTTGTTTATTTGTTCAGCCACCTTAACCATAGACACTAATTTATGATCGTACACTTCATGCTTTGAAAGGCTCTCTCCTAGAGCTGCTCCTTTCATAATATCAGCCTTGACGTGTACTAAACTTGATTCAATAGGATAAAAATCAATCATTTTTTGTGTTAGCTCTAAAGAAATTACCAAAGGGGTTTTTGCAGATAACAATAAACTTAATGATTGACAAAATCTTGAAATAAATATTTTACGTATTAATCCTCCAAAAAAAGGCATCTTCAAAACTATCTTAGAAGTGATGTTTCTATAACTCTCTTTTTGTTTATTCAACACATGAAACCCTACAATAGAAACTATTAACAATAAAAATATTCCAGAAATAGTAGAAAAATTTTGTGATAAGGCAACTATTTTTTGAGTTAATGGTGGTAAATCTGCCCCAAACTGCTTAAATACTGACGAAAACATAGGTACTACATTGTTCATCATAAAATACAATACCCCAAAAGTTACTGCCAATACAAATACAGGATAGGTAAATACGGATACCAATTGTCGGCGCATTTTTATTTTCCTGTCAAAATATTTCTGTAATTCTATAAGTACTTTATCTAATTTTCTAGTTTCTTCCCCTATCTTAATACTAAAATACTCATAAGCAGAAAATTGCTTACTCTGCTGCATTGCCTCATGCAATGATTTCCCTTGAATTACCTGTAATTTTATTTGAGTAATTAACTCTTGATCTTTCTTGTTTTTATATTGACCGATAAGAATTTCCAATGCCTGCTTAAAATCAATTCCTGATTGAATCAAAATAGCCAATTCCTTATAAAATCGCTCTTTCTTTTTATCAGAAAACTTTATAGAAAAACTAATTTCCTTATTTAAAAAATGAGTTTTTTTATCCTTAACACGTTTAGGCTTTTCTTGTTGCTTGTATGCTGATAAATCAATTCCCATTTGCAAAAAATGTATTATTTATAATATCTGACACACCATAATCCTTAAAATAAAGCGCTTCAATTTGTACTCCAAACATATCATAAGTTACCGCAATACGTTTCATCCTATTTCCTAACAACACATCTTCCTTAAGCGCATTAAACTTTGGTACTTTCACCAAAAATGTATCTCTCATTTGTCTTCTCTCTCGTATTAAACTATTATCATAGGTATAATATTTTACAGTATCGCTACTACTTAAAAAATGTACTTCCTCTTCAACAATTACTAATTTATTTGAATTATGAACATCTCTTGTTATAAGTGAGTGCAACTCATTGTAATTATTTACCAACTCTTTTTCAGCACTATACACATATATTTGCTTACTCAGCATTGCATATAACGAATATACCATAGCAATGATAATACTCATCAAAGCCAAACTAATAACCACCTCTAATATTGTAAATGCTTTTATATGACTATTTTGTTTTTTCAATTGATCTCACTTTTACTAAAAAATGTTGTGTTTCCTTTTTCGTTTTTGTTTGCAACTCAAAATCAACTTGATTTACTCCAGGGCTATATTCTTTCACTAGCTTTGTAATGGTATATGACTCAAAACCATACGTTTCATTTTCAAACAATTGATCTTCTATTGTTTCTAAATGCAATAACGCTATTTTTTGTTTTGCTTTATAATAAGCAATTTCATAATCAGACTGTAATAACTTTACATAAACCAATGTAGCTATAGAAATACAAATTGATATTATAGCAATAGCCATTACTGATTCTATTAAAGAACTCGCTTGTAACTTACAATTCCTTAATAAGCTCATAATTAGTGTTTTTATTTAAAAATAACGGCAGTCTTATGAAATTAGAGGGTAATGCTAACCTATTTATCTCCCCTCCTACAATATAATTTTCATAAATTGACGAAGCTGTTTTTAAATAAAATCGGTCCGTATACACCGAACCTACAACCTTGCCTTTTAACTGTGTTTTCCCATAGCAATACACATCTCCTATTACTGAAGCTCCTTTATCTATTGTTACCATTCTGTTCAATGAACTCTGGTAACTATTCCCTGTAAGCACAATACCTCCCGCTAATTTACTTTTTTCCTCCAATAAAACTTCTATTTTATTTTCTGAATCATGAGCTATATAAATACTTGACGGATACTGCAATTGCACTCCTTTTTTAAGAGAAACATTTTTTTTTGCAAATACTTGTACTACTCCTATAAAATTATCATCAAAAACTACTGATGGTGCCTTTACTAAAACATCATTTAAAGCTGTAGTATTTTTTATACAAACTGAATCTTTCGATTGAAGTATAATATTTCCTGATAACGATACATTACTAATATCATGTATCCCATCAGCATTCACCACAATGGTTGGCTTGTAAAAACTATTGTACAATGATTTTCCAGACAACTCCTCTAATAAAACTTCAATCATTTTTTGATTGCCCGTCCCCTCATCAAGCTGTTGTAATTCA
>Ga0209291_1002096_pt1 | contig 16668 bp, 20 predicted proteins | sample GOMGulsemesocosm_FD_184633 | JGI IMG/M metagenome (GOLD analysis project Ga0209291, IMG submission 184633) | Methane-oxidizing microbial communities from mesocosms in the Gulf of Mexico - GOM9B Gulf of Mexico (SPAdes) (version 2) | ecosystem: Environmental > Aquatic > Marine > Cold seeps...
AATAATTGATTTAAAGCAACATGCACGATTATCGCCAGAGGTTAGTCTAAATTCGACTGCGAAATTAACCAATAATTAGTAATTAGCAATTAATCTCACTGTTTTTTTACTACCATCGGTAGTTTAATTTTTTCCTGAGCATGTTTTAGCAAGGGAAAAAGGTTAGTTAATTCATGTCTAGTGTGTTTGAACAGAAGGGTTGATTTGATTTATTTATCAAATAAATCTGGTCTTCTTTCTTTAGTTCTTTGATGTGCTTGTTCTTCTCTCCAGTCTTCTATTTTAGGGAAGTTTCCTGAAAGTAGTACTTCCGGTACTTTTACTCCTTTATAGTCTGCGGGTCTTGTGTATACAGGGGGTGCTAATAAGTCATCTTGAAAAGAATCTGTTAAAGCAGACGTTTCGTTGTTTAATACTCCTGGTATTAGTCGGATAACAGCATCACATAATACGTTTGCAGCTAATTCCCCTCCAGAAAGTACAAAGTCTCCAATTGAAATTTCTCTTGTGATGAATAAGTCACGCACACGTTGATCTACACCTTTGTAGTGACCACATAAAATAATAATGTTTTCTTTTAATGAAAGTTCGTTTGCAATCCCTTGATTTAAAGTTTTTCCATCAGGAGTCATGTAAATTACTTCGTCGTAATTACGTTCTGACTTTAATTTAGAGATACAAATATCAATAGGTTCTATCATCATTACCATACCAGCACCGCCGCCAAATTGGTAATCGTCAATACTTTTTTGTTTATTGGTACTGTAATCTCTTAAGTTGTGAAAATTTACTTCTACAATTCCTTTTTCTTGAGCGCGTTTCAGAATAGAGTCGTTAAATGGGCTCTGCATTAATTCTGGTAAAACTGTAATGATATCAATTCTCATAAAAACGAATTAGTTTCTGTTTTTGTTTAACTCGTCTTGAAGTTTTCGCATTACTTTTTGCTCGCGTTCCAAAGCCGTTTTTTTATGACTCTCGTATTCTTTTTCAAGTTCCGAAAGTTGTGCTTTAGCTTCTTGTGTTACTGTGTTACTGTTTTTAAACTTATAAATAAAGGATAGAAGTAATATTGATAGTACAGAAATAATTCCCCAGAAAAGGTTCTTGAATGCTCCTTTTTTCATATCACTTCCGATAAAAGAAATATTGTCTTTATCAGTGTTTACTTGAGTAATATCATTATTCAATGTTTCTATTTTAGATTCAAGTTTCTTAGTGTTTGATTTTTGATCTTCAATAATAACAGCTAGAGTTTTAATTTCTCCTTTTTGCTTGTTTACAGAGTCTAATACTTGTTTTTTTAATGTATGTAACCAAGCTCTCTTTACAACTTTGAATTCTTGGAAGTTGTTGGACTTAGTAATAACGTAATCAAATTTTTCGTTGACCGAGCTATTAGTAAGCGATAACTCTTTAGCTGCCTCTTGGGCTGAAGTGTTTAAGACACTTATAAAAAGTGCGCATAAAAAAAAGTAAAACCTATTCATGGTAAATGTGTTTTTGATAAAAAATCCGTGTTATATTAAAAACACGGATTTTTTGTAATTATTGTATGTTATTGATAAACTACTAGTAGTAGCTAAATCTTCTAACTTTTGATATATGTTTCGCTAAACGAATAACTTGGTGTGAATATCCATATTCATTGTCATACCAAACGTATAGTACAATGTTTTTACCGTTACTTCTTACGATAGTAGCTTTACTGTCATAAATAGATGGAGCAGAAGAACCAACAATGTCAGAAGATACTAGTTCGTTATCTAATGAATATTTTATTTGCTCTACTAAATCACCTTCTAAAGCGTATTTTTTAATAATTGCATTAACAGCATCTACTGAAGTAGCGTTTTCAACCTCTAAGTTTAAAATAGCTAATGATCCGTTAGGAACAGGAACTCTAATCGCATTAGATGTTAATTTTCCTTCTAAAGATGGTAATGCTTTTGATGCGGCTTGACCAGCTCCAGTTTCAGTAATAACCATGTTTAAAGCAGCAGCTCTACCACGACGATATTTTTTGTGGAAGTTGTCAACTAAATTTTGATCGTTTGTATATGCATGAATTGTTTCTAAGTGTCCGTGAACAATTCCTAAACTATCCTCAATTGCTTTTAAAACAGGAGTAATAGCATTTGTTGTACAAGAAGCTGCAGAGAAAATGTTTATTTCATCTGGGTTGTTTTCTAAGTGGTTTACACCGTGTACAATGTTAGGGATTCCTTTTCCTGGAGCAGTTAATAAAACTTTATCTGCACCATTTGAAGCAAGTAACCTGCTTAAAGCTTCTTTATCTCTAAAAGCACCAGTGTTGTCAATTATTAAAGCATTGTTTATTCCGTATATAGTATAATCAATATCTTCAGGAGCATTTGCGCTAATCATTTTAACAGTAGTACCGTTAATAATTAATGCCTTATTATCAATATCAGTAGTTACTGTGCCAGCAAAATCGCCGTGAACAGAATCCTGCTTTAATAATGAAGCTCTTTTTTCTAAAACTGTTTGGTCAATAGTTCCTCTGGTAACAATTGCTCTTAAACGCATTTGTTGTCCTTTACCAGCTTTAGTCATTAGTTCTCTAGCTAATAAACGACCAATTCTACCGAAACCATATAATACAACGTCCTTAGGTTGTAATTCTTCTGATTTACTTGCGTCCTTTAATTTGTCAGAAACAAAGGCCGTAGCGTCATTATATTTGTTGTCTTCTAAATGATATTCATACGTTAATTTACCAATGTCTAATTTTGATGGTGGTAAATCAATACTTTGTATTGCTTTTGCGATTTCTACAGAATCAAAAATAGAAATTGGTTTTTCAACAAATTTCCCTGCGTATTCATGAAGGTTTAAAATGTCACTAACATTCTTGTCTATCAACTGGTTTCTGAAAAGTACCAATTCAATAGATTTATCATACCATAAATCACTAACTACTTTAATAAAATCTACACAAGCTCTTCTTCTGTCTGCTTGAAAAACTAATTCTTTTTCGTATGTATCGTTTGCAATCATTACTGTGTTGTTTGTTTTTGAAAGTGCAAAATTACTAATTATAACTAAAAAAACGTTTGAAATGTACGTTTTTTTTGGTGTTGCAGTTTTTGTAAGTGAAACAGAAACCTCAGGAAATGAAGTTTATGAGAAAGAAAAAGTAATATATAAATGAGTTTTATTCCCTAGTTTGATTAGCCAAAACTAATGGCTAAATATACCCTATAGTGGCTATTTTATTTGATTTCGTTTAAGCTTAACTTAGTAGAGGAAATTTAAGCTAGAAATTATGAAAGCATTATTCCTTATTAATAAAGTTGTTAAAGTGCTACTGCGTATGGTGAATGGTAGAGTGAGTATAAACGATTATATCACAAAGCATTCAGAGTATTTAATAGAAGAAGATAGAATGCATAAAGAGTTTCAGGAAATGAGCAAAGAGATACATGTATCGCTTGCTGATGCAAAGAGTATGATTACTGAAGAAAAACAAAAAACAGCTATTCTAATTTGTTATAAGAGTATATTTTCGAGTTTAGATCATTAAATAGAGGTTGATCAATAATAAAAAAAAGACTCACTGTTGTAGTGAGTCTTTTTTTATTCTATTCTAGAATAGTTCTAACGCAGCCACCAATTTTTAGAGTTTCCGTTTTTATAAATCACTTCTATGTTGTAAAGATTTTTAAAGTTTAAACTGTTCAATTCCTTTAGGTCATCAATACTCTCAATTTCTTTTTCGTTGATTCGGATGATTATGCAATCTTTTGTGAGACCTAATTTTTTAGTAAGGAAATCATTATTAATGGAAACAACTTTCACTCCGCTTTTAACGTCGAAATCTTCAATTTCACTGGGGGTTAAATTTTTTAGTTCCAAGTCAAAAGCTTTTTGAGTTAGGATGCTTTTGTCTGACAATGTTACAGCAATTGTTTGTAAATTACCTTCTCTTAAAACCGTTACATGAATAGTATTGTTAGGTCTTTTAGTGCTTAAATACCCAGTTAAGTCTGATGACCTGGCTATTTTAGTGTTGTCAATGTTTTTGATGATGTCACCAATTAATAACCCAGCTTTTTCTGCGCCAGAATTTGGTTCAATTTCAGAAATATAATACCCTTCGGTATCTTTTAATTCTAATTTATTTGCGACACCATTATTTAAGCCTAATCCACTAACGCCTAAAATAGCTTGTTGTACATTACCAAACTCTAAAATATCTTCTACAATTTTTTTGGTAGTGTTTGATGGTACTGCAAACGAATATCCAATATATGAACCGGTCCTTGAAGAGATGGCTGTATTTATCCCTATCAACTCCCCGTGTGTGTTAACTAATGCTCCACCAGAATTCCCTGGGTTTACTACAGCATCAGTTTGTAAAAAAGATTGGATATTATCATCTCCATCTAAATCCCTAGATTTTGCGCTTATAATTCCAGCGGTAACAGTAGATGTTAAGTTGTATGGGTTTCCGACAGCTAATACCCATTCCCCAATTTTCATATTATTCGAATCTCCAAACGGGATATAGGTCAACTTTTCTTTTGCTTCAATTTTAAGCAAGGCGATGTCGCTTTTTTTATCAAAACCAATCACTCGTGCTTTATAGGATTTTTGATTGTTCAAAGTTACCGTCAGGTCGTCAGCATTATCAATAACATGGTTGTTGGTAACAATATAACCATCTTCAGAAATAACTACTCCTGAACCAGTAGATCCTTTTTGGATCTGTTCTCCTTGTCTGTTATAATAATCAAAAATATTTCTTGGTTTTGTATATGTTGTGGTATTGGTAACGTGCACCACTGCGTGTACCGTTTTTTCTGCAGCAGCTGTAAAATTGGTGTTTTCAGTTAAACCAAGAATAGTTTTGTTTGTGTTGTTTACAGGAATTGAAAACTGTTGAGTAGGTGTTACAGTGTTAATTTCTTGAGTCACTTTTTTTTCTGAGGCTAATTTGTAACCACTAATAGCTACAATTCCGCCAAGAACAGAAAAAAGGGTGATTTTGAGTATTTCTTTCATAATAGATTAGATTTAGGGGATTATAAAAGTAAAGTTAATTCATTTCTTGAGTTGAGAACTTAATTTAACTTGCTATTAACGTGGTGTTAAAAACCTTAACAGCGGTGTTTTTATAACGTTTTATAATGCTATTTTATTTTAGTTAAGTTTTCATTTGAATGCTTACATTTGTAACACAATAAAATTTTCAATGCTTACATTTTATAAATACCAAGGAACAGGGAATGATTTTGTAATGGTGGATAACCGTGAAGGAATTATTTCAAAAGAAAATACTACCCTTATCAATTCCTTATGCGATAGGCGTTTTGGGGTTGGTGCTGATGGATTAATTCTGTTAGAAAAAAGTAATAGTACTGACTTTAAAATGGTTTATTTTAATGCCGATGGAAATGAGGGGAGTATGTGTGGAAATGGTGGAAGATGTATAGTGGCTTTTGCAAATTTTTTAAATATTATTGAAGATAATACCACATTTGAAGCTGTGGATGGATTGCATGTAGCAACAATAAAGGATGATGTTGTTAGTCTGCAAATGCAAGATGTAGCTACTATTGAAAATAAAAAAGATAGTGTGTTTTTAGATACGGGATCTCCTCACCATGTTCAGTTTGAAGAACATATTTCTGATTTTGACATCAAATTAGAAGGAAGAAAAATCAGAAATGAAGTATACGGTACAGCTGGGAGTAATGTCAACTTTGTAAAGAAAATTGATGATACAACCTTTAGGTTGCGTACATACGAACGAGGAGTGGAGGATGAAACTTTGGCTTGTGGAACAGGAGCTACAGCAGTAGCTATTGCGATGAATTATTTAAATAAAACTACAGCTAAAAATATTACATTAAATGTAGAAGGAGGGGAGTTGCAGGTTTCTTTTGATGTGGTAAACGGTGTTTATGTCAATGTGTTTTTGACAGGAAAGGCAATTCGCGTTTTTAAAGGGGAAATAACATGTTAACATTAAAAGGGAAACGAATATATCTCAGGGCTCTTGAGCCAGAGGATTTAGAGTTGATTTATGCAATTGAAAACGACGAATCTGTTTGGGAAGTAAGTCAAACACAAACTCCATATTCTCGTTTTTTGATAAAACAGTACTTGGAAAACTGTCATAAGGATATTTATGAGGTAAAGCAATTGCGTTTAGTTATTGTAACTACTGATGATGAAGCTGTGGGTTTTGTTGATTTATTTGACTTTGATCCCAAAAATGATAAAATAGGACTCGGGGTGCTAATATTAGATCATGCTCGAGGAAAAAAATATGGACGTGAGGCATTGGAATTACTTATTGAGTATACGTTTAAGAATTTATACGTGCATCAAATTTATGCAAATGTATTAGAGGATAATATAGCAAGTATCAAATTGTTTGAAAGTCTGGGTTTTGTAAAAACAGGTGTAAAGAAAGACTGGATTTTAGAAGGGAATCATTATAAAAGCGAATATTTATTTCAATTAATAAAAGATGTACATTAAAAAATTATTAGTAATCATAGCCTTGTTAGGTTTGGTAGGTTGTTCAATTTTTGCATACTATATATATAATGCCATTTTTGTGTCTAACACAGCGTTTGAAAATGAAAAAGCAACACTGTTTATAGCTTCTGACGATTCTTTTAGTGATGTGGTAGAGGATATTACACCTTTATTAAAAAATGTGAAGACCTTTGTCACGGTAGCAAGTAAAAAGAAGTATGCGGGGAATATAAAACCTGGGAAATACGAAATAATAAAAGGAATGAATAATAATGATATTATTAATTCATTGCGTGTAAATAATATACCTGTTCGGGTGTCTTTCAATAATCAAGAATCTTTAGATCGTTTGGCGGGAAGAGTTTCCACTCAAATAGAAGCGGATAGTGTTTCATTGCTTGCTGCTTTTACAGATAAAAACTTTTTAGCTGGGAATAAATTTAATAAAGATACTGCCTTAGGGATGTATGTAGCTAATAGTTATGAGTTTTTCTGGAATACGAATGCTGAGGAGTTTAGGGGTAGAATGTTAAAAGAGTATAATCGATTTTGGTCTGAAAGTAGAGTTGCGAAAGCAAAAAAAATAGGAATGACTAAAAACCAAGTAATTTCATTGGCGGCCATAGTGCAAAAAGAAACTGTTAAAATAGATGAAAGACCAAGAGTTGCTGGGGTGTATATGAATAGAATTAAGAAGGGAATGTTGTTACAGGCAGATCCAACGGTGGTGTATGCAGTTAAAAAATCAACTGGAACACAATTGAAAAGAGTTTTATATGAGCATTTAAAGATAGATTCAAAATACAATACATATCTTCATACAGGTGTGCCACCTGGTCCCATAACAATGCCTGATGTTTCTGCTATTGATGCGGTGTTGAATTATGAAAAGCATAAGTACTATTACTTCGTTGCGAATATCGAAAAAATGGGGTATCATCAGTTTGCTAAAACCTTAACTCAGCATAATAGAAACGCCTCTGCATACCGAAACTGGGTATCTAAGATTCATTAAGTAGCTGATTTTCTTTGTATTAAGAAAAATTAAGTTTATCTTTAATCTTCCAAAAATAATTATATCTTTGCCGACTGAAATTTTAAGCATTTCATTAATTCGTTTAAGAAACGGAGAAACTAAGTCTTAAGAAATCAAATATATGATAAGGAAATTTACAAAGATTTTGTTAATCTCTGCGGCAATTTTTACAATCGCTACAGGGTTTACATCAAAAAAAGAGTTGAGAGCATCAAATGTGATTAACTCAGAAGTGAAGGAGAGTTTAGGATTGTATTATACGGTTTTAAACGAAAATGAGATTGAGGAGGAGGCTGAAGAGTTTTCTTTATTTTTAGGAAAAACATTTATTGGCTTTAAAGAAGCTGTTGGTTTTAAAGAGTCTCAAGGAAGGTATTATGTAGTAAATACCTTCGGGTATATGGGTAAATATCAATTTGGTAGGGGGACCTTAAAGTTGATAGGAGTTTACAATACAAGTACTTTTATTAATGACCCGAATATTCAAGAAAAAGCTTTTGAAGCGAATTTATCGAGGAATAAATGGGTGTTAAGAAGAGATATCAAACGTTTTGAGGGAAAAATAATTGGTGGTGTTAGAGTTACTGAGTCTGGTATTTTGGCAGCAGCACATTTAGGAGGTCCTGGAAATGTAAAGAAATTCTTAAGAAGTTATGGGAAAACAGTTTTTTCTGATGCTTATGGGAGTTCAGTTCGTTATTACATGAAAAAATTTGCTGGATTTGATACTTCTTCAATTGAAGAAAATAAAAAAGCTAAGGTAAAATTAGATTAAGACTTATAATAGGTAATACAGAAAAGGGAGTACATGAAAATGTACTCCCTTTTTTTATTTTTGAATTACAAAAATGGTAGGTTTTTTGTGCAAGTCAACCGGGTTTTTACTCCAGTACTTCGCTGTTTTTGTAATGATGAGTTCAGTAGGTAATGTGATATCGCATGCTACGCAAATGTTTGTGTTTGGATGTAGTGTTGAACTTAAATCCTCGAGCATCTTGTTGTTTCTGTATGGTGTTTCAATGAATATTTGTGATTGGTTATAGTCGTGTGATAACTTTTCTAATCGCTTGATAGTTGCTTTACGTTCGCCTTTGTCAATAGGGAGGTAGCCGTTAAAGGTGAAATTTTGCCCATTAAAACCAGATCCCATCATAGCAAGTAGTATTGATGATGGTCCAACGAGTGGTCTTACTTGAATATTTTTATCATGAGCAATTTTAACTACATCAGCACCTGGGTCAGCAATAGCAGGACAACCAGCTTCTGATAGTAAGCCTACAATTTTTCCTTCCATGCAGGAATCTAAAAATGAAGGTATATCTCCTGGGTCAGTAAATTTATTTAAAGGATGTAGTATTAAATCAGGTTGTGATTTTTTTGGACAAACTCTTTTGATAAACCTTCTTGCAGTTTTTTCATTTTCAACAATAAACTCATTGGTCATTTCTAATACTTTTTTTACAGAAATGGGTAAAACTTCTAAGGGTTCAGTGTCACCGAGTGTAGTGGGTATTAAGTATAGTTTTCCGTTAAGTTTCATTGATGTTTAATTTATATAGTTAGTTATAGTTTGTTTGCAATGGTTGTACAGGCTTCATCTAGCATTTGGTATACATTCTCAAAGCCATTATCGAAGTATGGGTCAGGTACGTTTAAACCTTTGTTAAGATGACTTTCGTTGAGTATTAGTTTTACTTTGTTCCTGTCGTCCATATTTTTAGCTAAAGCCAATACGTTGTTTTTATTAGAGTTGTCCATAACGTATATAATATCAAAGATTTCAAAATCAGTCGCTAAAAACTGTCTACTTCTTTGATTAGTAATATCTACCCCATTTTTGTTAGCTATGTCAATAGATCGCTTGTCAGGTAGTTCTCCTTTATGGAAAGCTGATGTTCCGGCTGAATCTACATATATAAAGTCAGCGTCAACTTTTGCTTTTAGAATCCCTTCAGCTAAAGGTGATCGGCAAATGTTACCTAGGCAAACCATTAATATTCTTGTGTGTATCATACAATTTCTAATAGCACAATTTAAGCATAAAAAAAATCACCAACTAAAACAGTTGGTGATTTTTCCTATCAATAGGTTTATTTTTTTGTAGGTTAATTACAGAGTTAATTTTTTCTGTAAATCTTCTACGTATTTTTTAAATTGTTTGTCAGTGTGTGCTAAGTTGTCTACTGTTTTACAAGCGTGTAAAACGGTAGCATGATCACGTTTTCCTATTTGACTACCGATACTTGCTAAAGAAGCTTTAGTGAGTCTTTTGGCGAAAAACATAGCCAATTGTCTAGCTTGTACAATATGACGTTTTCTTGTTTTTGATTGTAGAGTTCCAACATCCATTGAGAAATAATCGGAAACTACCTTTTGAATGTAGTCAATTGAAATTTCGCGTTTTGTGTGTTTAACAAACTTCTCAACAATTTGTCTTGCTAGATCAAGTGTAATTTCTTTTTTATTAAAAGAAGATTGCGCGATAAGCGAAACAATTGCTCCTTCTAATTCTCTAACGTTTGATTTAATATTTTTGGCCACGTATTCCACAATATCTTCTGGCATTTCAACACCATCACGATATAGTTTGTTCTTAAGTATGGCAACACGTGTTTCAAAATCAGGTTTTTGTAACTCAGCTGATAGTCCCCATTTAAAACGAGACAGTAAACGTTGTTCAATATCTTGCATGTCAACAGGAGCTTTGTCAGATGTTAAAATGATCTGTTTCCCGTTTTGGTGTAAGTGATTGAAAATATGGAAGAATACATCTTGAGTTCCTGCTTTTCCAGATAAAAACTGTACGTCATCAATAATTAATACATCAATGATTTGATAGAAGTGAATAAAGTCATTTCTATTGTTTTTCCTAACGGCGTCAGTATACTGTTGAATAAATTTTTCAGCGGCAATATACAATACTGTTTTCTCTGGATATTTGTCCTTTACGTCAACTCCAATAGCGTGAGCTAAATGCGTTTTTCCTAATCCAACTCCTCCAAAAATTAATAAAGGATTAAAAGCAGTTCCTCCTGGTTTATTCGCAACTGCCAATCCAGCAGATCGTGATAAACGATTTGAATCACCTTCTAAGAAATTTTCAAAATTGTAGCTCGGGTTTAATTGAGATTCAATTTTTACGTTTCTAATTCCTGGAATTATAAATGGATTTTTTAATTCTGGGCTTTTGTTTTTTAATGGTACATCAACATTTTGCGGTTTTACAGCTGACCTATTTGTACTAGGTATTTTTTCAGTAAACGGCTGTTTGTTTCCGTAAGTGTTTTCCATTTTAATGTTGTAGACCAGTTTTGCTGACTCCCCTAATTCTTTTGTCAGTGCAACTTTTAACAACTTCACATAGTGCTCTTCCAGCCATTCATAAAAGAATTTACTGGGTACCTGAATACTTAACACATTATCAGTGAGTTTTGTCGGTTTGATCGGTTCAAACCATGTTTTGTAAGCTTGAGGTTGTATGTTGTCCTTTATGAAAGACAAGCAATTTTCCCAAACTGATAATGCAGTTTTATTCATTGAATATATTGGTTATATTTGTTTTTTTTATTGCCGAGAATATTATTCTCGTTAAGTATTCTTGGGGATGACAAATATGTGAACAAATTAGTGAAAAAAAAAACCCATTACCTATTGAATATTTAATATTTTTTTCTCATGTTAAAGCATGATTGTTGTGTTAGAATATTCAGATTAACTAAATTTTATGAAAAAACACGAAACAGAAATACGCGTTCGCTATGGTGAGACTGACCAGATGGGAGTTGTTTACCATGGGAACTATGCCCAGTACTTAGAAGTGGCTAGAGTAGAATGGTTGCGTTCTATAGATATTTCTTATAAAAAAATGGAAGATGATGGTGTAATGCTTCCTGTGGTTAATTTGAATATTAATTTTAAAAAACCAGCAATTTATGATGAAGTAATTACTATTAAAACTCAACTACGTGAAAAACCAGGATTAAGGATTACTATTGATCAAGAAATTTATAACGAAAAAAACATTTTAATCTCGACATCTGAGATTACATTGGTGTTTGTAAATATGAAAACAAAAAGACCAATGTTATGTCCTAATGAATTATTAAGAAAATTAGGCTTTTAAAAGAGTTAAAATAATTTTTTAAATAGTTTAATCGAGCTCTTTTATTTTTACTCCAAATATATTGGTGAATATTTCAAAAACTTGATCTGCATTCTTTTTTCTTACTGGAATTATATATTGGCAATCTAGTTCGAGTTTTTGATGCGTAATATTCAATTGTTTTTCTTTTACAATGCGCATTACTTTATTCATGTCCTTGTATTGAAACGTAATTTGAAACACGCGATCAATTGTTTTTTCTATAATAGCAGAAGCTTCTAATGCTAATTTTGATCCTGTTTTGTTGGCATTCATCAGGCCACCTACGCCTAGTTTAGTTCCTCCAAAGTATCTAACTACAACAACAAGTATATTGGTTACGCCAAAAGCTTGTATTTGTCCGTAAATAGGTGGGCCAGCAGAGTTACTTGGTTCTCCATCATCATTTGCTCTATAACGAATTTTATCAGTACCCAATTGCCATGCATAACACCAATGTCTTGCTGTGTGGTGTTCTTTTTTTAATTTTTCGATAATTGGTTTCACCTCGTCTTCAGAGCTTATTGGGTAAGTATACCCGTAAAACTTACTCCCTCTATCTTTGAATAGTCCTCCTTTTGAGGGAACGTCAATAGTTTTGTATGTGTCTTTTGTTTCTGACAAGGTTCTTTCTTTAAAGTGTAATCAAAAGTATTGAAATTATTGCTATTCCTATCCCAATCCAGTTTTTTGTCGTTAATTTTTCTTTAAATAAAAATAAACCAAGTAAAGTGCATAGAGCAACGATGGTTACATTGTTGATGGTGAAAATCACAGCGCTTTGCATTTTGTCAGTATCTAAAGCTTTTAATAAATAGTAAATTGAATAATAGTTGATAGCTCCGAGTATAATACCAGCTATACCGTTTTTTAGGGTAATAGGGGAGGGTTTAAAAGCATATATGATAATTCCGAATAAACCAGCTAAGCCAAATAAAACACCAGAAAATAAGGAGGTATCTTCACTTGATACATAATTTGTTTGTACATATTTTATAGTGGTATCAATAATTCCTGATCCTAGAAATAGGAGTACTGGAAAAAGTAATGATGCATTTTTTGAAGTTGTATTTTTATTTTTTAAAGTAATAAAATATACTGCTAATAAGGCAAGAATGATTCCTATTATTTTTTGCCCATTGAGATGTTCATTATATAAAATAACGCCAAACAATACCGGAATAACAACTGCCATTTTTCCGGCCACAGCAGCTACACTGACTCCATTTTTTTGAGAAGTGATGGCCATGACATTAAAAACACTAATAAATAAAACGGCTAAAATCAGAGCTCCTATAAACCATGGTTTAGAAGATACTTCACTAAAAACAATAGTGCTGTGGTGAGATAAAACACCTATTGTAAAGGCGGTAAAATAATTGATTACAATAGCTTGTAGTGTATTGATGTTGTAGATGTCAAATAATTTAAAAATGACAAATATCGCGCTGGAACAAAGAATACATAATAATAGAAAAAGCATCTTAAAATAATTCTTTTTTAAGGTGAAACAAATTGGTAATATCTTCTTTTCCAGGTGTTAAATTCCATGATTGAATATCTAGTTTAGTTGAAGTTTCTGTATTTTCTTTAGTATCGTCTATAAATAAAGTTTCTGATGCAATTAGGTTATTCTCGTTTAATACAAACTCATAAATATTAGCATCTGGTTTACGCATATTCATTTCGTGAGATAAATAAAATTCTTCAAAACAATTTTTAAATTCGTTGTACAGGTCCATTCCCCAATCCTTTTTTATCCAGTCAATATGTAATTCATTCGTGTTACTCAATAAAAAACAACGATAGTTTTTACTCACTTGTTTTATGAAGTCTAAACGATGCAATGGAAAATCGAGGAGCATACAATTCCAAACTCTTATGATGTCTTTTTTTGAAACATGTGGGTAGGTTGTTGTATAAAACTGTATAAAGGCTTCGGTTGTAATAAGTCCTTTTTCGTAATCCATGTTAATTTGAATCATTTGTGGAGTAAACTCTTTAACTTTAAATAATTCTAAGGCATTACTCATAGCGCCAATTTTATCCAAATTGATAAAGATGTCGCCGAAATCGAAAATTATATTCTCAATCATTTAATGATGTTTTAATACTATTAGTAAATAACTCAAAGTTGCTCCCAGAAGTAACGCTATTGTATTAGCTACAATGTTGTTTTTAGGAATTATTTTATAATAAGTTAAAATTGAAGCTTTAGTATTTATGATTAATAATATAGCTAGTAAAATTATTGTAGAGAAGCATAACAATAATATATTATCCATGTAGTTTTGTGAAACAAAATTTATTTGAATAAAATAAATGTACGAAGCTATAAAAATCCATCCTAATTTATTTTTGATCAATATCCCAATTATAGGTATTAATAGAAATAAAGAAACTCTATAATCATGGCAAAGTGTTAGGGATGAGACGGCTGCTTTTACATCGTATTCTTTAATATTGGTAATGTAGTAACAATCAATGAAGCTTTGAAAAGAACGAAAAACTGAAAATACGAATAGGATTAAAAAAATACTATGTAAAAAATGAGTTGCTTTAATTTTAATCATTCTTATAAATACTTAATTGATCCTCTTTTATGTGCTGTGACTTTAAAAGGGTTCCTTTGAAATTAGGTGCTTTAATCCCCTTTAAAAAAGTAGTAGTCCCTTTAAAAACATGTGCTTCATCCCATAAATTTTCATCAATAAAGCTTTGTAAAGTTTTACTTCCTCCTTCAATAATTACAGATTGGAGTTGGTGTTTATAGAGTACATCACAAATTTGTGATCCGATATTTGCTGAGAAGTCAATAACTTCAAAAAAGAGACTTTCTGAGTTTTGTTTTTCAATTTCAGTAAGTACGATGGTTTTAACGCTACCATCAAATAAATTGTTGTAAGTTGAAATTTTCAAGTTGCGATCCAAAACTATTCTAACAGGATTTTTTCCTTGCCAAGTCCTGCTATCTAATTTTGGGTTGTCCGTAATAGCAGTGTTTGTTCCTACTAAAATAGCTTGTTCTTCTGCACGTAGTTTATGAACTAATTGTCTGGAATAGGTGTTTGTAATCCAAACTGGTCCAATAGCTTCCTCTCCCTTATGGTGAGGGCTAATATACCCATCATCACTCTCAGCCCATTTTAAAATGATGTATGCACGTTTCTTGTTGTGAAATGTAAAAAATCGTTTATTTAATTCAATACATTCATTTTCTAAAACTCCTACAGTTACATTACAACCATTGTTTTTTAATTTTTGAATTCCTTTACCTGAAACTTCTGAAAAACTATCAACACACCCAATAACAACATTAGGGATATGATGTTCGATAATTAAGTTGGCACAAGGAGGTGTTTTTCCGAAATGACTACAAGGTTCTAAAGAAACATAAATAGTAGCTTCTTTTAACAGCGTTTTATCTTTTACGGAATTGATCGCATTCACTTCTGCATGTGGTTGACCAGCTTGATAATGCCACCCTTCGCCAATGATATTTCCATTGTGAACAATGACAGAACCAACCATAGGATTGGTTTCTGTGGTTCCTAATCCGTTTTTAGCTAGTTGAATACAGCGTTTTATGTATACCGGATGATTTATAACGAAAGTTTTAACTCTTCAGTATGGTCAATTTTATAAGTAGATTTAATACCTACTACTTTATAGTTTAAATCTCCCTTAAAGGTCACTTTGTGTGTTTTGTTGAAACTACTTAAAACGGCACCGAATAGCCCTCCATTTTCATTTCCAGGTATTTTGTTAAAGGGAATAGTAACTTCTAAAGGAACTGCAAAATCTTTTACTGCAGGAACTTTAAACTCTTTTGACTTTACAGTAGTAACTTCTTTTTCATCTATATAAACGATAATGTTTTCGGGAATTACTTTTCCGCCTAATACATTTGGGTTTTTGAAAACAGCATCAGCACTTAGGGTTATTTCCTTTGAGTTTAAGGCTAGTATTTTTATATTTTCAACTTTTTGATATTCAATTTTTTTTGAAACACAAGAAGTAGTTATTGAAAATAGAAATAAAAGTATCGCAATTTGCTTCATAATTCACTAATTTTATCCCACTAGTGGGTTTTATTTCCTGAGACTTGTCAGGAACGGAAAATATTATTGTTAATTCACACCTAGTGTGTTTTTCCGAGAATATTTATTCTAGAATCACAAAAATAACCTTTTATATTGATGTCTGAAATAATAATAAGAGAAATAGAAGCTTGCGATAATAAAGCTGTAGCGAATTTAATACGTGAAGTATTAGTAGAGTTAGGAGCTCCAAAAGTAGGAACTGCATATGAAGATAAAACTTTAGATGTATTATCAAATGTGTATGATAAAGATAAGGCTGTTTATTTTGTGATGGAAATAGATGGAATTATTGTTGGTGGCGCTGGAATTTCTCAATTAGAAAATACCGCTGATAGTATATGTGAATTACAAAAGATGTATTTTTCACCTATAGCCAGAGGGAAAGGATTGGGTGCAAAAATGATACAAAAGTGTTTAGTTGCTGCGAAGAATTTTGGGTATGAGAAATGTTATTTAGAAACCCTACCGTATATGAAATCTGCGGTAAAGTTATATGAAAGAACAGGCTTTAAAGTATTAAATGAGCCTTTGGGTGAAACGGGGCATTACAGTTGTACAGAGTGGATGATTAAGGAGTTGTAGGTTAAAACCATCTTTTAATATCGAATTGTTCAATTAACTCTTCATTAAAATAATTAGAATCGTTTTTAAATTTTAGATGCAGGTAATTGCTGTTTTCAAGATTGAGTGACTTGAAGTCTAGGTCATTTATTTTTAAGAGATCATCAGTGTTAAAATTTCTAAGGTGAAATATATTAGAACCTAAATTTGTGAGTTTGTTAAAAACATCTAACGGATTAATATAAGTGTAATTTGTATTTAGAGTTTCTGTTATATTTTTTAATTCACTATCGCCTAAGTCATTTAGAGGGAGG
>Ga0209291_1002097_pt1 | contig 16662 bp, 11 predicted proteins | sample GOMGulsemesocosm_FD_184633 | JGI IMG/M metagenome (GOLD analysis project Ga0209291, IMG submission 184633) | Methane-oxidizing microbial communities from mesocosms in the Gulf of Mexico - GOM9B Gulf of Mexico (SPAdes) (version 2) | ecosystem: Environmental > Aquatic > Marine > Cold seeps...
TTTCGTTGAGATTAACATCTGTTATTGTAATCTTATCGACACTGGCTCCAGCCTCAACAAACCCATTTAAATCAATTGAGGTTGCTTCATCTTCATTAATAAATTCATCATTTTGAACAAATGCGATGAAGTTCCCTTGACCATCAACTTCACCGTCAGTACCACCAATAGAGCCCGGAGGCGTTATATCTATAGTGATTGAAAAAGGATTACCAATATCACCAACATTTCCGGCAACATCAGTTTGTATAGTTTGAAAGGTATGTACACCCTCAGTCAATAAAGTGGTTAGTTGTAAGTTCCAGTGTCCTAAGCTATTTGCTGTCACTTGACCTAAACTATTTCCTTCTTCATTAAATATTTCGACTCTTGAACCAGCTTCCGCTGTTGTTCCACGTAACTCAGGAAGTTGATCGTTGCTATAACTTCCATTAGATAATGAGATATTATTGTCAGAAACATCATCAATGACATCAAAATCAGGTGCCACAGGCGCGTTAATATCAAAAGTGAAGTCTATAGTTTCGCTAGGTGCGCTCTTATTACCAACTTGATCAACGACATAAGAAACAAGCGTATACTGTCCATCATCTGTCGCAGTCGTTAGAACAGCATTAGATAATTCAACAATTTTTGAACCATTGATATGGTCAGTCGACGTGATATTAAAGTTGGCTACTATCGGGCTACCGCCATTCACTGGCGTTAAAATAACTGAGATAAAATCATCAACTTTTGTGCCTTCAGGAAGGCTTACACTAAAAGGAACATAATACCCATTATCTATACTTTCAAAATCAGCAAGATTGATATAATCATCGTTATTCGCAACATCGATTTCAAATAGACTTACTTGAGGCGCTAAGTCTTCACCATCCACTCCTTTCCCTTCACCTGGTGCCACCGTATCTATATATAATTCAATTACTTCGCTTTGCTCACCTACATTTCCAGCAATATCTTTGATCTTCACACTAACGTTATACGTATTTTCATGTGTTAAATATTCTGGCGCTATATTAAAAGTAACGGTCTCACCAACAGTGTCCGTATCCTGTACGGTATAAGAGATCGTTGTAACAATTTCATTTAACGAATTCGTCAGCTCAAACAATACGATATCGCCCGTTACAGTCCCTTGTGGAAGCGTCACAAGAACATCAACACCATCGACTAATTCACTAGTGTTAATCCCCTTTCCTAATCCTTCCGGGACATTAACCACAGGAATTATTGGTGCCTGAGTATCAACTATAAATACTAAACTATTACTATCACTACTTTGATTACCAACAGCATCATTAAGATTTGCATGTATTTGATAATTGCCATTAGGCTGAAAAAATGCAGCAGGTAATAATACTGAAATCTCTGAACCAGGTTCCTCAGTGCTAGATATATAACGAATAATACTTTGAGTAACGCCATCACGTGTCACGTTAACGATAATATAATCATTTGACTGTGTACCAGAACCTAGAATAATTGATACTTCAACGTCATTACCTATCTCGCTTTGACTAATACCAGATAATATGGCGGAATCCACACTAATTACAGGTTCACTACCAATGGTTAAATCATTATTAAAACTTATAATATTACTGACAGAAGACGTATTACCTGCGACATCCTCAACATTTGCCTTTATTGTTAATTGTCCTTGATTAGCGGACAAAAAATTAGCTGATAGTTCAAAATTTACAAAACCTTGCTCCAATATTACTGTTGTAACTGACTGCTCAAATTTTATTTCTTGCCCGTTTGGTAGATCTACAAAAATTGTCACTACATCATTAATCACTGTACCAGCTGGAAACCCCACTTTGACAGTCGTACCATCAATGGCTTCTTGCGCATTAATCCCGTCTTCACTCTCGTAAATAGCTAAACTCGGAGCTGTAAAATTATCATCTATTTGACCTGGTGCAACAGTATCAACAATAAATTTATTAAAACTAGCCGATTCTGATTCATTACCATTAATATCACGAATATAGACATTGACGAGTATCTCGCCTTGGGTATTGTCAAAAGGAAGATCAACAATAACTTGACCACTGGTAATCATTGATTGGGTAATGAGAGTTTCTTGACCATTAACAACTAAGGTGTCGTTTATTTTGGAGTTTGTGCCTGCTATTAACACATTGTATTTGATCGTGGTATCACCCACCAATTCAAGTGCATTTAAAATATTGTCAGCATTGTTATCTTGTACAAGAGTAACCGTTGGTTGATCGGGTGAAATGGTATCTAACACTGTATTTACTGACGTATTAGCAACAGTAATTGTTTGATCAATTAAGCTCACTGATAATGTTACTTGCCCTTGTGCAAGAGCACTCAACTCATTAACTGAGATTGTTATTGAAAAATCGCCATTACTATCAACGTTAATGTTATCGAAAGTCAAAAACTGAAATGATGAGTCAAATATATTAATTGTTACCGTTGAATCAGCATTAAAATCCGTGATATGCCCACTAATAACGACTTCATTATTAAGCACATATAATAAAGTTGAACTTAGAGTTATTTCAGGAATGACAGTAGCAACACTGGCTTTTATGACTAAATTATCTTGCAATAGCGTTACTGAAGGGCTGTTCTTATCTTCAAATAAAACGCTATCTACAATATTTGATTGAGTAGCTGTTAATTGTGCTCTAAGTGATGACAAAAATTGTGTCACATTATTAGACGTTCTAGATTTCCCTGCTGCCGTATCTTCTTCGATCACACGATCAAGTGGGTCAATAGCATCGCCTATCGACAGTTCACTGGTAATATCAGGTGGTAACTTAGCCGGAGTATCTGCTAATTCATTAGCTTGTGGCTGACTGTATTGTACAACGTTTTGTGAACCATCTAGATAAATGAGTGTGAATTGACTGTCAGGTGACAACACTAATACGGTACCAAATTCTAACACTTCTCCAATTTTTATGGCTGAATTTGAATTTTGATGTGTTGCTTGATGCTCAATGGCAACGATCATTGCACTACGATGTACTACGAAGTTTTTCATGCGTCGAATCCTTTACTTAGTATGTGCTTCTTTCCAAATTCAGATGCAGCTTTAATCGTCAACAACAAATTAAAAAGCAACTACAAATAATGAGTTACAACAAGAGGTAATAAATTCTCCAAATACATATACACAGTGAATATGTTATTTCACCCCATAGGATAATTATATTTGGCTGAATTGATTTTATTAAAATTTAACAGTGAGTAAAATTTACAAGTAAAATAGGGGTTTAGCAATGAATGGACTTAAATATACGGATATAGGATTAGAGGCTAGTAAAGAACTAATACTGAAACTAGTTCTATTTAAAGGCTATAGTTCTAAGATAGAAATATAGCCTTTCATAAGAGATTATTGCTTACTTGTTATTAGCAAGGTCCAACATTAGTTCGTTCATCTTGTTAATGAAGCCCGCAGGATCTTCAATCGAACCACGTTCAGACAATTGTGCTTGACGGTATAATACGTCTACCCATTTTTCAAAACGAGCATCGTCTTGCTCATCAGCTAAATGTTTCACTAACGTATGCTCAGGATTATATTCAAAAATGAATTTAGTCTGAGGAACAGGCTGACCTGCTGCTTCCATTAGTTTAATCATTTGGCTGGTCATATCTTGACCGTCAGAAACGATACAACTTGGTGTATTGGTTAAACGATGTGAAACGCGTACATCTTTAACTTCATCACCTAATACTGCTTTCATACGTTCAGTCACTGACTCAAACGATTTCTCTGCTTCTTCTTGCTTAGCTTTCGTATCTTCATCTACTTCACCTAAGTCTAAATCGGCTTTAACAACTGATTGTAGTTGTTTTTCGCTATATTCAGTTAAATGGCTCATTAACCATTCATCGATGCGATCAGATAACAATAATACTTCGAAACCGCGGCTACGTAGTTGCTCTAAATGCGGGCTATTTTTTGCTGCTGCAAAACTATCAGCCGTAATGTAATAAATAGACTCTTGACCTTCAGGCATACGCGAGATGTAATCTTCTAAAGACACTGACTGTTCTTGTGTATCGTTATGCGTCGAGGCAAAGCGCAATAACTTAGCAATAGCTTCTTTATTAGCAGAATCTTCAGCAGGCCCTTCTTTAAGAACTTGACCAAATTCCTTCCAGAATTTCTGATATTTATCGCTATCTTTTTTAGCTAATTTTTCTAACGTTTGAAGAACACGTTTAGTACAACCGCTACGCATTTGTTTGGTGACGTTATTTTCTTGGAGTATTTCACGTGATACGTTAAGTGGCAAATCATTCGAATCAACAAGTCCTTTAACGAAACGAAGGTAGGCTGGCATGAATTGTTCAGCATCATCCATAATGAATACACGTTGTACGTATAATTTTAGACCTGTGCTCGATTCACGGTTATACATATCCCAAGGGGCGCGAGCAGGAATGTATAATAAGCTTGTGTATTCTAACTTACCTTCAACTTTGTTATGAGCCCATGTTAATGGATCTTCAAAATCATTGGCTACGTGCTTGTAGAAACCTTTGTAATCATCTTCACTTAATTCTGATTTACTCAAAGTCCAAAGCGCCGTAGCTTTGTTAACTGGCTCCCATTGTGCAGGAACCGCTGGTGTATTTTCACCATCTTCAACGACAACTTCTGCGACTTCTTCTTTGAACATTTCAACAGACACAGAGATATGGTCTGAATATTTCCCAATAACTTGCTTTAAGCGATAGTCATTTAAAAATTCATCTTCTTCTTCATTTAAATGAAGGATAATTTCAGTACCACGATCTTCTTTAACGATATCTGTTAAATCGAAACTGCCTTTACCTTCTGATTCCCAACGTACGGCTTGATCGCTCGACTCGCCTGCTTTACGTGTGTTAACAACAACTTTGTTAGCAACGATAAACGCAGAGTAGAAACCTACACCAAACTGACCAATTAGCTGGCTATCTTTTGCTTGATCGCCTGACAAATTTTCAAAAAAGTCAGCAGTTCCTGATTTTGCAATAGTACCTAAATGGCTAATTACATCATCACGTGACATACCAATACCATTATCGCTAATAGTGATGGTACGTGCTTCTTTGTCAAAACCAATGCGAACTCTAAGTTCACCATCGCCTTCATATAAATTACTATCTTCTAATGCTTTAAAACGTAATTTATCAGCGGCATCAGCAGCATTTGATACTAACTCACGAAGAAAGATTTCTTTATTTGAATACAGTGAATGAATCATCAACTGTAGAATTTGAGTTACTTCCGTTTGAAAGCCGTGAGTTTGTGTTGTTTCTGACATGCTTAACTCCAAAAAAATATGACATTAAATGCGCATTGTCGCGCTTATACTAATTAATGGGGGTGGTTATGTTCATTTCAACCAGTGGTTAGATAAAACTTGTTATTATTTCTTACAAATAAAAAAGCCGAGTAAAAACTCGGCTGTTTAATAAGCACTATTACTAGAACATGTCGTTTGGCATAGCCATGATCGAAACCACACCCGATTTAATCGATTGTGTATACGCTTGCTGTTTTGGTAATAAACGTGCGAAGAAAAATTCTGCCACCAATAACTTATTTTCCAAATAGGGATTATCACTTGACTGCTGCGCTTGCACAGCACTAAGGGACGTCATGCACCACATAAAGGCAAATGAGGCATAACCAAATGCATTTAAGTAATCAACCGCGTTACCGTTAATTTCATTGCCATCTTGACCGCGGCTGAGCACTAATTGTGTTAATTCATCCAAGGATGCTATTGATGATTCTAAATGCGAAAACATCGACTGTAAGCGTTGGTTACTTGCTTGAGCACCCTGTTTAAAGTCACTGATAAAGGTTTTTATCTCATCAGAGAAAATTGCATAGTCTGCACCTTTATTTACAACAACTTTACGGCCGATCAAATCCAGCGCTTGAATACCATTAGTCCCTTCGTAGATTTGAGCAATACGAACATCACGTACTAATTGTTCCATCCCCCACTCTCTAATATAACCATGCCCGCCGTAAACTTGTTGACCTAGCACCGTAGACTCAAACCCTAAATCTGTAAAGAAGGCTTTGGCCACTGGAGTAAGTAGCGCAACAAGACTCGCAGCATTAGTTTTATCGGCATCATTATCACTAAACTTAGCAATATCAAGTTGCTTAGCAATGTATAGTGCAAATGCTCTGCTCCCTTCATTATTAGCCCGCGTTGTTAATAACATCCGGCGAACATCACCATGAACCACGATAGGATCTGCATCTTTAGTGACATCTCTATTGTCGCCTACACCTTTACTTTGCAAGCGATCTTTAGCATATTCGCTGGCGCCTTGATAAGCCATTTCACCACAACCAATACCTTGAATACCAATGGACAAACGCTCATAATTCATCATGGTAAACATGCAAGATAAGCCTTTTCCTGCTTCGCCAATGAGATAACCTTTCGAACTGTCAAAATTCATGACGCAAGTCGCAGAGCCCTTAATTCCCATTTTGTGCTCAATAGAGCCACAAGACACATTATTTGGTGTGGTTAATTGATCATTTTCAACATTAATTTTTGGCACTAAGAATAGTGAAATACCACGGGCGCCGGGAGCGGCATCCGGCAGTTTGGCTAACACAAGGTGGATAATGTTTTCGTTAAGATCATGATCGCCACCCGTGATGAATATCTTAGTGCCTGTGATATCAACGCTTCCGTCGTCATTGGGTACAGCTTTGGTTCTAATGAGACCTAAATCAGTGCCACTATGAGGTTCAGTTAAACACATAGAAGCTGACCAACGACCACTATAAAGATTTGGTAAATAAGCATTTTTTAATGCCTCATTGCCATGAGCATTAAGGGCTAAGCACGCGCCAGAGGTCAATGTAGGATAAAGAGTAAATGAGCTATTGGCACCATACATCATTTCATCAAACAATACGCCGATCATTTTAGGCATACCCATACCACCAAACTCAGGATCACCACACAATCCTCCCCAACCGCCTTGGGCAAAGACGTCAAACGCCTCCTTAAAGCCCGTTGGCGTTTTAACTACGCCGTCATGCCATGTAGCGCCTTCCTCATCACCACTACGATTTAGAGGCGCAATCAATGAACTCGCTAATTTACCGCCTTCCTCAAGGATAGCTTGTGCGGTATCAACATCAACAGCGTCAGCAAGCATCGGGATACCTTGCCATAATTCTTCTACTTTAAAGACGTTAGTCAGTAGAAAGTTCATGTCTTCTAGCGGCGGCTTAAACTCGGTCATGTGGTATTCCTATTTACAATATTAAACACAATTTAAAACATATGTTTTAATTTATACCAAATAAATACCGTTTTGCACATCCTTTATCACTATTTTTTAATAATTAGGCATAAAAAAACCGCCAATCGGCGGTTTTTAACGAAATAGACGAAAATTAGAGTTCACTGTTGATCGCAGCTAATACCGACTGTGGATTATCAGATTGAGTAATCGGACGCCCAATAACCAAATAATCACTACCCGCTTCGACCGCTTTTAGCGGCGTCATGATACGTTTTTGATCGCCAACAGCGCTACCCGCTGGTCTAATGCCAGGCGTCACTAATTTAAAATCTTGACCTAATTTAACTTTTAGTGAACTCGCTTCTTGTGCAGAACAAACAACGCCGTCAAGACCACTGTCTTTTGCCAAAGTTGCTAATTTTTCAACGTGCTCATCTAACGGTGTATCAATACCAATTAGCGGCAATTCAGATTGCTCCATACTCGTTAAAACTGTGACGGCGATTAATAATGGCGCTTTATCACCATAAGGCAATAATGCTTCATGGGCTGCTCGCATCATTTTTTCGCCGCCCGTAGCATGTACATTAACCATCCATACACCTAATTCTGCTGCCGCAGTTACCGCTTTAGCGACTGTATTTGGAATATCATGAAATTTTAAATCTAAGAAAACGTCAAACCCTTTGTTTACCAGCTTCTTAACAAAATCAGGACCAAAATAAGTAAACATCTCTTTGCCGACTTTTAAGCGGCAGCTATCGACAGCGATACTATCGACAAATTCCAACGCTTTGGCTTCATTATCAAAGTCTAATGCCACAACTACTTTTGATTGGTTACTCATTTATATTTACCTTTACTGTATTTGTTTCTTAAGTTTTATATTTAAATTATTTAATTGTATCAGATGCTTATATTGAGGTTAGTCACCATCTAAACCACGGATCGGCTTAACACTTCCCCATGCTAAGCAAGAAGGACATTGCCAATGAATTTTTTTAGCACTAAAACCACATCCGGCGCATCTGTATACGGGTCTGATTTTCAACTGTTCACTCACCAACGCTCGTAATTGAGTCAAGCTATCTTTGGCTTTACCTGTTTCAGCATAATCTAATTGGGCGCTCATCAAATGATAAAAGCCAATGACACTAGGTGCCTTAATCAGATGATCCATGAGTGATTTTTCAATTTTTTGCGCGCTATATCGATCACCAACTAACTCGAGTTTAGCAATTAAGGTAGCTATTCCAGCACCTTTGATTATGGCATCATCAAATTTTGTTTCGAGCAAGTCCAATTGGTCTCGCTTTTCATAACAGCGTTTAAATAGTGATATAGATTCTCTGAAAAAGTCGATATCTTGACCTAAAAATTGATCTATCACTAACTGGCAGTCGGCATAACGTTTGTTATCAAAATAATAATTGCCTAACAATAACCGTGCACGGGTACAACCAGCATCAACTTGAAGAGCGCGTTTTAAAAGCTCGATATCATCAGGCTTAGCATTAACTATGTAAAGTTCACAGTAAAAGTGGGCACGAGCTGGCACGAGGGATCGATTACCACCATCGACTAACAAGCGTGAAGTATCGATGGCTAATTGCCATTCTTTCGTTTTCTGATAAATACAAACTAAGTGTGATAATGATTTATCTTTATAAGCAGCGTTATCAGAGAGTTCAATAAATATATTTGAGCTTCGGTCAATTAATCCCGCTTGGAGATAATCATTAGCCAGTTCAAACAACGCAGTGTCGCGTTGATCGTTTGTAAGTGAAGGACGTGCTAGAAGGTTCTGGTGAATGCGTAACGAACGGTCGACCTCGCCGCGTTGACGAAATAAACGCCCTAATGCTAGATGTGTTTCAATGGTTTCATTATCAACTTCAACTAATGAAATAAATTGATCGACAGCTTTATCCGGTTCATCAGATAATAAATAATTCAATCCAGCAAAGTAATTTTTTGAATGTTCACTCACATCACGCTGATGCTGATGACCGGCGCTTCGCCGACCCATGTACCAACCGTAAGCTGCGGCGATAGGTAATAAGAGGAACAATAATTCGACCATCGTAACTTAATCTTTTTCTTGTAATGCAATTGATGTGTGATTCAATTCCAATTTTGTAATTTTTTTATTTAACACAGACATCTTAAATTTCAAGGTGAGGTACATCGAATAAAATATCACCCAACAAATTAAAAAACCACTTAAAAACGACAGTCCGATTAAGAAGCTGACATTAAAGTTACCATTACCCACTAAATAATTTAAATCAACCATCGCTTCATTACTTGCACTAAATAGCATTGCAATGGCAAAACACACAATGACAATCATGGTGGTTAAAACAACTTTCATGACTTCTCCTAATTAAACGATTGAGCTGAATATAACCTAGCGTTATGAACAGGTACCTAATGTACTCTATTATCTAAGAAAACTACGGCGCTTTCTAGCCATTATTCATCGTTTATAAAAAAAGCGACCCTAAGGTCGCTTTTTTAAGCACAAACAGCTACAAATAATAGTAACTATGCATTAAGGCTGGCATTGACACGCTCACGCAGCTCTTTACCCGGTTTAAAATGGGGAACATATTTAGAACCCAGATCAACCGTTTCACCCGACTTTGGATTACGTCCAATGCGTGGTGCACGATAATGAAGCGAAAAACTACCAAAACCACGAATTTCAATTCGATCGCCTGACGACAATGTGTTAGCCATCATATCAAGCATGTCTTTAACGGCAGATTCGATATCTTTAGCTGACAAGTGTAATTGTTTCAGGGCTAACCTTTCGATTAATTCTGACTTAGTCATAAACCTTCCTCTTAGCAGTAAGTTATTAATAGAATGAGGCGTTTACACGCCCCAGTCAACTATTAATTAGTCACGGTTTGCGTTTTTGAACGCTTCAGCCATAGCATTTGAAGAGAAGCTCTCATCATTGTTGTTCACGCTTTCAACTGCAGATTTCTCTTCAGCTTCATCTTTAGCACGAATAGACAAGCTAATTACGCGGTTCTTACGATCAACGCCAACGTATTTTGCTTCAACGTCTTGACCAACAGTAAGTTCAGTAGATGCATCTTCAACACGGTCACGTGAAATATCAGCAACACGGATGTAACCTTCAACACTATCAGCAAGTACAATTGTTGCGCCTTTAGCGTCAACAGCTGAAACTTTACCATTAACAATAGTACCTTTTTTGTTTTCTGCTAGGTAGTTATTGAATGGGTCTTCTTCTGATTGCTTGATACCAAGAGAGATACGCTCACGTTCTGCATCAACAGCAAGAACAACAGCTTCAATCTCGTCGCCTTTAGCGAAATCACGAACAGCATCTTCACCAGCAACATTCCAAGAAATGTCAGACAAGTGAACAAGACCGTCGATGCCGCCGTCAAGACCAATGAATACACCGAAATCAGTGATTGATTTGATCTTACCAGAAACACGATCGCCTTTAGCGAATTTAGAAGAGAACTCTGACCAAGGATTAGCAATACATTGCTTAAGACCAAGAGAAATACGACGACGCTCTTCATCAATGTCAAGAACCATAACTTCAACAACATCATCTAAACTAACAACTTTAGATGGGTGGATGTTTTTGTTAGTCCAATCCATTTCTGAAACGTGTACAAGACCTTCAACGCCTTCTTGAATCTCAACGAAACAACCGTAATCTGTAAGGTTAGTTACGCGACCAGTAAGTTTGTGACCTTCTGGGAAACGACCAGCGATTGAAACCCATGGATCTTCACCCATTTGCTTAAGACCAAGTGAAACACGAGTCTTTTCACGATCGTACTTAAGTACACGTACATTGATTTCATCACCAACGGCAACGATTTCGCTTGGGTGCTTAACGCGTTTCCAAGCCATATCAGTGATATGTAGAAGACCATCAATACCGCCAAGATCAACGAATGCGCCGTAGTCAGTAAGGTTCTTAACGATACCTTTAACTTCGATGCCTTCTTGAAGAGATGCAAGAAGCTCTTCACGTTCTGCGCTGTTTTCAGTTTCGATAACTGCACGGCGAGAAACAACAACGTTATTACGTTTTTGATCAAGTTTGATAACTTTAAATTCTAACTCTTTACCTTCAAGGTGAGAAGTATCACGTACTGGACGTACATCAACTAATGAACCAGGTAGGAAAGCGCGGATAGTATTCACTTCAACAGTGAAACCACCTTTAACTTTACCGTTGATAACACCAACGATAGTTTCTTGCTCTTCAAATGCTTTCTCAAGAACGCCCCAAGACTCATGACGTTTTGCTTTTTCACGAGATAATTGAGTTTCACCAAAGCCATCTTCCATTGCTTCGATTGCAACGTCTACAACATCACCAACAGATACTTCTAGTTCACCTAGAGCATTTTTAAATTGGTCTGCAGAGATTGGGCTTTCTGATTTAAGGCCAGCGTCTACTAATACAGTTCCACGTTCAATACGTACAACAGTACCTTTAACGATAGCACCTTGGCGAGTTTCTAGTTCTTGAAGAGATTCTTCAAACAGTTGAGCAAAAGATTCAGTCATGTTTAAATTCACATTTATATTCCGGCTACGCAATCCTGCGATAACGGGGTAGTTAATTAGAGTTCTATCATCCTTGATTGAACTTAGGGTTTTGTTAACTTATTTACTATATTTCAACGTCAATCGACGCATGTTCAAGTACTATTTTCATTACTTGTTCTATAGATAAACCAGTCGAATCTATCATAAGCGCATCATCAGCTGGCACAAGCGGAGCAACCGTTCGGTTACGATCTCGCTCATCACGTTCGGTGATCTCGCTTAAAAGGGAGTGGATATTAGCATCAAACCCCTTTTCTTGCAACTGATTAAAGCGGCGCTGTGCACGCTCTTGAGCGCTAGCCGTCAGGAAAAATTTAACCGGAGCCTGTGGAAAAACAACCGTGCCCATATCGCGTCCGTCGGCAATTAAACCTTGATCACTTAAAAAAGCGCGTTGGCGGCGTAATAATGCCTCACGAACACGTGGGAATGCGGCAACTTTTGAAGCGCTATTACCTATTTTTTCACTGCGTATTTCACGCGTGACGTCCTCACCCTCAAGCACGACCTTAATCGTACCCAATTCATTATCACTGACGAAGCGAACGTCTAAATGGCCAGCGAGTGGTGTTAATGCATCTTCATTATCTAAGGCTACATTATGGTGAATTGCCGCTAGCGCTAACACACGGTAAATGGCACCACTGTCTAATAGTTGCCAACCTAGCTTATCAGCCAATAAACGAGCGATAGTTCCTTTACCGGCGCCACTTGGTCCATCAATTGTAATTACTGACAAATTCTCGGCCATCGTATACTCCTAACTAAAACGCCACTTGGCGTGCACTGCATAATTAACAGACTTGGCAGTAGCCAAGTCTTTAAAATTTCGGTGCATATACTACATTAGGAAGAGTGAAGATGATAGACAGAAATCTAAATTTAATGTTTAAAACACATTCAATTTAGGTGCTTCAGTCTAATGACTTACGCGAGAAAACTCGTCGAAATAGGTAGGGAAAGTTTTGGCTGTACATCCAGGATCATTGATTGTTACTGAGCTGTCACTAAGTGCAACTAACGAAAAACACATGGCTATACGATGATCATTATAAGTATCAATAGCCGCATGATTTATTTTCTCAGGAGGCGTAATTGTAATAAAATCGTGACCTTCATCAACTATTGCACCAACTTTTCTTAACTCTGTCGCCATGGCATTTAATCGGTCTGTCTCTTTTACGCGCCAATTATAAATATTGCGTAAAGTAGTCGTTCCTTTAGCAAATAATGCCGTAGTAGCAATGGTCATTGCTGCATCAGGTATGTGATTCATATCCATATCGACAGCTATTAGTTCGCCAGAACTCACGGTAATTGAATTCGCTTGCCATGTTACTTTGGCACCCATGGCTTCTAATACATCAGCAAAATGTTTATCACCTTGCACTGAGTCTCGGCCAACACCAGTAACTGTTATGGTACCACCTTTAATAGCCGCGGCGGCTAAGAAGTAACTTGCTGAAGAAGCATCTCCTTCCACGTAAACATCAACTGGGGACTTATATTGCTGCCCAGCTTTGATTGTAAAATTTTGAAGGTTTTCATGTGTCACGTTAACGCCAAATTTTGACATCAAATCAAGGGTAATTTCGATGTAAGGTTTAGAGACCAACTCACCAACTATCTCAATAGTAATGTCTTCTTTAGCCAAAGGCGCCGCCATCAGAAATGCTGTTAAGAATTGACTCGACACAGTGCCATCAATTTTAACATGACCACCTTTTAGCCCAGTTCCTTTTATCGTCACTGGTGGAAATCCAGGGAAATCGTGATAACTAATATCACATCCCATGGTCTGTAGGGCTTCAACCAATGAATCAATGGGACGCTCAGACATACGAGGCTCACCAGTCAATGTAAATTCACCTTGGCCTAAACAAAGGGCGGCACATAATGGTCTCATTGCTGTGCCGGCATTACCTAAGTACATCTCAATAGATTTACTACTATCGATTGGGCCACCATTGCCAACGACTTTGCATGTTGTTTTATCTTCGCTTAACGAGAATTCAATGCCCAATGCTGTTAACGCATCCAACATATGGCGAATATCATCACTGTCTAACAGGTTATATATTGTTGTTTCGCCCTGCGCTAAAGCTGCAAGCAATAATGCTCGATTAGACAAGCTTTTAGAGCCAGGTAAGTTAACCGTGCCATTAACAGTAGCGATTGGTGAAAGCGTTAGCGAATCCATGATATTCCTTAAATCTTAAATGTGTCATTAAACTTGGTTCTCAAGTGGAAACTTATAATGCCAGTGTAACGCTGTCCTGCCAATCCCTTAACTTCTCAAAAATGAGTATAAATCAGGCCGTTTAGATGAAAATATAAGCAGATGACCTTATTTTTGTCATCACTTCAGTATTTTTGTTAAATGCAGGTTGATCTAGCACCGGCTAAATAGGTGGGAGAGATTAAATTTCAAGCGATTTAAAAAGTAAATGTATAGGTTACAAATCCGACAACCACCAGTTCCGCCGGATTTATACAAGAAATTTAGATATTGATAAAAATAATAATAAAAATGGGAGAAACTAGCGTGAGTATAAATCCACTAATAATAGCCATTGGAACAACTTCACTGCCACCACTCTTTTGAATAATAGGTAATGTAAAATCCATTGACGTTGCACCGCCGATTCCTACTCCACAATATGGATACTTCTTTATTAGTAGTGGAATAAGTAAAATAGCGATGAGCTCTCGTGCTAAGTCAGCGATAAAAGCAACGCCACCAAACACGGGGGAAACACCGTCACTGATTAAAATACCAGACAATGAATACCATCCAAAACCTGACGTAATAGCGAGCGCGTGATTGAGAGGAAAATCTAACACCAGACTAATAATCAATCCGGCTGCCCAAGACGTCACAATTACTATAAGAGCGATCGTAATACCGGCTTTATTGAGTAAAATCTCCCTGATGGCGATTCCACTATTTCTCAGTTGAACTCCAATGATTGCCAGTAACAACATCAACGCCCACTCACCTAATTGGTCAATGAATGATTTTTCAACGTCAAGAAACAGGCCAATGATAAAACCTAATGCAACAATACCTAATAAGGTCAGTGATTCAAGTACCAGTGGTAATTTGGCAATGTTGCTTGAAGTTTGTTGAACATCGGTGCGATTAAACTTTTTATCGAACCAAAACAACCCCGCAAGATTGGCTGTAATAGTCAAACCAGTAAACAGACCTGCATATTTCATAATCGTGGCCGCATTTGTGGCTAGGTTATCAAGCTGGCTCAGACTTATCCCCATGATGAATAAAATGAGATAGACCATATAACTGCAACTATTATTAATATGACGAAGCCACGTTTTCGACTTAACAACCATCAAATAACCTAGCACTAACGGCAGTAAAATTACTAACAATCCAAAATACATCAAAGATACCCCTCATTAAAAAAGTGGCATAGTATATACCAATTCCTGTTACCTTTTACATTTTCAATCGGCTTCTTTATACCCTTTACGACTATCCATTCTAAATACATGCATTATAAACAGAGCTAGGTATAATGCTGAGCATATTACCGATATTTTTCATGCCTCTTATTCTTAGTTCAAAAGGACACGATATGCTGCTCCACATTAGCGAACAACCAACAACTGATTTACACGTGATTGAAACCCCTGATTACGCACAATGGTTGTCAACACAATCACAGGCAACACAAACGTGGTTAACGTCAACATTATATCCAGGCAACGGCTTATCAATCATTCCATCAAGCGATGGCAATATTGCTATGGTGTTGTATGTGGTCGCTGATTTAAGCGATTACTTTGCATGTGGCGCATTACCTAAACTATTACCAAACAGTACATTTAATCTTATTGCACAAGAGAATCACCATTACGCCATTGCGTTTGGCTGGCAAGCAGGTTGTTATGACTTTGACGTGTATAAAACAAAGAAAGCTAGCCACCCGACACTTATCATCAACAATGAAGCCCTCGTTGCTGCTGCAGTACTTGATAACCAAGCACAATCGTTGGTGCGCGATCTAGTTAATACTCCAGCCGCCGACATGATGCCTGAGCATCTAGCGCAAACCGCTATTGCATTAACCAAGCAATATGGCGGTAACGTCACCCAAATTATTGGTGATGATCTACTCGCCAGCAACTACCCAACGATTCATGCGGTTGGTCGAGCGAGTGATCATAAACCCCAACTTATTGATTTATCATGGGGTGATAAAAATGCACCGTTAGTTACCTTAGTGGGTAAAGGTGTATGTTTTGACAGCGGCGGCTTAGATTTAAAACCTGCGGCCGGCATGCGTAACATGAAAAAAGATATGGGCGGTGCAGCACATGTCCTAGGTTTAGCGCAATTAATTATGGGCAGCAACTTGCCTATTCGACTTCGTGTATTAATTCCAGCGGTAGAAAACGCTGTTTCTGCAAACGCCCTGCGCCCTGGTGATGTGATAACAACGCGTGCGGGGATCACTGTTGAAATCGACAATACGGATGCAGAAGGACGTTTAGTCTTATGTGACGCTATTAGCGAAGCCATCAACGATGCCCCTGAAGTTCTTATCGATTTTGCAACCTTAACTGGCGCAATGCGTGTTGGTTTGGGCACTGAATTACCGGGATTTTTTGCCAGCAATCAACAAACTGCAGTCTCATTAATGGACTTTGGTCTTCAAAACAGCGATCCAGTGTGGCAGATGCCCCTACATGCACCTTACAAAAGTTTGTTACATAGTAATGTGGCTGACTTAAGCAACTGCG
>Ga0209291_1002098_pt1 | contig 16656 bp, 11 predicted proteins | sample GOMGulsemesocosm_FD_184633 | JGI IMG/M metagenome (GOLD analysis project Ga0209291, IMG submission 184633) | Methane-oxidizing microbial communities from mesocosms in the Gulf of Mexico - GOM9B Gulf of Mexico (SPAdes) (version 2) | ecosystem: Environmental > Aquatic > Marine > Cold seeps...
CAAAATCAGAAACTTTTTTGTAATCGCTTTCAACTGATAAATCGAATGATAACGCAGTCACATTCTTTAAACTTAAATTAGCTACTGGTGTATTGTTTCTTGACAAACTTAACACTTGATGACCAGCATCAGAAAATAGCTTTACTAATTCAAATCCAATTCCTCTACTGGTTCCTGTAATAATTATATTTTTAGTCATTTAATTTAATCTCATTTGGTGCTGAATTTACCACTTTCTCTATTGCTGGCAAATAGGCGTTTACAAAACTTGCCATGTGGTTAAAATCTAATTTATCTATTTCATCATCTACGTGATGGTAGTAATCAAAATTTGTAAAATCAAAGGTGCAAAAAGTCTGTGCTGGCACATTAAATGCTGTATAAAACGGATAATTATCAGATCTTGAAAATAATTGATATTCCTTAGCTTGTGGCAAATACCCTACTAAACTAGCACTTGCATAGGTATTCATTTTTTCTGCAAGATTAGATTTGTGATACCCCGTTACATAAGCTGAATAATTTTTTCCCACTAAAGGAACACCTATCATTTCAAAATTAAGCATAGCATATACATCTCTATCTGCTTCTTTCATTGCTGTAGCTAAATGTTTAGACCCTAACAAACCTTTTTCTTCAGCAGCAAACAATACAAATACGATACTGCGTTTATTTCTTTTAACTTTAGCAAAATACTTTGCCATTTCCATTACTGCTGCAGTTCCTGCTGCATTATCGTTTGCTCCATTAGCAATCACATCATCTCCTACTTGCTTTCCTTTCCCTATATGATCGTAATGCGCTCCTATAATTACATATTCATCTTGTAAAACAGGATCAATTCCTTGCAACAAACCAATAACATTAAAAGCCTCCTTTCCATTAACATCAAACACATCTCTATATGTACAATAATAAGGACCTACCCCATTTGTTTTTAAATAATCAGAGATGTACGTTGCAGCTTTATCAATTCCTTCACTTCCAGTATCACGACCTGCTAAAGCATCGGCCGCTAAATAGGATACAATAGTTTTCATGGCACTTGGAGAAACTTCACTTTCTTTTTTATCAATTGTTCCGAAATCAACCCCAATAACAGTACTTTTTACATCCTCTCCACCTATACCGTTTGCATCATCTTCTCCATTCATTCTAGATTGGGTAGTAATCTCTCCAGGCTTCCCATGCTCTCCATCAGCAGTTTTTATTGAACTACAAGCGATAAAGCTTACTAATATTCCAACAGCAATTATTCTTTTAAACATTGATTTTATATTTTTTCTAAAGATAAAAAAAATCCCGCTTCAAAACTGAAACGGGATTTAATATATTATGAACACTTTAATAAGCGCTGAGTTATATTTGAATGAGATTCCCATTTTCATGGGAATGACAATTACGCTAACATGGTAACAGGATTCTCAATGAAACCTTTTAAGGTTTGTAAGAATTGTGCTCCAGTAGCTCCATCAACTGTTCTGTGATCACAAGCTAATGTTAACTTCATTGTATTTCCAACAACTAATTGACCATCTTTCACAACTGGTTTTTCAACTATTGCTCCTACTGAAAGGATAGCTGAGTTAGGTTGATTGATAATTGAAGTAAAACTTTCAATACCGAACATTCCTAAGTTAGAAATAGTAAATGTACTACCATCCATTTCTTGAGGAGTCAATTTCTTTTGTCTAGCTCTTACCGCGTAATCTTTAACTTCAGCACCTATTTGTGGTAACGATTTTTCGTTAGTGAATTCCACTACAGGAACAACCAAACCATCTTCAACAGCTACAGCTACTCCTACGTGCACATGATGATTCAGTTGAATACGATCATCAAACCATTGTGAGTTTACTTGTGGATGCTGTTTTAATGCCAAAGCAGATGCCTTAACAATAATATCGTTAAATGATATTTTAATATCAGGAAGTGTATTGAATTGCTTTCTGAAAGCAATTGCATTTTCCATATCAAACTCAACATTCAAGTAATAATGTGGTGCTGTAAACTTAGACTCTCCTAACCTACGTGCAATCACTTTACGCATTTGAGAATTTGAAATATCTTCAGTACGTTCTTCTCCAGAAGGAACAAACACACCTACATTAGCACCGCTTGAAGCAGGCTGATAGTTTTCAATATCTTTTTTAATTATTCTACCATTTTCTCCTGAACCAGAAACTCTATTCAAAGCTATTCCTTTGTCTTCAGCCATCTTTTTAGCTAAAGGTGAAGCAAATATTCTTTCTGAACTTACTGAAGATTTCTTCTCAGATTTCTTTTTTTCTGGTTTAGTCACTGCTACAGCTTTTGGCTTTTCAGTCTTAGCTGCTTCCTTTTTAGGAGCATCATCACCTTTTTTATAGTTTGCTGCAATATGAGCTACATCAGTTCCTTTAGGTCCAATTATAGCCAACACACTGTCAACCGGTGCTGCTTCTCCTTCTTGAAGACCTACATATAATAATGTTCCTTCATTAAAAGATTCAAACTCCATGGTAGCTTTATCAGTTTCAATTTCAGCAAGAATATCTCCCTCTTCAACTGTATCACCAACATTTTTTAACCATGTTGCCACAGTTCCTTCCGTCATGGTATCACTTAAACGAGGCATAGTAACCACTACAACTCCTTCAGGCATCTCAACAGAATCTGATGTAATTTCTTTTGATTCTGAAGAATCAACTGTTACCTCTTCTTCTACTTCCGAAGAACCACCTACTAATAATGCCGATATATCTTCTCCCTTTTCACCAATAATTGCCAATAACGAATCAACTGGAGCAGTTTCTCCTTCTTTAACTCCTATGTGCAACAAAGTTCCTTCATTAAATGATTCGAACTCCATAGTTGCTTTGTCAGTTTCAATTTCTGCAAGAATATCTCCTTCTTCAATTGCATCACCAACATTCTTTAACCAAGTTGCTACCACTCCTTCAGTCATGGTATCACTTAAACGGGGCATATTAACTACTATTGCCATGTCTTATAATTTATGAGATATAAACGGATAATCTTCTTGTTCGTAAACCATGTCATACATTTGCTGTACTTCTGGATAAGCAGACTCTTCAGCGAATTTCTCGCATTCTTTAACCAATGCTTTAACACGCTTATTAATTTCTTCTATCTGATCTTCTGTAGCGTATTTTTTCTCTAAAATAGTAGCCTTTACAGTTGTTATAGGGTCTATTTTTCGATATTCTGCTACTTCGTCTTTTGTTCTATAATGCTGTGCATCAGACATAGAGTGTCCTCTATAACGGTACGTTTTCATTTCTAAAAACGTTGGTCCGTTTCCTGCTCTTGCATGTTCCATAGCAATATCTACTTCTTTAGCAACAGCAATAGGATCCATTCCATCTACTGGGCGACAAGGCATTTCATACCCTAATCCTAATTTCCAAATTTCTGTATGATTTGCTGTACGTCCTACAGAAGTCCCCATTGCATATCCATTGTTTTCAACAATAAATACTACCGGAAGTTTCCACAACATAGCCATATTAAATGTTTCATGTAATGATCCCTGACGTGCAGCTCCATCACCAAAATAACATAAAGAAACAGCTCCCGTATTGTGATATTTATCACCAAAAGCCATACCTGCACCTAAAGGAATTTGTCCTCCAACGATACCATGACCTCCATAAAACCCTTTCTCCTTAGAGAATATATGCATAGAACCCCCCATACCTTTAGAGGTACCAGTAACTTTTCCATACAACTCAGCCATTACTGCTTTAGGATCTACTCCCATACCTATTGGCTGAACATGATTACGGTATGCTGTAATCATTTTATCCTTAGATAAATCCATAGCATGTAAAGAACCCGCTAAAACAGCTTCTTGACCATTATATAAATGCAAGAAACCTCTTACTTTTTGCTGGATATATACTGCAGCTAATTTATCTTCAAACTTTCTCCAAAACAGCATGTCTTCATACCATTTTAAATAAGTTGCTTTAGTAATTTTTTTCATCTCTTCTAAATTTTGAAGTAGGGTTAATTTTTAATCAGTTAACAAAAATAGTCTTTCAAAATGAATCAAAAAACTCTTTATCAAAAAAAATCAACTATTAGGTAATTTCAAATAATTGATTTTTAAAAATAGTAACATTTAATCACAAAACGATACTATAAATGTGATTTTTTAAACATTAAAGGTAATAAATCAGACAAAGAGCCAGACTTCATAATAGCTCCTTCTTCACCCATAAAATACATTTCAATAGGCTCATCTTGTCTTGTTTCATATTCCAAAATTGACTGTCTACAAGCTCCACAAGGAGGTATAGGTTCAACCACTTTGTGATTTTGAGAAGTGGCTGTAATTGCCATTGTTTTTATTTTTCTATCAGGATATAATGCTCCTACTTGAAAAATAGCTACTCGTTCAGCACATAAACCAGAAGGATACACTGCATTTTCTTGATTAGAACCAATAACAACTTTCCCGTTATCTAATAATATAGCAACACCAACATTAAACTTAGAATAGGGAGCGTAAGCATTGTTTCTTGCAGAAATAGCAAACTCCATTAGACTAAAAACAGCTGAAGGAAGTTCCGACAGCTGTTCGTATATTCTAAATGTTGCGCTTATAGTAAGCTCTTTCATTTATATTATTTTTTAATTATTTCCGTTTCCTCCAAGATTAAATGATAAAGAGAAACGTAATGTATTTTCTAATGGACTAGGAACTTTTGAGGCCGATAGTAAATACGATACGTCTATATCTACAACACTGTATTTAAACCCTGCACCAAGAGCAAAAAACTTTCTTGCTCCTTTTGTTTCATGCTCATTAAAATACCCTAATCTGAAAGCAAATGAATCTTGATACGTATATTCGGCACCTACTGAATAAGTAAATTCATTTATCTCTTCACTAAATCCACCTGGAGCGTCTCCGAAAGATTGAAAAATTCCTTTAGTAAAGCTTACATTAGGATCTTTTCCTTCCATAATATAATTATCATCCTGACTAATAAGAGTATCCACCCCATCATCATATTGACCGTTCCCTGGACTAACGGTTGTTCCGTTATCCCCATCGTCAACATAGTCTATTTTTGTCCCATACTTAGGTGGCGTAGGTACTAATAACTTTGCTGCCTCTAGGGTTACACCTATTTTATTAGCTTCATCCAAAACAAAATCAAAACCTCCTCCTAAACGTAATGTTGTAGGCAAGAAACTCTCATTTCCATTTTCTTCATATTTAATTTTTGGTCCAATATTCTGTATTGCAAACCCTCCACGCCATTTTCCGTTAAAACTACTATATGCTTTTTCTTCGGATTCGTAATAACCTCCTAAATCAACTGCAAATGAACTCGCCGCCTTAGCAGATGCCGCAGCAAACTCAGCTCCATTTAACTTCAAATCGGAGCGTATGTATTTTAAGCCCACCCCCATAGCAAAACGATCACTCAATTTTAAAGAATACGCAACATCAACTGTTAATTCGTTTGGTTTTTGGATTATACCTGGGTCACTAGCATTCTCTCTAAACTCAATTTCTCCTAAACTAAAATATCGAAAACTTGCTGACACAGCACTTCTATCATCTAATTTATTATAATAGGTTAGTCCTCCTAAAAATATATCGTTTACCAACTCTCTTAAATAAGGAGTATAGGTAAGTGAAAATCCTTGTTCAGACTTCCCAAAAGCATATTTTGAAACGTTCCATTGTTGTGAAAATGCATCAGGAGATGTCGCCACACCTTGATCACCTAAACCAGCTGCACGTGCATCTGCGGCAATCGCCATAAATGCAGTTCCAGTTGTAATAACTCTAGTATCCTGCTGACTTGGTGTAATTTGAGTTACCGTTTGCGCATTTATCTTTTGAAACAAAACAAACACCCCAAGTATTGCTAAATATTTTTTCATTGAATTTATTTTTCGCATAATTTTAGCAAATATAATTTTTTATTACAGTATAACAAGTTTTTCATACTTGACTGCTTTTTTATTAGTACTAATAGATTTTACTGTAAGCTTGTATACATATACTCCCTTTCCTATTCTATCTCCAAAATCGTCTTTCCCGTCCCAAGGAAGACCTCTAAATAACGAGGCGTTTCCACCTTTATTGCCTGTAGCTGAATTTCCTTGTAATGTTTTTATCAATTTCCCTGATACAGTATACACCTGAACCATAACATCTAACTCTGATGCGCTATTATGATTAAACCAAAACTCTGTATAACTCACAAAAGGGTTGGGATAATTTAGTACTCGCTCTAAAACCAAGGCTTCATTTTCATTTACTACTAAAAACTGAATTTCTGTCGTGCTTGAATTATTATACACATCCCAAGCCTTAATGGTTAAAGTATGCAGACCTGCTGATAAATCTTTATACTGATATTTTACATTTCCTTTAGTAAAATCATCAGGTTCCGTTTCATAATAATCGTTTAATATTAGTGGATTTGCTTCATCCCCATCTAATATTGCAGTAATATCATGTCCGATTCCACTGGCCGTATTAATCCCATTTTCATCTTCTAATTTCAATAACAAGAAAGGCGATTGATTAGTTACCCCTCCTGAAACAAAACTTTCATCATTCATATAAGCTATAATTTTTGGCGGTAAATTATCCGCTGGGGCTGCTGTATTAATCCCCCCTATTTTAATTGTAGTGTCTACCCCTGTTTGATTTTCCAACACACCATCTCTCTTTGCGTAAAAACTAACTCTACCGTCACCTACTGGAATTAAAATATCTCTTGGAACCACAAAATCAAACTCAAAAACTCCATTAACTATAGATGCTTGACCTCTAAAAACAATTTCTCCTAATGTTTCATAATTAAGAATCAATAAACCCGCACCTCCTGTAGTACCATCATTACCCAAAGTAGCACGGTTTTGTTTTTTATCATATATAGTAGTAGAAAGTTTCCCGTTATAGTTCGTAATCAATTGGTCAGCTCCATCTACAACTTCTCCCGTTATGGTTACTCGACCTAAAGCCTCTAATGTTGCCACAGAAGGATCATTGATAGACACACCATTTATTTGGGTTAATTTTATATTCGGTTCTGGAATAGCTAATTTTAATGCAGGATCACCCACATAAAAAACAACTCTTTTTAATGAGTTTGTAATGTTATTTTTTGTTAATCGTAGCGCCTCTGCTATTGACACATAACCAGTATTATTATAATCAAAAAGAAATTTAGATAATTCCTTATTTACTGTTACACCTAAACTAACAAAAATCTCTCTTGTTGTAGTAACAAGTGAAATTGCACCTCCACCAGAATTCCAATAGGTAAATTCTCCTGCAGTTGGACGGTATGGATTATCAAACCTTGTAAATTCACAAGTTACCGTTACAAACAAATTATACCTACAAATATTATTCAAATCTTGTGCGTCATTTTTTTGAAACAAGCGTTCATGTGCCAATCCATCTTCTCCTCCATGTCCAAAATAATTAACAACTAAACTTCCCAATTGAATATTATTTAATAACGATGCCGTAGCTTGCGGATACAACTCTCCACCAGCAGATGATTCTTGAGCAAATGAATCCGAATGTAGCTTTACCATATTTACAAATGGTTTTTCTAACACAATTTCATCCGCTAAAGCATCTAATTCTGACTCTAGTGAATACTCCCAGTCAACATCTACATCATCTGAAATAATGGTCATCCTATTCCTCCAACTACCATAAGAATCTTGCTGATAATACTGTTCTACCTTAGTAACCATTTCCATAGCCTGTTGACTACTCCCAGCTACAATTCTACCTACAGCGATATCTAACCTATCTGCAGAACCCATAGTACCTTCACTCTCATCCATCATTCCGAAATAATCATCCGACATAAAAGACGATACCAAACTAAAACTTGGCAACGCATGAAACGTAGGTACAAAATTAGTGTTATTTGGTGTTCGGTTTTTCATATCAAAAGAAGCATCTCCAAACAAACACAAATATTTCAATTTATCTGCTACTCCATTCTCATAAACATACCTAACAAAATTCCTAATAGCACCAATATCCTGATTCCCTGTATTAAACTCCGTATAGATATCTTCAAGAGTTACCACTCGTGTACGAAGCCCTAAATTTTGAGCATTTATGTTTGCTAATCTTTCAGCTTGTGATTTAAAAATTGCTGGAGTAACTACTAGATAATCCACATCTTCATGCCCACCGCTTACTCCTTGAAAAATTGTACCTTTTAGATCAGTTACATTTACCAATGTTGACAATCCTTTAGAAGGCTGGTAAAAATCTGATTCAACCAATGCTACATAATTTCTTGACTCTCCTAAACTTGCTTTAAAAGTAAAGGACGCCAAACTTGAATTTGTTTTTGACTGTACATTAAAAATATCTGTTACATCCCAAACTTCAGAAACTGTAGCGGCATCACTAATTACATACTCAGCAATCCCTGCCATAGATGCTACTTGATTATTTTTAAAAGCAAACTGTCTTCCTAGTGATCTTAAAAAAGAGGTTGATTCAATAGCTATATAATCTAAATAGGCATTCGCGCTAGGATTCCCATTATTGTTATAATTCAACCCAATTTGTAAGTTTGTATCACTAACATTAATATTCCCTGAAAAAGAATCCCCCGTTGCAAGTGATGTTGAGGATATGGATGAAAAAGTAAAATTATCTACTACATTACCATTTAAGCTTAATTGCATTGAAGAAACAGAACTTGCTGTTGCTGCTGCCTTAACATCTAACTTTACAGGCATAGAAGTATCTAACCTAGAAAAATCAAATGAAAATGATTGATTTGAATCTACATCAAACTCTTCTCCATACCATCTTCTACCTAAATGCACTAAATTTGTATTATCAATTTCATGAAACTGATACTCATTAAAGTTGGTTATTGTTGCTGTAACTGGAGCAGATGGCTCCACTAGCGGTTGAATTCTTATCCCTAAATCAGTACTTACATTAATATAATAAAAAGTATTATCATTATAAGGGTTGATATGCGTATCATTAACTGCATCCCAGCCAACGGAATTCACTCCATAAAATAGCATATAATCCGTATTATGAAAAACCCCATCATCCTCACCTATAAATTTCACCGCATTTTCAGTAACATCAAACTCATTTACATCTGCATTTAACAACGGAATTGCTTTTCCTCCATTACCAAAAAGACGAATGTTTTTAGGATTAACAGCATTTACGTTAACTCCTAAACTTGCAAAGAAATTCTTATCTAATTTATGCACACCTGTTTTATTGATGTAAAACTTATACCATTCCCCAGAACTTAAAATAGAGTTCGTAATTGCTGGCGCAGGAGTAAATAAGGCTATTTTGTTATTTTGCTGAAATTCAACAACTATAGATATTACCTTTTTATATTGCCCGTTTAACTTTACTATAGGATTAAACCTTAAGTACGCTCCAGAAACACCTCTTACATTAGTGTTTTTTACACTCAACGCCACACCATTTTTAATTCGGTTTACATCATAACCTTTTAATTGGCTTGAACTAACATTTTCATAAACCGTATTTACAATTTTCACAGAATGCTCAGAAACAGGAAAATCAACATTAGCTGCAAAAAACACTGATTGAACGTCAATGTCGTACACAAAGTTTTCAATCTGAAAACCGTGTACATAACTTGATTTATCGGCGGAGAATCTAACTTCTTTATCATCCTCCCATTTTAAAACAAACTCTTTTTGTTGAGAAAAAACTACTGTTGAAAAACAGTTTAATAGGACTAAAAGGAATACATATCTTAAATTCATATTGCTAAAACGTATCATTTTCAATTTTAGTGTGATTTTCTTTATTTTTCAAAAGTAAACAATATATTTGTCTTATCTGTCGTTAAAACTAGACAGCACTTTTTAATTAAAGCCAAAACTATTTTTTACAAAAGTATTGCATTATAATGTATATTTATTATATTGCGGACTTGAACTATCTCTGAATTTAAGTTATGAATATGAGAAAACATTTTGCCCTAAAATTTTTAGTTATCCTTACTGTTTTTGCAACAACAAGTTGTAGTAAAGGGAAAAAAGGAGGATCGAGAGCTACTGGTTGGAAAATAAATTCCAAAGAAGGTGGATTTCAATACAATACTAAATACCAAGAACAGGAAACTGCTCCTGGAGTTGTATTTATTGAAGGTGGTACATTTACAAAAGGACAAGTAAATGATGACCCAATGCACGATTGGAACAACTCTCCAAACCAACAGCACGTACAATCTTTCTACATGGATGAAACAGAGGTAACCAATATCATGTACATGGAATACTTAGATTGGACAAAGAAAGTATACCCACCAGAAAACGAAAATTTCACACAAATATATAACGGTGTTGTTCCAGATACTTTGGTTTGGAGAAACAGACTTGGTTATAACGAAGTAATGACCAACAACTACCTACGTCACCCTGCATACCAAGAGTACCCCGTAGTTGGAGTTAGCTGGATTCAAGCAAATCAATTTTGTGTTTGGAGAACAGATCGTATTAATGAGGACGCTTTAGAAAGAAATGGATTCTTAAAAGAAGACGCTAAAATAACTGACGTAACTGCTGACTCAAACTTTAGCACAAACACCTACATCATTTCTCCATCATCTACTTATGGTGGTAATGAAGAAATTTTAAACGGAGGAAAAAGAAAAAGCAAAAACCCACAAACTAACGCAGATGGTGAAGAAATTAACATCTACGCTACTAGATCTACTGGTATTTTACAACCGGGATACAGACTACCTACAGAAGCTGAATGGGAATTTGCCGCATTAGGAATGTCAGAAATAAGAAGCTACAATGTTCATAGAGGTAGAAAAAAATACCCTTGGAGCGGACAATACACAAGATCAGGAAAAAGAGTAACAAGAGGAGATCATAACGCAAACTTCAAACAAGGAGATGGTGATTATGGTGGTATTGCTGGTTGGTCTGATGATGGAGCTGACATCACTGCACAAGTAATGTCATACGACCCTAATGACTATGGTTTATATGATATGGCTGGTAACGTTGCTGAATGGGTTGCCGATGTATACAGACCAATAGTAGATGACGAAATGAGTGACTTTAACTACTATAGAGGTAACGTTTTTACTAAAAACAAAATTGGAGAAGACGGAAAAGTAGCAATTATCACTCCTGACTCAATTGGATACGACACTTTAGCTACAGGAAAAGTTATTGCAACTACATTACCTGGACAAATTGCTCAAGTACCTGTTGACGACAATGAAACATATTTAAGAACAAACTTCAACAAATCTGACAACATTAACTATAGAGACGGAGACAAAGCATCAAGCAGATCTTTCTCTGACGGAGGAGATGACGAAGGTGAAGAAGAAACTGACAAAGGAGATGAAACTAGAGGTATGTACAACTCACCTAAACACTCTGTAACTGTTGATTCAGCAGGTGTAATGACTAAAGAGTATGATGGGTCTTCTAAAAGAACATCTCTTGTAAATGACGAAGTAAGAGTTTACAAAGGAGGATCATGGAAAGACAGAGAATACTGGTTAGATCCAGCACAAAGAAGATTTTATCCTGAAGCTATGGCTACTGACTACATCGGGTTTAGATGTGCAATGTCTAGAGTTGGTGCTAAATCAAAAGGAAAAGGAAACAGAAAATCTCCTAGATAATCTGTACAACCTAAATACATAACAAAAAAAGCTCTAATCTTGATTAGAGCTTTTTTTATGCAAAATTTAAACATATGAATATTTCAGACATATACAATTTATTCAAAAAATCTAGCGGCGTAAGTACTGACACGAGGACAATACAAAAAGATAATTTGTTTTTTTCGTTAAGCGGAGAAAACTTCAATGGAAATAAATTCGCAAAAAAAGCCCTTGAAAACGGAGCATGTTACGCTATAATTGACGACAAAGATTATACTCAGGAAAACACAATCCTTGTAGAAAACACGCTAAAAACACTTCAACAACTTGCGAAACATCACAGAAAGAAACTTAACACCCCAATTATAGCTCTAACCGGAAGTAACGGAAAAACCACAACGAAAGAATTGATCAACTGTGTATTGTCCAAAAAATACAATACTACTGCTACAAAAGGTAATTTAAACAATCACATTGGCGTACCATTAACCTTACTATCCATGGATTCATCTACAGAAATTGGGATTGTTGAAATGGGCGCAAATCATTTCAATGAAATAGAATTACTAGCTGAAATTACCAACCCAGACTTTGGATACATTACTAACTTCGGAAAAGCACACTTAGAAGGATTCGGAAGCCTTCAGGGTGTTATAAAAGCAAAAAGCGAGCTATACCACAATTTAAGAAAAAACAATAAAATCGCTTTTGTAAATTCCGACAACATTGAACAAGTTAATCAATCAAAAGAAATCAATAGTTTTACCTTTTCAGAAAACAACAACTCAAACACAACAATTCAATTCTCAAAAACAACACCTATAGTAGAGGTTCTATACAAAAAGCATTATATAAAAAGTAACCTTATAGGAAGTTATAATTTTACAAATATTGCTGCGGCTATAAGCATAGGAGAATACTTCAATGTAAACACTTCGGACATCATAAATGCCATAGAAAGTTACATTCCAGACAATAACAGATCACAGCTTATCAGTAAAAACTCTAACGAAATAATACTTGACGCTTACAATGCAAATCCTACAAGCATGAAAGCAGCTTTAGATAGCTTTAATCAACTAGAAACAAAAAACAAAGCATTGTTTATTGGAGACATGTTTGAACTAGGAAATACCAGCAAAGCAGAACATCAAAGCATCGTAAATTACATTGAAACACTAAATATCGAACAATGTCACATTTTAGGAGAAGAATTCAGCCAAACAAATCACAGCACTAAAATTAAATCGTACCGTGATTATAATGCGTTTTCTGACAAATACAATGAATCACTAGCCAATCACACCATATTAATAAAAGGCTCAAGAGGAATGGCCTTAGAACGGATTTTAAATTTACTTTAAAGAAATAAAAAAAGCGTTACAATTTGTAATGCTTTTTTTGTGGGTCATAGTGTAATTAAGTCTGCCATAAATTTAAGATTTCATAGCTAATTACTCGTATGGGTTTAGATAAATGTTTTGGTGTGGACTTTACGAACACTAAAGGAGTGCATTTATATACCTAGTGGGTTCTATCAGACGTGAATTACTTAATCTAATTAGAAGCTTCTTATAATCTCCTAAAACAAGAAAAGACAGCCATTGCTGACTGCCTCTTTTATATTGTATTATAATCTATAACTTACTTTACAACCAACTTAATTGTTGCTCCTTTAGTTCCAGATTGTACTTTAATAAAATAAATACCTGTTGCGTATTCTTCTGTATTTAACTCTACTTCACTTGTGTTACTGTATTCCTGAGTAGCTACTTGCTTACCTAATACATTAAATATATTTACAGATACTTCATTATAGTTTTCTCCTAATTGTATTTTTGATAAGCCATGACTAGGGTTTGGGTATACAGTGAAATTAGAACCAAATGTGTTTTCTTGAACACTTAAAGTTGCATTCGCAAACACAGAAACAACACCTGAATGAATATTAGCACCACTATGAGAATAATCTTTTCCAACAGCTACAATACTACCATCAGCACACAAACTTATTGAAAAAGATGAGTAATTAGACCCTGCCGCATTAGATACATCTTCTATTGCAGCACCTATTTGTACCCAATCATCAGAAACATTTTCATACACAAGAGTTACATTATATGCAGTATGTCCAGACTCAATCAGAAAAGCTACTCCTGTAGCTAGTTTACTACCATCAGCACTTAAACTAACTGAATAACCATAATTAGAAAGAGTAGAGGTTATTTCAACGTCACCCCCTACTTGTGTCCACACTCCTGATAGATTTTCATACACACGTACATGACCAGCCCCAGCCCCAGCCCCATCATTCCAAATAGCTCCAATAGCAACAATACTACCATCACCACTTAAACTTATTGAAGTTCCCGAAAAATCACCTGCAGCCTCACCATCTATATCTGATCCTATTTGTGTCCAAACACCTGATACATTCTCATAAACACGTACATGACCTGAACCTGATCCATTTCCATCATTTCCTGGTGCTCCAATAGCAACAATATTACCATCTGTGCTTAAACTAACTGACTGACCAGAATAGTCAGCAGCAGCTTCACCATCTATATCTGTTCCTATTTGTGTCCATACACCTGATACGTTTTCATAAACACGTACATGACCTGAACCTGATCCATTTCCATCATTTCCATCTGCTCCAATAGCAACAATATTACCATCTGTGCTTAAACTTATTGATCTACCTAAAAAATCACCAGCTGCTTCTCCATCTATATCAGCTCCAACTTGTGTCCATACACCTGCAATATTTTCATATACACGTACATGACCTGAATTTGAACCATTTTCATCATTTCCATGTGCACCAATAGCTACTATACTACCGTCTGAACTTAAGCTTACAGAGTAACCAAACCAATCATCAGCTGATTCACCATCTATATCAACTCCTATTTGCACCCATACCCCAGATACGTTTTCATAAACACGTACATGACCTGAATTTGAACCATTCCCATCATTATATTGAGCTCCAATAGCTACTATACTTCCATCAGCACTTAAACTTACGGAACCACCAAAATTATCATCAGCTGCTTCACCATCTATATCAACTCCTATTTGCACCCATACCCCAGATACGTTTTCATAAACACGTAGATTACCCGCATTAAATCCATTTCCATCGTCTGCAATTGCACCAATGGCAACAATATTACCGTCTGCACTTAAACTTAATCTTCCTGACAAATCATCAGCTGCTTCTCCATCAATATCTGCCCCTATTTGAATCCATTGACCTAAACTTAATAGAGGTAATAATAATAATAATAGTAATTTTGTTTTCATAATTATTTTTTTTTTAGTTTGAAGAGCAATAGTAGCGGTATATTTATTCATTTTAAAATAAATGTCGTGAACTAAGGAGTTTTGTCCGTGAATGAGTAAATAATTTAAAGTTCTAAGTTTTTAAGCATATTTCAGTACAAAAAAAAACACTTAATGAGTGATGCAGATTTTAATCTCGCCTAATTTAAATGTGGGTTGGCTTCTTCATCAAACCACTAATCTCCTCACTAACTTTACTCTTCACCACCTTAGCATAATGTTCCTGTGTTACAGTAATTTTACTATGCCCTAACAACTCAGACACAACCTCCATGGACACTCCATTTAAGAGTAGTACAGTGGTTGCAAATGTTTTTCTAGCAATATGATGAGTTAACCTTTTTTCAATACCTACAAGCTCTGCAATTTCCTTTAAATAAGAGTTGAACTTCTGATTAGAGATACTTGGTAGCACTACATCAGAATCTACTTGTTTGTACTTATCAAGAATAACCTCAGCTTGTGGTAACAAAGGAATGGCTATAGGCTGGTTAGTTTTCTGCCTAATCATATTAATCCATAAATTACCATCAAATCCAGTAGCAATATGATGAGCTCTTAAACTACTCATTTCTTTATAAGCTAACCCAGTGTAACAGCAAAAAATGAACATGTCTTTTATTTGCTGTAACCTTATTTGAGCAAAGTTGTGATTCATTAATTTCTTTAGCTCTACATCTGTTAAATAAACAATTACTCCTTTGTATTTCTTGTTTTTGTAGAGGCTAAAAGGATTCTTCTGTAAGTAGTTTTCATCAATAGCAAATTGAATCATCTTTTTAACCCGTTGCATATTCCTGTAAATGGTTGCTTGCCTTAACTTTCTTTCAGTTTTCCAATAGTATTCTAAACCCTTGATAAACTTTAAATCCAATTGTTTCAGCATTAAATCAGGCTTCTTGTACTTGTTTTTAATGAACTCTGCTACCTTACCCCTGCTCTCTACATACCTACTCCATGAAAGCTCATTTAAGTCAATTCCAACTAGCTTTTTCATCTTCTCATTATGTAAGTCACAAGCTCCTAGAATAGTTATTTCATCCTTAGTATCCTCTCCCATAAACTTCTTGTAAATATCATCTACATCAAACTCATTAGGTAAAACTTGTAGCATTAAAAAAGCCTCATTAATCTTTTGACTAATAAGGCTTAATTGGGTGTTAATGATGTTGTTTTCTGCATTAGGTGGTTTAGCTTCTTGCTTAGAACTACTCCAATGTTCTGGATTAATAAATAACCCTGTTGAGAACACTTTCCTCTTCTTTTGAAAGGTTATTCTACACCTTATAGGACATAGCCCTTTCTTATTCATTTTGTTTCTTTGTATTACGAATAATACAGTGATTTTATAATTATTCATAAGTCTGTGTGTTAAAATTAATAATGGGTGTCCCGAAGATAAATTGGGTGCCTTTAGTATAGCCCCAAAAGGCATACTTTACTTAAACAATGGATTGGATGGAATTAATGGATAAAACCTTAAAAAGCTTGTGAGGTACTACAAATGCTATAAACCAAAAAAAACCTATAGTTTCCTATAAGTTTTTTGTGGGTCATGAGGGATTCGAACCCCCGACCCCCTCGGTGTAAACGAGGTGCTCTGAACCAACTGAGCTAATGACCCTTATCAATAAATACAATCAAG
>Ga0209291_1002100_pt1 | contig 16643 bp, 13 predicted proteins | sample GOMGulsemesocosm_FD_184633 | JGI IMG/M metagenome (GOLD analysis project Ga0209291, IMG submission 184633) | Methane-oxidizing microbial communities from mesocosms in the Gulf of Mexico - GOM9B Gulf of Mexico (SPAdes) (version 2) | ecosystem: Environmental > Aquatic > Marine > Cold seeps...
AGTGATTTATTCCCTCTACATACCTCACTGCCAGAAAACCTTAGCCAACGGCAATTTGAGCAAGCGTATAAGCATATCGATGCACCTGCGTATCATGCGTTAATAGATCAAATCGACATACAATTAAGGTCATTACCGCTGTATCAGGATATGTCTAAAAATAAATTAATCCCTTGAGAATAGTGACAGTTGTGGTGATGGCACCACAACTGTTTCATTAGCGAGACCAACGGACACACCGATTAATCGTATAGTACTGTTGGCTGTCAGAAACATCTAAGTAAGCCTCATCAATCATAACCCCCTCCAATGACAAATAATTTTTTTGAACAGTCTTCATACTTAGATTATCAGTTTAGAAAGTTGATAATTTCTGGAAAAATCTCAAAATTGAGATAAAAAAACGTCAAGAGATGATGCCAAACATTATCATTAATATTCAATAAAACTGTAACTACATAGTACCAACTGAAAGGAACCATCAGAAATTTAGGCTAAAAAAAAAGATATCACACCCTTTGTAAGCACACTAAAAAATAAAAAACAAACCAAATACAAAAGCTTACACACACTTAAAGAGGGTGGCTTTATTAAAATCAGTGCTTGACGATAGGCCTTAATGTGAATTACCATCCTCATCGCTAAATATTCATAAGGAAATGATATGTCGCTATTTAGAAAGGAAGCTGTTTCCCATCAAAGTGAGCGTTTAACAGGTGCTATTACCTTAGCTCAACCATTATCTATCAAGTTAACGGTACTAATTTTAGTATCAGTTGCTATAGCTATTATCGCTTTCCTTTTTAGTGCTCAATACTCTCGTAAAGAAACCGTGCGTGGTAATTTAATAGCGCCGCCACTTGATTTTTAAGTGCTTAATTAAAAACACTAGTGCATTTATATTAAGTTATTTACAAGAGACTCTTACAATGAAAAACTCTGCCTTAGCAGTATTTCTAATTAGCCTCTATGGGCTCTACGCAACAAATGCTTTTCTTGCCAACTTTATTCAAAAATTCATCTCATCAACTTTTTTTTCAGAAAAACTTTCCTATTTGATTTATGCCGTCATTATTTCTTTTTTTTTAATAAAGTTCGTCATAAATAAGATAGATGACAGCAGAACACTGATTAAACTTAAAGGGGTTAGCTGCAAAAAAATTATCATAACTTTAATTATTGGTGGGCTAACGGTTCCTATTGCTTATGGGCTTAACTCTATAGAAGTATTGACTGTAGCGCAGCTTTCCCCTGAATTAGCAAATTCTCTTTGGGGTTTTAACAATTCGGATGTTGAGTTTACAAGAAACGATAAGTTGGGCAGTAATTTTATCGCTTTTTTTACTTTCCTTGTTGTTCACTCATTTGTCACGCCATTCGTGGAAGAATTAACTTATCGTGGCGCAATATTACCGATATTTAATCAGAAATATTCGAAAAATTTAGCGTTGATTTTTACGGCCATACTATTCATGTTATTCCATCCCCCTAAAATCTACCTAGACACTTTTTTATTTAGTTTGTTTGTTGGTTGGCTTACCTTGCAAACAGGCCAACTAATATATGCATTTTTAATCCATGCTAGCTACAACCTTCTGTCTTGGTTGTTAGAGGGCTATAATGTACTAGAAATATTCCGAAATAAGTCGCCATTATTGCTGGCCACTCCTACAACATGGACTGTAGAATTACTATGTGCATTTTTTGCTATTATCCTTGTTTTATATTTATCCTCTTGGTTAATACAACGGTCAAGCATTGAAAAGAAAGAAGAAATCGAAACCTTTAAAAATCATTAGAGACATAACTTAATTTTGACTTTAGCTTTGCCAATTGATTTTAGACTTACTTAAATTATACATACAGTATCAAATGTATTACTAAAAATTTCGTTATCTAAATCTGTTCCCTAGTCCTTCAATCAGGAAGAAACGGGCCCTAAAAATTGGGCACGACCTTAAGTGATTAATCGGCTTTGATAACTAACATCACAGCTGGAGTGGATTATGACTAGGAAACGTAGAAACCACTCACCTGAGTTTAAAGCTAAAGTGTCATTAGCCGCTGCTAAAGCGGGATAAAACTTCAGCAGAGTTAGCACAGAAATTTAGTCTTTATACGAATAAAATTACCACCAGGAAGCAGGGATTTCTTAAGAACGCCTCGTCGATATTTGATGGGAAATTATTTTTGGCCAAAGTGCTCGATCATTAGATCGGGCCCAGCTAAAAGATTCGCTGGATAAAAACAACAAAGTATCTATAACACGTCAATGTCAGTTGCTTAATATCGCACGCTCTACAGCATATTACTGCCCAATAGGTATTTCTGATGATGAGCTAGCGCTACGAAAGATGATTAACGAGATCATCTTGAACACTCATACATGGGGAGTCGGCGTATTCGTGCGGAACTGGTTAAGGTTGGACAAGACGTCAATCGCAAGCGTGTTATTCGACTCATGATAGCATTGGCGCATAACTTGGATTGATCACTTAAAAGCTAAGGTTATGTGCCCAACCAAAGGGATACACTTCTTAGTAATTTATTTTGCTGCATTAATGGTGATGGCTAATAGTTTATCTGTAGGAATGGTACTCGCGTTTACACCTTGACCGCATTGCTGATATTGCATTAACTGAGCAAGAAGCTAATAGAGAAGACCAAGAGCCAAAAGGACAATTAACACTTGAAAATATCTGTTTTAGCTACAATGATGAGCAAGCGCCAATTTTAAATAATGTTAATTTAACACTTGAAGCGAGTGATTCGATTGCTATTACAGGCCCGTCAGGGGCAGGTAAACCACTTTAATGAAAATAATGCTCGGTTTACTACAGCCAAGTGCTGGTAAGGTCTATCTTGATGATAAAGATATCACTCAAGTTGGCCTCAAAAATTATCGTAAAAAATAGCGGCAGTGATGCAAGACGATACTCTGCTCGCTGGCTCTATCGCTGATAATGTTAGCTTTTTTGATCCTCAACCTAACTATTTGAAAATAGAGCAATGTGCTCATTTGGCCGCTATTCATGATGATATTAATAAAATGACAATGGGCTATAACTCGTTAGTTGGCGATATGGGATCTAACTTATCGGGTGGTCAAATACAGCGATTATTACTTGCCCGTGCGCTTTATCAATCGCCTTGTGTGCTATTTATGGATGAAGCAACTAGCCATTTAGATAAAGACAACGAGGCTAAAATTAGTGAGCAAATTCAGCATCTACCTATGACTCGAATTATGATCGCTCACAGGCAAGAAACGATTAATATGGCTGAGAAAGTTTATCATTTAGACAATGGTGCATTAGTCAACTTAACAGATGCAGGCGCCCAAACAGCAAGCTAGACTATTTGTTCGTCAATGGTTCAACTCATGTCATTACCGCTATATGAACAAATGCATTAACAGTGATTAGCCCATTTCAAATAGTGACAGTTGTGGTGATGGCACCACAACTGTTTCATTAGCGAGACCAACGGACACACCGATTAATCGGACGGTGCGTCCATTGGCACGTTCTAAGGCTTGCTTTAGTAACTCGATACACAATTTTCGGTCTATTTCACTACTTGCCTTTTCAGCGGTGGTGGACTGAAAGTCATTGAACTTTATCTTAATCCCCTGCTTGCCAATTTTTTTATCACCTTCAACATTACCTAGCCGACGCTCAAGCTCTGGCAGCAATTTATCAAGCACTTCAATACACGCTTCCTCCCCCTCGATATCGCTGGCCAGGGTTGTTTCAACGCCAACAGATTTTCGCTGATGATGTGGGTTTACCACGCTATGATCGATGCCAATACTGCGGTTTTTTAGTGAGCTGGCCAATTTCCCGAAATGACGCTCCAGCAATGAAAAATCAGCATTCCTAATGTCCTCACCAGTGGTTAACCCCAAATGTTGCAGCTTGTTAAACGTCACTTTGCCTACGCCGGATATCTTGTCTAATGACATCTCCAGCGAGAACTTGTCGACATCATCAGGCGTAATCACATATTGACCATTGGGCTTATTTAAGTCGGAGGCTATTTTTGCCATAAATTTGTTAGGCGCAATACCAGCAGAGGCAGTTAAACCAGTAGTTTCAAATATTTTTTGACGAATTTCTTGAGCGATCAAGGTGGCGCTACCATGACACTGCTGGCAATCGGAAACATCTAGATAAGCTTCATCTAAGGAAAGGGGTTCGACTAGGTCGGTATATTGATGAAATATTTCGCGAATTTGTTGTGATACCGCTTTATATACACTCATTCGCCCAGGGACTAATACCAGACGGCGGCACATTTTCAATGCTGTTGCGGTGGCCATTGCACTACGTACACCATATTCACGGGCAAGGTAATTACAGGTCGATATCACGCCACGGCGATCTTCACTACCACCCACCGCAATCGGCAGGTGAGCAATCAATGGATTATCGCGCATCTCTACGGCTGCATAGAAGCAGTCCATATCCACATGTATTATCTTACGCATAACGCCTCACCCACTGTATGTAACAACAGTGTACAAGGTGAGGCTATTTTGTCAATTCTAGCGTCAATAATACCAGCGCTTGTTAGGCTTCTTCTGTTGTTACTGCTTTCGCTGTTTGATCGCTTGATGTCGGCGCTTCAGAACGCTGCTTACCTATCGCTGCAATTTCTTTGGCTTGCGCTTTATCAATTTGATGGATTGTTTTGATATGACATTTGATTTGATGACTGCCAACGCCACCATTTAGCACCGAAATCGAATCGAAACGGGTACTTAGAATCGAACTAGAGCTTTTATTGATCATTATGGTTTGAGCATGTGCTAAGTCAGGACAAAAGCCGGTCACCTCAACCAAATATTTTTTGCGATGTGATGTCGATAAAATCAGATAATCATTAGTAAGCGCTTGCCAACCGTGCAATCTAAACGACTTTATTCTCTTTAAGCTTTCTAGCTTATTTGTCGCAATATAATCGCCATAGGCTTGGTTTTTCTCGTCAAAAGATAGCGTTGATTTACTAGCACACCCACTGAGTAATGCGACTACTATCAAGCTGATAACAATATAAAATTTCATGACCTGTTCCTCACAGAGTTACTATGAAATTACTATATCATAATGTTTGGTAGGCGGAAGTACTGCACAAACAAAAATGGCTAGGAAAACCTAGCCATTTCAATCACTGCCTCTACAATTTAGAAGCTATAAGATGCTGAAATTACAAAGTTAGTACCGTCGGCAACATAGTCTTTAGCCGTTTGATATTCTTCATCAAAAAGATTGTTAATTTTTGTAATCAAGACAAGATTGTCCGTCACTTGATAGTTAGCCGATAAGTCTACTAACCAATGATCGTCTAAAATATTAGCATCAACCATGGTTAGATCGACACTCTCGTCGCGGTAACTTGCTGAGCCGCTAAGTGTTAGGTCTTGCCATTGGTAAGACAGTGCATAGCTTGCAGATAACTGCGGACGACGTGCTAAATCGACATCTAATACCTCATCTTTAGCATCGATGTACGACACAACTACTTGATGATTAAAATCACCCGTTTGAGTTGATAATGTCACTTCGGCGCCTTTAATCTTTGCGGCTGTGACATTTGTTGGCTGTGTAAGTCCAGTATCGCTATTAAACTGCCAATCAATTAAATCATCAACAGTCGATTCAAACAGGCTAATTTCAACTTGACCACCGTTAAGTTTTTGACGAATTAATAACTCATTGGTCACGACACTTTCAGGCATTACATCAACATTACCCGCATATCCCCACGCTTCTGGGTAGTATAAATCATTAAACGATGGCGCTTTGAACGCTGTACCGCGAGACAGGCTGACTAACAGTTCATCATTGATTTGGTAACCAACAGAGGCATTGTAAGTCGTTTGTGCGGCAACATCTTCGATATCATCACGACGCACAGCGGCTTCAAAATACACTTGGTCAAGTTGATGGCGAGCCTGAACAAAGAAGGCCGTAACATCACGCTGGTCAACATCATAACCACCGGTACCAATCACTTCTTCTTGATACCAATCACTACCACCTGTAATCGAAGTGTTTTTTGCGGCTTGGTACTGTACCAACACGCCAACTTGGTCACGCTTAGTGGTGTACTCCGAAGTTAAAAAACCATCGCTGAAGTTTAATGATGCATTTTCACTGGTAGCCACTGACACTTGAGAATACCAATCGCCAGTTGTATAGTCTGCCGCCAATTTTACATGATAGTTTTCAAACTCGTCAGACGGTGTGCCGCCCCACGGTGAATCATAATCAGAACCACCCTCTTCATAACGCGATGCCAGCGAAAGCACTAATTCATCAGTCAATTCGCTTTGGCCTGTTAATGAGACAGAAGTACGGTCGTAGCGATCATCATCTTCTTGACCCGCAATCGTCGTGGCGTTAAAGCCATCAGCTTCTTGCTTTGCAATTGACAACGTTAGTGCGTGTTGCTCATTACCAAAACCAATGGCCGCGTCCGCTTGCTTTAAACCGTTACTACCAAAACCTACGCTAACAACGGCTTCACCCGCGACAAGTTTTTTGGTGAAAATTTGAATAACACCGCCAATAGCATCGGCTCCCCATAATGCAGCACGAGGTCCCTTTACCACTTCGATACGTTCAATTTGAGTGACCGATAAGCTGCTAAAGCTGGTTGACCCCAACGTCGCCGAACTAATACGCACGCCATCAATCAACACAAGCGTGTGACCGTTATTAGTACCACGGGTAAAGACCGAACTCGAATGTCCCGCATCACCTTGATTTGTCACGCTAATACCAGCGACTTTATCTAATAAATCTGTAACGCTTAGCGGTTGAAACGCCTGAATGTCATCGGCATCAATGATTTGGGTAGCCGATAATGACAAAAACTGATCTTGTTGGGTACGGTTAGCCGTCACCACGATGTTTTCATCTGCCGTTACTGCACATGTATTAAAAGAAGCGGCTAAACCTAGCGAAATAAGGGTTGGGGTAAATAGATTGTGTTTCATTGTTTCCTCGTTCAGGTGCCCACCGCACCATGTAAAATAAGTGATGGACTATGAGGCCGGTCTCCGGACTGAATCATTGATATAAAAATGACTTCACCGTTGCGGGGGCAGTATAGATTTTTAACCTATTTCCCGTTTCATTGATGTTCACTCAAAGTAAGTGCACCAACACCTCAAAGTATAAAAAGTTTGGATAATAGTTTTCGAAGGGATCCTACGTCAAGCACCAACGATATACAAAATGTTTATCATATTCTTTGGTCTTAAACTGAGGTAATAAAGAATAACAGGATTTAAGCCGTGAAACCGTCATAAAAAACGACGTCTTGCTGTTGTTTTTGCCGCTGCCAAGCTTTGCTTTTTAATTCTGGTTGTTCCAGGAACTCACTAACATAGCCGACACAAAGATAACCAACTAACTCACTTTCGCTGGGCGCGCCAAGCACAGCTTTAACCACTTCGGGGTCGACAATACTAACCCAACCGACGCCGACATTGAGCGAACGCGCCATCAACCAAAGGTTTTGAATGGCACAAACAACGCTAAATTTACCCATTTCGCTCATACTTGTTTGTCCAAGTACTGGCTCTTTGCTAGGCTGATAGAACACAGCAATATTAACCGGGGCTTCTACAATGCCTTCTAATTTAAGCTGCTTGTATTGTTGCTGTTTTTGATCGCTAAATAAGGTAACAGCATGTTCATTTTCAATCGTAAAAGAGTTGAATACTTGCTGCTTAATCTCGTTATTTCGTACCACGACAAACTGCCAAGGCTGTGAATAACCAACGGATGGCGCATGCAATGCGGCTGCCAACAGCTTATCGATTGTCTGCTTAGAAACCGCCTGCGGGGTAAAACGATTACCACGAACATCACGGCGCAAACGCATAATCTCTAATAGTAACGCGCTCTCTTTTTCTTCAAACAATCGACTCATGGTGCTTATCTCAATCTACAACTAAGCGCGCATGCTAACAGCCACTAGCAGCAAGTACTAGCCATATACGTGATTAATCTTGCTCGAATAAATCGGTACTAAAATAACGTTCTGCATTATCAGCTAAAATCGTCACAATGTTCTTACCTGCAAACTCATCACGTTGACCAACTAACATTGCCGCTTTAAGCGCCGCGCCAGATGAGATACCTACCGGTAGGCTTTCTAAACAAGCGATGTCACGCGCAAAGCTCACCGCGTCTTCATCACTTACCGTGATCACTTCATCAATCAAATCACGGCGCAGAATATCGGGCACATGACCAGAGCTTAGCCCTTGGATTTTATGCACACCACTACGTCCCTGTGACAATACAGGACAAGAGGCGGGCTCTACTGCGATCACAATCAGGTTTGGATTACGCTCTTTGAGTGTTTGTGCAATCCCAGAGATAGTACCGCCTGTGCCTACCCCAGCGACTAATACGTCCACTTGACCTTTAGTGTCATTCCAGATTTCAACAGCGGTGGTTTTAGCATGCATCGCGCTGTTGTCATGATTTCCAAACTGATCAAGCATAATCGCATTTTCACGCTGCTCAATCATTTGCTTTGCCATATCTATCGCGCCTTTGGTACCAAGTTCACGCGGCGTCAAAACAAGGTTAGCACCGTAATGCTTAATCAGTTTTCGACGTTCGATCGACATATGCTCAGGAATACAGATTGTTAATGGAATTTTCTTCATCGCACAAATCCACGCGCAGGCAACGCCATTATTCCCGGACGTTGCTTCAATAATCTCAGTATTTTCTCCAATACGGCCATCATCGATCATCGCATCGATCATCGCCAGCGCAGGACGATCTTTAATCGAGCCCGCCGGATTGAAAAATTCAATCTTCGCTAAGATATTGGCGTTAACATCTAACGCTTTGGCAAAACGACTCAAGCGAACCAACGGTGTATTACCGATAGTCTGGGTAATATCATCGTAAATCATGCCACGTCCGTGAACGATATCTACTTGCTGCGTCTGCGCTAAATTATTCATTACGATGCCTTTATATAATTGCTTTGATTAAGTGGCAATATTATTCCATAAAGTCGGGGGATTAATTTTGCGTTGTCGGTTGCAATTGGCAGCCGAAAGGTACAATATTTCCAATAATAGTAAAAATAAGAATTTTATTACCCAAAGGAACTCATGGATCGTTTTGATAAAGAGATATTACGAATTTTACAGCACGATTGTACCTTACCGGTCAGTCAGATTGCCGAGCGAGTGGGATTGTCCACATCACCATGTTGGCGCCGTATCCAAGCGATGGAAAATTCAGGGGTCATTAAAGGAAGAGTTGCGCTAGTCGATCCTAATAAACTAAACCTTAGCCTGACGGTTTTTGTGATGGTCAAAACCAATCAACACAATCCGGGATGGTTAGATAAATTTGCTAAAATAGCCCTAGATTTTGAAGAGATTGTTGAATTCTATCGCATGAGTGGTGAAGTCGACTATTTATTAAAAGTCGTTGTCTCTGACATGAAATCATTCGACACATTTTACAAAAAACTCATCACCCAGGCAGACTTCTCCGACATCAGCTCAAGTTTTTCAATGCAAGAGTTAAAATACACGACGGCACTGCCCACTGATTATGTTTAATACCCTGGAGCAATCATGAGAAAATCATTAAGAGACAAAATCATTGTAGTCTGTGATAAAAAAAATCGCCGCTAAGGGCGATAATGTTGGGTTATCGTTTTACGCTTTTTTCGCTAACAAGAATACTGATCCTGCCTTACTGATGGAAGCGGCCACGTGGTGGATCCAAACCCATCAACTCGATCATTTTGTTAAAGCGAAAGCGATCAAAGAAATGATTGTGCAAGGGTTATAACACAATCATTGCTTCTCTCGCGTTAACGATTAACCAATACTAGTTAACAGCTTCTGTGCCGCTAGCGCTGAGCTTGCTGGGTTTTGACCAGAAATAATTAAACCATCTTGCACAGCAAACGCATTCCAGTCTTCAACGCGTTGGTAATCACCACCACGTTTAATCAATTCATCTTCGAGTAAAAATGGCACAATATCGGTAAGTTCAACGGCCGCTTCTTCGCTGTTACTAAAGCCAGTGACCGCTTTACCGTTAATCACGAACTCGCCATTGTTATCTTTGACATTTAAAATCGCAGCGGTTGAATGACATACTGTCGCAACAGGTTTATTGGCGCTTAAAAAACTTTCGATTAGCGAAATTGACGCGCTATTATCCGTTAAATCCCATAATGGACCGTGACCACCTGGGTAGAACACACCGTCATAATCTGCCGAATTAAGATTCGCTAGCTCAAGTGTGCTAGCAACCGCTTGTTGCGCTGCATCATCGCTAAAGAATCGCTCAGTCGCTGCAGTTTGAAAATCAGCTAGCTCGCTGGTTGGGTCAATTGGCGCTTGACCACCTTTTGGCGAAGCAAGCGTCACCGTGACACCAGCATCAATAAATGCGTAATAAGGTGCGGCAAATTCCTCAACCCAAAAACCTGTTTTCTTACCGGTGTCGCCCATTTTATCGTGCGAAGTTAATACCATTAGTATTTGTTTAGTCATTATAAATATCCTTCAATTAAGTTAATGGACCATTATATGCGCTATGAAATTACTAACAATGGTGACAAACCTGATATCATTGTTTAAATAATTAATACAATAGAATGCCGGAGCCGCAATGGATATTTCTTTTGAACAACTAAAAAGCATGGTGGTGTTCGCCCACATTGTCGAACAAGGTAGCCTAAATTCAGCGGCAAAACACCTTGGTTTGTCCCGTGCCTCCGTGAGTTATCACCTTAAAAAGCTCGAGTCACAGTTGGACGTAAAGCTCCTTAATCGCACCACGCGATCAATGAACTTAACGCAAGCAGGTACGGCGTATTATCAGCGTTGCCAAGTCATCGCACGTCAAGCGAATGCCGCTAATCAGCAAATTGAAGATTTAAAAAATGAACCGAGCGGATTACTAAAAATCACCTGTCCAGTGAACGTCGGTTTGCAAAATATTGTGCCAGCATTAAATGAATTTCGCCGTCTCTACCCTAAGATTGAGCTCGACGTTATGCTCTCTGATGAAGTAATAAACATCATGCAAGAAGGGATCGATTTAGCGATTAGGGGCGCACCACTGCCTGATTCAGGACTACAAGCGAGTAAATTGGCAACATTATCAACCTGCCTTTGTGGCTCACCCGCTTATTTCGAACAACACGGGCGCCCAGCAAAACCAAGCGAACTCAGCAGTCATGATTGGGTACTCTACAAGCTAACGTCTAGTGTATTAGAACTAAGTAAAGGCAGTCGATCCTTTAGCATTAACATGCAAGGTGGCGTTAGCACCAACAATGCTGCCGCCCGCACCGCCTTTGTCGAAGGAGGACATGGCCTCGCAAGAATTCCAACTTACGACGCTTATCCTAAAATAACGGCAGGTACCCTAGAGTCGGTGATGGATGACTACACACTTAAGGATATTAATATCTACGGTGTTTATCCGCCAGGCACCGCAAATACAAAAAAACTCCGCTTATTACTCAATTATTTACAACAATATTTTGCAGCTCAACTGAATAGTCGACCATAAGACGGATAAAAGCTTTATAATAGCGACAACAGACACTCTATTTTAGGACAGTGATGAAAAAAACATTCGCACTAACTCACCCAAAACTTAATATCGACCGACTCGTTGAATCTATCAAATATGATGTAAAGAAATACATTAAACGCGAGCGTAACAAGAAATTACCAAAAGGCACCGACTACTGGGATTTCGATTGTAAATATGGCTCAAATGAAGCCGAAGCTGAGGTCGTCCATATGTCGACGCTTAACAAATGCATCGATCAAGCAAAAGACGCTCAACTCGAATCCTTTTATTTGGAAATAATGGTTAAGTCAGCGGTACGTACCAAGTTAACCCCCAAAACACAATTTACAGACGATTTCGAAGATTAATCTCTTTAGGATGTAGCCACCACTCCTGCTGTCTACATCCTGTTACACTCTTTTACCGAACAATACCTATTCTTTAGTGCCCTGCGCTGGCTAATTAAATTGTCCTTTTGCATAATATCTCACGAATCAACGGAGAGATAACATGCAAATAAAACACCTTGCCTTAACCGTCACTGCCATTTTAGCCCTAGGCGGCTGCGCAGCAACCGGCGATAGCACAACAAAATCATCAGAACAAACAACTCAAAACAAAGTATTTAGTCAAAATTATCTATTAGAAGAATTAGAAAATGGCTTAAAAGTCATGATAGTTAAGACCGATTACCCAGATTTAGTGTCTATTCAAATTCCGGTATCTACCGGTTCACGTAACGAAGTAGAGGACGGTAAAACAGGCTTTGCTCATTTCTTTGAACACATGATGTTTAAAGGCTCTAAAAAATACCCACAAGCTAAATATGCCGATATTTTTAAAAATGCCGGTGTCGATAATGGTGCCTATACCACCAATGATTACACCAACTATCACTTAGATTTTTCGAAAGAACATCTTGAGCAAGTGCTCGCAATCCAAGCGGATCATTTCCAAGACTTAACTTACTCCGAGGCACAATTTAGAACGGAAGCATTAACGGTAAAAGGCGAATACCTTAAGAACAATGCAAATCCGTTGCGCCAATTACTCTCGGCAGTGCGTCAAGAAGCATTCGATGAGCACACCTACAAACACACCACGATGGGTTTCTTTAAAGACATCGAAGCGATGCCAGATCAGATGGACTACGGTAAAACGTTTTTCGAGCGCTTCTATAAGCCTGAATATGTTTCACTCGTGATCGTTGGTGATGTGGATCCGGCTAAAACCTTAGCAATGGTTAAAAAGCATTGGGGGAATTGGCAGCGTGGCAGCTTTAAATCAGTGGTACCGAAGGAGCCAGCACAGCAAGCACCGCGTTATGCTCACGAAGTAAACGCTGACCTACCGGGCCATTGGATTTTAGTGTCATTTAAAGGGTCTGACTGGCAACCAAAAGTAAAAGATCGCGCGGCTCTAGATTTACTCTCTGAGCTTTACTTTTCAAGTAACTCGGCGCTATATCAAGAGCTTGTGGTCGATAAGCAAATCGCTAGCCAAATGTTTACCTACAACCCTGAAACCAAAGATGCTGGTCTGCGTCATGTGTTTGTCAAAGTCGATGACGAAGCAAACTTAAGTGTTGTGCGCGATGCAATTAACGATACCTACGCCAAGGCTCGGGTAGAACTCGTTGATAGTGACAAACTCAACAAGCTTAAATCAAACCTTAAATATAGCTTTGTGAATGGCCTAGATTCATCTGAATCTATCGCGGGGACACTTGCTTCTTACATGCATTTTGAGCGCGATCCAGAAGTGATTAATCAACTGTATCGCAGTTTTGATAATATTAGTGCGACCGATATTAGAGCCGCGGCGAATAAATACATTACCGACAACAATCGTACGACGGTAACGATGTCTAAGCTGGCACAAATCAGCGGTTTTGATACTGAAGCTAGCTTGACCACGAGCGTCGCGCGTCTGACTAAAGCGGCACAGCGCAAGACAATCAGTGATGTAGCATTTAATGTGCTTGATAACAGCAATGATTCACCATTAATTGATGTTAATGTCTTATTCTACACTGGCTCAGCTGCCGATCCTGCTGGCAAGAAAGGCACCGCGGCATTGATGACGAGAATGCTAACCCAAGGTGGTTCACAAACCAAAGCCTATAAGGAAATCAAACAAGCATTATACCCATTAGCGGGCAGTTTCTGGGCTCAACTCGACAAAGAAATGATTTCATTTAGCGGCCGCGTACATAAAGACAACGCCGCAGCATGGTATGCATTAATAAGCGATCAACTGTTAAACCCAGGTTGGCGCGAAGATGACTTTAAACGTCTCAAACGCGAGCTTATCGACGGTATCAAGTCTGGTATTAAAGCATCGAACGATGAAGAACTCGGTAAAGAAGTGTTATACAGCCAGCTTTATCAAGGGCATGCCTATGAAAACTTTAACAGCGGTGACTTATCAGATATCGATAGCATTACCTTAGATGACGTTAAAGCGTTTTACCAAGCACAGCTAACACAAGCCAAACTTAATTTAGGCATAACAGGTGCGGTTCCAGCATCAGTAAAGTCAGCGTTGCTTAATGACTTGTCGCAACTACCAATGGGCAGTGACAAACGCTTATTGGTCGCTAAAGCGCCAAGCTTAACCGGTCATCACGTCACCTTAGTTGAGAAGAAAGCACAATCGACAGCGGTATCATTTGGTTTTCCAATCGACACCTTGCGTAACGACAAAGACTGGGCGGCCCTTTGGTTGATACGTTCATACTTTGGCGAGCACAGAAGCTCAAACAGCTACCTGTATCAGCAGATACGTCAGAAACGCGGCATGAACTACGGAGATTATTCCTACATTGAATATTTCCCTCGTGGTAGTTCTCGCACCAAGCCTAATGCGAACCTTGGCCGTTCAAGCCAAATATTCCAAGTGTGGTTGCGACCATTACGCTCAAATAACGATGCTCACTTTGCAACACGTGCAGCGTTATTTGAACTGGATAAGCTAATCAAAAATGGCATGAGCGCAAAGGACTTTGCGGCAACACGTAATTTCTTAACCAACTACGTACCGCAAATGGTTGCTAGCCAAGATCAACAACTGGCGTACGCACTCGATAGTAAATTCTACGGTACCGACGAATTTGTTAGCTACGTGCGTAACCAGCTAGCAAGCCTAACGGTCGAAGATATTAACCGTGTTATCAAGCAGAACCTGCAAACCGATAACATCCACTATGTCTTTGTTACTGGTGACGCAACGGATATGAAAAAGCGCCTGCTCAGCGAACAGCAATCAGTGCTTAAGTACAACAGCGAAAAACCAGCAGACCTACTTAAAGATGATCAAATCATTCAAGATTATCAGCTGAATATTCCAGCCGCTAATCTTGAAATCATGCCGATTGAAAGTGTTTTTAAGTAAAGAACTAACACGTTCGCGATGATACACCTGCCAATGCCGCTCATGTTAATGAGCGGCATTTTTGTATAACGCCCTAATACCAATTTGTTTTGCGTTTATCTATGACAAAAATCCACAACAAGTTGTATTTTCCGTTTATTCTGATTTAATAGATAGCGTTTAAATTAACCGATGACACTGTCCATTGATGTCGTAAACGCAATCGACGATTGTGTTAATAAAAGAATAATACGTATTCGTTAAGCAGTTGGAGATCTGCTGCTCAATAGCGTTGTTTTATACGGAAATAATCACTAGTAAAGTAAGGGAATAGCATGAACTTTAACAAAACATTAGTCTGCATCGCGATAGCAACAACAATAAGCGCATGCGGCTCAAGCAATAAAAGTAAAGACCCAATAGTTACCACACCAGATCCAGTACCAGTGCCGACTCAGACCACCGTCAATGGTACGGCAATCAAAGGGATCATTAGCAATGGCGTGATCACCGTCTTTAAATATGTCGATGGTGCTCCCGTTGCATTAACCGAAGAAGAATTAGAAGGGTCGGATTTCAGTACTGATGACGCTGGCGTTTATAGTATTACCCTACTCGATTACGAAGGCCCACTTAAAGTCAAAGTATCACCAAGTACGGACACAGACAATCCGACCATGATGCTATGTGATGTTCCAGATGGTTGTGGTGATATTGCCTTCGGCCAATCCGTTAATTTAACCACTTCAGACAGTGCTTTCTCATTGAGTTCAATTACAACTGTCGATCCAAGTGAAACAGAACCTGTGCTCATTAACATTTCAGCGGTAACTCATATTGCGACCATGCTAGTGGAAGCCCAAGACACAATCTCAGCAGAGACGATTGGTACAACGTTATCAGAAGTTGGCAACAGCTTAGGCATTATTGGCGACATTACACAGCTAACCCCAACCGATATCAATAGCAACAGTGCTGTTGCAGGTGAAGATAATAGCGCCGAATTGCGTTATGGATTAATCAATGCAGCAATCGCGGGGGCTTTATTTGATCAGCTACCTGACGATGTCAGTGCCTCAGACCGCTTAGCAGAAGCAACCGCTGATCTCGTAGAAAATGATGGTGAGTTCATTATTGCCCAAGATGATGATGATAGCTTTGAGCTAGCACTTACTGAAGTACTAACCCAAGCAAGTGACATTGCAACGACAGTAGCTCAAAATATTAATGACGACACCGCCTTAACTAATACAGGAGGAGTTGTTGATTTACTCGATCAAACCTCTACTAATTTAATCAACGAGAACATTGTTCGAGTCGCTCAATCAGGTGATGATGGTCGTGTTGAAACGATATCAGATCAAACAATTGATGGCGATGCAATCGCTCAAGCTGCTGGCTTGGTTGATGATATTAGGGTCTTTGCGAACCTCTTTGATATAACTAAATCTTCAGGCGCCGAAGTCTCTTCTCATGCTGATGCAGCCGTTATCTTAGCAGAAGATGCAAGCGCCATGTTACTAGCCGAGAAGGACACATTTACCTTACTTGCCGATATCGCTGGGGCTCTTTCTGATATTCAAATAGCGATAGATGATGAAACAACAGACGCCACCAGTTTTAATTTAGCCGACTGGTTAACAGCGGAAGATTCAGCCACGGCAACAGGTACTGTTACTT
>Ga0209291_1002103_pt1 | contig 16628 bp, 13 predicted proteins | sample GOMGulsemesocosm_FD_184633 | JGI IMG/M metagenome (GOLD analysis project Ga0209291, IMG submission 184633) | Methane-oxidizing microbial communities from mesocosms in the Gulf of Mexico - GOM9B Gulf of Mexico (SPAdes) (version 2) | ecosystem: Environmental > Aquatic > Marine > Cold seeps...
TCGGTAAGTTCTAGCATGCCGGATAGGAAAAAGCTTGCCAGTGGTGCAACATCGGAGAATTTCTCGACGCGTTGTTGTATCAAAGGGATCATTTGCATGAGGTATTGCGGATTCAGTGCCCATTTTTGATACTGTGCTGCAAACTCAAGGGTGTTTAAGTTCTCACGTATCCAAAGACCATTGAGCCAGCTTAGTTTTGTTTGATCAAAGATAGGGCCGCCCAGTGATACTCTTTGTATGTCGAAGTTATCAAACATTTCTTGGCGGCTAAACTTTTCTCGCTCATCAGGCATAGACCAGCCCATACGCGCTAGATAGTTTAACAGGCCTTCTGGTAAATAGCCCATGCGCTGATAATATAGAATGCTGGTCGGGTTTTTACGCTTAGAAAGTTTTGATTTGTCGGGGTTGCGTAACAGTGGCATGTGGCAAAGTATCGGCATCTCCCAGTTGAAATATTGATACAGCAGTTGGTGCTTGGGCGCTGAGTTGATCCACTCCTCGCCACGTAGTACGTGGGTGATTTTCATCAAGTGGTCATCAACGACGTTCGCTAAATGGTAAGTCGGCATACCATCGGACTTTAATAATATTTGAGCATCGACCATTGACCAGTCTATCTCGATTTTTCCGCGCAGCATATCATCGAATTCACAGATGCCCTCGCTGGGGATTTTCATCCTAACAACAAAAGGAGCACCGGCTTGTTCGCGCTTTAACTGCTCGTCTTCAGGCAGTGCCAATGCACTTTGCTGCATGGCAGCAGGTAATCCTTGCTCGCGTCGCGCGGCGCGAATACCATCTAATTCCTCGCTGGTAAGATAGCAGCGAAAGGCATGATCATCGTCAATGAGCTGTTGAGCATATTTTGCGTAAATGTCGCGTCGCTCACTCTGACGATAGGGGCCGTATTCACCGCCAACATCCGGTCCCTCATCCCAGTCTAGGCCTAGCCAGCGCAGTGAATCTAGAATAGTTTGTTCGGATTGACTAGTGCTACGTGTCTGGTCAGTGTCTTCAATACGCAAGATGAATTTACCGCCAACTTGGCGAGCAAACGCTAAATTAAAAAGAGCAATATACGCTGTGCCAACATGTGGATCACCTGTTGGTGATGGTGCAATACGAGTACGAACTGTCATGATTGTCCTGTCTGGTTATCTATTTCAAAACACAATTATACCTGCGCAATGCGCTGATTTATAGCGTACAAAGAAACTATAGATAATTACTAAAGAAAGTTAATTAGCTTTTAAAAGGCTTGAGGTTCGTGATCATAACGTTAACTAATCCGTTTCATTCGAATACATGTGCAATAAGCAATTTTGAACCCATTCCTCTGTTGCTAATTAGATGTAACTTTAACCGTTGAATCCATATCAGAACACTGCACGTATTATTAATTAACACGACAGACAGTTAGGAGAATTTTAATAATGAACGGGAGAATAAAATGTATTCGATGATAAAAAAAGCACTACTAGTAATGACTGTTGCACTTTTCTCAATAGGCGTAAATGCAACAGAAAAACCTATCTATGTCAGTAAGGGAGCTGCGGTGTCAGGTTATGATACTGTTGCTTATTTTACGCAGGGGAAAGCCGTTAAAGGTAAGAAAAATATCAGTATTAAACATTTGGGCGAGACTTGGCGTTTTTCTAGTGAGCAGAACAAAACGATGTTTTTATCAAACCCTGAAAAATACTCGCCTCAATACGGGGGGCACTGTGCGTTTGCAATGGCCAATGGTAAATTAGTGTCTACGGATCCAAACGCGTTTACTGTTGTAGATGGCAAGCTTTACCTAAACTACAGCCTTTCGGTCAGAACACGCTGGTCTAAAGATATACCTGGATATATCACTGATGCCAATGAAAACTGGTTAGGATTTTAGTCGATAATTAAAAATGGACTAAACCGTCGAAAGAATAGATAACTTAGTCCAACAATTTTTTGTATACAGCGCCCTTTTTGTTAAGGTTGTGCTTGTGACCTGGCTGTCTTTGAAGATGAAAGTATTAATAATAAACAGAGAGCGCCTGCGCGCTGTTTAGAGGAGCAGGTGCGCAGAAAAGCTAAGGATTCATGATAAATGAAGTTGAATTTAGCTGGGCTTGCTTTGTCTGCAAGCATTCATATGGATGCATTTCTCTGTCAGTCCTTATCCGCGAAAACGGGCTTAGTTCGATATAGAAAATTTGTAACTTAGGCGCATGTGAATATATTTAAAATAGACTCATTTACTTTTGAAATACACATAAACACAGAAAGCCTATGCCCCAAAAGAGGGGTACACTAATTGCGCTATTTATCCTGTTTATTCCTTGTCTGTATTCGCTGCATTATTAAAGAAACCCCGTATGATAATTCATTATCATTAAATATTTCTCTCTCATTAGTCCTATTAAATACTTTAATCAGTGATTGGTTTAGCTAGTTTTAGATTAAAATATGCGTTCATTTATATTGTACTGAATGGCTGTAGAGCTAATCTAAATTAGTTAATTAATTCTCATTCAAATTATAACAAGTCCCTTGTATTGCCTTATCGAACTAATATATTTTCCTATTCTAAACTCAAACTTAATTCGAAAGAGTGCATTAAGATTATAAGATTTTTTCTTAGATATTTGTTTTATAGCAAATCATTGATTTTATGCGATTTAAACTATGTTGTTGATATGAAAATATTCGTGCATTTATTAAAAACTCTACTAGACTCAATTTATAACGTTTTAAATGAGCGGTAATGTTAGTCAATAGCATTAGAACTAAAAGTTGATATTAAATACCAGATTTTATCAGTTTGTTCCACATATATAATGCGAGGTGTAATGATGAGTGAGGAAAATAGTCTACATTTGCCAGAAGAAATATCTATCGAAAATGTCAGCGAGTGGCATAAAACGTTACTCGAAGTATTGAATAATTCTGACTCAATTAACATTGATGCTTCAGAATTGTGTCGAATAGATACAGCCGGAATACAGTTGTTAACCGTCTTTATTACCGAGCTAATATCGGGCGATAAACACTTCAAATGGCAAAGTGTTTCTAAAGCACTCAGCACTACAGCTCGACAGCTAGGTTTAACTGAAAAGTTGGTATTGGAGAAGGTCACATGGGAACAATCTTAGTTGTAGATGACTCAGCGTCAATTCGTAATATGGTGAGCTTTGCGTTAAAGCAGGCTGGACATCAAGTAACAGAGGCTGAAAATGGCCAAGACGGGTTGAAAAAGGCGCAAGCTGGCCGTTTTGATCTAGTGCTTACTGACGTGAATATGCCATTGATGGATGGGATTACTTTGTGCGGAGAGTTGCGAAAACTCACCCCTTTTAAATTCACCCCTATCTTAATGCTCACAACAGAAAGTTCAGACAGTATGAAACAAAAGGGTAAATCAGCAGGGGCGACAGGGTGGTTAGTTAAGCCCTTTAATCCTGAAAAATTACTTAGTACTATTCAACGTGTCGTGCGGTAAATATTATTATGAGTATTGAACTTTCCCAATTTATATCAACGTTTCTAGAAGAGAGTTATGAAGGCCTGGATATTATGGAATCCGGTTTGCTTAACTTTAACTCATCTGATGAAGAAGCCATTAATACGATTTTCAGAGCAGCGCATTCTATTAAAGGCGGCGCTGGCACATTTGGTTTTAATGAGGTCGCTGATTTCACGCACGATGTAGAAACGCTTTTGGATGAAATGCGTAGTCAGAAGCAAGAATCTACCCCTGCTTTAGTGAATCTGCTTCTTGAGTCAACGGATTGTATAAGAGCTTTATTAGAAGCATCTCAAGAAGGCCCTGAAGTTGATGCTCAAATGATTTCTCAAGTACAAACGCGCCTTAAAGAAGTGCTTGGTATAGAAGCTGTTGTTGAAGCTGAAGGCAGGCCGAATGAAGAGTTAGTTACACATTCAAATCATGGAGCCTGGAATGTAGATTTTATTCCCAACTCAAACTTACTGCAAAGTGGCCACGAGCCATTGTTCATGTTTGATGCGCTCTCTGAGTTGGGAGAGATGCAGATTGAGGTAACAACGAATACTTTACCTGCACTTTCTGGTTTTAAACCGGAGGAGTTATATTTAAGTTGGCAGTTGTTGTTGGTATCAGAGTGTTCAGAAGAAGATATTAGAGAAGTATTTGAATGGGTTGAAGATGAGTGCGAGCTCAATATTAGTGTTTCCCAAGTGCCCTCTATAGCTGAGGGTGATACAAGCACCGATAGCGGATGGCAGATTCGCTTTGTTCCCAATGCAGACATCATTCAAACAGGCAATGACCCATCGTTGATGTTTGAAGCTCTTTTACAGTTAGGCAATACCGTTGTTACTCCCAAGTTCGATAAGCTGCCACAAATACAAAAATTATCCGCTGATCAGTTATATTTATCCTGGGAAATACACTTAGCCTCGAAATGTACTAAAGAAGAAATACAAGAAATTTTCGAATGGGTGGAAGATGACTGTGAGCTAGAAATAACCAAACTCCCCGGTGTTTCTCTAACAGCAACGGGGCATTCCAAAGCCTCCTCAGTGGTATCGCCAACGACCACTTCTAATACGCCTTCCTCGGTTCCAGAAGATCAGCCAAAAGCTGTTAATACAGCTGTTCAGCCAAAAGATAAATCCTCAGCTAAAAACGCGAAAAAGCCGACTGAAGCTAGCTCTATTCGGGTGGATACTGAAAAAGTTGACTCTTTGATAAACCGTGTAGGGGAACTTGTGATTACCCAGGCGATGCTGGGACAAGTAGGCGCTGACCTCTCTGAAATAACAGTGGGTCCCGAAGTGGAGCGTCTGCAGACAGGGCTTGAATTACTTGAAAGAAATACGCGTGATTTACAAGAAGACGTTATGCGAGTTCGCATGTTACCTATCAGTTTTGTCTTTAATCGATTTCCTCGATTAGTGCACGATGTGAGTGGGAAACTGGGGAAAAAAGTTGAGTTGATTTTATCCGGCGAGCAAACGGAAATTGATAAAACGGTCATGGAAAAAATTGGCGATCCAATGACGCATTTGATTCGCAACTCTCTTGATCACGGTCTTGAAACCCCAGAAGAGCGTCTCGCTGCGGGTAAATCAGAGATCGGAAAAGTAGAGCTACGTGCCTATCATCAAGGCGGTCATATCATTATTGACATAATCGACGATGGGCGTGGTTTAAATACTAAAAAAATCTACGAAAAAGCGTGTGAAAAAGGCTTGATAAATAAAGATCAGCAATTGAATGATCAAGAAATAAATGAGCTGGTTTTTAAAGCGGGTTTCTCTACGGCAGACGAGGTGACAGATCTATCCGGCCGAGGTGTTGGGATGGATGTAGTACGTCGCAATATTGAGTCATTAGGCGGGCAGGTTAGTATTAAATCAGAGCCTAATAAAGGCTCTACCTTTAGTGTAAAGCTGCCATTAACGCTCGCTATTTTAGAGGGCCAATTAGTCCGTGTACATGAAGACACTTATGTTATTCCTTTGGTTTCGATTGTGGAAACCATTCTGGCGCCCAACAGTGCGATCAATTCAATTGCAGGTGAAAGCAAGTTATTACATTTTCGAGAAGACTATATTTCACTACTGAATTTAAAAAGTATTTTTAAACTTAATACAGATTCACCAGTAGATGAAAAGGAAAGTAACCTGATAGCGATTGTTGAAAGTGGTGGCAAGAAAGTGGGTCTAATTGTTGATGAGTTATATGGCCAACAGCAAGTGGTTATAAAAAGTTTGGAAGTGAATTTCAAACGTGTAGAAGGACTATCTGGAGCAACAATCTTGGGAGATGGCAGCGTGGCACTCATATTAGATGTGGCTGGGTTAATGCAACGTGGTCAAGCTTTTGAAATGGAAGCCGCAGTAAAAGAAGCCTAAAAGTAACTAAAAAAATAGAATTAGGGGAGCGTTGTATGACTACAGTAAATGCGCAGACGCAGGGAGGAGATCTGCAAAGTAATGCGGAGGGCCAGCAGTATTTAAGTTTTTTGCTAGACGATGAAGAGTATGGAATTGATATTCTGCGAGTACAAGAACTACGCGGATGGACCTCTGTCACTAGGGTTCCTGACATGCCTGATTATCTTAAAGGGGTGTTGAATCTTCGTGGGGCGATTATACCCGTCGTGGACCTTAGGCAAAGATTTGGCTTGCCGGTTATCAAATACGGGCCAACCACCGTCGTTATTGTAATTCGAGTGATAAGCGGTATTACCGAGCGAGTGATGGGTATTATTGTTGACGCTGTCGCTGAAACTTATACCTTTGAAATAGACCAAATACAGCCGGCACCGCAAATTGGTGGGGGGGTTAAGACTGATTATATAACCGGCTTAATGGCGCATGGTGAGAAGATGATAATCTTAATGGATATCGATGAACTAATGAATTCAGAAGAGCTAGCTGTCGAAGAGCTGGCTTAATTTGACTTATATGTAGCAGGGAAGGCGGAGAAGTTAGAATGAAAATAAATGAGCCAGTTACCGATCATGAAGTAAAGCTCCAAGATGGACAGGAGCTTGTCACAAAAACCAATCTTAAAGGTATTATTACCGAAACTAACTCAGCTTTTATTGAGATTAGTGGTTTTAGTCGCGAAGAGCTAGTGGGAAAAAACCATAATGTTGTCAGGCACCCAGATATGCCGCCTGCTGCTTTTAAAGATTTGTGGGATACGTTGAAGTTGGGGCGTCCCTGGTCAAAATTAGTAAAAAACCGTTGTAAGAATGGGGATTATTACTGGGTAAAGGCCCATGTGACTCCAGTGTTTAGAAGCGGTCAAATTGTCGAATATATGTCGGTACGTACGCGTCCTTCTGAGTCAGAAATAGCGGCCTCTGCACAACTGTACGCAAAGCTGAGAAGTAACGAAGTCACCTTGCCTTCACCGAGCAGAATCGTTGAAAGTAATTTAGCAAGGGGAGTTGTTCAATATGGCTTGATAGGTGCAGCAGCTGCAGTGCTTATTAATTTAGTGATCTATTTAGTCGGTTTGCCTGGCGAGGCTTTAATGTTGGGGCCGGTTGTGGCTTTTCTCGTAATGTTGTTTGGGGCGAGAAGTTATATTAAGAAAAATGTCGTTAAGCCTCTAGATGAAACTAAGCGAACGATGCTCACTGTATCAGAAGGCGGTTATCTAGAAGATATTCCGGTTGAAAATGATGGTGAGACCGGAGAGCTAACCCGTAGTGTTAAAATGCTGGCTGTTAAATTGGGATTTGAAGTGAACGATGCCAAAGAAAACGCCAAAAGTTCGCAGCGTATAAAGGTGGCTTTGGATAATGTGTCCTCCAATGTCATGTTGGCTGATAATAGTGGCAACATTATTTATGCCAATACCGCGGTCATCGAAATGATGTCTAAAGCGGAAAGTGATATTCAAGTTCAGCTACCTGATTTTGAAGCACAAAAAATTGTTGGCTCCAATTTTGATATATTTCACGAAAACCCTGAGCATCAGCGCCGTATGTTGGAAGGGCTGAAAACGACATTTAACGGCAAGATTAAAGTGGGGGTACGAAGCTTTAGTTTGATTGCCAATCCTGTTGTGGATGAGCATGGCGGCCGTTTGGGAACCGTAGTTGAGTGGGGAGATATTACTGCGCAACTAAAAGCTGAGGCTTCTATCGCTGATTTAATTGAAAAAGCTTCTAGAGGTGAATTGCAAGAGCGACTAGATACGGAGCAGTACTCTGGCTTTATGAAAAGAGTTTCAACCGGAGTTAACCAAATGTTAGATGCCGTTGTTGAGCCACTGCAAGAAGTAAAGCGTGTATTAGAGTCAATCGCGGAAGGTGATCTGACCCAAAAGATGGATGGTGAATTTCACGGCGAGTTTTCAGAATTAAATAACGCTTTAAATTCCTCAACTCAAAACTTGGCCAATATGGTGAGCGAGATCAGAGGCGCGGGTTCAAATATCACCACAGGCTCATCAGAAATATCGACCGGCAACGCAACCCTCAGTGAACGTACCGAATCCCAGGCTGCTAGTTTAGAAGAAACTGCCGCCAGCATGGAAGAGATGACCAGTACTGTAAAGCAAAATGCAGACAATGCTCAAGAGGCGCGAAAGCTTGCATCTGAAGCCCAAGGTCTTGCGGAAAAAGGCGGTGATATTTCTAAAAAAGTAGAAGCTTCCATGGGAGATATCAGTGCAAGTTCACGCAAAATAGCTGAAATTATCAGTGTTATTGATGAAATTGCTTTCCAGACAAACCTCTTGGCACTTAATGCCGCTGTTGAGGCTGCTCGTGCAGGAGAGCAGGGGCGTGGCTTTGCTGTTGTTGCCTCTGAAGTACGCAGCCTTGCGCAACGAAGTGCTGGTGCAGCGAAAGAAATTAAAGAATTGATCAATGATAGTGTTAAAAAAGTAGAAGAGGGAGGCGGGTTTGTCGATGAATCGGGTAAAGCATTGATTGAAATAATGGATTCAATCAAGAATGTTACTGAGATTGTCAGTGAGATAGCCGCTGCCAGTAAAGAGCAGGCATCGGGCATCGAACAGGTTAATGTTGCTGTAACCCAAATGGATGAGGGGACACAGCAAAATGCAGCGTTAGTTGAGCAAGTTGCAGCCGCGTCTACATCAATGGAGGAGCAAGCAGCGCAGCTACAACATTTGGTGAGTGCCTTTAGTATTTTAGAACCAACCGCTCAGGGGAGTTCCCCAGACATACAGCAAATACGTAAGCTTGCAGCGCAAGGTGTGAACGCCAAACCAAGCCCCAAGAAGCCGCGAAAAGCGGCTGCTAAATCAGCTAATAATAAAACGATAGTAGGTGCCGGAAAAAGTAATGAGGAGTGGGAGGAATTTTAAGCATTGATGGTGCAAGCTAGCTCTTGAAAAGGGCTAGTGTATGCAGTGAAGGTCTGGTTGTATTTTCTTTTTGCGGTGCATAAAAGTAAATAGTGAATTCTTTGCACAGTTAATAGGAACTCTGCATGAAAAATAAAAAAGAGGAACCCGCTAACAGAGAGCGAGAATTTAACTTTACCTCTGAGCATTTTGTTCGAGTGAGGGATGAGCTTTATGATTATGCGGGTATTGTGCTCGCTGATCATAAGCAAGATATGGTTTATAACCGCTTAGTCAGGCGTCTAAGAGATTTAAATTTAGTCAGTTTTGATGACTATTTGGATTTGTTGCACAGTGATGCCGCTGAGTTTACCAACTTTATCAATGCAATGACGACTAACTTGACTTCTTTCTTTAGAGAAAAACATCACTTTGATTTTATAAAAGAAACAATTCTTCCCAATTTGTCAAAGCAGGGGAATAGACGCTTAAGAGTATGGTCAGCAGGTTGTTCTTTAGGAGAGGAGCCTTACAGCATTGCCATGACACTGCTTGATTCAAATACTGATTTATCGAGCTGGGACATTCGTCTTTTGGCCACAGATATTGACTCAGCCGTTTTAGCCCGCGCGGAAGGTGGAGTGTATGGATTAGAGCGTATTGAGTCACTGCCTAAAGCGACCCAGCGAAAGTGGTTTCTAAAAGGTGCTGGTGAGAGACAGGGGCAAGTGAAAGTTCAAAAGGCTCTGAGAACGATGATAACCTATAAACAATTAAACTTGATGCACGACTGGCCAATGCAAGGGCCCTTTGATTTTATTTTTTGCAGAAATGTAATGATTTATTTTGATACAAAAACTCAAGAAAAATTGTTAGACAGGATGGCTGATTTGATTAAGCCAGGTGGGTATTTGTTTGTTGGTCACTCAGAAGCACTTGCGCGTTACGGTAATAGGTTTCGATTAATGGGTAAGACTATTTACCAGAAGGTGTAGTTATGTCTGAGAGCGCAGATGATTCGTTGCATGTGCTACCGGGTTTTGAAAGCATTAAGAGCTTTTGGTCCCCTAAATGGGAGCGCCATACGGTTAAAATTAAGCCGGGCGAGTTTTACTTATCAAATGAGGATATGATTATCAGTACAGTATTGGGATCTTGTATTTCAGTGTGTATTTACGATCCGGTAAGGTGTTTTGGCGGTATGAATCATTTTATGCTACCTGATACCCATACAGATGAAGCGTTAGATAGACCTTTGCGTTATGGCTTTTTTGCCATGGAGCAGTTGGTTAATGAATTGATGAAAAACGAGTGTCGGCGCGAGTCTATGGAAGTGAAAGTAACCGGCGGCGCAAGAATGAATGGCAATAGTTTGATTGGATCTCAAAACATAGACTTTATTAAAAACTATGTTGAGCAAGAAGGGTTGAATCTGGTCGCGATGGATGTCGGTGGGGATCAAGCACGTCGAGTTGTGTTTTTTCCATCACAAGGACGTATGTTAGTTAATAAGCTAAGTCACCGTGAAGATTTACACCTCATTGATGAAGAGAATGTTTATAGAGTTAAGGTTGATCTATCACTTGATGATACATCTGTAGAGTTATTCTGAAAAAAGGATTTGGAATGAAAAATACTAAGGTGTTAATAGTCGACGACTCCGCTGTGGTGCGTAGTGTACTGAAAGAGTTATTGTCCTTAGATAAAAATATTGATGTTATTGGCGAAGCTGTCGACCCATTTGACGCGCGAGATAAAATTAAACTGTTAAAGCCTGATGTCATTACACTGGATATTGAAATGCCAAAAATGGACGGTCTTACGTTCCTAGGTAATTTAATGAGGTTAAATCCGATGCCTGTGATCATGCTTTCCACTTTGACGCATGCAGGGGCTGATGCCACATTACAGGCGCTAGAGGCTGGAGCTGTTGATTTTATAGCCAAGCCGGCCGTTTCTGCAGGTGATGAGAATCTCAAGAGATTTCAGAGGGATTTGGTTGATAAAGTAAAGGCGGCAGCGACAGCGGCAAAGAAGTTGAAGTTCCGACGTAGTGCGCCAAAAAGCGCGTTAATTGTCAAAAGTAAATTAAGTTCAAAAAATATAAACGTTGGTCCAAATTCTATAATAGCAATAGGTGCATCGACAGGAGGGACTGAAGCGATCAGTGATTTGTTACGTGATTTACCTGAAAATTTACCCCCGATTGTTATCACTCAGCACATACCGGCTAATTTTAGTGATAGGTTTGCTAAAAGGCTTAACAAACAGACCGGTATGACAGTTGCAGAGGCAAGAGATGGAGATGTTCTACAGTCAAATCATGTATACATTTCACCAGGGTCACATCATTTGGTGATAAAAAAGCACGGTCATAAAATGGTTTGTAGACTCGATGATGGTGGTTGGGTAAATCGTCATAAACCATCAGTTGAAGTGATGTTTGATTCAATACTAGAGGTTGAACCTAGTAAAGCCACAGTCATCATGTTGACTGGCATGGGCGAAGATGGTGCAAAATCAATGAAAGAACTCGCCCAAGCGGGTGCGCACACCATTGCTCAGAATGAAGAGTCAAGTTTGGTATGGGGCATGCCGGGCGCTGCAGTAAAAATAGGTGCAGTAAATGAAGTGATAGCACTAAATAAGATCGCAGCTAGTTTGCTGCAGCATTTATCACGTTAGATTTTTAAAGGGATAAAATATGGAACAGAACAAAATGTTATTTTTTGTGGCGTTTTTATCGATAGCTTTGCTGGCGACTTCCCAATTATTGAACTTTGGAGGTCTGGCAAATTGGAGTTGTCTTTCTGTGTTGTTTCTTGTGATAACCGTTTTGTATGTTAATTCAAAAAAAAATACCATTGTTAAAGAGACTGAAGTGGTCAATGTTGCAGATGAAGATGTAAGAAATGCTGTCAATGAAATTGCTTCTACTCTGATGCATGAATCGATGGTCATTAATCAAGAAGTGGTACGGGTTGATGACTTAATAAAAGATGCAGTGGCTTTGATGCAGGATAGTTTTAGTAACATACATCAGCTGACTAGCCAGCAAGGTAGTTTGACGACAGAAATGGTATCTCAAACTAGTAGCGCGGCGGAGGGCGAGTCTAGCGAAGAGGCGTTTAGTATTCAGAACTTTATTGATCAGACCAGTGAAATATTAGATCAATTTGTTAATGTTATGATTGAAGTGAGTAAGCACAGTCTACAAACTGTTCATTATATCGATGATATGGTAGATAAGTTAGATGGCATTTTTGAATTAATCAAAAGCGTTGAAGGGTTAGCAAGTCAGACCAACTTATTGGCATTAAATGCCAGCATAGAGGCCGCCAGGGCTGGCGAAGCTGGGCGAGGCTTTGCGGTTGTAGCAGACGAGGTGCGCACGTTATCGATTAACTCCTCTGAACTGAATAGCCGCATTAAAGAAGATATTAATCAAGCAAAAGAAACCATAGATGTACTGCGAAATACAGTCGGCGGTATCGCATCAAATGACATGACCGATACTATAGTTGCGAAAGAAAAAATGAATAAAATGATGACTCATATGGCAAAAGTCAGTAATTTTATGGATGAGAAGGTGCAGCAAGTATCTGAAGTTAGTATTAAAATTGATGCTTCTGTGGATACGGCAGTGCGCTCTTTACAGTTTGAAGATATGGCATCTCAAGCGTTAAGTTCCATGGAGCATAACGTAACATCTTTAAATGAAATAGCCCTCCTTATCAGTAATATAACATTAAAAAATGGCGGAATAGATCACATAGCTGTATCAGAGTGTATTAAGCGTTGTGAAGATTTACGCGAGGAAACAGTACAGCGTAATTTGACCCGCCCGGTTGAGCAAAAGGGGATGGATGAAGGTGAGATAGAGCTGTTTTAAATCGATTAATCAGCTAGCAATTATTTTTAATGACATATAATTCAGAAGCTTGTTCTAAGCTAATTAAAGAGAGATATCATGGCTATTACAGTGCAAAACAATCAGGAAAACAGCAGTGTTTTAATTAAAGTGTCAGACCAATTTGATTACTCATTGCATCAAGAGTTTAGGGAAGCATACCGATATCAGGAACAAGCAGGTGCGGTTTTTAGAGTGAACTTAGAGGACGCTACTTACATGGATAGCTCCGCGCTGGGCATGATTTTGCTGCTAAAAGAGCATGCAGACAAAATAGCAGGTAATGTGATTATTGAAAAGCCCAATGATTCGGTTAAAAAAATCCTATCGATTGCCAAGTTTGAACATTTTGTGACTATAAATTATTGAATATTGGTCTTTATTAGAGGTTCAGTATGGGGGCTAAAAAAGAAGAAGAACTGGTGTTGATTGTTGATGATGTGCGAGTGAATCGAGTCATTCTTCAAAGCCAAATGTCAAAATTGGGGTTGAAGTCCATTACTGCTAGCACTGGGGTAGAAGCAGTAGAAAGGTATCAGAAGTTCGAAATAAGCCTGGTATTAATGGATGTGAACATGCCTGAAATGGGTGGCATTGAAGCGACACGCATCATTAAAAAGATGGCGGGGGATAAATTTATTCCTGTTATCTTTATTACAGGTGCAGAAAGTCTAACTGCGATTAGATGTGCCATTGAAGCGGGTGGCGATGATTTTATTCAACACCCTTTCGCTTTTGAATTGTTAGAGGGGAAGATTATAGCTTTGCAGCGCATTGCGAAGTTGTATAAGCATGTTAATGAATTAAATAAAATTCGGGAGCATGAAGTAGAAGTCGCTGAGCAGCTTCTTTCTAGGGCAGTAGAGTCAGAGAACGTTGCATTGGATCAAGTTAATATTTATAAGCAGCCTGCGGAAACCTTTAGTGGGGATGTTCAACTTACGGCTTATCGACCAAATGGTGATTTGAATATATTGCTAGGAGACTTTACTGGACATGGTTTGATATCGTCTTTTGGTGCATTGCCGCTAGCAGAAATATTTAGGGCTATGACAGAAAAAGGCTACGATATAGAGGAGATAATTGCTCAGATTAATCGCAAACTCTATAAATTGCTGCCAACAGGTTTATTTCTGGCCACTGGTATAGTGACCATAACCGTAGAGGGAAGTGCCAGAATTTGGAACGGTGGTATCCCTGATATCATGCTTTTTTCGAATGGAGAGCTTGTCAAAAGAGTGCCATCCGATCACCCCCCTCTAGGAATCCTAGCCAATCTGAATGAATTGACCTTTACTATCTATAATCTTAAAGAGGATGATCATATAGTGATGATTAGTGACGGCGTGATTGAGGCGCAAAATCATCAGGACGAAATGTTTGGTGAGGAAAGATTTCTAGATGCGATTAGAAAAACCGATAAATCTCAGTGGAATTCACTGGTCGAAAATGTGTTGGTATGTCTAAGAAAATTTATGAAAGGAGCCATAGCGAAGGATGATATATCTCTAATCGATATTCCCGCTAATGTAATAAATAAAAAAACAGATAACTTGGCCGTTGCTAGCAAGCAAGTCATTTGCCATTCAGAAGTTCATGATGTGTGGAATTGGAGTTTAGAGTTACAGGGGCGCTCTTTAGCAAGGATTAATCCGGTCGCACAAGCGCTGAGCCGGTTGCAAGAGTCGGAGGGAGTTGGAGATCGATGGAATAGCGTATTCAGTATACTAACCGAACTCTATGTCAATGCGCTAGATCATGGCGTGTTAAAGCTAGATTCAAGTATCAAGGAGTCAGAAGGAGGGTTTGCTGAATATTTTTCTGAACGAGAAAAGCGGCTTGAGGCATTAGATACAGGCTCAGTGTCTGTTTATTTGCAACATGTTCGCTTAGCGGGTGGTGGGCGCCTACAAGTGCACATTGACGATAGTGGAGATGGGTTTGACTATCAATATTGGCTGAAGAATGAGGCTGCAGGCAATGCCTCTAAGTTTTCTGGTCGTGGTATACAGCTGGTATCGGAGCTGTGCGAATCGATTTTGTACTATAACGGAGGGGCAACAGTTGAGGTGGTGTACGTTTATTCCTCAGCCAGTACTAATTAACACTCGTTCATTCTAGCTATAGGTCTGTATACCAATTTCAAGTAGATGAATGAATATACCGATGATTTCTGATTATGCAGATCATAAAAAAACCAGCGCATAGGCTGGTTTTTTTGGTGAGCGCTAACTAGCCTTAAAAGAAGTTATTTCTTTGGGTAATCTGTCGCGCTAGGGCCGGTGTAAAGTTGGCGTGGACGGCCGATTTTGTTTGGCTCTGAATGGAACTCACTCCAGTGCGAGATCCAACCGATTGTTCTGGAAAGTGCAAAAATAACCGTAAACATACTGCTTGGGATGCCAATAGCCTTCAGGATAATCCCAGAGTAGAAATCAACATTTGGATAGAGTTTACGCTTCACGAAATACTCGTCTCTTAATGCGATCTGCTCAAGCTCTTTGGCAATTTCTAATAACGGATCATCAGTAATACCAAGTTCTGCTAATACTTCATCACAACTCTTTTTCATCACGTTAGCGCGCGGGTCGAAGTTACGGTAAACACGGTGGCCGAAGCCCATTAGGCGGAAACTGTCACTAGGATCTTTTGCACGAGCAATGAAATCGGGAATGTTCTTGGCATCTCCAATCTCTTCAAGCATATTAAGTACTGCTTCATTGGCTCCGCCGTGTGCAGGTCCCCATAAAGTGGCAACACCCGCTGCGATACAAGCAAATGGATTAGCACCTGAAGAGCCGGCTAGACGAACCGTTGAAGTTGATGCGTTTTGTTCATGGTCAGCATGTAGTAAGAAAATCTTATCCATTGCTTTAGAGAGAACGGGATTAGGGACATATTCTTCGCACGGGTTACCAAACATCATGTGCAGGAAGTTTTCTGCATAGTTCAAGTCATTGCGCGGGTATTGGAATGGCATTCCGATGCTGTATTTGTAGCACATTGCAGCAATGGTTGGCATTTTGGCGATTAAGCGAAAGGCGCAGACTTCGCGATGTTTGGCGTTGTTAATATCTAGCGAGTCATGATAAAACGCAGAGAGAGCACCGACAACAGCAACCATGATTGCCATTGGGTGAGCATCACGTCTAAAGCCCTGGAAGAAATGATGCATTTGCTCGTGCACCATTGTGTGTCCTTTAACGGTCGTTACAAATTTTTCTAATTCTTCTTCGTTAGGTAGCTTGCCGTTCAGTAATAAATAGCATGTCTCTAAATACGAAGAGTTTTCGGCAAGTTGCTCAATAGGATAGCCGCCGTGAAGTAGAATTCCTTTTTCACCATCTATGTAAGTGATTTTAGACTCGCAAGCTGCAGTTGAAACAAAACCCGGATCATAAGTAAATAATCCGTGTCCAGTCAGCGGGCGAACGTCAACGACGTCGGGACCTTCAGAACCTGAGTATACCGGTAATTCAATTTCGCCATCGAAACCGTCAACTCGAAGTTTTGCGATCTTATCAGTCATAGAATGCTCCTTAATAAATTAAATTTCGCACATCACTTATTATACTGTATTGAATGTAATTATAGTGCGGCTTTTACTTTTTAGCGCCCCAAATATAGGGGAACAAGTGATATTGTCAACAAAATACATGAATGTTTTGTGCATTGTGCACCTATGCGAATACTGAATCAATCATTCCTTAGTCTAATTGATAGGAAAGCTAAAATGCTTAAAATATTGAGAAAATGCAGCTAGTTGTATGCAGTACGTTGTGAAATTACTGTTAACTAGCTATACTCTACAAGCAGTTTTTTGCTGCTGCGAAGAAGGATTGGCTAAAGTATATAATAAATACAAGACCTGTCCCTGACCCTTGTTCGTTCAAACCATAACAAGTGTGAAATGAG
>Ga0209291_1002105_pt1 | contig 16625 bp, 11 predicted proteins | sample GOMGulsemesocosm_FD_184633 | JGI IMG/M metagenome (GOLD analysis project Ga0209291, IMG submission 184633) | Methane-oxidizing microbial communities from mesocosms in the Gulf of Mexico - GOM9B Gulf of Mexico (SPAdes) (version 2) | ecosystem: Environmental > Aquatic > Marine > Cold seeps...
TGAAAAGATTTATTTTTATATTTTTGCAGTCTGCAAATTAATGCTCGAGTGGCGGAATTGGTAGACGCGCTGGATTCAAAATCCAGTGACTTCGGTCGTGCGGGTTCGATTCCCGCCTCGAGTACTAAATGGGAGACATTTGAAAGATTGTCTCCTTTTTTATTTAAAACACCTTCCAACTTATTGGTTTTATTATAGATATACCTAAAACCAGATTTGAATTTAGGAGTTCGATACTTATTCCCATCAAATTCAATTTTTTCTTCAAATATCGAACTCAACAACTTATTCTTAATTGAAACATTTCCTTGGTCAAAAAAAACATCTATATTTTGCATTAAAGATAATCCAAATACTAAATACTCACTTAAGTCTTTTTGGTAATCGTTGAGGTTTTCTAATTCTTGTTTTTTCTCATATTTTTCAATTTCAAGGCTATTATTATGTGTCTTATAAACCTCATCACTTATAACTTGATCTAACAATTTATCAAGGAGTTTTTGTTGTCTTATTTCTATATTACTAATATCTTCTCTTGTTCTTTTAATCTGTTGGTATTTATTATCCTCTAATGACTTATAATGGTCTTCTAAAATTAATTTAAATAGGTTGCAAACCTCTTCTGATGGCTTCAATCCTTCAAGTAATGCTATTAATTCTGTATGTGCATCCTTAATTTTAAAACGTTCTTTGCAGCCTTTATTACAATGGTAATAATAATGTTTTGCACCTGTTTTACTTGTCGAAGCACTTCCTGTTAGATTTCCATCACATTTACAGCACTTAAGATGTCCACGAAGATATAATTGCTCACTATTTTTAGTTGACTTCTGCTTATATTTTGATTTAGCACTTAAATGATATTGTACTTTATTAAATGTATCCGTGTCAATTATGGGTTTGTGTAAGGCATTTACTATTTGTTCCGACTCATCTTTGTATGCTGGCACCTTTATTTTACCTGTGTAAATTATATTTCTTAACACTCTACTTAAATTACTTTTTGATATTTTAAGTGGTTTAAATTTTGGCATTTTAAGTATTTCTTGCTGTGAATATACACCAGTAGCAAATAATTTGAAAAGCTCTTGAATAAGTGGAGATTTTATAGAGTCTAATTGCATTAAAGGTTTTCCTAATTCATCTTTTCCTGGAACATACCCAATCGGTTGGTGTACGTTCCATCGACCTTCTTTGAGACCTTGGCGCATACCTGTTTTTACTTTCTGGCTTCTAACTTTATTGTCAACTTCTGGCATCCCCAAATACATTAACTGCATCATTATTTGCGCTGGGTCATCATAATCAATCCATTTTTCAATACAATTAACTTCTATGTCTAATTGTTTAAAATCATCAATCACACGTAATGCCTCGAATGTATTTCTCGAAAATCTATCCCAATCTGCAACTAATAAATAATCTATTTTTGTTTTATTTCTTTTAGAAAACGTATTTAATTTCTTCCATTCGGGTCTATTAAAATTCTTTGCGGAATAATCTTCTTGAAACTCTTCAATAATGATCATAGAGTTTTTATGACAGAAATCTATCAAACTACTTTGTTGTGCATTTAAACTATTTCCGAATGTTTTTTGATCAGTGGTACTAACCCTTCTATATAAAATGGCGTTTTTACCTTTTAGATTATTCATAGTTTTTTGATTTTAATTCTTCAATTACCAAAGTCATTTGATAGAGAAATTCTCTGATTTCAATTACCTCTTTTTCTGTGTATTTATTTTCTTTTTTATTTAATACTTCTTTACATTTTTTTATAGATAGCATTGTGTTAGAAACGTACATAGCCCTTGGAGATCTTCCATTTGGCTAAGTTTCTTTTAAACCTTGGGTTTATCCCATTTATTTGTTTATTTTCTTTTTGCGTGTAACTGTAAATGTTGATTTTCCACTACTTTTATTTTCCACTAATTCTCCGAATTTTAATAAACTCAAAAGAGCATTAGCTTTTACTCTATCGTTCATTATAAAGCTTTCATCAATTACATAATTCTTATCTTTTACTTTTATTGTAATTGACTTAATATCCTTAGTAGATATTGAATTTTCGATTTGTTCAATTAAATCAGATTTAGGTGCCTTATTGTAGCTCAAATAATCAGCTTTAATTTCCTTTTCAGCAAACGCTTTATTCATTAGTTTATTAATGTCAATTGAAATAAAATCCTCTGTGATACAACCAATTTCATTGGCTACATCTATGTCAATTTGACGAACTATGTCTGCTTGTCCTGATTCAAATACTATTAATTTTACAGGAGTACTCGTAAACATAGCAATAAACATATAGAAATCTAATAATGGGCATTTTGATATGTTCTCTGGTGAGTTGTATTTGTCTATTTGATCTTTTACTTGTTTAATTTTCTTAAGGTCTAAACCAAAGCCTCTCAATTTAAAAACAATACTTATCCAAACTATTTCAGAAAAACTAAACTTTTTCCAGCCTTTCCCATTAGGCCTATCGTCATTTATAATACCAGCTTCATACCAGTGATTAAGTACTCTTGAAGAAAGCCTTTCATCTCCAATTTTATTGTTCTTTTCGTTGAACGTTTTTTTAATCTTTGAATCTGAGTGAATAAAATTAGCTAAGAAGTTTATGTCAAACCAATCATTAGCAAAAAATAAATTTTTTCTTTTTTCTTTTTCCATAAAACATTACATATGTGTAATAATTTCAAATATAAAACAAAAAGATTACATTGGTGTAAGTTTTTGAAAATAAAATTTGAGTGCTTATACTTAATGAAGTATTGATTTTATTAAATATTTTACTTTACTATAGACTATTTGTTATTTAATAAAACTTTTCAATTATATTTTTCAAATTTTTAAAGTCATTATCAATTAGAAAATCAAATAACTTTTGTCTATTGTAGTATATGTCTAATTTCTTTGGTTTGAAACTACCTTCTTTTAATTTTTCTAAATCATTAATTGCTTCTTGAGTATATTCACTTGAAGTTATATAACAACCCTTAAAAGCATAACCTTCTCCAATATCAGTTTTAAATTTTTCTTTAATAAACGGTAATGTTTTTTTAAAAAACCATCCTATAGTATTTTTTGTTTTATAATCACCTAAAGGTATTGCATACGTTGATTTGTATCCCTTTAATTCTACTACAATAATTTCTTTAGGATTGGAAGATTTAATTATATAATCATACTCGTAACCTTCAGAAGTAACACTATCATCTTCTTTATTAATAATGTTTTTCTTGTAATAGAGATTAGGTTTTATTTCTGCATTAGGATATTGATATTTTAAAACCTGATACATAATCACTTCAAAGAGTGTTCCTTTAATAGCTTTTAATTGGTCGCCTTGACCAGACACATCAATTGTTGAAAGCGTATCTGAAATAATTTTCTCAAAATCATCCTCTTCTAATAACTTTTGATTGATTTGAAGTTTTGATATATTCTCTAAAATACTGAATATGTTAGAGCCATAAATTGAGCCAATATCATAACTTAAAAAGCCTAACTTTTTAATCTTGTTTAAAATTAAACCTGTACAATTTTTATATATAATTATAGGTAGTACTTTACGCTTCCCTTTCGATACTGAATTAAGATTAATCTGAATACGATTTAAAAAACCATCTAAATCAATTTGTTCATAATCTCTACTTATTAACACGTCTAATACTACTAAAGTCTGCTTTTCAGGAATATTAGAATCTTTAGCGAGAGATGGGTTTATACCTGTTGTTTTTGTATAGCCAAAAGCATCCCAAACCAAGTTATTATGTTTAGCTCCTTTAGATGGATTATTTTTGTTTCTATAAATTATATTCTTATTATCAATCAAATTGGATTTAATAATCCAATCAATAATATCCTTTAAAAATGCTGTGTCAGTAGACATTTTAGCAAAATGAATTTGCATAAGATTTTCTTCATCCTCTTGTTTTCTTTTTAAAATTAGATACTTAACTAAATTATTATCTACTTTTTGATAAACAATCTCAAACTTCAATAATAATGTGATTAAATCATCAAGATAATCAACTTTTGAAACACCATTGACAAGTGGTGAGGCTGTAATTTTTAATGCTTCATAATATGATAAAATACCATCATTTATATCCAAAGCGACCAGTAAACGATACAATGTAGGTCTATGCTTTTTGCAAATTATTTTTATTCTATCTTTTGTAAAACTGGTGTTAGGCTTGCAATAAGCATATTGGCCTTTACCAAAAGTTAAAGGACTGGAAGATTTTATTATCTCTTTTTTAGTTGCTCGTTCTAATAATTTGCGTGCATAACTATTTGTTACTTGAAATGAATCTTCGAGAAGCTCACATAATTCGCTACTCACTTTTATACTCTTATCTTGAAGATTTTGTAGAATAAAAGATTCATATTTATTTAAGTTAGCCATAGTAAATGTCACACTGCACTTATATTATTTAATTAATACCTTTTATAGGCAAGCTTAAATTTTAATTACAACAGTGCTTTTGTTTTTATTAAACTGATTATCAGTAGCTTGGGTTTTTGTTAAATTTAATTTTATTGTGCAAAAAGAACTTTTTAAGATGTGTTTTGTCACAAGCAAAAAAACAAACTCTATTTTAACTATCCATTCCGTTGATAAAAGTCTCTACAAAGTTTACTACTTTATTTAAGATCCTATCTCCAATAGATTTACGTTTTAATACGTTCGGTTTATCTCCTTCTATTAAATCTAATAATTCATCACGCAATGGTTCTCTTTCTGCATAGAGATAATCTTCAATAAGTTTTTGTGTTTTTTCTGATGATAGATTTTCTTCTTTTACAAATACTTCAAATGCTTTTTGTTGTTCCTCTGACCAGAACTTCTCAAACTCTTGTGGTATCGTTTCTGAATCTTCTATTTCAGGTAAATTATCTTCTATAAATCGTTCTATTAATTCTCTTTTACTTCTTAAATTAGCTTCTCCAGTTAATAAATCTACAACTTCTTTACGCTTTGCTTCTTGATCTGATTTCTTAACATCTTTCAAAGCACCTAATAGTTTCAAGATATAAGTAACATTTATTTCATCACGATGAATTAATTCTAATTCAAAATCGACATCATCAAGTATAGATACTTTTTCTTTTGCATTATCGTGTTTTGTTTTTTGCCATAAATCTAAATATTTACTTCTATAATCATTAAACAACTGTTCTTGCATTGCTAAATCTTCCCAATTGAAATTAGCAAAAGTTGTCATAGTATTTTTTAAACGCATCAACTCTCTAAACGCCTTGATAAACTCTAATTCATCTTCTTCACTTACTAAATCATTTACACTATTTACAGTTGGTGTTATTTTTAATAAATTAATAAATGCCTCATTAAACTTTTGAGTGTATTCCTCATAAGGTTTCATTATAATAACATCTATAGCTTCTTTGTTACTAAAGAGTGTTATCGCTTGATCTGTTACTTTTTTAAGGTTACGGAATACCACAATATTACCTTGTGATTTTTGTTCGTTTACAATTCTATTTGTACGTGAATACGCTTGTATTAAACCATGATATTTTAAATTTTTATCGACATAAAGTGTATTTAAAAATGGACTATCAAAACCTGTTAAAAACATATTTACCACTAACAGAACATCTATCTTTCGTTCTTTTACTTTTTTAGATATATCGTTGTAATAATTATAAAAGGACTGACTATCTTTTGTTGAGAAATTAGAACCAAACATTTCATTATAATGGCCAATATAACTTTCTAACTTATCCCTTTTATGTGGGTTTAAACTATATTCAGCATTAGGTTCTGCAGCAATTGCTACTTCTTCTGGAATATATCCGTTTGCATCTGCATCTTCTTCGTTAGCAACGTAACTAAATATGGTTGCTATTTTTAGGTTGTGTTTGCCTTCTAATTTTTTACGATACAGAATATCATAATAATCTACCAACATATCCGTACTACCAACACAAAACATTCCTGTAAATTCTTTGTTGTGTGTTTTACGATTATGATTTGCAATAATATAATCTGCTATTTTATCTAATCGTTTTGGCGATTCCATTAACTCTTTACGGTCAATGTCTTCTACTTCAATATCTATTTCTGTTGCAGATTCTTTTCGTTTATATTTACCAACATACTCTACTGCAAATTTTAATACGTTTTCATCCTTAATAGCATCTGTAATAACGTATTTATGCAAGCACTCGCCAAACAGTTCTTTAGTAGTACGTTTTCCTAATTCGTTTTTAACTGCATTATCTGCAAATATTGGTGTTCCTGTAAAACCAAACATTTGAAAGTTATTGAAGAATACTTTTATACGATTGTGAGTGTCTCCAAATTGGCTACGATGACATTCATCAAAAATAAAGACGATACGCTCATCTTTCATTTTTTCCATCTTCTCTAAATAGTTCTTTTTACTAATGGCTGTATTTAGCTTTTGAATAGTAGTTACAATAATTTTAGTGTCGTCACTAAACTGTTTTACTAACGCTTTTGTATTGTCTGTACCGTCTATACTACCTTTAGAGAAGCTATTAAATTCTTTGGTAGTTTGGTAATCTAAATCTTTTCTATCTACAACAAATACCACTTTTTTAACTTGTGGCATTTTCATAATAATCTGGCTTGCCTTAAAAGAAGTAAGTGTTTTACCTGAACCGGTGGTATGCCATATATAACCGTTCTGTGCACTGTTTTTAACCTTATCTATAATACTTTCTACTGCAAAGTATTGATACGGTCTAAGCACCATTAATATTTTATGTGTTTCGTTTAAGACAATATATTTACATATCATTTTAGAGATATGACAAGGATCTAAAAACTCACTTGTAAACCCATTTAGAATATTGGTTAAACGCTTGTTTTCGTTATTTGTCCAATAGAATGTTTGTTTGAAAGATTGATGCCTGTTATTTGCGTAGTATTTGGTATTTACACCGTTACTAATTACAAATATTTGAACGTATTGAAACAAAGCAGATTTAGCACCAAACGAATGCCTTTGATAACGGTTTATTTGATTAAAGGCTTCTTTCATTTCTAAGCCTCTACGCTTTAATTCTATTTGAACTAAAGGTAAACCATTAACCAATAACGTAACATCATAACGATTCTTGTAGCCCCCCTCTATTGTTACTTGATTAGTTACTTGATATTGATTTTGACACCAATGCTCAGTATTTAAAAACTCAAAATATAAGTTATCTCCATTATCTCTAACAATATGCTGTTTTTCTCTTAGTTTTTTGGCTTTTTCAAATACAGAACCTTTACTAAGTATATTAAGTACACGCTCAAACTCTTTAGAAGTAAACATAACATTGTTGTGCTTTTCTAACTGTGCTTTTAAATTATCTAATAAAGATGCTTCATCTGGAATACTTACTTTTGTATACCCAATACTTGATAACTGTTCTATTAATTGATTTTCTAATACTTGTTCTGGTTGTGTACTCATTTATCTATATTTTCTAAATGCTTGTATGGTCTGGTATATACCGTAACCTATAAATATTCTACCTAATACATCCCAGATATAAAATCCTGGATTTAATTTACATCCTTCCATAAAATTATTTAAATAAGTAAACCTATGTGTTGGTATTAAAAACTGAACATAACCAGCTATATTTTCTTTAATTATTGCCCAGTCAAACGAATACGCTATATCATATTTTGAAGTACTTGTTATAGACAAATAGTAGAACAGAGCACCTATAGTTAAAGTGTAAAGAATCCCCAAAGCGTAAGATGTACCGTGTCTGTTAGACCATCTGTTTAAAAAGAGAATTGCATAGTTTATACAAGCATCTAACCACTCTTTAAATTGCTGTATCCAATTAAGATTATTAGTGTCTGCTTCATCTTTCCACTTGGTTTTTGTCTCTTTTGATATTATTGGCGGAAATATTTTTTTCCAGACTTGTTTTCTAAAGGTTTTACTTTCTAAAAAAGAGAACTTAGAAGCATCAATAGTGTTTTTTTGGTCGGAGAGTTGTTTTTTTATAATTCTAAAAGTTTCCCTTTTATTTTTCTGTGGAATCTCTCCATCTTCAGAAACTAAACTTTCATATTGCTTTTTGTATAACTTTCCATTCTTTGTAGGGAAATCACTTATTGTAAAATCAAAAATAGCAAGATTACCTTCGATAATTGCTAATGAAAAATCAATACCTTTTTCTACTGTTGTACCTCTAAAAATGGCTTGCTCATAAATCTTTGAGTACGTAAATAATACATTGTCTTTAAAAGTTGATATTGAGAATACAGTTGTTTTCTCAAAGTCAACCTTAAAAAAGATTACTTTTTTTAAAAAAATAGAATCCCAGAAGTCTAAAAGGTTTTCAAAGGTTGTATTATCCAGTCTAAACATTTGGTGAAACCTACAGCTATGAAATCGCATCTTCCCTCCAAAAGTTTTATCATCTGCATTTAGATGATTGAAATCACAATTATTAAAGTAATAATTTTTTGTATCACTATTTAAAGTAATTTTCTTGTTAAAAACACAGTGTCTTATCACTATGCCATCATTGTTTATGTTCTTTTGAAGGCCATTAATTTTCGCTAAATTTAAAGGAAAAGATATATCGAAATCTATAATATAATTTTCTATTAGTGGCAATAACTTATTACCAACTTGAGTAATTGTATCAAGCGTTTTATTTAATTCATCTAAACTTTTAATAATTTTTTTCCCCATTTAGTTTATTATAATTGTTTTCCTAATGATTTTGAATATTCCATTAGACAAAAGTTTTGTAGCAACAACCATTTTTATAGGTTTCTGTATGTTCTATTAATAGATTTTCTAACACCTGTTTTGATTGTGTACTCATTAACTTTAAATATTTATCATATTAATATGTTCCAAAATATCTCTTTTAAGTTTTGATAATGGTTGTGTCTCATCTTCTAATTTCGAGTACTTCAAACCAAAAGCATAGTAGTATGCTTGTTCTTTTGTTAAATTTAACTTAGAGTATTTTTTTATTAAATCGTCAATATACGTCTCTGTAAAAGCCTCTCTCAAGGCTAATAAGTGATTGATTTCATTATTATGAACAGAATATTGTTCTCTAAGCCTGAAAATTCTTACGTTATCTTTTATTCTTTTATTCTTACTTTTATTTCCTCCGAACTTTAAATCGATACCTGGATTCCCTTTTCCAATTAAATCTTTATACGTTTTTGGTACGTTGATAAATTTAGCATCTTCTCCAAATCCTTCTACATAAGGATGAATATTCTTTGACAAAGAAGTTTGTTTTTTGCCTTTAGCATTACGATTGCAAATAACACAACTCGGTACTAAATTGAAGAATGATAATCTTAAATAAGGATATTTACTTTTGGGTAGAAAATGATCAATATCTGCACGAACAAATTTAGATTTATCATTTCCTATCGTTGTAATATAATTTCTATTGCAGTAAGGACATACGTTTATCCCTAATGCATCAGTAAAACTATATCCATTCTTCTTACTAAAATATTCGTAATTAAATACTTCGTTTATTTTTTTCTTAAATTCAGAAAGTACTCCTTTGCTAATATTTTTATATTCTTTTTTAAATAATACATCCAATTCAGCCTCATGCTTTTTTAGTATAGTATCTAAATCATGGGTAATTATGTCTTTTATATGACCTCTTAGGTATACTGCAAGCTTGAAATTAGATGTTGTTAAGAAGCTATTTAAAAAAGAAGAGTGTTCATTAAGTTTTAACTTAATTGAGCTCTGTATTACTTGATAAAACTCTTCAGAGAGATATTTTAAATCTCTTTTTTTATTTAAAGTTAAATCAATCATTATTCATGTTTTTTTAATTCTTTTTGAAATTTTTTAATCTGTGATTCTAAAAACTCTCGTCTAATTAAATCGTGTTCTCTAAAACATTCAAAATAAATATCAAGCATCTTATTCTTAACTATTCTATCTCCAATGAGCTTTATTATTTTAAGATATTCCCTTTCTTCAAAATCTTCTTTGAGTTTACTTAGGGCTATTTCGTCAATCTTTTCAGCATTAATGAGATTCCGAATTTCATACAATTTCCCCAAAACTTCATCAATAACTCTTTCAGCGTAATCGCCAATATTTGATTCAAGATAAAAGGTACTCTGAAGTAATTCATAAATATTCCCAGCAAAGGTTTTATCGACGATAGAATCAACATTCCCATTCTTTACATGTAATTGATTAATATGTGGAATGTCAGACAATACAAACGGTGAATGGGTTATATAAATTACGTGTATGTTTTTTATTAGTTTAAGGTCTAACTGGTCTACTTCAGAAATAAAGTTACTTACAATTTTCCTTTGATATTCGGGATGAAAATATAATTCGACTTCGTCAAAAAGCAAGAGTACATTTTCATATTTAATACTATTATCATCTTTTGATTCGTCATAAGACTCAAGGTTATTTAGATGATAAAGACTTGATTGAATAGATTGTGTAAGCTGTAACTCTCCAGAACTTAATTTGGATATATCAAAATAGTTTTCCTTTTTATCTTTGTAAACATTTATCAGAATTTTAAATAAACTTGGCGGCAAACAATTGATTATTTTGTCTGAAAAACCTAATAACTTATCTGCCATTTCGTTAAATGGTATGCGATATATTTTTCCTGTTAAAGTGCTTTCAAACCAATATCTTGTTGTTCCTTCATCTGGTGTATAGGTTTTAAGCGGGTTATTAATCAAATAGTTTAACGCTTGTCTAAGTTTTAATGTTACGTGCGTATGATCAAAACTTAAGGCCTTTAAATAATCAATAAATTTTGTTTTATGAAAATATGTTTCAAACATAATTGGTTTTCCATGTAGCCCAAATTCTAAGTAATCCCAATACTTACTGTAATTAAACGCGATTCGATATAGTTTTTTTATTATATATAAGTGTACTTCTTTCTCATATTCTATTGATACAGAGTTTTTAAAATCTATATCAAAAAGTTCCTTTATTGTTAAGGCAACCATCTCTTTCAAGTCAAGATCTAATTTGTTTTCTAATAGAAGTTGCTCAATAGTTCTTTCTTTCTTTAAAAGCTCTCCTTGTCTCTCATCAAATTGAGTCTCAGCTTCTAAAACTTGAATTTTAGTTCTGTCAATTTTAAAAACCAACTCGTGTAACTTAATCCCATCCACTATCTCTACATCATTTTTCGTTTTTTTATACTTCAATGTAGCATTTGATAGTAACCTGTATTTAAAAAGATAATTTTCTCGATTAATATCAAAATTCCCATCATTTCGCATTGGGTTAATTACCAGTGGAGTTTGATAAGAATCATTCTTATGAAACAAATGATTTATCCAAGAACCAATTTGTTGTGAGTTTAGACCATAAATAGAATAATTAACAGAAATTGTGTAGAATAAACTGGCCAAATCTTCTTTTTCTATTTCTTCTGCATCTGACTTAAAAGCAAAACTGTTATTACTTTTCGTAGATTTAAAAAGATAACACCTTCTTGTACTATCGTCATAATCTAATTTTATTTTATAGGCGGTATTCTTATCAATTAAAACAAATAATTCGCACCTTAAATAATTTTGTGGTTCAATGATCAAATTTTTATCAATATCATATAATACTTCCGCCTTAATAGCCAGATTATGAATTGCTAAATAAAGAATCTCAATTAATGAACTTTTACCACTACCATTTCTGCCCACAATAGCAGAGATTTCTATGTTTGTATTTGGATTATTCTCTAATTTATAAATATTAGGGATGCTATTCTCAGCTTTATGAATTAAGCGAGTCGAATCCTCACTGATTTCATAATCATTAAAAAAGACAAAAGCTTTATTTGGTTTTAAATTCTTTAAATAATTATAATTCTCCTTAGGTACCATTATTGTATTTACTGGAGAAAATTCTTCAGTAGTTAATGTGTCACCTGTTTTAATAGCTATTAGTTTAAATTCACTCATATGATCATCTAAATATAAAAATATTTACAGACTATATTTTTAATCAGTTCTACTAACTGGTTTTCTAATACTTGTTCTGGTTGTGTACTCATATTTATTAATTACAAAACATTTGTTGTAGAAACCCTTTTTTGTAGATTTTGGTTGTTTCTATTTGCTCATTTACAACATTTATTTTATTATCAATTTCACTTAAAAAGTTAACTATCTTACACTGTTCTTTTTTAGAAGGAAATTTAACTTTTAAGTTTTTAATTATCTGAGCTGATAAGTTTCCTTGACCTCCTTGTAAAAAAGTAGTGATAATTCTTTCTTTATTAAATTTAAGATGTTGATATAAAAATTGTTTATTCTCAGTTGTTTTAATACACAATACAGCTTGATTAATCGCTCCACTAATTTTAGAAATTGAAACTTCACCACTTGTGCCACCATACAAAGCATAAAGCAAATCACCTACTTCAACCATTTTTGAAGAAGAATTATCTAATGCTTCTTGTGTTATAAACTGAAACACTTCGTTGTCAGATATGTTTCCCGAACCAATAAATGGAATGTCCCCTTTATAATATGATTTATTACTACTTGTTGGCGTACCTCCTGAATAAACTTTGCAAACTTTTCCTAATTTTTTCACTTTCCAATCAGGGAAATTTTGACCTTTCTCATCTTTAAATCTTAATTGTTGTTTAAAGATTTGTTGCAACATACTCTTTTTGTATAATTCTAAACTGTTTAGTTTTTCTTGAAGCTGACTTATTTTTTTGTCTACTATATTAAAGAAATGTGCTATTTTTTTTTGTTCTTTTAACTGTGGTGCATAAATACGGTCATTTAAAACGTATTCGTTACTGATTTTCATATCATTTTTAGCACCCTTTTTAACCAATGGTCTTAAATATCTATTCAAGTTAGCATCTAAAGAAAAATAGTATTCAATAAACTGTCCGTCTAAATTTTCGTTTACCGAATAAACTGCATACAAAGTAGATACAATACCTGCTTTGTGTTTGTTTAATTTTATAATTCCGTATGGATTTGCTTTTAAAGGACTTTTAGTATAAACAATTTGACTAAGCTCTACTACACCATAATTATGAACAGAAACACCTGCATAAGAGCGACCTAAATGTTCTATTTGATTAACAATACCCGATTCACCTGATACAGATAAAACATCTTCCTTACCATATTTTAAATCTCCATTTTTCGCTTTAGAAGCCGTTAATAGCTCATTAAGTTCCTTATGCACCCAACCTTCCTTAAACTCTGAAAAACGCACTAATGGTGTTTTGTTTTTTTGTTTGTCCATAATTTAAAAAGGTGTGTCGATATTCAATTCTTTACATAGTGCTATCAACTCTTTATCTGTTTCTTGCATGCTGTTTTCTAAGATTTTTAAATCTTTAGAAACTTTAGCAACATCAACAGGTTCTTCTTCGACAAAAGTATTTACATATCTTGGTATATTTAGATTGTATTCATTTTCGTGAATTTCTTTAAGAGGTGCTAAATAACTGTATTTATCAACTACAACTCTTTCTTTATAAGTATTAACAATCTTTTCAATATGTTCTTCTAATAAAATATTTTGTGTCCCTCTTTCAAAATGATTGCTACTATCAATAAACAAAACATCTTCAGGGTTTTCTCTACACTTTTTAAATACTAAAATACTTGTTGGAATTGGTGTTCCATAGAATAAGTTTGCAGGTAAACCAATAACAGCATCTAAATAATTACGGTCTTCAATCAAATATCTACGAATATGTTGTTCTGCTCCACTTCTAAACAATGCTCCGTGAGGTAAAACAAGTGCCATTATACCATTATCAGCTATATGATGCACCATATGCTGAACAAAAGCAAAATCTGCTTTACTACCTGGTGCTAACTTACCGTATTGACTAAACCTATCATCACTCATAAAGAGTTGGTTAGCACTCCACTTTGCAGAAAATGGTGGATTTGCTACAATAGCCTCAAAACGATGGTCTATGTGTTGTGGATGCTCTAAGGTGTCTTCTTGTTTAATATCAAACTTACGATAATGCACACCGTGTAATATCATATTCATACGTGCTAAATTGTAGGTAGTGCGGTTTAATTCTTGTCCGTAAAAGTTGTTTACTTCATCTACTTCTTTAGCAACACGTAATAACAAAGAACCACTACCACAGGTTGGATCATATACAGATTTTAACTTCTTTTTACCTGTTGTTACCAACTTAGCCAATACCATACTAACCTCTTGTGGTGTGTAAAATTCACCTGCTTTTTTACCTGCTCCACTTGCAAATTTCCCTATTAGATATTCATAAGCATCACCCAATACATCTAATTCAGTATTTTCTAATTTGAAATCTATTTTATCTAAGTGTGCGAGAACTTTAGCGATAATCACATTACGAGCTTCTGGACTTTTCCCTAACTTGGTAGAGTTTAAATCCATATCTTCAAAGAGGTCTTCAAAATCTTCTTCACTATCTGTACCCATTGTACTGTTTTGGATATTGTTTAAGATTTTTTGTAAGTCTTCTAATATGAAATTATCTTTAGTATTGTAGGTTAATGAAGTGTCTTCTGCTACTGCATCACTTTCTTTTTCATCTTCATTATGATTACCACGTTTAGAAACAGCAGAAAATAATTCTGAAGGTTTTAAGAAGTAACCTAATTTCTCTAAAGATTCTTCTTTTATAGCTTCAATGTATTCTTTTCCTGTTTCTGTTTTTTCGTCTATTTCAGAAAATAGAAATGTATCGCCACCTTCTTTAAGGATTTTGTTAGCGTATATTTCCATTTTTTCGGCTAAATATTTGTAAAAAATAAAGCCTAATATATAATCACGAAACTCATCTGCATTCATTTTACCTCTAAGGGTATTCGCTATATTCCAGAGTTGTTGTTCGAGTTGTTTTTTATGGTCTTCTGACATTTTATATATACCTTTTTTTAAAGAATGTTAAAAATATAAATCTTTTTCCTGTTAAATAGGAACATTTTCAAATTACTTTAAAAATAAAACCCAAATAACCGAGTGGGTTATTTGGGTTTTATGGTGTTGAAAATAATGAAATGTTTTTGGTTTTATAAAGCCGAGTCAAATGACTCATTTAATGTTTTTGATATGAAATTAACTTTGGGAGAATAAAGGGTTTTATTCAATATGTGTTTTGCTAATAGTTATATTACTTTGGGCTTTCGCCTATTTTATACATTCCAAAAGTGATATCAAAATCAGCTTTATTAATAAGGTCTATATCAAAATAGTCCTTGTTGATTGACTCATCTTTAATGATTCCAAACAATTTGAAATCAGGTTCATTGTTTTCTTTTATTAAAATAGAGTCATTTTTTACTTTGTAAGTAAAGGAAGCATTATCTATCATTTTTTGAGTCAGATACTCATATTTGCCATTATCGTGGAAATAGACACCATTTCCGTTACCGTAAAAAGTGAGTTTCATTATTATTGAGTTTGCAGTTACACTACGAACCTTATATGCTCGACTCGTAGTCTTCCATTTTAATTTGTCTGCTTGTGATAATCCAAACTTAAATAACCCTTTTAATTTTGATTCTGGTGTGTTTTCTGTTACTTTAACTTCTGCTACAATTGTTTGTGTAGTTTTTTCGTTTTCGATTACTGAACTCTTTTCTTTTTGATTTTTTTTACAGCTTGAAAAACCAATAATAAGTAATAAGATGACAATTCTATTCATGTTAGATTGTTATTTATGTTTTACCAGTTTCTAATAAAACGTGAGACATAAAAAAAGGCGTGAAACTGAACCGTACTTCTTAAAGGTATCGCCAAACACCCAAACATCATACAGAACAGTCACGCCCAATCGGGCGCAACGATACATCTGTATTCTTTTTGTTTGTTTATTGAAATTGGCGATTTCTTAAGAGGAGAATACGATTACGCTACTTTATTTTATAATATTTTTTTACATAAAATTTAATTTATATCAAATATATAACTAATTAATAAAAACATAGAATGGTATCTATTTAAGTTATTTCAGGTAATTCTCTTTTTTCAGTTTTAAAATAGTCCTTTTCAAGTTTCTCTAACTCTAAATTAAGCTCCTCTTCAGTCATGTTTTCATACTGATCTACTACCATTTCGGAAAACTCAACTTTATTTATTTTGGGTAATATAAATTCTGATATACTTAAAATCAAACCTATTGCTTTTTCTGGGTTTTTATGTGCGACTTCATTTAACCACTTATCAATATTACAGATGTTCTTATCAATTATTAATTGAAAAGCGTCTTTGATTTCTTTTGTTGTTTTGTTCGGAGTCCCCTTTTTTCGACCACCAAACTTTTTCCCTGTTGTATTTGCCATATCTATTTTAATCTATTATAGTTTAATGTCCATGAGGTAATAGTAAAGTATTGCTTTTTGTATGTTTAATGAAGGGTAATCCATTATGATCGGTTATACCTTCATTGTGCAGTAATTCTTTCAAACTATATAAGTCTGCAAGGTTTTGATAAAAAGAGTTCGATAACGGAACCGTAAGGGGTACTGTAAAACCCTCAAACAGCTGTTTATCAGTGCATTGAGGGTTTTTTTATGTTTTTTTACTCAACATTTAGTCAGTATGTTTTAAAAAAAAGTTATCCCCAAACGAATTCAAATTGTTTTTATG